>Ga0075425_100000301_pt1 | contig 45451 bp, 34 predicted proteins | sample SoiMethybrSBSTD4_FD_75300 | JGI IMG/M metagenome (GOLD analysis project Ga0075425, IMG submission 75300) | Bulk soil microbial communities from a Populus tree surrounding site in Tennessee, USA - Soil MetaG P. TD hybrid SBSTD4 | ecosystem: Environmental > Terrestrial > Soil > Tree plantation... | reverse complement strand
GCGGCACCATGTCGAGCGTGACGCCGAACGATTCGACGCGTTCGCGCAGGCGCGACAGTCCCTCCACCGACCATTGGTCGTCGAGCCGTTCGGACGGCAGGCGGCTGCAGATGTGGTTGACGCCGAAGCCGGCCATCGCGCGCAGGATGGCGTCAGAGTCGCCGTGCTGCGTGCCGACTTTCATGCGGGCGCGCGGAGACGCCGAGGAAGCCTGCCGCCCGGCTGAAGCCTCGCGCTCCGAAGTCAGGAGCGGCAACAGCGCAGCCGCGCCGGCGCTCTCCACGAATTCGCGTCTATTCACACGTCCTGCCTTTCCCGCCCATCCCGCCCCGTTCATCTGACCTCGAACGTTCCGCGCAGCCGGATGTCCTCCGACGAGGCGCCGATCATGACATCGTAGATTCCTTTTTCGACGGTCCACCGCATGTCGCGGTCGAGCAGCATCAGGTCGTCGCTGCCGACGGCGAAGCGCACCGTCTTCTTCTCGCCGGATTGCAGCGGCAGGCGATCGAAGCCCCGCAGCACCTTGTCGTAGTACACGATGCTCGTCACGCGCGGCGACAGATACAGCTGCACGATCTCGTCGCCGGCTCGCGTCCCCGTGTTTTCAACGTCGAGCGCGATCTGAATCGTTCCACCCGGCGTCGCCGCGGCGGGCGAGACGGCGAGATTCGTATAGCGGTACGTGGTGTAGCTGAGACCGTAGCCGAACGGATAGAGCGCGCCGTTGACGAGCGTCTTCTTTTCCTGCGCGTTCAGCTGCTCGGTCCGCGGCTGCGAGCCGCGCTTGAACGGAAAGTTGTACGGAAGCTGGCCGACGGTCTTCGGAAACGTGATCGGCAGCTTGCCCGACGGGTTGTAGTCGCCGAACAGGACGTCGGCGATCGCGGCTCCGCAGTATTCGCCCTGGAACCAGGCTTCGACGATCGCCGATGCGTTGCGATCGATCCAGTTGATCGTCAGCGGACGGCCGTTCAGCAGCACGACGATCATCGGCTTGCCCGCTTCGTGCGCCGCCTGCGCGAGGTCGAGCTGAAATCCGGTGAGATTGAGGTTGGTGCGCGATCGGCTCTCGCCGACGAGCTCCTCGCTTTCGCCCAGCGCGACGACGATGGCGTCCACCTGCTTCGCCATCGCGCGCGCCTTGTCCAGCTCCGCGCGCTCGCTCGCGTTCGGAGGCACGGGCACGATTTCGCTGTCGGGGAACGCCGCGTCGACGAACTCGGATCCCTTCGTGTAGAGCACCTGCACGCCGGGGCCGGCCTTCGCGCGGATGCCGTCGAGAATCGAGACGACCGACAGCTTCGACGGTCCGTAGCGGCTGACGGAGTTCGCCGTTTCCGCCGCGTTCGGTCCCGTCACGAGAATGGAGCGGATGTCCTTGCGCAGCGGCAGCGCGCCGTCGTTTTTCAGCAGCACGATCGATTCGTGCGCGGCGCGTTGCGCGACGTCGAGGTGCTGGGCGCTGCGGACGACGCGGTCGGCTTCTTTCGGATCGGGCACGTACGGCTGATCGAACAGCCCCTCCCAGAGTTTCACGCGCAGCACGTCGCGAACGCGATCGTCGACGGTCGCCATCGGCAGACGGCCGCTCTTCGCGAGCGCGCGCACGGCGTTGATGTACACCGACGGGTCGTTGAAATCGGTCCGCACGTTCAAGCCGGCGGCGACGACCTGGCGGACCGCTTCTTCGTAGTCGGCGGCGACGCGATGCTTCTCCTGCAGGAACTCGACGGCTCGGCTGTCGGAGACGACGTAGCCTTTGAAGCCCCAGCGCTTGCGCAGAATCTCGGTCAGGAAGAGCGGGCTGCCGCTGACGGGAACGCCGTCGTAATCGTTGTACGAGCTCATGACGCCCATCGCGCCCGCGTCCTGGACTGCCGCCTTGAACGGCACGAGGTACATCATCTCGAGCTCGCGCGGCGTCACCTGCGGATCGGTGCGCGCGGTGCCGTCGCGTCCGCCCTTCGGGACGCTGTAGACGGCGAAGTGCTTCGCCGTCGAGACGACGCGGTTCGCCTGGATCGCTTTCACCTGGATGCGTCCGAGCGTCGCCGTCAGATACGGATCTTCGCTGTAGGCTTCGACCGTGCGTCCCCACCGCGGATCGCGCGGCAGATCGAGGATCGGCGAGTAGACGTTCGTGTAGCCGAGCGCGCGCGCTTCACGCGCGGTGATGGTGCCGACCCGCTCGACCAGCTCGCGATCCCAGGCACTGGCGATGCCGAGCTGCGCAGGAAAGCTCGTGGCTCGATCGTGATTGAGCCCCCGGATGCCTTCGTTCGTGAAATCGACGGGGATGCCGAGCCGCGTCTGCTCGACGAACCATCGCTGCACCTGATTGATGGCGTCCGCGTGCACCGAGGGTGGATACGTCAACGTGCTCTCCGGCGACTTCAAGTTGGCGCGGCCGCCGTAGACGCCGTTCAGGTGCTCGTCGATATTGCCGATCCCGTCCTTCCACACCGCCGTTTTCCACGCCGGCGTCGGCAGCTCGTCGGGGAGCACGCGCGAGTAGCCGTACAGCGTCGCGAGCTGACAGCTTTTCTCGTCGAGCGTCATCCGCGCGAGCAGATCGTCGATGCGCCGATCGACGGAGACGGCAGGATCTTCGTACGGATCCTTGACGCCGTTCTTGTTGAAATCGATCCAGCCGCCCTTGTAGATGCTCGGCGGCGCGGATTGCAGCAGGAGAGCGGCGGTGACAAGGGCGGCGATTCGCATGTCCGGAGTCTACGCCTTCGTGCTGTTAGACCCCCAGGCGCTCGTGCTGATTGCGGACCAGGATGTTGTCCTGCTTCGGCTCTCCGTCGCACTCGATGGCGATGGTCGTCAGCGGCGCGTCGGGCGCGTTGCGCGGGAGGCCGAGCAGTGTCGTGCGCAGCTTCTCCTGCTGGAACCGGACCGTCTGTCCGCTCGCCAGGAGGCGCGCCGATTTCACGGGCGTCAGGAGCCCCGTGATGACGGCCCTGTCGCCCGGCCACGCGTGGACGTGCATGTAGAGCGTGTTGCCCGCGCGTGTGAACATCGCGTACGCCGATCGCCGCGGCTGGCACGGTTCGCTCGTGTAGATCGCCGCCTTGTTGCGATCGAGCCATCCGCCGACCGTTTCGAGAATGCGCACCGACTCGTCCGGAATCGATCCGTCGCCGCGCGGACCGATGTTCAGCAGGTAGTTCCCGCCGTCGCGGCAGCACGTGATCAGATTGCGGACGATTGCTTTCGGCGTCTTCCACTCGGTGTCGTCCGAGTGATAGCCCCAGCTGCCGTTCAGCGTCATGCACGTTTCCCACGCGCGTCCGCTCTCGGCCGCCTCGATGCGCTGCTCGGGCGTGCTGAAGTCGCCTTCGAGCTTGTTGCGGTTGTTGACGATGATCTCCGGCTGCAGCGCGAAGACCATGTCGTTCATGCGCTCGGACTCGAAGCCTTTCGCGTCGAGCGGCCACGCGACGTCGTACCAGAGGACGTCGATCTTCCCGTAATTCGTCAGCAGCTCGCGGATGTGCGCGTGCAGGTAGTCGACGAAGCGGCGGCGCGCGGCTTCGTCCGTCGCGCAGCGTGCGCCGTCGGGATGGTGCCAGTCCATCAGCGAGTAGTAGAAGCCGACGCGGAGCCCTTCGGCCCGCGCCGCGTCGACGTACTCGCGGACGAGGTCACGTCCTGGTCCTTGCTTCGGCGCGCAGTAGCTGGTCGTCTTCGTGTCGAAGAGGCAGAAGCCTTCGTGATGCTTCGTCGTCATCACGATGTAACGCTGTCCGGCGCGTTTCGCGAGACGCGCGAAATCGCGCGGCGCATCCGGCTTCGGTCTGAACGCCTTCGCGAACGGCTCGTACTCGGACGTCGGGATTCCTTCGTTCTCCATCACCCACTCGTGGCGTCCGATCGTGCTGTAGACGCCCCAGTGGACGAACATGCCGAAACGCGCGTCGTGCCACCACTGCATGCGGGCGGCACGCGCCGCAGATGCCTCCGGCCGGGACTGGGCAAGTACGGCAGCCGGAAGGTCTGCTGCGCGGGCCATCATCGTGGCGCTCCCGGCTGCCGCCAGCTTGAGGGCGTCGCGCCGCGTGATCCCGTTCAATTCGTGCGCTCCACGTTCTCTCCCTCGAATTCGACGACGATGACGGTAGCCATCGGATCGAGGATTGGACGCTCGATGTTGAGGACGGTGTGTCCGTTTTCCGTTTTCATCTCGACCGGCTTCCCGTCCGCGAGACGATACGCCCGCTTCACGGCGTTCTTCATCGCCGGCAGCGCGAACGGCGCGCGCGGCTCGTCGAAGAACGTGAAGTACAGCTTTCCGGGCTTCGTTGTGGCGCGCCATTGAATCTGCTGGTAGACGAGCGGTTCGCCTCGGACGTCCTTCGCTCCGCGGGGGCTCGGCTCGCCGAGCTCCTCGCCGAAGGGCGTCCGTCCCGCGCCGTACACCGCTTCGCCGTTGACCTGCAGCCAGCGTCCGACGGTCCGCAGGATGTCCTGACTCGGCTGCGGGATCACGCCGTCCGCCATCGGGCCGACGTTCAGCAGGTAGTTGCCGCCCTTGCTGACGATGTCGAGCAGCTTGAACGCGATTTGCCCCGGCGCCTTCCAGTCGGTGTCGTCGGTGCGATAGCCCCAGGTGTGATTGATCGTCGCCGGTGTCTCCCACGCTTCGCCTGACGCCTCAGGCGGAATGACGTTGTCGCCGGTGCTTCGATAATCGCCTTCGGTGCCGAGGCGTCCGTCGATGAGCGTGTTCGGCTGCAGCGAACGGACGATGGTCGCGAACCGCTGCGCACGATCGCCGGTCATCATGCGCGGCGTGTCGAACCAGATGAGGGCGACCGGTCCGTATCCGGTCAGGAGCTCGCGGACCTGCGGCTCCGCCTTGCCGCGGAGGTACTGGTCGTAGTCCTTCTTGTCGTCCGACGGAAAGTCCCATTCGTTGCCGGCGCCATTAGGCTCGTGCCAGTCCTGCGACTGCGAGTAGTAGAAGCCGAGGCGCATGCCCTGCCGCGCGCACGCGTCGGAGAGCTCTTTGAGCACGTCGCGCTTGAACGGCGTCGCGTCGACGACGTTGTAACGGCTGGCCTGCGACTTGAACATCGCGAATCCGTCGTGATGCTTCGACGTGATCACGATGTACTTCATGCCCGCGTCCTTCGCGAGCGTCACCCACTCGTCGGCATTGAACTTGACCGGATTGAAGCGCGACGCGAGCGTCTCATACTCGCGGACCGGAATGCGCGAGCGGAACATGATCCACTCGCCGAGGCCGAGCGAGCGCCGGCCCTTCCACTCGCCGGCGGGAATCGCGTAGAGACCCCAGTGGATGAACAGGCCGTACTTCGCGTCGCGAAACCATTCGAGCCGCTTTTCCTTGGCGGGATCAGAGGCTGCGGCCCTGGCCGATTGCGGCTGTGGGCGTCCCTCAAAGGGGCGCGCCACAACCATCAACGACACGCACAGAATCGCGAACCGTATCTGCATCGCCCTCAGAAGCTGATGCGCGCCGACAGCTGCACGACGCGCGGCGGGCGCGTCGGGTTCGAGATGCCGATCGCCGTGCCGAAGTTCGGATTCACCTGATTGCCGGCGGTGTCGAACCGTGCCGTGCGATCGATGTCCTGGAACTCGACCTGGTTGAAGAGGTTGTAGATCTCCGCCCGGAACTGGAGCGCCCGCGTGCCGGTCAGCACGATGTTCTTGAAGACGGCGAAGTTCGTGTTGATGACGCCGGGCTTCTGCACGACGTTGCGCGGCAGGTTGCCGTAATTGCCGCGCGCGGCTGGACGAGCGAACGCCGCCGCGTTGAAGAAGCCGGTCAGCGGATCGCCGCCGCCCGCGAGCGGATCGCCGGCGAGCACCGGACGCACCAGATGGAGACACGGCTCGCTGCCGGCCAGACAGCCGCCATTGCCAGCTTCGCCACCGGTGAAATCGAAGTTGTCCGTCGTCGTGAACGCGACGTTCGCCCAGTCGCCCGAGACGAAGTCGTTCTCGCCCGAGACCTGCCAGCCGTCGAGCAGCACCCTCATCGGGCCGGTGTGGTGTCCCGGCAGTTCCCACGAGTAGTTGACGATCAGGCTGTTGCGATTGCTCTGGATCAGCTCGGAATAGAAGAAGTCGAACGGACGGTTGAACGCGTACGACAGGTTGCCCGGATCCTCGTCCGCGACGCCGCGCGACCGCTGCAGCGCGTACGCGGCGCCGAATTGCACGCCGCGGATGTAGCGGCGGTTGACCTGAATCTGCAGCGACTGGTAGTCGCCTCCGGCGAAATTGCCGCGCACGCGGATGTTCTGATAGCCGCGATACGGACGCAGGAACTCGGCGGGCAGCGCGGCCGCGGTCGGCGACGCGGACGCCGGGGCCGTCGGGTCGCGGTTCTCGGGATGGAGATCGGTGTAGCGCGCGCCGTCCGGCACGCCGTTCAAGTCGTAATACATCTCCATGTTGTACGACTTGTATCCCGCATAGGTGACGTCGACCGCCGTGCCCCATCCGATCTCGCGGCGCAGGCCGACCGACCAGTTGATCGAGCTCGGAGTCTTGTAGTCCGTCTCGAGCGCTTCGACCGTCGCCGGCCGGTTCGCGACCGAGTTGCCGGGCACCATGAGATTGGAGAGCGTGTTGTACTGCACCGTCGGATTATGGATGAACGGCGGATTCGCGGCGAGATTGCCCAGCGATCCGCCGCCGAGCCGCGCCTGGTGGAAGTAGCCGACGCTCGAGTGGAGCACGGTCGATCCCGCACCCGTCAGATCCCAGCTCAATCCGAGCCGCGGCTCGATCTGCGGCTTGAGCGTTTCGCGGAATCCCTCGGGTACGCCTTGATCGGTCTCCTTCACCATCCCGTTGTCTTCCTTGCCGGTACCCGGCACGTAGGCGCCGATGAACACCGCGTTCAGCGACTGGCCGGTGACCGGATCGTACGCGACGCGCGTGCCGTTGACGATCGCCGGCATGTACAGCCGCGGCGCCTGCGCCGGATCGTATTTCGCCGGATCGAAGTTCGCGATCTGTCCGTCGGGCCGGTAATACGGCGCGTACCACAGGAAGCGCAGTCCGTAATCGAGCGTCAGCCGCGGCTTCACGCGCCACGTGTCCTGCCCGTACCACTCGGACCACCATTGCCGGTTCTGCGTGACGCGGTACTTGTCGGTCTCGGTGTACGCGGAAAACACCCCGAGCAGCGTATTGGCGTAGGCGAAGTTCGTGTTCAGCGGGTTGCTAGAATTGTTGCTGAACGTTACGTCGCCCGCCCAGTTGCCGCCGCGCGCCTCGTTGTTCTGCATGTACTCGAAATGGGCGCCGACCTTGAACGTGTGCGCGTTCTTCGTCCAGCTCACGTTGTCACGGACGCTCGTCAGCCAGTCGTACGCCGTCGATCCGACGCGGCTGTCGTACGTCCAGTCCGGCGTGTCGATGCCGGTCGTGTTCAGGCCGAAGCGCACGATCGGCATGTAGCCGTTCGGATTGAGCTCGGGATGGAACTGCGCCGACGTGTAGCCGACGTTCGAGCGCGTGAAACGCGCATAGTCGCTGTCGTTCTTCGCGCCGAAGCCCTCCGTCGCGCGGCGGATGCCTGCGCCGAATTCGTTGACGCCGTTCGATCCGAACACATGGTTCCAGCCGCCGTTGACGCCGCTGTCGCCCGAGACGTAGTTGCCGTCGAAGTAGCCCCACTTCGCCGGGCCCGCGGTAATCTCCGATCCGAACTGGTTCGAGCTGAACTGCCGGTACGACGCCCACCAGCTGTTGCTGCCCGACGGTCGGCCGTCCAGCCGCAGCAGGTTGTTCATCCGCGGATTCTCCGGCGTTTCCTGCCGGTTGAAGTTCGACAGCGCGCCGCAGCCGTTGCCCGTGCACGCGACGTTTGGCAGCGGCATGAAGGCCAGAAGCGCGAGGCCGTTCGGATCGAGGCGGCCCTTCGGGATGATGTTGCCCGCGAAGCAGCCGGGCCCGCCGGTCGTCACGCTGCACGCGAGGGGCGACTGCGGATCCTTGATGAACATCAGACGGCCGTTCGAATCGAAGGTTTGCGAGAAGTCGCCCTGGCGCTCGAGGGCGGTCGGCATCCGGTACAGCCGCAGCTGTCCCGGCTTCTGCACCTGCGGCGCTTCCATCGAATAGAAGAAGAACAGCTTCTTGTCGCTCGGATCGGACAGTCCCGGAATCTTGACCGGACCGCCGATGTTGAACCCCGGCGTGTCGTAGCGCTGCTTCGGCTTCGGCAGACCGGCCCGCTCGTTTTCCCACGGCGTCGCGTTCCACGAGTCGCGGCGTCCGTACCAATAGCCGCTTCCGTGATATTCCGCGCTGCCGCTCTTGCTGACGATCTCGATGTTGGCACCGCCGCTGTGGCCGAATTCCGCCTTGTAGGTATTGAGCAGCACCTTCACCTCGGCGATCGCGTCGAGGTTGATCGACGAGTTCATGCGGTTCGTGCCCGAGAGCTCGTTGCCGTTCAGCCCGTCGACGGTCACCTGATTCCACGTCCGCCGCTGGCCGGCGACGTTCGGCAGCTGCGATCCGAAGCTGTCGCCCATGGCCTCGATGTCGTTCTCATAATGCACGCCGGGCAGCAGCCGCAGCAGGTTGACGACGTCGCGGCCTTTCGTCTGGATCTGTTGAATCTGGTTCGCGGTCAACAGGCCCGAATAATCGCTGTTGGTCGTTTCGACCACGGTGCCCTGCGCCGTGACCGTGATCGCCTCGTTCACGGCGCCGACCGCCAGCTTCACGTCGCCGAGCACGAGCTGGCTGCTCGCGTTGACGACGTTGTGCTGCCGCTCGTAGCGGTGGAACCCGGCGAGCTCGACGACGACGCTGTAGGTCCCGGGCTGCACGGCGCGGAAGGTGAACTCGCCGCGCTCGTTGCTGACCAGGGTCCGCGACGCGCCGGTCGCTTCGTTGGTGAGAGTGATCGTCGCGCCGGGGACGGCGAGTCCCGACGCGTCGACGACGGTGGCCGAGACGGTGCCGGTGTCCTGCGCGGCTGCGTCGCGCGCGGACGGCAGCAGCATAATAAGGACCGCGGCGAGGACCAGAGACAGCCGGTTCGTCAACATGCTCGCTCCTAGGTCGGCCCGTAACGGGCGCGTAACTCCGGGTGCGTGTGATACTATGCTTTACCGTTAAAGTCAAGGAACTTTAACGCTAAAGGTCTTTCAGAGCCCATGCATCAGACCACGATGAAGCGCATCGCCGGCGAGCTGGGCGTGTCGATCACGACCGTCTCGAAGGTGCTGAACAACCAGCCGGACATCAGCGACGCCACTCGCACCCGCGTGCTCGCGAAAGTCGAAGAACTCGGCTACCAGCGCAACGCCGTCGCCCGCAGCCTGTCGCTGCGCCGCACCCACACGCTCGGGATCGTCATTCCCGATCTGATGCACTCGTTCTTCGTAGAAGTGATTGCCGGCATCGAGCCCGTCGCGAGCGTCCGCGGCTACGGGCTGCTGCTGTGCAGCTCGAGCGAGGACGCCGGCAAGGAGCGCGCGGAGCTCGAGATGCTCCGCGGCCGTCAGGTCGACGGTGTCGTCCTCGCGTCCGCCAACGCGTCGGGCAACACCGACATGCTGCTGCAGCTGACCAGGCAGGGGACGAGCCTCGTGATGATCGACCGCGACGATCACCCGAGCGTCAAGTGCCACCGCGTACTGACCGACGACGAGCAGGTCGGCGTGCTGGCGACGTCGCACCTGCTCGATCTCGGCCGCCGGGCCATCGCCCACATCGGCGGCCCCCCGATCGTGCACGCCAAACGCCGCGAAAAGGGATGGCGGGAGGCGCTCAAGGAGCGAGGCGTCAAGCCCGCGGACGAATGGATCGTCCGCGGCGGCTTCATGGAAAGCGACGGCTACCGCGGGATGAAGCGGTTGCTGACCGTGCGTCCGCGGATCGACGCGGTGTTCGCGGCCAACGACCCGTCGGCGATCGGCACCATGAAAGCGATCTGGGAGGCCGGCCTGCGCGTGCCCGACGACATCGCCGTCGTCGGCGTCGGCGACATCGCGCTCGGCGATCTGCTGCGCGTGCCACTGACGACGGTCGGCTGGTCGCGGCGCGATCAGGGACGGCATGCCGCCGAGCTGTTGATGAAGAGCCTGGAGGGAGACGTCGACCGTTCACACCGCGTCATCATTCCGCCGCGGCTCATCGTCCGCGAATCCAGTGGATCGGCGCGGTGACGCGGGCATTGCGGATTGCGGATTGCGGAGTGCGGATTGGATTACCGATTTGCCTGATTCTCGAATTCACCAATCAATCCGCGATCCGCGATCCGCACTCCGCGATCCGCGCGCTGGATCGCAGCCGCGTGATCTCGGCGGCCGACCGGTTCTTGGCGCGGCCGCCTGAAACGATTACATCCTTCATCGCCGCGCGGAGCACGGGCGGCGCGCACGATTTCTTCTCCGAGGGCGATTATTGGTGGCCCGATCCGAAGGATCCGTCGGGGCCCTACATCCGCCGCGACGGCGAATCGAATCCTGACAACTTCGTTGCGCATCGCCGCGCAATGGTCCGGTTGAGCATCGAAGTCCCCGCGCTCGCTTCGGCGTGGGCGCTGACGAAGGATCCGCGCTACGCGGAGCACGCGCGGCGTCATCTTCGAGCGTGGTTCGTCGACGCCGCCACGCGGATGAATCCGACGCTCGAATACGCGCAGGCGGTCCACGGCGTCACGACCGGCCGCGGCACCGGCATCATCGACACGATCCATCTCGTCGAGGTCGGGCGCGCGATCGCAGTCCTGCGCGAGGGACACGCGATTCCGGGTCCGGAATGGCAGCCGATCCGTGCATGGTTCGCCGACTACACGCGGTGGATGACGACGTCGACGAACGGCATCGAAGAGCGCGACGCGAAGAACAACCACGGCACCTGCTGGGTGATGCAGGTGGCGGCGTTCGCATCGCTGACCGGCGACCGCGAGCAGCTCGAGATGTGCCGCACGCGATTCAAGACGGTGCTTCTGCCGACGCAGATGGCCGCCGACGGCAGCTTTCCGCTGGAGCTCGAGCGCACGAAGCCGTACGGCTACTCGCTGTTCAACCTCGATGCGATGGCTGCGATTTGTCAGATCCTTGATTCCCGGACGGGCTCGGCTGCCGCCGGCCCTGGCGGCGATCTGTGGACCTTCGAACTGCCGGACGGCCGCGGGATGCGCCGCGCGCTTGCGTTCATGGCGCCCTACATCCGCGACAAATCGAAGTGGCCGCACCCGAAGGACGTGGAGTACTTCGACCAGTGGCCCATGCGTCATCCCAGTCTGCTGTTCGGCGGCGTCGCGCTGCAGCGGCCGGACGATGTCGATCTCTGGAAGACGCTGAGGGCGGACTCGGACGTGGAGGAAGTCGTGCGCAATTTCTTCATCAGGCAGCCGCTCTTATGGGTCCGCTGATCCTCGCTGCGGCGATCGCAGTCACGTCTCCCAGCGGGGCGATCACCTTCGAACTGAATGTCGATGCCGCCCATCGTCTCGTCTATTCCATTTCGCTCGACACCCATCCGGTCGTCGACGCGTCGCCGCTTGGCATCGTCGTCGACGGCAGGAATCTCGCTGACGGCTCCGCCATCGGCAGCGTCGAGACGTATCGGGTCGACGAGCGGTATCCCTGGATGGGCGTTCACAGCACCGCGGTCAACCGCTGCCGGGGGGCGCGCGTGTCGCTCGGCACATGGACGCTCGACGCGCGCGCGTGCGACGACGGAGCCGCATTTCGGTACGTCGTTCCCGGACGCCAGGGGGTCGAGCGGACCCCTGACGAGGCGACGATGTTTCGCATCCGCGCCGGATCGACCGTCTGGTCGCACGATTTCGAAGGTCACTACGAGGGAGTGCATGCGCGACACGCGATCGAAGATGTCGCGGCAGGTGAGTGGGCCGCGCCGCCGCTGACGTTCAAGCTGCCGGCCAACGCGGGCTACGGATCGATCACCGAGTCGTCTGTCGCCGGCTACGCCGGAATGGGGCTTCGCGCCGCAGGCGACCGCGTGTACGCGGCTCGGCTCGGACACGAGGAGCCGGTCTCATATCCGTACCGGCTGCGCTACACGCCCGGGGACATCGAGCGGCTCTCGCATCCCGCGACGATCGCAGGCACGATCACGACGCCGTGGCGTGTCGTCATCGTCGGCCGCACGCTGAACGATCTCGTCAACGCGGACATCGTCCACAACCTCGCGCCGCCGCCGGATGGTCCGTTCGACTGGGTCCGGCCGGGCCGCGCGGTGTGGCGATTCCTCGACGGCGGCGACAATACGTTCGAGGGACTGAAGCAGTTCACGGCCATGGCCGAGCGGCTCGGCTTCGAGTATCACGTCGTCGAGGGGATCTGGCAGCGGTGGACCGACGGCCAGCTGCGCGAATTCGTCGATGATGCGAAAGAGCGGCATGTCGGAATCTGGCTGTGGAAGAACAGCAGGGATCTGGCGACGGTCGAACAGCAGCGCGCTTTTTTCGACACGTGCCGCGCGCTCGGCGTTGTCGGCGCGAAGATCGACTTCTTCGATCACGAAGCGAAGGAGATGATCGACCGCTATCACTCGATACTGCGCGAGGCGGCGGCCCGCCACGTGATGGTGGACTTCCACGGCGCAAACAAGCCCGCCGGCGAAGCGCGGACCTGGCCGAACGAGCTGACGCGCGAAGGTATCTACGGGCTGGAGCATCGCCAGGCCGAATCGTGGGGACGCCACAACACGACGCTGCCGTTCACGCGCTACCTCGCCGGACCGGCCGACTACACGCCGGTGGTGTTCGGCGAACGGCGGAAAGAGACGTCGTGGGCCCACCAGATCGCGACGGCGGCGATCTTCACGTCGCCGCTGCTCGTGTACGGCGGCCATCCGCAGTCGCTGCTTGACAATCCGGCCGCCGACATCATCAAGAGCATTCCGAGCGTGTGGGATGAAACGATGGTCCTGCCGCAGAGCGAGATCGGAGACATCGCCGCGTTCGCGCGCCGCAAGGGGACGGCGTGGTTCGTGTCGATTGTCAACGGCGGCGGCGAGCGCACGCTGACGATCGACCTCCCGTTTCTCACCGCGGCTCGATACGACGCGATGGTCGTCCGCGATCGCGCGGACGATCCTGCAGCCGTCACTGTCGAGAAAAGCGTGATGGACACGCCGCGAACGATCGCGGTCGCGATGCGCGCGGGCGGCGGATTCATCGCGCGATTCCAGCCGTGAATCTCACCTGGCTGGACTGGCTCGTCATGCTGGTGTACTTCGTGTTCGTCCTGGGTGTCGGCTTTTCGCTGCGCCGGACGACCACGACCAGCGCGGAGTTTCTGCAGGCCGGTCGCGCCATTCCCGCGTGGGTGTGCGGACTCGCGTTCATCTCCGCCAACCTGGGCGCGCAGGAAATCATCGGCATGGCGGCGTCGGGCGCGAAGTACGGCATCGCGACGAGCCATTTCTACTGGATCGGCGCGATCCCCGCGATGGTGTTTCTCGGCGTCTTCATGATGCCGTTCTATTACGGCTCGCGCGCGCGATCGGTCCCCGAATATCTCCGTCTGCGATTCGACGAGAAGACGCGCGGCTTCAACGCGATCTCGTTCGCCCTGATGACGGTGTTCTCGTCCGGCATTTCGATGTACGCGATGGCGAAGCTGCTGCAGCTGCTGCACGTGTTCGATGCGCCGTTCGCCGCGCTGGGTCTCGGTCCTGAATACATCTTCCACGTCTGCGTCGTATCGTCGGCGATCGTCGTGCTCGTGTACGTGCTGCTCGGCGGCCTTTCGAGCGCGATGTACAACGAAGTGCTGCAGTTCATGCTGATCGTCGCCGGCTTCCTGCCGCTCGTGTACCTCGGTCTGCGCGACGCAGGCGGGTGGAGCGGCATCCAGGCGACGGTGCCCGAGATGTTCACGCATACCTGGCGGGGATTCGGCAGCGCCGCGACGAGTCCGATGGGCGTCGACGCGTTCGGCGTCGCGATGGGGCTCGGCTTCGTGCTGTCGTTCGGCTACTGGTGCACCGACTTTCTGGTCGTCCAGCGGGCGATGGCGGCCGATTCGATGGCGGCCGCGCGGCGGACGCCGCTCATCGCCGCCGTCCCGAAGATGCTGTTCCCGTTTCTCGTCGTGCTGCCGGGATTGATTGCGCTGTCGGTGCACGGCGGCGTCGTGCCGGTGAAGCTGCACGAAGGCACGAACGCGATTGTGCTGGACGCGCTCGGCAGGCCGCAGCTCGATTACGACCTCACCGTGCCGACGCTGCTGCTGCGCTACTTTCCGCCGGGCATGCTCGGCCTCGGTCTGACCGCGCTGCTCGCGAGCTTCATGTCGGGCATGGCCGGCAACGTGACGGCGTTCAACACGGTGTGGACGTACGACATCTATCAGGCGTACATCCGGCGCGGCGCGAGCGACGCGCACTATCTGCGCGTCGGTCGTCTGGCGACGGTGTTCGGCGTCGCGGCCTCGATTCTGACCGCGTATGTGGCCGCGCAATTCAATAACATCATGGACGTGCTGCAGCTCGTGTTCGCATTCGTCAACGCGCCGCTGCTCGCGACGTTCCTGCTCGGGATGTTCTGGAAGCGCGCAACCGGGCACGGCGCGTTCGCCGGCCTCGTGGCCGGCACGCTGGCCGCGGCGCTGCATCACGGGCTGACGCTGCCGGCCGGCGCTGCCGCCGGCGTCAAGGGCGGATGGATCGCGGTCACGCACGCGTATCCGAGCGAGATGGCGCAGAACTTCTGGACCGCGATCGACGCGTGGAGCGTGTGTTTCGTCGTGACGATCGCGGTCAGCCTTCTGACCGCGCCGAGGCCCGACGGCGAGCTGCGCGGGCTCGTCTACTCGCTCACCGATCGGCCGCGCGACGGGCGGCTGCCGTGGTACCAGCGGCCGGCAATCCTCGGCGGCATCGTGCTCACCGGCGCGCTGCTGCTGAACGTGGTGTTCTTCTGATGAAGCTCGACGTCCGCGTGCCCGCAGGTCTCATGCTGGCGACGATCGGTGTGCTGCTCGCGCTGTACGGGCTCTTCGGCGACCGTGCGGTCTACGCGCGCTCGCTGGGCATCAACGTCAATCTGATCTGGGGATGCGTGCTCACCGCCGCCGGCGGCGCGATGCTCGCGCTGGCGCACCGGCGATGATCGATCCGTCGGCGCTCGCGCGCGACTTCCACGATCGCTTCGGCCGGACGCCGCGCGTGTACCGGGCGCCGGGCCGCGTGAATCTGATCGGGGAGCACACAGACTACAACGACGGGTTCGTGCTGCCGATGGCGCTCGATCGTTCGACGTGGGTGGCCGCCGGGCCGCGGACGGACCGGCGGCTCGTTGTCCGATCGCGCGCGTTCGACGAGACGGTGACGATCGATCTCGACGGCGCCACGTCCGGCCCGACGGGTTCGTGGACCGACTACGTGCGCGGCATCGCGTCGGTGATCGGGTCGGGCGGCGCGGACGTCCTGATCGCGAGCGACGTGCCGATCGGCGGCGGCGTCAGCTCGTCGGCCGCGCTCGAGATCGCGTGCGGCTATGCGCTGCTGGACATCGCGGACCGTCCGATCCACCTCGCGTCGCTCGCCTGCGCCGGTCAGCGCGCGGAGCACGAGTTTGCCGGCATCCGCTGTGGACTGATGGATCAGACGATTGCGTGCTATGGACGCGCGGGCCACGCGCTGCTGCTCGACACGCGGTCATTCGAGCGTCGTCACGTGCCGATGCCGCCGTCGGTCCGCGTCGTCGTCGGCAACACGATGGTGCGGCACGCGCTGGCGTCGAGCGAATACAACGCGCGGCGCTCCGACTGCGAGGCCGGCGTCGCCGTTCTCGCCCGGCGGTTGCCCGGCGTCCGCGCGCTGCGCGATGTCTCCATCGGGAATCTCGATGCGGCGCGCGGCGATCTGCCCGATCGCGTCTATCGGCGCTGCCGCCACGTCGTCAGCGAGAACGCGCGGACGATCGCAGCCGCGGACGCGCTCGCGAGCGGCGACATTCTAAGGTTCGGCCGGTTGATGGGCGAATCGCACGAGAGCCTTCGCGACGACTACGAGGTCAGCTGCCGGGAGCTCGACGTGATGGTGGAGATCGCGATGCGGCTCGACGGTGTGCGCGGCGCGCGCATGAACGGCGGCGGCTTTGGCGGGTCAATTGTGGCGCTGGTGGATGCAGCGCTGTCCGACGACGTGCCGCGGCAACTGCGCCGGCTGTACGCTGATGCAACCGGCCGCGACCCCGACGTCTGGATCTGCAGCGCCGGCGGCGGCGTGGAAAAGATTGATGAGCGCGTATCCGCACCGGCGGTTTAATCCGCTGCGGCAGGAGTGGGTGCTGGTCTCGCCGCAGCGAAACGATCGGCCGTGGCAGGGGCAGGTCGATGCGGCGCCGCGCGCCGCCGTCGCCCGGCACGATCCGCTGTGCTATCTGTGTCCGGGCAACGCGCGCGCCCGCGGCGTCCGCAATCCCGATTACGCAGCGACGTTCGCGTTCGACAACGACTATCCCGCACTTGACGCGAGCCTGTCTCGCCGTAGCGGCGAAGCCGCGGAGGCGGACCGGAACCCAGACGATCTGTTCAAGAACGAATCCGCGCGCGGTCTGTGCCGCGTGATCTGTTTTTCGCCGCGACACGATCTGACGCTTTCGCAGATGGACGCCGCGGCGGTTCGAACCGTCGTCGACGTGTGGGTCGACGAGTGCGCAGCGGCTGCCGCGCAGCCGTGGGTCAAGTACGCGCTGGTGTTCGAGAATCGCGGCGAGATGATGGGCGCGAGCAATCCCCATCCGCACTGTCAGCTCTGGGCGACCGAGCAGGTGCCGAACGAGCCGGTGCGCGAGCGGCAGGCGTTCGCGGCGTACGCCGGCGCACACGGCGGCGCGTGCCTGCTGTGCGAATACCTGTCGCGCGAGCTGGACGTCCGCGAGCGGATCGTCTGCGAGAACGATCGGTTCGCCGCCGTCGTTCCGTACTGGGCGGTGTGGCCGTTCGAGACGCTCGTCATCAGCCGGCGTCACGCGCCGTCGCTGGCCGCGCTCGATCCCCGCGAGAGGGACGCGCTCGCCGATGTGCTGCGCCGTCTGACGGTGCAGTACGACGCGGTGTTCGACGCGCCGTTCCCGTACTCCATGGGCTTCCATCAGGCGCCGGTCAATGACGGCGCCTCGGGCAGCGCCGAAGCGTGGCATCTCCACGCGCATTTCTATCCGCCGCTGCTGCGATCGGCGACGATCCGCAAGTTCATGGTCGGCTTCGAGCTGCTCGGATCGCCGCAGCGGGATTTGACGCCCGAGGACGCCGCCGCCCTCCTGCGCGAGGCCGCGCGATGATCTCGCGGCGCACGTTTCTCGGGATGGCCGCACTCGCAGGCGCGCGCCTGCAGCCCGGCGGCGCGAGCGTCGAACGCGAGTGGAGCGGCCCGATCCTGCGCGCCCGGATCGTCAACCGCGGCACGTCGCCGGTGCGCGTGGACGACGTCGTGATCCACGAACAGCCGCTGACGCTGCCGGCCTCGACCGCGCTCTACGGCGAGGGATTTCAGATGCTGACGCAGACTGCCGGCACGCTCGGCGCGCCGCAGGATCTCAGTCAGTACACCGACGCGAAGCACTACCGGATCCCGACCCGCGGCGACACGCGCGCATACTACGGTCTGCTAACGCTGACGCCGCCGGCAGAGTCGACCGGCGGCTCGCACGTGTTCGCGTTCACGTCGTGCGCGCGCTTCAGCGGACGATTCGAAATCGCCGGCGCCACGGTCCGCGCCGTCGTCGACTGCGAGGGACTGGCGCTTGCGCCCGGCGAGTCGTGGCCGCTCGAGGAGCTGTTCGTCGCGAAGGGCGACCGATCCGCGCTGCTCGACGACGTCGCCGCCCGGCTCGCGAAGCATCACGCGCCGCTGACATCCGCGAAGCCTCCGACGGGATGGTGCTCGTGGTACTGCTTCGGACCGAATGTCACGTCGCAGCAGGTCCTCGAGAATCTGGACGTCATCGCGAAGTCGATGCCGATGCTCAAGTACATCCAGATCGACGACGGCTATCAGCGTGCGATGGGCGACTGGCTGGAGACCGGCAGCGCGTTCGGCGGCAGCGTTCGCGACGTCCTGGCCGCGATCAAGAAGCGCGGATTCGAGCCGGCGATCTGGGTCGCCCCATTCGTCGCCGAAGAGCAGTCGCATCTGTTTCAGCAGCATCCCGACTGGTTCATCACGGACGCAACCGGCGCTCCGCTGCGATCGGATCGCGTGACGTTCGGCGGATGGCGGCACGGTCCGTGGTACGCAATCGACGGAACGCACCCAGGCGCGCAGGCGCATCTCGAGCGCGTCTTCCGCACGATGCGCACCGAGTGGGGCTGCACGTACTTCAAGCTGGACGCGAACTTCTGGGGCGCGATGCACGGCGGGCGCTTCCACGATCGGCGCGCGACGCGCATCGAGGCGTACCGCCGCGGGATGCAGGCAGTCCTCCGCGGCGCGGGCGACGGCTTTCTGCTCGGCTGCAATCATCCGATCTGGCCGTCGATCGGCGTCGTCCACGGATCGCGGAGCTCGAACGACATCAAGCGGACGTGGGATCGAATCGCGACGACCGCGCGGCAGAATCTGAGCCGCAACTGGCAGAACGGCCGTCTCTGGTGGAACGATCCCGACGCCGTCGTCCTCGCCGGCGAGCTGACGGACGCCGAGTGCCAGTTCCACGCGACCGCGATTTACGCGAGCGGCGGAATGGTGCTGTCGGGCGACGACCTCACGAGGATTGCGCCGGCTCGCGCGGCGATGCTGCGGAAGCTGCTGCCGCCCACAGGCGTCGCTGCGACGTTTCCCGACAGCGATCTCCGCGTCGGCGTCATCAACCTGCCGTCCGGGACGATGGTCTGCATGTTCAACTGGTCTGACACACCTCAGACCGGTCTGACACACCTCAGACCGGTCAGAGGTGTGTCCGATTTCTGGACGGGTGAGCCGGTCCCGCACGACGGGGATCGCATTTCGCTGGCGCTGCCGCCGCGCACGGCGCGCCTGCTGACGATGACGTCGTGAGCGGCTCGCGCGCAGACGTGCAGGTGACGGCGACGGCGTTCGCCGCGCTCTTTTCGGTCGTCGGCCTCGCGCTCTACGGCCTGCCGCTGTACTACGACTTCATGGTCCGCGAATTCGGCTGGTCGCGGACGATGGTGACGTCGGGCAACGCGCTGAGCAAGCTGGTAGTCGGTCCGGTGTTCGGCTTCGGCGCCGGCTGGATCGTCGATCGATTCGGACCGCGGCGCCTGATGCTCGCCGGCATCCTGATGGCCGGCGCCGCGCTCGTCGGACTCGGCTCGGTGTCTGCGGTCTGGGCGTTCTACTTCTTCTACTTCTTCAACGCGCTCGGTTACGTGTGCGGCGGACCGCTGCCGAACCAGGTGCTGCTGTCGCGGTGGTTCGACAAATCGCGCGGCACGGCGATGGGCGTCGCGTACCTCGGCATCGGCGCCGGCGGCGCGATCGTGCCGCTGCTGTCCGCATGGATGACGGGCCACGTCGGCTGGCGGCTGTCGCTGCAGCTCGTGGGCGTGCTGATCGTCGTCATCGCTTTTCCGCTGGCGTTCTTCGTCGACGATCGCGCGCCGGCTCGCCCAGGCGGGCGGCGCGCTGCGCCGTCGGCCGCGGCCATCCTGACGACGCCCGCGTTCTATCTGCTCGCGCTCGGCAGCATGTGCTCGATCGCCGCCGTCGGCGGCACGAATCAGCACCTGAAGCTGTTCCTCAGTCTCGATCGCGGCTACGCTCAAGCCGACGCGGCGGCTGTCATCTCGATCGTCCTCGCGATCAGCATCGCGGGGCGTCTGCTGATGGGATGGCTCGCGGATCGCGTCCCGGTCAAGTACGTGATGCTGCTGATTTACCTGCTCGTCGCCGGATCGGTTCCGCTCTTGCTGGCGGGCGGCTCGCGATCGACGATGTATGCGTTCGCGGTGGTCTTCGGCCTCGGGCTCGGCGGCGAGTACATGATCATCCCGCTGATGGCCGGGCAGCTGTTCGGCGTCGAAACCCTCGGCCGCGTGATGGGCATCGTCCTGACCGCGGACGGCGTCGCCGAGGCGACGGCGCCGATGCTCGTCGGATACCTGCGCGACTCCAGCGGATCGTATACGACCGGATTCATCACGTTGGTGGCGACAGCGGTCGTCGGCGCGATCGCGATCGCGCTGCTGCCGCAAAGGACCGTTCTTCTATGCGAATCGTCGACGCCAAAGTCATCGTCTGAAGCCCCGGAAGGGATTTCGTCACGCTGAAGCTCGTCACCGAGGACGGCGTCTACGGCGTCGGCGACGCGACGCTCAACGGACGCGAGCCGCGACGCGCGGCGGATCGAGGATACGTGGCAGTACCTCTACAAGGGCGCGTACTGGCGGCGCGGTCCGATCACGATGAGCGCGATCGCCGCCGTCGACACCGCACGATCCGCCAGCACACGACCACGCCGATCGCGGTCGGCGAAGTGTTCAACGTGATCCACGACTGCCCGCAGCTGATCGAGGAAGAGCTGAGGACTACATCCGCACCACCGTCGCGCACGCCGGCGGCCTCAGCCACATGCGCAATATTGCGGCGCTGGCGGAGGTGCATCGTCCAGGAATACATGGGGCACACCGACGAAACCGATCAGGTGTTTCCGCACGCCTACACGTTCGGATCCGGCGCGAAGCCCGCGGGCGACGCGCCGGTCCTCGGTGTCGACATCGACGAAGCGCTCGCCCCGAAGTATCCGCACGATCCGGCGTACCTGCCGGTGAATCGACTGACCGACAGGACGGTCCACTCATGGTGACGAGACGGGACGCACTGAAATCGCTTGCGGCGCTCGCTGCCGCACGAACGATGGGGCGGGGCGGGACCTTCGAAGCCGCTTCGATCCAGTTCGGCTACGCCGCCATCACGTGGGGCAACGACTACATGACGGCGATCGACGAGATCGCCGCCGCGGGATTCCGCGGCGTCCAGCTGCGCGCCGGCGACGGCCTGCTCGATCGCTTCGGCGACAAGCCCGCCGCGTTGAAGGAGCTGCTCGATCGGAAGCGGCTCGCGTTCCCGGTGTTCTCCAGCGGCAACCTGTCGATCGATCCCGCGCGCGAGAAGGAGATGTTCGACCTGCATACGAGCCACGCGCGGTTCGTGCGCGTCGCAGGTGGACTGTATCTGCAGGTCATCGACGAGCGGCCGAAGGGCCGCGCCCTCGTCTCCAAGGATTACACGCGCCTCGGCCGGCTGCTGACCGAGTTGAGCAAGCGCGTGCGCGAGGCCGGTGTGACGCTCGTGTATCACCATCACATGAACAGCACCGGCGAAAAGCCCGGGGAAGTCGCGGCGGTGCTCGAGGCCGCGGATCATCGCGTTGTTCGTCTGCTCTTCGATACTGCCCACTATCAGCAGGGCGGCGGCGATCCTGTTTCAGCGATTCGGCAGTATCGTGACTGGATCGAGGTGCTGCATTTGAAAGACGTGAGGCCGGGCGCGCCCGGCCGGGCGGCCGATGCGGGCGGTTACACGTTCGTCGAGCTCGGCCGCGGCCGCGTCGATCTGAAAGGCGTCTTCGCGGCGCTGAACGACATCAACTTCAAAGGCTGGGGCGTCGTCGAGCTCGATCGCGTGCCGGATCCGGGACGCACGCCGAGAGAAAGCGCCGACATCAATCGGCGCTATCTCTCGGACGTGCTCCACGCTATGTGAAGGACTTCGGGACCGGCTGGGAGGGCAGCTCGACGGCGCTGATCCCCAGCTCGACGCAACGGCGGAGGATCTCGTCGCCGTCCATCGTGCGCGAGCCGAAGTTGTACGGGACGTTCAATCCGATCGGATTCTTCGATGAGGTGGGCGCAAATCAGCTGCTCGATGGAGCGATACAGCGTGTCGGGCCCCAGTTCGCGATGCGAACCCTGCGCGCCTGCCGACCCCGAGTTCAACCCGGCGGATGGCGTCGCTACAGGCGATGCACGAGCTCGACAAGCACCCGCACGCAGAGCGCGAGCGGCAAGCCGATCGCGAGGATCACGATCGGCAGCATGAACACGAAGAGCAGCGCGAGCGCCGCATCCCCGACGAGGCCGCCCGTCTGCCGTAGAGTCAACGCCATCGCACGCCTCCTGGCCCCGGACGGACCGCCGCCACGATAGCGGACACCGCCCGCATCGCGCTGTCGTGTTCGGCACATGCCGCACGCCGCCGCTGGCCTAAGCTCGAAGGCCTGGAAAGCAGGTTCAGATGAACGCACGCACAGTCATCACCGTTGTCTGCGGAATTGCGGCGCTCGGATCGACCGCCTCTGCTCAGGATCTCTCGCGTTATCGCAACTTCGAGGCGGGAAGCAGCCTCGCCACCGTCGCGGCGACGGCATCGGTCGCCGCATCGGAGGCGAAGACGTTGTATCGGCGGCCGGCGGTGATTCAGGATCTCGAGTGGCGGCCGTCGCACTGGACCGGCGCGTCGTCAGCGCCCTCGAACGATCCCGTCGAGCAGGTCGTGTTCAGCTTCTATGACGATCGACTCTTCCGCGTCGTGGTCGACTACGGCCGCGAACAGACCGAAGGGATGACGCCCGCCGATCTGATCGCGGCGGTCTCGGAGGTGTATGGCGTGCCGACCGCGCGGCCGGCGAACGTCCGCGTCGCATCGCGCGTCGAAGCCCTGTCCGGAACGCGGCTCGCCCGGTGGGAGGACGGCGGACACACGGTCGTGCTCTACCGAACCGACACCTACCGCGACGCGTTCCGACTGATCGTCACGTCCGTGGCGCTCGACGGCCAGGCGCGGAAGGCGGAGGCGGATTCGATACGCCTCGACGCGCTCGAAGCGCCGCAGCGCGAGATCGCGCGGCAGAAGAAAGAAAAAGACGACGGCCTCGCCGCGACCGAAAAGGCGCGGCTCGCGAACAAGAAAGTCTTCCGCCCGTGACTCGAGACCTCGACCGTCACCGCCGGAGGCTGGCCTCGCGCGCATCGAGGAATGCGGCGACCTTCCGGTTCTCGGGGAAATCGCGCGCCAGCCGCCGCGCGGCCTCGGTCGCGCGCGGCATGTCCCGTTCGCGGACCTCGATGTCCCAGAGCGCGAATTCGGCCTCGGCGTGCGTGAAGACGTCGGTGTCCATCTCCACCGCCGCGCGCATGTCGACCAGCGCCTGCTTGCGATCGCCGCCGCCGAGCAGCCATCGCGTTCCCCAGGGCATCCGCGTGTCCACGATGTAGGCGATCCAGGCGCGCGCTATCTTGGCGCGGACGTGGCCCGGATTCCGCCGAAGCAGCTCGTCGAGAGATTCCCTCGCCTCCCAGTACTCGTCCCAGCCGGTCTTCCGGTGCAGCAGACCCAGCTGGAGCCAGACGTAATTGAGATCGATCTTCCCCAGACAAAACAGCGCCGTGTCGTCGTGCGGGTCGAGCGCGAGCGCGGTGCGCGCGAGACCTCGACCACGGTTGAACTCCGCCAGAAAGTCCGCGATCAGTGGCGGGCACGTCGCGCAATCGCTCACCTTCGCCTCTTTCGGACCGCCCTCGAGCAGTTCCTTGAGCTGAAACAGCAGCGCCGAGCCTCGGAGCTCGGCGATCGCGGCGTTGTCGATGCCGGACCCGCGGAGTACGAGCGCGAGCGCGGCTGTTTCCTCGTAGCGCGCGTTATAGAAGAGGCGCTGTGCGTCGGGGATTGCGGGCGGCTCGAGCGGACGCGCCGCGACGATGGATCCGACACCGACGATCACGGCCGCCGCGATCAGGCTTTTCATCGTCGATACTTTGCCCCTTCCCGCGCAAGAGCACTGTGCACATTGATACAGCGGAGAATCGGCGGCACGCGCTACCGTGAATGCGGCCGAAAAGGGGAGGTTCCCGTGGTGCTGTCGCTGATCCTCAGCGTGGCGATCGCCGTCGCCCTCACGCAAGTCGCGACGTTCAGCACGACGATCTACCTGCACCGATGCGCGACGCATCGAGCCCTGACACTGCATCCGGCCGTCGCATGGCTGTTCCGGTTCGCGTTGTGGATCACGACGGGCCTGGCGACGAGGGAATGGGTGGCGGTTCATCGCAAGCACCATGCGTTCACCGACGAAGAAGGGGATCCCCACAGCCCCCTGCTCAAGGGCTTCTGGCCGGTGCAACTGGGGAATGTGTTTCATTACGTGCGCGAGGCGCATAACCCGGCAACCATCGAACGCTACGCGCAGGACATCCGCCTGGATCGGTCCGACCGCTGGCTGTTCAATCACGGCCTCGCCGGTCCGATTCTCGGGACCGCGGCGTTGTGCGGGCTCATCGGGATCGGCTGGGGGTTGCTCGCAGCCGCGTTGCACGGCGTGACCTATGTTTTCTTCCTCTCCTCATCAATCAACGGCCTCTGCCACTCCCGCGGCTATCGCACGTTCGACAACACGGCCACCAACATACGCTGGCTGGCCGCGATCACCGGCGGCGAGGGGCTCCACAACAACCATCACGGCTACCCGCGAAGCCCGAAGTTCAGTGCCGTCGCGGGCGAAGTCGATCCGAGCTGGCCGATCATCCGCCTGCTCACATGGTTGAGGCTCGCGCGTCCGCACCGCACGATCGAGCAGATTCGCCAGGCGTGACGCTGCACTCTTCAGCCGTCTGAATCCGGCGGTTCGGACCGACGACGCCGAAATACGATTAGCGTACGCATCGGGCAGCGTAGAATAAGCGCGCAGGAGGCGTCATGCGTTCGATCCTCCTCGGCCTTCTCACGCTCGCGCTCGGCCTGCCAACGCAGACGCCTGCAGTTATCGGCGCGCAGTTCGCTGCCGTCTCGATCAAGCCGCACACGACCGGAATCGCGTCGGCGATGCGGATGCTGCCCGATGGCTCGCAGGCGATGATCAACATTCGCATCAGCCAGATCATCGGTTCTGCGGCACCGGTGCCGGTCGTGGAAGTGGAGGGCCTCCCGGATTGGGCGATGACGGAACGCTATGACGTCCTCGTCAAGCCGGGCTCGCTGCCGACGCCGCTCGAGCTCGCGGAGATGTGGCGGAACATGCTGGTCGATCGGATGAAGGTCGCGGGTCACATCGACGAGGTCGAGCGCACCACGTTCTCGATGGTGCTGGCACGCGCCGACGGCGGCCTTGGACCCGAGCTCCGGATGTCCACGCTCGATTGCTCGCCGGGCTCGCCCGACGCGCCGCGCCCCGCGATGCCGGGGGATGTGAGGAACAAGTGCACGCTGCACACTGGCCGCGGGATCGTCGAGTCCGGCGGCGTCCGGCTCGACTACCTCGCGCGCTCGCTTGGCGGGCTCGTCGGCGGCGTCGTCACCAACCGCACGGGCCTCGACGGCTTCTACGCTCTGACGCTGCGCTACGACGCCAGGAAGATGACTCCCGAGCGCACGACGCCGCTCGAGGAAGGCGCGCCTTTCTTCAGGGAGATGGAGGAGCAGCTCGGATTGAAACTGGTGGCGGGGAAGACGATCGTCAAGATCTTCGTGATCGATCACATCGAGCGGCCGACGCCGAACTGAAAGGCGCCGGCGTCTCGAGACCGGCGTGCAATTTCGGCGTGGCGAACTCAAACCTGTAATGAACCCGGACACGGGCGTCCGGGTACCTCGGCGAAGTCCCGATCAGCGGCGCCGCTCCGGACCACGGGGGCGGCCCCGGTCTTGCGTGGCGCATACCCGTGCAACAACTTCGCCGCGGTTTGATGGGGGTCACGGCCGGCGTCCTGGTCTTCGTGAACGCATCAAGGACGATATCGACGAGCGCCACCACTGACATGGTGACGTACCACAACGATGTGGCCCGCACCGGTCAGAACCTGAACGAGACGATCCTGACCCCCGCAAACGTCGCCGCGGTGACGTTCGGCAAGAAGCAGATCCTCGCTACCGACGGGAAAGTCGACGCACAGCCGCTGTTCCTCTCGGGCCTGCCTGTCGCCAGCGGCGTCCGCGACATCGTCTACGCGGTGACCGAGCACGATTCGGTTTACGCCTTCGACGCCAGCACCGGTTCCATCGTGTGGCGTGTCTCGTTGCTGGGCAGTGGCGAGACCACCAGCGACACGCGCGGTTGCTCGCAGGTGACGCCCGAAATCGGCATCACGTCCACGCCCGTCATCGATCGCTCGCGCGGGCCAAACGGCATCGTGTACGTCGTCGCGATGTCCAAGACCTCCACCGGCGCGTACGTCCAGCGGTTGCACGCGCTCGACGCCGCGCTCGGCACCGAACTGCTCGGCGGCCCGAAGACGATTCAGGCGTCCTACCCGGGGACCGGCGCCGGCAGTGCCGGTGGCGTCGTCCCCTTCGACCCGAAGCAATACGAAGAGCGCGCCGGTCTCCTTGAAATCAACGGACAGATCGTCACGGTGTGGACCTCGCACTGTGACATAGACCCCTACACCGGGTGGATCATCGCCTACGATGCCGGAACGCTCGCGCAGTCGAGCGTACTGAACGTCACACCGAACGGATCGCGCGGTGGAATGTGGATGGCGGGCGCGGGGCCGGCGGCCGACGCCGCGGGCAACTTCTTCGTGCTCGACGGCAACGGCACGTTCGATACCACACTCAATGGCACCGGTTTCCCGAACAAGGGGGACTTCGGCAACGCCTTCATCAAGGTCGCGACCGCCGGCGGTTTGTCGGTGGCCGACTACTTCGCGACGTTCGACACGGTGTCGGCGTCGAACGCCGATACGGATCTCGGATCCGGCGGCGCGATGGTTTTTCCGGATCTCGTCGACGCGACTGGACGGACGCGCCACCTCGCCGTCGGCGCCGGCAAGGACGGCCACATGTACGTCGTCGACCGCGACGAGATGGGCAAATGGAACGCGTCGGCCAACCAGAACTATCAGGACATCGCCGGTGCCCTCGGCGGATCGGTCTTCTCGATGCCGGCCTACTTCAACAACACGCTGTACTACGGCGCATCAGGGGCGAAGTTGAAAGCGTTCGCGATCGCCAACGCCCTCGTATCGACAACCGCCTCGTCTTCGACCGCCACGTCGTTCGCCTATCCCGGCACCACACCGTCCATTTCGGCGTCCGGTTCGACCAACGGCATCGTCTGGGCGGTCGAAAACAAAAGTCCGGCTGTCCTCCACGCGTACGACGCGACCACTCTGACGAAGGAACTGTACAACTCGGCGCAGGCCGCGAACGGGCGCGACTCGTTCGGCAACGGCAACAAGTTCATCACGCCGGCGATCGTCAAGGGCCAGGTCTACGTCGGCACGCCAACCGGCGTGGCGGTGTTCGGGCTTCTTGCGCCCGCCGCGCCGACCAACCTTCGGATTACGGGCTGAACCTTCGGATCACGGCCTGATGCGCGCACTTCTTGCGCGTTACACGACTCTCTGAACACGAACTGATTCAGACCGGCTTGAGCACAAGTCTCTCCTGAGTCGCGCGGGAGCCCGACGCACACGCGATCCTGAAACGACTGTCGATTTACGCCGTCGCGTGCGCGTATCAGCGGGCCCACATGACGAATCTGGACACGCTCTCGGCATTGCAATTGCGCTTATCGGAGCCGACGCCGTGAGCCGCGCCACCCGTGAATCGGGCGTCCGATCTCAGGAGTCATGACACGAGAGCACTTGACGGAGCCGAGACGCGAATGACGAACCAGGATGACAACGTGGGCGATATCAGAAGGTCAACTTCCTTGCGGACTAAGTTCGCGAGTGTGACGGGCTTTGCGGAACGTGTGGACACCTCGTTTCGCGAACGAAGAGCAGCGCCGATCGCCTTACTCGTACTCCTGGCCGCCGCAGGCCTTCACGCGGCCGCTCGTCGCGCCGCGGTCGATCTCGGAACGTTGGGCGGTACCGTGAGCGACGCGCCCTCAATCAGCAACGCCGGCGTTGTCGTTGGCGGCAGCTACGTCGCGGGTAACGCCTCCTCCCATGGGTTCAGGTGGACCACGGGAGGCGGAATGGTAGACCTCGGCACACTGGGCGGCATCAATAGCGCCGCGACAGCCGTGAGCGACGACGGGCGATTTGTCGTCGGTTCCAGTGACACCGCGGACGGAGGGCAGCATGCCTTCATATGGAGTCGAAGGGACGGCATGGTGGACCTCACTCCATTCACGTGGGAGTCGACCGCGGCGACGGCCGTCGTCAATGACGGAATGGTCGCCGGCAATAGTTACGACCCCTGGAGCGGCGTCAACCGCGGCTTCGTATGGACCGAGCGGAGCGGGGTGATCGATCTCGGTACGCTCGGGGGCTGGACCACGAGAGTGCGAGCCATCAGCCCGAACGGTGCATTCATTGTGGGCGAGAGCTCGCTCGCGGGAGAGGCTCACGTGCACGCGTTCGTCTGGACCGCCACGCGCGGCATGATCGACACGGGCACGCTCGGCGGGCGTTGGAGCTACGCCGCGGCCGTCAACGACGCCGGCAAGGTCGTCGGATGGAGCGGTCTGAGCACAAGCAGCTCGTCGCACGCGTTCGCGTGGACGGATTCGGACGGGATTGTGGATCTCAGTGCGCCCGGCAGCGAATCCACTCGCGCGACGGCGGTCAACAGCCACGGCGCCGTCGCCGGCATCCGATATGTGCCAACAACCGATCCACGCGTGCTGGTGTCGAATGCGTGCATCTGGACAGGCGAGGGCGAGATGATCGCAGTCGGCACGCTTGGAGGTCGGTTCAGTTGGCCGCTCGGCATCAGCAACAATCGGACGATGGTGGGCCTGAGCGAAATGGTCAACGGATCGACGCACGCGTTTGCGTGGCGCCGATCGCGCGGCATGGTCGATTTGTCGGCGGCTGAAAGTGCGTACGGCGTGGCGCGATCAGTGAGCCCGAACGGAGAGTGGGCAGCCGGCGTCGACGGCGGACACGCGACCTTGTGGCGGCTCAATCAAGATTGAAGTATTTGGAGGATCTTCGGTCCCATCGGTCGTCGGCACGCCAACCGGCGTGGCGGTGTTCGGTTGCTTGCGCCCGCCGCGCCGACCAACCTTCGGATTACGGGCTGACGCGCAAGTCGAAACCGTGATTGAGCCCGTTACTTCGACCTGATCAGCGACGGCCAGTTCAGCACGGTTGTAATCGGCGGCGTCGTGTTGACGACGGGCACGGCCATCAGGAATCGCTGCCCGTCGCGCGCCGCATCGTACGTCGACCCTTGCGCGACCGCCGGCAGCGTCGTCCGAAACAACGTCATGGCCTTCCCGACCGTGAAGGTGGGGTCGGTTGTGACCGGCACCGCCATCAGATCTCCTGACGTCGCGAGGTAATAGAGCTCGCGGCCGTCGCCGCGCCATACGGGCAGCATGCCGCCCGCCGTCGAAATCTGCCACTTTCCGCCGGCGGGATCCGGAAACGGCTGCACCACCACCTGATACGCGCCGGATTCGTTTGTGGCGTACGCGAGCCAGCGGGCGTTCGGCGACAGTCGCGCGCCGATGTAGTCCGCGGCGCCGGTCTTGTACGCGAAAGGCTTGCGCTCGCCGGTGAGCGGCAGCCCCCACAGCGACCAGGGCGGACTGCCAGACGGCGATCGATGAAAGACGATGAAGCGATTGTCGCGCGACCAGTCGCTGCCCGCGATGAAGTCGGTGCCGAGGAGCTTCAACACCATCTGTTCGGGCACAGCGCCGGTCGAGGGCACGTCGTAGAGCGCCGACCCGGATCCGCCGCGATGCGAGTCGAACAGGACGCGGGAGCCATCAGGCGACCATGCCGGAATGTGGTCGACATCGGGACCGGTCGTCAGCCGCACCCGCACCTGGCGCTCGAAATCGTACGTCCAGATGTCGTCGTTGGGCACGTCGGGCCCGGGGCTCGAAAACGCGACGCGTTTGTCATCCGGCGAGAGGCGGATGGTCGGCCCGACGCCGGGGGTGATCGTCTCGCCGACCGGCGCGCTCGCTTTGCCGCCCCGATCGACCCAGACGATATTCCGCGCCCATTCCGATTGCGCCGACGTCCGATACACGAGCGTCCCGGCGTCCGACGCGGCGAAGGCGGCGAGCTCGTCGCCGGAGAAGGTCGCCACTTTTTCCGCGACCGTCTTCGGCTCGCCGGTGAAGGCGAGCCGCCCGAGATCGAATGGCCGCGCCATCAGCGTCTGTCCGCGAGAGAAGAGGATGTAGCCGGCCGCATACACGGCGCACGACGAAGACGACATCAAGCGTGCGCGCTTCGATGGCGCGTCGAGCGAGGACACGTACAGCGCGCGGTTCTCGACTTTCGATTCGCTGTAACCGAGATACAGGAAATGACGGCCGTCGGGCAGGAACGCCGGACAGTCGTGGAACGACTCCTCGAGCGCCCCGTCGCGCTGCGTGATCTCGACCGCCTCGCCGCCCGACGGAGCGATGCGGCGCAGGCCGTGATTATTGCTGGCGAAGAGAATATCGTTGCCGCGGCCCCACGCGAGGCCGCCGATCTGGTTGTCGAGCGTGGTTAGCGTTTCGGCGCCGCCCCCCCCGATGTCCGCCCGCTTGAGTTTCCCGTCCGCGACGAAGGCGATCGATCCCCCGTCCGGCGACCACGCGGGGAACCACCAGCCGCGTCGGGTAGCTTCGCTGCCCGGGATCTCTTTCGGCTCGGGATCGTCGAGCGAGCGCATCCACAACCTGGTTCCGCCCGTCCCGCCCGCTGCCGCGTAGGCGATGCGGCGGCCGTCGGGCGACACGGCCATCGGCTGCGCCAGCGGCGCACCGGCCGCTGCAACGTCGAAGCGGACCATCGGCATGTCCGTCGCGTGCGGCTTCGACGGCCACAGCCACGCGAGTGCTGCCGTCGCGAGCGCGGCAAGAGCCGCGGCGGCCGCGGGCAGCCATCGCCGCGTCCGCGACGGCGCATCTTCGGCCACGGTCCAGCCGCTGGCGACGAGCGCCGCGGCGTCCGCTGCGTCGCGCAGCCGCGCGTTCGGATCTTTCTGCAGGCACCGCCCGATCACCCAGCGCAGCGGCGCCGGCGTGGCTGCCGGCAGCGCCTCGAGCCGCGGCTCCTGAGTGACGACCGCCGCGAGGATATCGGTGACGGTTTCGCCGTGGAACAGCGGCCGCGCTGTGAGCATCTCGTACAGCACGCACCCGAGCGCCCACATGTCCGCGCGCTTGTCCACCGGCTTACCGCGCGCCTGTTCCGGCGCCATGTACGCTGCGGTGCCGGCAATCACGTGCCAGGCGCTCGCGGCGGTGACGGTCGGCGACTGTGAGAGGTCGCCGGTGGAGGCCTCGGGCGCCAGCATTCGCGCGAGGCCGAAGTCGAGCAGCTTGACGTGTCCGGCCGGCGCGATCTTGATGTTGGCCGGTTTGAGGTCGCGGTGCACGATGCCGCGATCGTGCGCCGCCGCCAGCGCGCTGCAGATCTGCAGCGCGATTGCCGTGGCCTCGCGCGCATCGGCCGGTCCACGCGCCAGCCGCTCGGCGAGCGTCTCGCCCTCGACGAACTCGAGCACGAGAAACCGCGTGCCGCCGGCCTCTTCGATCGCATGGATGGCGGCGATGTTCGGGTGGGTGAGCGCCGCGAGCGTTTCGGCTTCCTGCTCGAATCGGCGGACGCGGTCGGAGTCGGCCGCGAACGCCGCCGGCAGGATCTTGATGGCGACGGTCCGCTTCAGCCGCGAATCACGCGCGCGGTAGACCTCGCCCATGCCGCCGCGGCCGGCAAGCTCGCCGATTTCGTAGGAGCCGAGCCGTGTGCCGATGTCGAAGGCCACGCGGGAGGATGCTACACCGTAACGGTCACCGTTACGCCGTCACCGCGAGCACTGTCACGTCATCTGTGAACCCGCCGTCGCCGAACCGGGTCACCGCATCGAGAACCGCTCTATGAGCAGGGCGGCTGGCATGGACTGATTGGCGGCGGCGGATCATATCGCAGCCGGCGCGTTCATCGTGCGACGATAAGCGCATGAGGATCTCATGAACAGGCGTCGATTGACCTCGTTGATCGCCGGACTCGTGATGGCCGCCAGCGCCGCGGCGATCGTTGCCCGGGCTCAAGTGGGCGGGTTCGGACTCGACCTGGCCGCCATGGACCGGTCGGTCGCGCCGGGAGACGACTTCTATCGGTACGTGAATGGCGCGTGGCTGAAGAACACGCGAATTCCGGAAGACGTGGCGCGCTTCGCGGAGTTCGGGCGGCTCGCCGATCTGAACGCCGGCCGCAATCACAGCATCCTCGAGACGGCGGCGACGGCTCCGACGACCCCGGAAGAACGGAAGGTCGGAGACTTCTACGCGAGCCTGATCGACGACGCGTCGCGCGAAGCCGCCGGGACCGCCGCGCTGAAAGCGGAGCTCGATCGCATCGCCGCGATTGCCACACCCGCCGATCTCGCGCGCGCGATCGTGCAGGTGAGCCGCGACTGGCTCCGGCCGCTGCCCGGCGGCGCCGCCGCGTCGCCGCCGTCCCCGATCAGCAGCAGCATCAGCACCGACATCAAGAATCCGACCCGGTACCTTCCCTCGATCGATCAGGGCGGTCTGGGGCTGCCCGACCGCGACTACTTCCTCGCCGACGATCCGACGTTCGCGAAAGTGCGCGAGGCCTACAAAGCGCACCTGACTCGCATGTTCCAGCTGGCCGGGATGCCCGGTAACGACGCTGCGACGGCGCGCGCCGCGCGCGTCTATGCCCTCGAAGAGCGGCTGGCCAGAGGTCACTGGACGCGCGTGCAGCTGAGGGACCGGGAAAAAACCTACAACCTCATGACGCGCGCCGAGCTGATCGAAAAGGCGCCGGGGCTGGACTGGACCGCCTTCCTCGACGCGGCGGGATTCGCGAACGCTCCGGAGGTGCTCGTGTCGCAGCCGTCGGCCATCGCGGTCGCCGCGCTCGCGGCGCGCGACGTGCCGCTGCAGGACTGGAAGGACTACCTCGCGTACCGATCGATCCGCGCGTTCGCGCCATTCGGTCCGAGGGCATTCGTCGCCGAGCACTTCGACTTCGAGTCCCGTACGCTGGCCGGCGTCCCGCAGATGCCGGAGACGTGGAAGACCGCCGCCGCGCAGACGGACCAGGCGATTGGCCAGGCCGTGGGCACGCTGTACCTGCGGCAGTACTTCCCTCCGGAGGCACGCGCGAAAGCGGAGCAGATGACCGGCGAGATCAAGACCGCGATGGGGCGCCGGATCGAGGCGCTGACGTGGATGGCGCCGGAGACGAAGGCGCGCGCGATGAAAAAGCTCGCGGCGGTGCAGGTGCAGATCGGCGCCCAGACGCCGCCCAGGGACTACGCGGACCTGCGCGTCGTCCGCGGCCGCCCGTTCGGGAATGCGCTGGCAGCCGCGCGCTTCGAGTACGCGCGCACCATTGCCAAGCTCGGTGCTCCCGTGCCGCGCCACGAGTGGGCCATGCTCGCGCACACCGTGAACGCGCAGGCCAACACGGTGCAGGTGAAGATCATGTTTCCGGCCGGCATCATGCAGGGCCTGTTCTTCGATGCCCGGGCCGATCCGGCGGTCAACTACGGCGCGATCGGCGTCGTCATGGGTCACGAGCTCAGTCACGTGTTCGACGATCAGGGCTCCAAGTTCGACGAGCACGGCGCGTTGAACAACTGGTGGACCGATGCCGACCTGAAGCGGTTCACCGCTGCGGCCGAAGCGCTGGCGGCGCAGTACGATCGGTACGAGCCGCTGCCGGGCGTGCACATCAACGGCCACCTCACGCTGGGCGAGAACATCGGCGATCTGGCGGGTCTGTCGCTGGCGCTCGACGCCTATCACGCGAGTCTGGGTGGCCGGCCGTCGCCGGTGCTGGGCGGGTTCACCGGGGATCAGCGGTTCTTCATGGCCTACGCGCAGGTGTACCGAACGCTGCAGCGCGAAGGATTCCTGCGCCAGCAGCTTGCGACCGATCCGCATTCGCCCGGGGAATGGCGCGCCGCCGAAGTCCGCAACGTCGACGCGTGGTACGCGGCGTTCGACGTCAAGCCCGGCGCCAGGATGTACCTGGCGCCGGATCAGCGTGTGAAGGTCTGGTAAGCCGAAACGTCGGGTCTCGGTTTCACGCCAGGGCGTAGAAGAGGTCCACGAACGAGCGAACTGCGCCGTCCATCCCGGCGACCTTCGGGCTGGCGGATTCGATCAGCCAGTACTCGTCCGGTGCATGAGCCCCCGCGCCGTGGCCGAGACCGAACTGGCCGGCCGCCAGTTTGAGCGGCGCTCCGGTGAACGTGACGCCCGGCCACGAGCCCGCGAGGCGGGGCCAGAGGAGCGGATCGATACCGGCCTGGTGATACGTCGCCATCATTCCTTTGACCAGCTTCGCGTCCGGCGCCGTTTCGGTCGGATCGTATCCGCCGGTCATGTTCACCTCGATATCGCCGAAGCCGTGCTTCGCAAGGTGCGTCTTGATCAGCGCCAGTGTGTCCTTCGCGGTCATGTCGGGAACGAGCCGCACGTCGATCTTCGCGGCCGCGCGGTGCGGCAGAATCGTCTTGCCTCCCGGGCCGGTGTAGCCGCCGACGAGCCCCTCGATGTTGATCGTCGGCTGCGTCACGAGCCGCACGAGCGAGTCGTGCCACGACTCGTTGCCGTACCACTGCTTGACGCTCAGCGCTTTCTTGGTGGCCTCTTCGTTTCGCCGTGGAATCGCGGTCTCGAGAATCTCGCGCAGCTGCGGGCTGAGCGGACGCACGCGATCGAAGAAGCCGTCGACCGCGGGCGTGTGGCCGTCGGCCTTGACCAGGGTGTTCAGTCCCTGCACGAGATGCCACGCCGGGCTGTCCACCTGCGCCTCGAGGCTCGAGTGAATGTCCGCGCCCGGACCGCGCCCCCACTTCTCGCCCGACGACACGATCTCGAGCTCGATGATCCCCTTCGCGCCGAGATTCACCTGAACGGATCCGTCCAGTTCCTGGTTGCCCAGCGGAATGATGATTCCGACCGCCTTGCGCAGCGCCGCTTCGACGGCCGGCGTGAACACGATTTCGGAAAAGTTCGGCGATCCGATTTCTTCCTCGCCTTCGCAGACGAGCACCAGGTTGATCGGCAGCTTCCGCGCGGCGGCCTTGAAGGCGTGCAGCGCGGCGAGACAGGCGATCTGCGGTCCCTTGGTGTTGGTCGCGCCGCGGCCAATCATGATCTTGCCGACGCCGGGCCGATCGACGATCCGCCCTTCGAGCGGCGGCGCGCTCCATTCCGCGGGATCGAACTGCTTGACGTCGTACATGAAATACAACGCCAGCGTCGTCGCCGCTCCGCTCTCGAGCGTGGCAAAGACACCCGGCTTGCCCTTCGTGCGGATGACGTCGACCTTGCCGAACCCCGCGTCGCGCGCGAGCTTTGCCATGTAGTCGGCGCCCTGCGGGTAATTGAGGTTTTCGGCGGCAATCGACGGCAGCGCGATCCATTCGCGCAGCATCCTGACCGTCGTGTCGTGCTGCTTCGGGATTTCGGCGATCACGGCTTCCCGATCGGTCGCGGCCGCGAGGCGATCGGTGGCGGCGATGGCGAGGCCGGCGGCGCCCGCCAGGCTCGTGTGCAGAAAACCTCTGCGCGTCACATCGTGGAGAGCGCTCTTCTTGCTCATGTCGGGCATTCTACTGCTGCGGCGGGATCAGGGTTTCGGTCGACGCCGGCACATCCAGGATGCGGAATTTCAAAACCGTTGCGCCCAGAACGATGACCGCGCCGTCGGCCAGGCGAGTCGGACCCTCGATGACGGCGCCGTTCAACGTCGTTCCGTTCTTGCTGCCCAGATCCTCGAGCGTCGCGCCATCGTCGACAACGGTGATCCGCGCATGCTGGCGCGAGACGTTGACGTCGTCGACGAAGACCGCCGCGTCATTCGATCGGCCGAGGATGTGTTCGCCCGGCGCCAGCGCGATCTCCCGCGCGCCCGTGATGACGCGGCAGCGCCTCACGCCGCTCCGCGCCGATCGTCCAGATCCCGAATCGGAAGCCACGTCGCCGCAGAAGGCGTAGCCGTACTTGTGGATCGTCCGGATGAATCGCCCCTCGCGGGCATCGTCGCCGATGGCCGTGCGGAGCTCGGCGACGAGGCTGGTGAGCGTCGCGTCGGAGACGAACGTGCCCTTCCAGAGCGACGCGTGAATCTCGTCCTTCGTCAGCGCCTTCGGCCGCGCGTCGAGGAGCAACTCGAGCAATCCCAGTACCTTCGCACCGGCATGCACGATCGCGCCGTGGCGCGTCAATTCACGGCGCTCGGAATCGAAGACGCAACCACCAAACGCCAGGCGCATGATGACGCCGAGAGCCTATGCGCGGGGGAGCCGGTCGTCAACCTTCAGACCCGGCGCCCGATTGATCCCCTCGATTCGATCGGCTTACAGTGAGGGCCGCCTGAATGGCCGCGCAGCCCGATCGCTTCGGCCCCTATGAAGTTGTCGGCCTGTTGGGAGCCGGCGGAATGGGGGAGGTGTATCGCGCGCGGGATCCCCGCCTGAAGCGCGACGTCGCCATCAAAGTGCTGGCTCACGCGGGCGCCGATCCGGCCCGCCAGCGGCGATTCACCGACGAAGCCCAGGCGGCCAGCGCGCTCAATCATCCCAACATCGTCACCGTCTACGACGTCGGCATCCACGATGCGACTCCCTACATCGTGTCGGAAATCGTCGAAGGGACATCCCTGCGCGTGATTCTGGGGCGAGCGCCACTGCCAATCCGGGAGGCGCTCGCGCTCGGCGTGCAGATGGCCGAGGGCCTGGCGGCCGCGCATCGCGCCGGGATCGTGCATCGCGATTTCAAGCCCGAGAACGTGATGGTGACGCCCGAGGGACGCGTCAAGATCCTGGACTTCGGACTTGCGCTGGTGGGACGCGCCGGCGATCTCGCCTCGGCCTCGGACGCCACGCTGACTGCGTCCGGGATGATCGTCGGAACGGTTCCGTACATGAGTCCCGAACAGGCGCGCGGCGCGACGGTCGACTACCGCACCGATCAATTCTCGTTCGGCCTCACGCTGTACGAGATGCTGACGGGGCGGCGCGCGTTCAGGGCCGATACGGCCGCGCAGGTTCTCACGCGCATTCTCGAGGATGAGCCCGAGCCGATCGGGCTGATTAGCCCGAGAGTGCCGGCTCCCGTGCGATGGCCCATCGAACGATGTCTCGCGAAGGACGCGCGTTCGCGTTACGACGCGACCGGCGATCTGGCGCGGGAGCTGGCCACGCTTCGCGATCGGCTGCCGGAGTTCACGGCGGCACCAGGAACGGTCGAAGAGCCGCGCCGCAGCCCGAGGCGTGCGATGCTCGCCGGAGCAGCGCTGGCGGCGCTCGCCCTGACCGGCGCGCTCGCGGCCCTCAGCCGCACCGCCAGCGAGATCGGTCTCGATCGCTACGTCTACACGCCGTTCGCGACCGACGCCGGCTATCAAGCGTCTCCGGCGTGGTCGCCCAACGGAAAGACGCTCGCGTACGTCGCCGACGCCGATGGGGTCTTGCAGGTGTTCCAGAAAAACGTTGGGTCCCCGACGCGAACGCAGGTGACGCACGCGCCGTTCGATTGCCGTGATCCGTTCTGGTCCGCCGACGGCACACGTCTGTACTACATCTCCCGCGCCCGCGACCGTGAGGGCCTGTGGTCCATCTCGGCGGCGGGCGGCGCACCCGAGATCGTGATGGAAAACGTCGTGGGGGCCGCGTTGTCGCCGGAGGGAAAGACGCTGGCGCTGATTCGCCCGTCCGAACAAGGCGACCCCATGGCGGTGAAGCTCTGGCTGTCGTCGCCGCCCGGGTCGACGCCGCAGCCGTACCCGCGCCCCTGGGCTGCGAACGCTCTGTACTACACACAGTCGACGAGCCATTTCTCACCCGACGGTTCCCGTCTGGCCGTCTGGATCAGAGGCGTCGAGGGAACCCAGTTATGGGTGTTGCCGATGTCGGACGGGCAAGCCTACGCCGTGTCGCTTCCGGTCGACGACCTTCCAGCGTTGGCGGTGCCCTTCAGCTGGCTTCCCGACAGCAGGCACGTCGTGAGCGCGCTGGCGCGCCCCAGGCCGGGCGTGCATCTCTGGTTGATGGACACGCAAACGAAGGCCGCACGACTGCTGACGACGAGCAGCGGTGTCGAGAATCATCCGGCCGTGTCGCCCGACGGCGCGAAGCTGGCGTTGGCCGATCAGCACGCGGACTACGACCTCTACCAGTTCTCGATCGATCATCCGGCGCCGTCGATCGTCCTCGCGACGTCGCGCAACGAGATGGATCCCGCGTCGTCGAAGTCGGGCGGCGAGATGGCATTCACGACGGACCGCGCCGGCCACGAAGAAATCTGGCTCCGCAGCCTTAAAGGCGATTTCGAGAATCCCGTCGTGACGCCGGCCGATTTCGGATCCAGCCCGACGATGCTGTTGAGCGCGCCGGCCGTCTCTCCGAACGGCCAGCAAATCGCCTACAACCGGGTCGGAGCCGACGGCGATCGCATCTGGATTTCGCCAACCGCTGGCGGTCCGCCCGTGCAGCTTGCCTCCGGATCGAACGCACAGGACTGGCCGACCTGGTCACCGGACGGCGTGTGGGTGGCGTATGTCCAGGGGCATCCGGATCTGCTGGCCAGGATGCGGGTAGGCGCCAGAACGCCTCCCGAAACCATCGCCACTGACATCGTGCCGGTCATGGGCCTTCCACAGTGGTCGCCAGACGGCTCGTGGATCGCCTACAACAGCCTCAGCGGTCTGGCCGTCGTTTCGCCGGACGGCAAATCGACTCACGTGATTCACGAGCAGGCATGGATGGCATTCACCTGGTCAGCGGACAGCCAGCGGGTGTACGGCATCCGTCAGAGCGACGATTACAAGCACCTGACGTTCACATCGGTTGATGTCCGTGGCACCGAGCACGTGATCGGCGCCGATTTCATGCCGCTGCCCGTGTCCGAGCAGCCATTGAGAGGCTTTACGCGCGTGACGCCGACTACCTTTCTTGCCGCGATCGTGAAAGTTCGCTCCGATATCTGGCTGCTCGAGGGATTCCAGCCGCCGGCGACGCTCTGGAATCGCCTCGTCGCAACCATTCGTTGACAACCCCGTCGCCCCGGGCCTATCGTCGTGCGCATGAAATGGTGTGCCGCCGCCGTGGTCGCGTCTGTCGGTTTCTTTACGATCGCGTCGCAAGGGCTGTCGGCGTGCGGTGACAAGTTTCTGCTGGTTGGACGCGGTGTGCGGTTCGACCGCGCGTACGCGGCCGTCCATCCCGCGTCGATTCTCATCGTCCTGCCGCCCAAAAGTGTGAAGTCCGCGGCCGTGCGCGACGCGCGGCTCCTCACCGCGCTGAAAATGGCCGGCCACCGCGTGGAGGTTGTCCAGGAGCCCGCCAATCTCACCGAAGTCCTCGGGCGTACGCGCCACGACATCATCCTCGCGGAACGCGCGGACGCGTCAGCCGTTCGGACCGGCGCGGCGGCAGCCGGAGCGTCGAAGCCGTCCATCGTCGGCGTGCTGGAGGATCCTTCCGCCGCAACCTTGACCGCCGCGCGGCAGGAGTTCGAATACGTGCTGAAGACACCGGACTCCCTGGCTCGCATCCTCAACCTGCTCGACGACGTGATGCAGGCCCGCCTCGCTCACTAGATCCCGGAATTTTCAAGGAACTTCCCCACGACCTTGCGCGGCAGCAGACCGATGATCTCCGCACAAGGAGGTCTCGTGCGAGCATTCCTACCGATCCTGGCTTTTGGGACCGTGTTTCTCCAGGCGCAGAGCCCGGCGCAGGCCTGCGGAGACAAGTTCCTGCTCGTCGGCCGTGGCGTGGCCTATCGCCGCGCTTATGCCGCCGTCCATCCGGCATCGATCGTGGTCTACGCGGAGCCCCGGCGGACCGCTGCGAAGGCCATCCGCGATCCGCGGCTCCAGGCCGACCTGAAGATGGCCGGGCACCGCGTCCTGGTGGTCGAAAGCGAAGCCGCGCTCGTCAAGGCGCTGGAGTCGGGCGCCGTGGATCTCGTGCTCACCGACGCGACCGATGCCGACCGGACGTCGCGACAGGCGACGACGGCGCCGTCCAGGCCCACCGTGCTGCCGGTGATGTACGAGCCGACGAAGGCGGAGGCGAAGGAAATCGAGACCCGTTATCAGTGCCGTCTCATGAGCTCGGATCGGGCCGACCGTTATCTCGTGGTGATCGACAGTGCCATGAAAACGCGGATCGATCAGGGAAGAAAGAAGGGATCATGACGCTCCGCACCACGCTCGCAGCGCTCGTCGTTCCAGTCGTGCTGGCGGCCTCTGCCTCCTCGGCCAGCGCTCAGGCCTTCGTGCCCGAGAAGGGCGAAGGCTCCGTCTCGCTGCTGTACGTGGACACGTTCGTCAAGACCCACTACTTGACGACGACGCCGTACGACCTTGGGCACATTCAATCGCACACGCTTCTGGTCGACATGACGTACGGGTTGACCGACAAGGTCGCGATCAGCATCGGGATTCCGTGGGTGGCGTCCAAGTACCTGGGAACCGGCGTCGTGGATATCCCCAACCACATCGCGTCGATCCCGCACCCGCAGCCGCTCTTCAACGCGGTGAACACGCTCGACGACGGTGCGTACCACAGCACCTTTCAGGACTTTCGCTTCAATGTGCGTTACAACATGGTGAAGGGCCGCGGCCTGGCGATCACGCCGTTCGTCGGCTCGATCAATCCCAGCCACGGCTACGAGACGTTCGCGCACGCGGCCCCCGGCCGCGATCTCAACGAACTGCGAATCGGTGTCTCGGCCGCAAAGATGCTGGACGAGCAGGTGCCTGGGCTCTTCGTGCAGGGCAGCTATACGTACGGCATTACGCAGCAGGTGCTCGACATCGGCCACAACCGGTCGGTTGTCGATCTCGAGGCCGGCTACTTTGTGACGCCGAAGCTCCGCGTGCTCGGTCTCGGGAGCGGCCAAATCACGCACGGCGGCATCGACGCGACGATCGAGACGGCGTTCGATCCGGTCCTGTTTCCCGTTCACGACCAGATCACAAAGGACAACTTCATCAACCTTGGCGGCGGCGTCGCGTACTCGCTGAACGACAAGATCGACGTCTACGGTTCCGTGATTCACACGGTCGCCGTGCGTAACGTCCATGCGATCGATTACGGCGTATCGGTCGGTTTCAGCGTCGGCTTCTCGGCACGCCGTGCGAAGGACCGGGCCATTGCCAGCGCCGACGACTCGTTGGCCAGGTGTCTCTGCGAAAAAGGGATGAAGTAGGCAAGATCCGACCTTTCGGTCAGGGCTTGCTGACGAAGCGCAGCGAACCGACCAGGCCGTGCGTCTCATCGTCGGGACCGGCGGCGAAATACAGCGCGTTCTTGTCCCCGCCGTTGCCGCCGTTCCCGAATTGAATCGCCCACAGTCCGTCGATGATGATCGGCTTGCCTCCCGCGCCGCTCAACTCGCCCAGGAACTTGCCGCTGTCGGCGTCGAACGCCTGAATGTGGCCGTTGCCGAAGTTGCCGACGATCAGTGCGCCGCCGAACGGTCCGAAATCCGCGGGTGCGAGTGCAACGCCCCATGGCGCCTTGAGATGCCTGCCGAGAATAAGGCGCTTCAGCAGGTGGCCTGACGTATCGAAGACGTCCACGAAGCCCGCGCCTCGGTCGGTCTCCTCGTCGGGCTCCTTGTGGCTCTGCTGAGCGTACGTCACGTATAGCTTGCCGCCCAGATTCTGGATGTTGAACGGCGCGTAGCTGTTGGGAACGTTGGGATCGCTGAACGAGCCATCGAGGTGCGCGAGATGGAAGGTCCTGTCGAGCACGTCGATCATCCGGTGCTCGAAATCGACGGCATACAGGTAGTTGGCGCCGCCCGCCTGTCCGATGGCGAGGCCCGTGTAAACGGCGTCGGCTGTGAAGGCAGTCTGCGCCTTGGTCGATGTTGCCGGAGGATTATGAGGAGGCACGGCGGGATTCCAGCCGCTGATCACGCCCACCTGCGAGGCGAAAATGAAACGGGCCGGGCCGCTCGCTCCGCCTGCCGCCACGACGAAGTCGGTGGTGCCGTTGAACACTGTGCCGGTCGGCAGACCGCCGGGGATTGACACGACGAGACCCGATTTGACGAGCGGACTGCCGTTCACGTCGCCCGAGTACAACGTGGACAGACCGGTCCCGTTGTCGGCAACCCAGAACGGGCTCGTTGCGCTCATCGAGATGCCCCACGGGTTGACCAGATCCGGATCGAGCATGGCTGCAACGCCTGGCAGATCGGAAACGAGGTTCGTCTGCTTGTAGAAACCTGTCGGCTGCGCGGCGCTGATGGTTCGCGTTGCGGGATGGGAGAGCCAGCCGATCGCGATCGCTGTGGCGCCGATAGCGGCAATGCGGATTCGGGCGGTGATTGCGTTCATGTGACCTCCGGGCCAAAGAAACCACCTTACACCGTCGAGACCGCCGCGAGAATTGAGAATCGATAAGAGTGACAGCTCGTCCGTTGCTGCGCGCGATTCACCCGCGGAAGCGTGCCGACGGCTACCCGCGATGCCTTACAATCGGCGCCGAAAGACGAGGTGAATCTGATGCGGCGACGCGATTTTCTTGCAGGCGTTGCGGCCGCCGGCGCGGCCGCCCGGGCCACGCTGGTGCGCGCCGCGGCGCAGACTCCGGCTCCCGCGAAGCGCACCGGCCGGATCAAGCAGACGCTGATGCGCGTGAATTTCGGCCGCACGACGACGCTGTCCTTCGATGACATGTGTCGCATCGCCGCCGAAGCGGGGGCAGCCGGCTTCGATCTCGTCGGCCAGCAGGATTGGCCGACGCTGAAGAAGTACGGGCTCGTCTGCTCGACCTCGGGTTCCCAGAACTTCAACCTGCGCGACGGTTCGATTCGGCCCGAGCTTCACGACGGGATCGAGAAAGGCCTTCATGCCGCGATCGATGCGTGCGCCGGCAACGGTGTGCGCAACATCATCGCCTACGGCGGCGAGCGCCGCGGCATCAACGACGCGCAAGGGAAGGACGCGTCGGTCGCGCTGTTCAATCGCGTCAAGGCGCATGCGGAAGACAAAGGCATCAACATCTGTCTCGAGATGGTCAACAGCAAATACACCGATCCCGAGTTCGGCCGCGCCGACGCGATTTGCGATCGCCTCGAGTGGGCCGCGGACGTGTGCCGGCGCGTCAACTCGCCGCGCATGCGAATCCTCTTCGACATCTATCACGTCCAGATCATGGAGGGCGACATCGCTGCCAACATCCGCAAATACTTTCCTTTGATCGGTCATTTCCACGCGGCGGGCGTGCCCGAGCGTCACGAGCTGGACGAGACGCAGGAAGTGAACTGGCGCTTTGTGGGGAAAACGATTGCGGACCTGGGATACACGGGCTACATCGCGCATGAATGGCGTGTGACGCCGGGGAAGGATGTGGCCGACAGCGTCAAGCGAAGCGTCGCCGCGCTCGACGTGTAATCGCCGCCGTCGGGACGCTCTACTGGGCGACGCGCGACGTCAGATCGAGCGTCACCACGTTGAGGCGATAGTACAGTCCGTCGTTGAACGCCCCCGTCTCGAGCAGCGGCAGCAGCGACTGCGTGGTCGTGCTGACCACTCGCGTTCGGCCGTTTCCTGCGCTGATCCAGCGGGACAACGCGTGCTGCTCCAGACGTGTCAGCGCGTGCACGTCGTAGACGAGGATCGTCCCGGCCTGCTGAGACGCCGGCGCGAGCCGAAGCGGCTCGTCGCGACGCCGCACGACACTGGGCGCCGAGAAGGACGGCCACAACGACGTGACGAATCTCGCCACGACGTCGTCGGCTCCCATGATCAGCAGATTCACGTTGGTGAGACGCGCGAGTTCCTCGTCGCTGATGATCGGCTCCGGGCGCGGCGCAGGCGACCGGTCCACTCTGCCCGCGAGTCTCAATGGCTGTCCCATGGGGCTTTCTCTACTCATCGGCCAGCGACTCTACAGCGGCGCCGATCCCGCCGCCATGAGGAGAATCCCGAACGCGGCCTAGGGAAGATCCCCTATCCGCCACGCCGCCAAGGCGTCACGCGTTGTCCAGCCAGCCCTGAAGGATCGCGTATTTGACGATGTCGATCCGTCCTGTCAGGTCGAGCTTGCGCATCGCGTTCGCTTTGTGCGCTTCGATCGTCTTGACGCTGAGCGACAGCCTCGCCGCGATTTCCTTGTTGCTGTACCCCGATGCGATCAGACGAAGCACCGCCGCCTCGCGCTCGGTCAAGGCGGTCGCGGGCATTCTGGTCCGCGCGTCCTTGCCCGCGAGGCCGGCCGTGATTCCGGCCGTCAGCGTCGTGTCCAGATACTGACCGCCCGCAGCGGCCGCGCGAATGGCGTGGAGGAGTTCGGTCGACGCGCTCCGTTTGAGCACGTAGCCCGCAACGCCCGCCCGCAGCAGTTCCTGCAGGTAGGCGTTATCGCCATGCCGCGTCAGCGTCACGATCACCGCGTGCGGCTGGATCTTCTTCAGCTCCCGCGTCGCAGCGAGTCCGCTCACACCCGGCATCGAGATGTCCATCACGATGACGTCCGGTTTCAACTCGCGCGCCTTCTGGACAGCCTCGTTGCCGTCGCCGGCTTCGCCGACGACTTCCATGTCGCGCTCGGCGTCGACGAGGAGCTTCAATCCCTCCCGGACGGTGACGTGGTCATCCGCCAGGAGGATGCGCAGGCGTTTCGTTTTTTCAGCCATGACTCGCGATCGAAGGGGCTCCCGCCGGAACGTCGATTCGGACGAGAACCGTTGTGCCCCGTCCGGGAGCCGATTCGATCTCCACGCTGCCGCCCACCAGCGCCGCGCGCTCCCGCATGCCGACGAGTCCGAATCCCTGACCGTTCACGCTGCCGTCCGCTTCGAAACCGATCCCGTCGTCCTCGACCACGAGCAGGACGGAATCGTGGCGCCGCTCGAGGATGACTTCGACATGCCGTGCCCGGGAATACTTGGCGGCGTTGTTCAGCGCTTCCTGCGCGATTCGGTACAGCGTCGTCTCGACGTCGGGCGCGAGGCGCTCATCCACCAGCCCCGAGGCGTGCAGGCGCGCCGGGATGTCCACGCGATTGGACCAGTCCTGAACGTAGTTGGTCAGCGCGGCTCTGAGGCCGAGGTCGTCGAGCGCCGTCGGTCGGAGCTCCCAGGCGAGCCGATCGACGTCCTCGTCAAGGCTGCGGGCGATTCCTTCGAGGACCTCGATTTCCCGCGCGAGGTCCGTTCGGTCAACGCACAAGTGCTTCAGCAGACCGATCCGCAGGCCCAGCGTCGTCAGGTGCTCCCCGAACTGGTCGTGCATGTCCCGTGCAATCCGGCGTCGTTCGTCTTCCTGGGCGAACACGAGATGTGTCAGCAATTCGGTGCGGACGCGTTCGGCTTCCCGTTTCTGCCGGTCGGTCAAATCGAAGTGCGTCCCGACGATGCGCACAACCGCGCCCCCTGGCTCGCGGCGGAGCGGAAAGCCGCGCGACAGCACCTGGACGTAATGTCCGTCCTTGTGCCGGAGTCGGAACTCGGCCTCGTACGTCGGCTGGCCGCGCGCCACGCTGTCGCTCGCCCGCTCCGCGGCCGCGCGGTCGTCGGGGTGGACGAGCCGCTCCCACGCGCTCACGTGGGGCTCGATTTCCTCGTCGGAGTAACCGAGCA
>Ga0075425_100000299_pt1 | contig 45724 bp, 29 predicted proteins | sample SoiMethybrSBSTD4_FD_75300 | JGI IMG/M metagenome (GOLD analysis project Ga0075425, IMG submission 75300) | Bulk soil microbial communities from a Populus tree surrounding site in Tennessee, USA - Soil MetaG P. TD hybrid SBSTD4 | ecosystem: Environmental > Terrestrial > Soil > Tree plantation... | reverse complement strand
CTGAATTTAGCGTTCAGAGCCAGCTTCCGAGCGTTACTCGGGTAGGCGGCCTTGAAGTTCCCGAAGATTCCATTCGGAAAGAACAGTGATCCAGCGTATTGCGGATCCAAAGTGCTCTGCTTTGGCTCCAGTACGTTTCTCTGGCCAGCCGACACATCGCTTACGGAATCGGCTTGGCTTACGAAACCCGTCGTGTACTGCGGGTGATTGAGAACGTTGATTGCGAGAACCCCAAACTGGAACTCCATGCGCTCACCGAACTTGAACTTTTTGGAGGCACCGAGGTCAAGGTTGTTGATGGCAGGCGAGGCAAAATTGCCACGGCTGGAAGTCGCGAGGGCCCCGACGCCAGTTTGTATGTACCTTGCGGTCGGATCATTCGCGAAGTACCCGACAGTATCACCACTCTGGTTGACAATCGCCGTCACATCACTGCCACGATTGGCGTTGCCAGCAGGGTTCACAATAACTCGGTCGCCCGCGTTATCCAAGTTCAGGTTCGAATCCTGCCCGGCCTGGATTGTGGCCCATTGACCGTTTTCGTAGAAGTACACTGGCGTGAACTCGTAATTGCCGACAATATTCTTCATGAACCAGTTGGGGCTGTGGTTATACCACTGGGTGTCATAGACGAGTGCCAGGGTGAAGCGGTGACGATGATCCAGCAGTGAATTTCCGCGTTCTGCGTTTAGATTGCGGAAATCCTGCGGACGACGTGGTGCAATGACAGTTGAGAAGAAATCCGCAGTGCTGTTGTCAATGGAGTGGCTGAACGTGTAAGCCCCTTGGAAGTACAGACCATTCGCCATGCGATGTTCAATTTGGGCCTGAAGGCCGTGGTATGTCGATGCCCCCCACGGCATGAACCCAACCAAGAAGCTGCCGAAGAACCCGTTGTTCAGATACCCAGGGACAAAGAAATCACCGTTGTTGAATTGATTGTCCAATGTGCCGTCCACGCCGTTGATGGTCACCTGGCCAGGCGCGGTGAATGAATTTTGCAGAGTTTGGCAAGCGGCGGTGCAACCATCGACAAAGGTCGGAAGGAAGTTCGATGGTGTCACGACATCCTGGATGTTGAGCCGATTCTGCACGTTAAGGTGTACTCCGCGAGTACCCACATAGCGGACTTCCGCTGCGTAGTTCGAGCCAAACGTGTGTTGAACTCCCAAATTCCACGTTTCGCCGTAAGGATATTTGACGTCAACCGGCAGGAAGGCGGACGAATTGAACCTCGCCGTCGCTTGGTCCAGCACGGTTATTCCGCTCAGGTTTTGGAACGGAATACCACCGTTGGCAAGAAATGCGTTCTGGGTACAAGTTTGTGGGCAGTCAACAGTAGAACCGATCTGGGGCGGACGCGAGAGGACACCGATGTTGTCGTACAAAACATCGTATGCCATCGCAAAACCACCACGGATCGACGTTCTGCCACTTTCACCGGGCGTGTAAGCGAATCCGACACGCGGCATGAAGTCGTGTTTCGGCGCCTTCGGCGAATCGAAATCAACCAACCCAGGCACGCTCGCAATCTTGTTCAGAGATTGCTGCGTCCAGCCGAATGGAATACTCGTGAACTCATAACGGACGCCAAAATTCAAGCTAAGGTTCCGATTTACCTTCCAAGTGTCGTTGCCGTACCAGTACAGGGCCCATTGATCGCCGTTATATCCAACATTGCCGAAACTACGCTCTGCGAAGCCATTGTCTTGCAGCGGATCCTGGTCCCACGCGAAATCGCTCAACGTTACCCACTCATAGTCTCCGCGTGAACGCTGAATGAACTTCTGCGGACTAATGTACTTGCGCCCTTCTATGCCAAACTTCAGAGTGTGCGCTCCTTTGATCCAAGTCAGGTTGTCGGTGGCTTGATAAAGGTTCTGCTGGCTATACTGAGGCGCGTTCGGATCTGGCCCAACATTCAGTCCCAGATCGTCCATCGTGAGATTGGGGAACATGTCCAAGGTCGGCAGGAAGCTCTGATTGCCGACGACATAGTTGAAGCCAGTTCGCATATAACCCACGCGAACTTCGTTGCTAACAGCAGCGTTGAACGTGTGAAATTCGCTTAAGCTCACCAAGTGGCCGGGAAGCTCTACGTTCGTATAGAAAGCTGGGAGGGTTGCGAGATTGTCAATTTTAGTTATCTTATTGTAAATGTAACGTCCGCGGATCTGATCGTGGTCGCTGAGATTGTAGTCCATTGAAGTCGTCAGATCCGCGGAGTTTTTCCAAAAAGGTGCCTGAATCGGAAGAGTACCGATTTCGATCGGAGTTGACCCTCCACACGCTTGGGACGTGCACATTGGCACAGTATCGGTCGCGGTCGGAGCGACCGCCCATTGTTGCAACGCGTCGATATTCGCAGTACTGGCGCCAGCCGCACTCAACACTGCTGCCATTTGACTGTAGCCATTCGCAGTCGGAGCCGCCACTTGCGCCGGAGTGCTTGCCTCTCCATCGGGGGTACGCTCGTAGTTCACGAAGAAAAACAACTTGTTCTTGAGGACTGGTCCACCAATCTGGCCGCCGAAGCGGTTGTTGTCGAATCGCGGATTCTTCGCGACTGTATTCGGGGCTGTCGTAAGCACTACCTCGTTGTCCACAGCGTTGAGGTTTCTATTCTGGAAGTACTCGTAAACCCTGCCATGAAATGCGTTCGATCCACTGACGACGCTGGTGTTGAACTGACCGCCGGTCGAATGCCCGAATTCGGGACTGAACTGATTTTGAAGAATGGTGAAGTTAGAAACAGCGTCGTTTGGAACATATAACGCTGGGCCGGTCACGCCCTTATCGTTCTCATCGACGCCTTCGATGGTGAAGTTGTTGTTACGCGGTCTTTGTCCACTAACCGAGGGGCCTGTACCGGCACCCAAACCACCTGTGCTGCCCACACCCGTCTGCAGCAGCGAAAGATTAATCACACCGAGCAGGCCTGCGCCAGCCGTGGGTATGCTTTGAAGGGTGTCGGTTTCGTAGGTGGTGCCAATTTGCGGAGTAGAGGCATCGACTAGCGGCGGCGCTCCGGAAACTTCGATGGTTTCGCTCGTAGAGCCAGGCGCCAAAGTCAGATTAAGGCTGAAAGTTCTACTCACCTGGACGTCTACCATTTGCGAGATCGTCTTGAACCCCGAGGCTTTTGCCGTGATCTTGTACGACCCGGGGATGAGGTTGTCAAAGCGATACAAACCGGCATCACCCGACTTGGACGTGGCAGTCAAGTTAGTGCCCACGTTCGTCGCCTGTACTTCCGCGTTGGCAACGGCGGCTCCTGTTGAGTCAAGCACTGCCCCAACAATGCTTCCTCCCGTTTGCTGAGCAAGGAGGGATAGAGACGAGAAAGCAACCAAGCCCGCCATAACGAGCGCAAGTGCAAATATCCTGAAAATAGTCAGGGAGCGATTCATGCGGTTTCTCCTAACTTGAGCGACTGAATTTGGTGACATACCTGAGAGCGGGCGTTATTCGGCCCATTGTCTGAGGGTTTTTGTGCAACCTTGGTACCAATACGAGCGAATCGGGGATAAACACATATGTAATTGAAAGGAAATACGCTTACAAAAGCACTCATGATACGTCGTAGCGCGAGAATACAAAAATTGGAAGACGACTGAACCGCGATCTACAAAAACATGTAGGGAGACCGCTGTACTGCCCTTCAGGTCACTTTGGCGAAGAGCCGATGTCCAAAACTGTCAGCTAACCCGGTGCACGATGGGGGTATTCATCTTGTACTTGCGTTCTGCGGTGTTGCCGGAGTCGTCCTTGACGTGGAGGGTAAAGGTCGACAGGCGGCCTTCCTTTCCGAAGTCCTCCTCTGAAATTGTGACCGGCAGGACGCCATTCAGCTTGCGCTCGCGGTAGGCCGTCTCGTAGCGATGGCGGCGGACGTTCCAGGTGAAGACCCGGGCCTGGTTGTAGTCGAACGGCATGCCATCCTTCGATTCGCTCAGCAGCATAAGATACTGGGGGACGTCTTTATCACCGTCGCGAACCTTGTTTAGCACAACGCAGGCAACGATTCTCTGGCCCTCGGCGTATTGAGCGACGTCAAGTGGGACGTCGAGGTCGATCATGCGGCCAAGAACCCAGCCGACGCGGCCATCGGCATCGCGGACCAGCCACCAGTCTTCCATGGGCTTGGTGTCCTTCGCGCCCGGCAGGGGGTTCTTGACTGCCCCGCCGGGAAGGATCTTCTCAACCGTGGCGCGCTTCAGCATGGAGACCTTGGAACTTTGCGACAACTGATAAAGGTGTTCGGTGTCGCGCCCGGGCTCGTCATGAAGGTTGGTGTCGTTGCGGGTGGTGGCGTTGCCGATCACAGGCATGTCCTTGGCGCCTTGGGCGAGCTTCTGGAAGGCGTCGAAAGTCTCCTGGGTCACCAGGTAACGCTGCTCGACCCAGCCCTCGACTCCGGCGGCAGTGCGGACCTTGGCGAAGCGCTTTTCCCGATCCAACACCTCGACCCGCTCGCCGTTCTTGGCGGTTCCCACACGGTTGTAAACCTGAGAGAGCTGGTCGCGAAGCGTGACTTGCGGGGCGGAGACGTAGTCAACCTCGAGCACCCGTTCACGATGTCGCCCGCAAGCGCTAAATACCGCCAGGGCGCTGGTCAGCACAATCAGTTTTCTGAAGGGGAAAAGCACAAGATCAGCATCACTATAGCGCAGCCGGTTGGGATCGCCAGTTACGAAGGAATGTCTTGATGCTCTCGGTGTCACTCAGTGTTCCTGCGGTTCCCGGCTTTGTGTTTAACCACAGAGGACACAGAGGAGGACAGAGGAACCAATGCTCGGATCAAAAGTTCGCAACTGAATGTGCTTGCTTACAGTATCCGCTCGTGCACGTAGCCGCTAGCGCTGAGGGCAGAGAGAATTTCGGCGATGTGGTCAGGGCCACGGGTTTCCATGGTGATGTCAATGGCGGTGTCGCCGAGGTTCACGCCGTAGTAGGCGCGATCGTAGGCAGTTTCGACGATATTGGCGCGGTGCTGCGCCAGGATTCCGGTCAGGTGGTGCAGCGCGCCTGGATAATCTGGCAGGTGCACGCGCAAACGAACGAGACGGCCATCTTTCACCAGGCCGCGTTCCATGATTCGCGACAGAAGGCTTACATCAATATTTCCGCCGCAAACCAGGACGGCGATTTTCTTCCCGCTCAGCGAAGTTTTTCGATTGACGAGAGCCGCGATGGCAGCGGCGCCGGCGCCTTCGGCGAGAGTCTTTTCGCGCTCGAGTAGAAGGAGGATGGCGTTGGCGATTTCTTCTTCGTCGACGGTGACGATATCGTCCACATACTTCTGAATTAGCGGGAGAGTCTTTTCGCCGGCTCGGCGTACAGCGATTCCGTCGGCAATGGTTGCGGCCGGGCTCAGGGTTACTGGATGTCCTTCGGCGATAGCGACCTTCATCGAGGGCAGCCGGGCTGGTTGCACGCCGATGACGCGCACGTCAGGCTTGCTCTCTTTAACGGCGCATGCGACCCCTGAGATGAGACCTCCGCCGCCGATGGGGGCGATGATGGCCTCGACATCCGGCACTTGCTGCAGGATTTCCAAGCCCATGGTGCCTTGTCCGGATATGACGACTTCATCGTCGAATGGATGAATGAAGGTCATGCCGAACTGATGACCGCGCCGGACGGCTTCTTCGCAGGCCTCGTCGTAGTTCGTACCGTGAAGGACGACGTCGGCGCCATAGCTTTTTGTCGCAGACACTTTGATTAAGGGCGTGGTCAGAGGCATTACGATCTGCGCACGAATGCCATGACGACCGGCGTGGTAAGCGACTCCCTGGGCGTGGTTGCCCGCCGAGGCTGCTATAACGCCTCGCGAGCGCTCGTCCGGAGTAAGGGTGAGAAGTTTGTTTAACGCGCCGCGTTCTTTGAAGGCGCCGGTGCGCTGCAGATTGTCGAGCTTGAGGTGGACCGAGTTTCCGGTGTGCTGAGAAAAGTATTCCGAACGCGCGCAGGGAGAGAGATAGATGGAGTCGCGGATTCGCCCCATCGCCTCGCGAATCGCACTGAGAGAGACCGCGGGTGCATCGACTCTGGCTGATTTGGCTGGAACCAAGACTGGCTTGGACATGCGTTCCTAAGACTATACCGGTATCAGATCGAAGCGGCTCCGTGGCTTCGCTGCTTTCGCTTTCGGCTCCGGCCGCTTCAGATAAACATCCATTGAAGATGCGGCCTTGCGTCCTTCCGCGATGGCCCATACCACCAGCGACTGGCCGCGGCGCATGTCGCCGGCCGCGAAAACGCCGGGAACCGAAGACGCGTAGTCACTCCCGGTCTCAACATTGCCGCGGGCGTCGAGCTTGACGCCGAGCCGCTGAATCATACCTGCGCGGACACAGCCGGTAAATCCCATGGCGAGGAGGGCGAGGTCGCAATCCATCACGAATTCAGTTCCGGCGATCGGTTCGAATTTGGGAGGAGGGCCGACGTTGATGCCGTGCAACTGCTTTACGTTTCCATTTTCATCGCCAGTGAATTTCGTGGTCGCGATGCTCCATCCGCGAGTGCCACCTTCCTCGTGCGCGCCTTCGATACGCAACTGCATGGGCCACAGTGGCCAGGGCGTTTGCGGAGAGCGGTCGGCTGGAGGCATCGGCATGATTTCGAACTGATGCACTGACGCGGCTTTCTGCCGATGAACCGTGCCCAGGCAATCTGCGCCGGTATCGCCGCCGCCGATAATGATGGCGTGCTTGCCGGCCGCGAGAATGTCCTGAGAATGCTCAAGCTCATCTCCGTGGCAGCGCTTGTTCGCTTGAGGCAAGAACTCCATGGCGAAGTGGACGCCCTTCAGTTCCCTTCCCGGCACATTTAGGTCGCGCGGAGCTTCGGCGCCCCCGGCAAGCAGGATTGCGTCGAACTCGCGCTGGAGATCATCCACCGGAACGGCGTGGCCGACGTGAGCATTGGTGACAAACTTCACGCCTTCGGCTTCCATCTGCTCGAGACGGCGATCGAGAACCTGCTTCTCCATCTTGAATTCGGGGATGCCGTAGCGAAGCAGTCCGCCGATGCGATCCGCTTTCTCGTAGACCGTTACCCAATGTCCCGCCCGATTCAGTTGTTGCGCAGCCGCAAGGCCTGCCGGGCCGGAGCCGACAACGGCAACCTTTTTGCCACTGCGGAACTTCGGCGGCTCTGGGCAGATGAATCCTTCTTCCCATCCGCGCTCAACGATGCTCTTCTCGATCTGCTTGATACTGACGGCGGGCTCATTGATGCCAAGCACGCAAGCGGCTTCGCAGGGAGCGGGACAGATGCGGCCGGTAAATTCCGGAAAATTGTTCGTCGAATGAAGCTGGCGAAGAGCTTCCTTCCAGCGTCCACGGTAAGCGAGATCATTCCAGTCAGGGATGAGGTTGTTTACCGGACAGCCCGTGTGGCAAAACGGCACGCCGCAGTCCATGCAGCGCGCGCCCTGGGCACGAAGCTTCTCTTCAGGAAAGTCCTGATAAATTTCGAACCAGTCGTTTACGCGCTCGATGACGGGCCGACGCGTGGCAGTCTCGCGTTGATGCTCCATGAATCCGGTGGCCTTACCCATGTAGGGCCTCCACAAGTTCAGGCACCAGCACGGGCTGGCCGGGAATGTATTGCTGGCGGGAGCGAGTGACCCCGAGCACGCGCTTGAATTCGTGGGGGAAGATTTTGATGAAGCGCGGCAAGGCTTCGGGCCAGTTCTCGAGAATATTGCGGGCGCGTTTGCTTCCGGTCAGCTCAGCATGCCGCTGGACAAGGCTGTACACGAGATCCACATCGCGCGGCTCGATTACCGGCTCGAGATCAACCGCGGCCAGGTTGCATCGTTCTTCGGTGAAGTCGCCGCGCTCATCGAAGACATAAGCGACGCCGCCGCTCATGCCGGCTGCAAAATTTCTGCCGCAGGAGCCCAGCACGACCACCAGCCCATTGGTCATGTATTCGCAGCCGTGATCGCCGACGCCTTCAACCACGGCGGTTGCACCCGAATTCCGGACGGCGAAGCGCTCGCCGGCAACGCCGCTGAAAAATGCTTCGCCGCCGGTTGCGCCGTACAAAACGACGTTGCCGATGAGAATGTTTTCTTCCGCTGCGAAGCGAGAGACCCGGGGCGGATGCACGATCAGCCGTCCGCCGGAGAGTCCCTTGCCCACGTAGTCATTGGCGTCGCCTTCGAGCGTCAGAGTCACACCTTTGGCGAGGAATGCGCCGAAGCTTTGGCCGGCGGAGCCTTCGAAGTTGATACGGATGGTGTCGTCGGGCAAGCCATCCGATCCGTAGCGCCGTGCAATTTCGCCGCTGAGCATTGCACCGACGGTACGGTGCACGTTGCGGAGGCAAAGATTCATCTCAACTGGTTGGCGACTCTCAAGAGCAGGCATTGCTGCCTGGATCAGCTGATGATCGAGCGCTTTGTCGAGTCCATGATCTTGAGCGTGCACACAATGTCGAGCAACACGACCCGGCAACGGCGGATTGTAGAAAATCGCGGAAAGATCTACGCCCTTGGCCTTCCAGTGATCGACCGCAGGCTGGAGGTCGAGCATGTCCACGCGGCCGACCATATCGTCGACTTTGCGGAAGCCGAGGTCGGCCATGAACTGGCGCACCTGCTCGGCAATGAAGAAGAAGAAATTGATGACGTGTTCGGGCTGGCCCGAGAACTTCTTGCGCAGCTCAGGATCTTGCGTCGCGATGCCGACAGAACAGGTGTTCAGATGGCACTTGCGAAGCATGATGCAGCCCATCGCAACCAGCGGTGCTGTGGCAAAACCAAATTCTTCCGCGCCGAGGAGAGCTGCGATAACGACATCGCGCCCGGTTTGCAGTTTGCCGTCGGTCTGCACGCGAATGCGGCTGCGCAGATCATTCATCAGCAGCACCTGCTGTGTTTCCGCCAACCCTAGTTCCCACGGAATTCCTGCGTGCTTGATTGAACTGAGCGGCGAGGCGCCCGTGCCGCCGCTGTCGCCGGAGATCAGGACAACGTCGGCGTGAGCTTTCGCGACTCCGGCAGCGACGGTGCCCACGCCAATCTCGGAGACGAGTTTGACGGAAATTCGCGCCTGAGGGTTCGTGTTCTTGAGGTCATAGATCAGTTGCGCGAGATCTTCGATCGAGTAGATATCGTGATGCGGCGGCGGAGAAATCAGACCGACGCCAGGAATCGAATGCCGCAAGCGCGCTATGACATCGTCAACCTTGTGACCCGGAAGTTGGCCGCCTTCTCCGGGCTTGGCGCCTTGTGCCATCTTGATCTGCAGTTCGTCGGCGTTGACGAGATAATTCGTGGTCACACCGAAGCGCGCAGAGGCCACTTGCTTGATGGCACTCCGGCGCCAGTCACCGTTGTCGTCTTTCTTGTAACGCTGTTCGTCTTCACCGCCCTCGCCTGTGTTTGACTTGCCGCCGATCCGGTTCATGGCGATTGCCAGCGTTTCGTGGGCTTCTTTGCTGATCGAGCCAAACGACATGGCACCCGTGGTGAATCGCTTGACGATTTCTTTCGCTGGTTCGACTTGTTCGATCGGGACTGGCTTGCGCGATTTCTTGATCTTCATCAGGCTGCGCAGTGTGGCGAGGTTCTGATTCTGCTGGTCGATGAGGTCCGAATATTCCTGAAAGGTTTTGAAGTTCTGCTCACGGACGCTGTGCTGCAACTTGCTGATGGTCAGCGGATTCAGCAGATGATACTCGCCATTTACCCGGAAGTGATAACTGCCGCCGACTGCCAGCTCGGTATCGGCCTCGGTAATGGAGCGGAAGGCGAATTCGTGCTTCAGTTGCGCCTCCCGCGCAAGAACATTGAGACCGACTCCGTCGATACGCGAAGTTGTCCCGGCGAAGTAGGCATCCACCAATTCTTTATTGAGTCCGATGGCTTCAAAGACCTGAGCGCCACGATAGCTTTGCAGGGTCGAGATGCCCATCTTCGAGAACGTCTTCAGCAGGCCTTTATTTACCGCCTTGATGAAGTGCTTGATGGCAACGTCCGGCGTCATGCCGTCGGGCAGGTATCCGCGCGCGCAAACATCCTCCAAGGTTTCGATCGCCAGATAAGGATTGATTGCGCTCGCGCCGTATCCAATTAGCAGCGCGAAATGCATGACCTCGCGAGGCTCGCCGGACTCAATGATGAGCGCAACTTGTGTCCGCGTTTCTTCCCGGACCAGCAAGTTGTGGACAGCGGCGAGAGCCAGCAGGCTGGGAATGGGCGCGTAGTCTTTGTCCACGCCACGGTCGGAAAGAATGAGGAGCGTGTAGCCCGACTTCACAGCCAGCGATGCCCGCTTTGAAAGTTCATCCATGGCGGAACGGAGACCCGCTTCGCCATCCGCCGCGCGGAAGAGTGCAGGCAGGGTGATCGCCAGCAGATCTCCCCGCGACACGCGGCGCAGCTTTTCCAGATCGCGATTGGTCAGAATCGGGTGCGGAAGTTTTAGCGTGTGGCAGTTCTCGGGAGTCTCGTCGAGGATGTTGCGCTCGGTGCCGATGTAGCTGATGAGCGACATCACCATCTCTTCGCGGATGGGATCAATCGGCGGGTTGGTCACCTGGGCAAACAGCTGCTTGAAATAGTTGAACAATGGCTGAGGCTTGTCGCTCAGGCACGCGAGCGGCGTATCTGTTCCCATCGAGCCGACAGGCTCTTCGCCTTTGGCGGCCATCGGCTCGATGACCATCTTCAGATCTTCGTCGGTGTAACCGAATGCACGTTGGCGAGAAATAATGGTGGCGTGATCGACTGCGTGCACGCGCATTGGTTCCGGAAGCTGGTCGAGCGTGATCTGGTTTTCTTTCAGCCAATCGCCGTAGGGCTGACGCGCTGAAAGCTGCTTCTTAATTTCTTTGTCGGAGATGATGCGGCCTTCCACCGTATCCACCAGAAACATCTTTCCCGGTTGCAGACGGCCCTTTCTCTTCACCTTCTCGGGAGGAATTGAAAGCACGCCTGCTTCCGAGGCCATCACCACGAGATCGTCATCGGTTACGACAAAGCGACCCGGCCGCAAGCCATTACGATCCAGGGTTGCGCCGATCACGCCTCCGTCGGTGAATGCGATCGCCGCCGGGCCGTCCCACGGTTCCATCAGCGAACAGTGATATTCGTAGAAGGCCCGTTTCTCCGGTCGCATGAGCGGATTTCCCGCCCAGGCTTCCGGAATCAGCATGGCCATGACATGCGGCAAGGCGCGGCCTGCCTGGAAGAGCAACTCCACGGCATTGTCGAAACTTGCTGAATCACTGCCGCCCGGCTCGATAATTGGAAACAATTTCTTGATGTCGTCCGCGAACAAGGGCGAATCGAGAATGGACTGGCGGGCATGCATCCACGCGACGTTGCCCTTCAGAGTATTGATCTCGCCGTTGTGCGCGACATAGCGGTACGGGTGCGCCAGTTTCCAACTGGGGAATGTGTTGGTTGAGAAACGCTGGTGGACGAGACAGAGGGCGCTCTCGGCGTCGGGATCGGAGAGATCGCCATAAAAGTTGGTAATCTGCGGAGCGAGCAGCAGGCCCTTATAAACGATGGTGCGACAGGAGAGCGAAGGAATGTAGAAAAATTCCTTGTCTTCGATGCCCGACTCTGAGATTTCTCTCTCGGCGCGCTTGCGAACTACGTAGAGCTTGCGTTCGAACGCATCTTGCTCCATGCCCTCAGCGCGAGCGACAAAAATTTGCTGAATATAAGGCTGGGAGGCTCGAGCCACGCGGCCGATGGCGTCGCCATTGACGGGTGTGTCGCGCCAGCCGAGGACAGTGAGGCCCTCTTCGCGGATGATGCGCTCGAGAACGCCTTCGCAATTCAGGCGGGGCTGTTTCTCGACCGGCAAAAACGTCATGCCGACGGCGTATTCGCCTGCGGCAGGCAAACTGAAGCCGAGGGCTTCGCAGACACCTACGAAGAACTTGTGCGGAATCTGAATAAGTACGCCGGCGCCGTCACCGGTTTCGGGATCACATCCGCAGGCTCCTCGATGAGTCAGGTTGATGAGGACCTGAATTCCCTGCTCGATGATCTGATGGCTTTTTTCTCCGCGAATGCTGGCGACGAAGCCAATGCCACAGGCGTCGTGCTCGTGCACTGGATCATAAAGACCCTGCGCCGGCGGCAAACCGTTATGTGTCTTCCAGCGGTTCAGAGACTGCTCCGGGGAAAAACCGTCGTTGGTCGTACGTCGTTGGCCAATCAAACCCTGAGATCGAAACGGCTGAGCAAAATGCTCGACCCTGGGTAGGACAGTCAAGTGAGCATTTCGAGACTATCAACAAGCAATAACCAACAAGCTGGGTTTCAGATCGCGCGCACCACGACCGTATATCTCTTTGTTACAGGCATTTGAGGTGAAAAGTACAATTCAGAATTTCGATGCGGCGGATGGAAATTTTGGGAGAGGTCTCGACCGGGCATCGAAGTCACATTTGAGCAGTTTTTTCGATTAGCGAAATTCAAAAACCAGCTTGGGAAAGTGGCAGCGCTCGGGTAACATTGAACCTTCATGTCGTCCATGTTCCAGACTGGGTCGCGCTTTCCTCGAATGACAACGGGAACACGAATTACCGTCTGGCGTGGGCGTGGTTGAGCTGAACTCATAAGGAATCTGCTCAAGACCCACAGCCGAAGCGATCGGCAGGTGGGTCTTTCGTTTATGGGCAAGGTTTCCGGCTCAATTTAGTCTGGAAAGCGATTCCGGAGCTACAGGCATGATTGTCATGAAATTCGGCGGAACCTCGGTCGAGAGCGCCGATGCGATCGAGCGCGTGGCCCATATTGTTGGCAGCCGATTGAAGCAGTCACCGGTCGTGGTGGTCAGTGCCATGGCGAAGGTCACCGACCAACTGGTTGCGATGGGCAATGCGGCGGCTACTGGCGATTGCGATTCAGCGCTCGAATCACTGGAGAACCTTCGCGCGCGTCATCTTCGAACCGCAGGCGAACTCCTTGGAGCGAAGCGCAGTGCGAGCCCGGCACCACGGTTGGAGAAGCATTTTTCTGAGCTGGAGAACTTCCTGCGAGGCCTTGCCGCCGTGCGTGAACTGACACCGCGCGGGAGCGACTATCTTCTTTCTTTTGGCGAATTGCTCTCAAGCATCATGGTCGCCGACGCGTTTGCGGTGCGAGGTTTGAGTGCGGCCTGGGTTGATTCGCGCGATTGTCTGGTTACCGACGCGACCCACACTCGGGCAGTGCCGCAGATGGAGCCGACCCGGGGGCGCTGCAAGAAAAGGATTGTTCCATTGATCTCGAAACGGAAGATCCCGGTGCTGGGCGGCTTTATCGCTGCCACTGAAAGCGGGGTTCCGACGACTCTGGGCCGCGGAGGATCGGATTATTCTGCCGCCATCTTCGGCGCCGCCCTGGATGCAGAGGCGATCGAGATCTGGACCGATGTTGAGGGCATGATGACTACGGACCCGCGGATCTGTTCCGAGGCGCGAACCATCAAGCGAATCAGCTTCAATGAAGCCGCAGAGTTGGCTTACTTCGGAGCGAAGGTGCTGCACCCGGCAACCTTGCTGCCGGCAATCCACAAGAACATTCCGGTTTATGTGTTGAACTCGCGCAACCTGAAGAGCACGGGTACGGAGATCACGGCGCAAGCGCCGCCAAGCCGCGATACCTTTCGCGCGATCACGGCAAAGAGGGGCGTCAGCATCGTGAACGTGGTCGCATCGCGAGGAGTGATGGTACACGGCTTCCTGAGATCGGTTTTCGAGGCGCTTGACCGCCATGCAAGCCCGGTGGATATCGTCGCCATCTCGGAGGTCAGTATGTCCTTCACCATGGAGACCAAGCGTCTGCCAAAGACGCTGCTCACTGAGTTGCAGGAAATCGCCGACGTCAACTCTGAGGACCAACAAGCCATTATCTGCCTTGTTGGCGAGGACATTCATGGCAAGCCCGGCATCGCGGCAAGCGTGTTCAATATCATTGCCGACGCGGGGGTGAATATTCGCATGATCTCCCAGGGGGCATCGGAAATTAACATCAGCTTTGTGGTAAAGGAAGAGGATGTCCCGAGGGCCGTGCGGCATTTACACAACCACTTTTTCCCTGGAAGGAGAGGCCAATCGCATAAGAAGGACGGAGCGGCGCGATCGAGAACTAATGGTTCGAGCACCAACGTCTTCAAAAGCCGCGCCGCAGCGGCTCCTTCAGGACAAGAACTTCGCCTGCTCCGCGAAGCTAAATGGAAATGAATCCAGTCACACAACTTGCCGACCGGGAGAGAACGCTTTCGGGCCAACCGGACAAAACCCTGAATGTAGCCATCGCAGGTTTTGGCACCGTTGGTAGTTCGGTGGCGCGGATACTCACCGAGAGCGCCCCTGCAAGCTTGCGGCTTACTCAAATCTGCAACCGTAACGTCAAACGCAAGCAGGTTGATTGGGTCTCTTCGAATGTGGGATGGACCGACGATTTCGATGATCTTCTCTCGTCGGATGCGGACATCATTGTGGAGCTCATCGGTGGACTCGAGCCGGCCGGCACTTGGATCCGTGATGCGCTTAGAGCCGGAAAATCCGTTGTGACGGCAAACAAGCAACTGATCTCGCGATATGGGACGGAACTGGTTCGGCTGGCGCGCGAGAATGGACAGCATCTCGCTTTTGGAGCTTCGGTGGCCGGTGGCGTTCCGGTGATTTCGGGGTTGCAGGAAGGCCTTGCAGGCGACGAACTGGTACAACTCTGTGGAATCCTGAATGGCACATGCAATTACATCCTTACGCGAATTGAAAGCGCCGGAATTCCCTTCGAGGAAGCACTCAAAGAAGCACAGAACCTCGGCTTTGCCGAAGCTGACCCCACTGAAGATGTCGAAGGACTGGATGCGCGCGCCAAGCTCACAATACTGGCCCGCACCGGATTGCGTGTTTCAGTTGATGCCGACGCCATTCAGGCCGGCTCAATCACCGCGATCGAACCCGTGGACTTCGAATACGCCAAGCTGCTGAACTGTACGATTCGACAGATTTCGCGAGCCGAGAAAACTCCTGAGAAGTTGTTCGCGACGGTCCAGCCAACGCTGGTGCACGAGTCATCGCCCCTAGCCGCGGTTGAAGGCGGGCAGAACCTTGTCATGTCGACCGGGAAGTATGGCGGCGAGACCGTGTTCGCAGGACATGGCGCGGGAGGGAACCCCACGGCCGTGGCTGTGGTTTCGGACCTGATTTCTATTGCTCGTTCCCGCCAGATAAACGGCGTCGCCCTCAATGAGGCGAGTGTTTCAGCGCTTCCCGTCAGCGCCGATTTCACCTCGCGTCATTATTTGCGCTTTACGGTGAGAGATGAGCCCGGGATCATCGCTTCGCTTGCGTCCATTTTTTGCCGGCTGGGAATCAACATAGATTCCGTGTTCCAGAGAAGCGGCTATTCGAAGTCGAAGCTGCCGTTTGTGATCACGCTCGAGCCTTGCAGAAACTCACTGGTCGAGGAAGCCCTCAAGTATGTTGCTGAACTGGATTTTCATGTCCAGCCCTGCCTGAACTTGCCGATTCTGGATCAATAAAGCCTGCCTCCTTAGCGAACTTTGCGTGACCTTAGCGCACTTTGCGGTTAGAAGCTTTTGACCGCAAAGCTCGCAAAGAAAGCGCAAAGGACGCAAAGTAAATCGCTGGGCTCGATCTGATGAGAACAGTTACAACTCAGGCGAACTGCGGGACACCGTATCCGTCTGGAAGGAAACCCACGCGTTCCATGGCAAGCTGCGCTTCCTGATTGCGCATGAAGGTGTTCCAGACAAATTGGGTGCGGGCGTTTTCTGCCATCAGCATGATGATTCCGGCGTCGATACCAAGCACGTATTTGCTCGACCAGCCGGTCAGCGGGTTGAAGGCATCCACAAAGCCGTACTTTTTCCAGATCTGGTCGCCGTAACGCGAGCGCAGATTCTGCAGCGAACTTATCGATTCCGAATAAGTAAACGGAAGAGAGCCGGCGCATGCCGCGGGCACCAGGCTGCCATCTATGGGACCAAGCAGCGGCGGCCCGCCCCAAGCCACATACCCCGTGCTGGAATCGGAAGCGGTGATACCCCAAACATCGCCGGAGAAACAGGGGAACTTTTCCGCCAACTCCGCGCAAAATTCGCGGTGCGCGTGCGAAGCAACGACCGAGTTCTCAAAATAATTGGCGTAATCGTCATGCTTGTCGCGAAAATCGAACCATGCGTGCGAGAACTGGTGCACAAACAGCGGCGCGGGAGACGAGATGTACTGCTTGCCGCCATAAATCATTTTCGGACGGCGGATCGCATGCCATGAATCAGGCGAAACCGGATAGGTCGGCGAGCCAATCGCGAGCAGGTATAGCATCATCGACTCGCAATACGAGTCCCAGCGGAAGCGGCTGAATCCTTTTTCAGGCTTCCAGTCGAGCGCGAAGGTCTTACTGCCATTCAACGCCCAGGGCCATTCCACCCGCTCGAAGATCGTAGTCGCATCATCCTGGATGGGACGCAATTTGAAATACTCGCGGCAGGTGAGGACGCCACACAGCAGAATCGCATTATCAATGGGCGAAATTTCGGACCGCCGGACACGCTCGCCGTTCGACGGATCTACAAAGTGATAGAAGAAGCCGTGCTCAAGCTCCGGACACGCAGCCAGGAAGCGTAAGGTCTGGGCAACGCGATCTTCAATTTCAGCCTGAGAGCGGTAGCCGCGCTTGTGGCCGATGCACAAAGCAGTCAGGCCAAAGCCAGTAGCGGCGATGCTGGCGATCCCCGGCGAGCCATGGCCATCGGCATCAGCTTTGTCCATGATCAGACCGGTGGCAGGATGCGATTCGTTCCAGAAGAAATCGAAACCTGCACGCTCGATCTGCTCAAGCAGGTGTTCGTCGCTGAGGGCGGACTCAAGGGGGAGGGCAGTCGAAGCCAGAGCTTTTCCTGCAATCGGAAGAACTGCGGCCCCGGTCAGCGCCACGCGAAGGAATTGACGGCGGGTCGGATTCATCTACAACCGAATTGTGCTCTGATTATCCACGAAACCTTACTAATTCAGCCCTGTGGACAAGCAGAAAATGGAATTTTTTGCTGCTCGCCATGAATTTTCTTTACGAATGTTGCTGCGGCCGGAGCAAAGTTTCTCTTTACGCATGTTGTATCGCGATCGAGCGCAAGTCAAAGAAATGCGAGTGGACGGAATAACCTGCGTAATTAAGACGAACGCCTTAACTTCTCCGCGAGAGGAAGCCGGCCAGCAAGTGTTTATAATCTGCGGGGCGGGCCAGTCAGTGGTTGGACCGTCACAAGGGCTGGGTCACTGCGGTCAAACCTTTGCACCTGTTTTGAGCATCTTTGCTTGACGCCATCGCGTCAGCTGATACCGTGCCGGTCCAGGATTCGGGCAAATGCAACAAAATGAAAGCTTCTGGAGCAGTTGGCAGGAACGTCTCTCGGCCCTGCGCAACGTTCCGCCGGTCCTGAAGATTGTCTGGCAATCGGGCCCGGGCGTGGTCGCGTTTGGTATCGTGGCCCGGATCATCGCGGCGCTGCTTCCCGTCGCTCTGGGTTACATCCCAAAGCTCATCATCGATATTCTTGAGCACAGCCTGCGTACTCATGAACCCGTGGCGCAACGCCTTTGGTGGCTGGTCGCTGCGGAGTTTGGTCTCGCGGTTCTGAGCAGCATCGTGACTCGAATGATTGACTACTCCGACGCGCTGCTCGCGAACAAGTACACGCGCCACGTCAGTATCGAGGTGATGAAACATGCCTCGGCCCTGGATCTCACCGCCTATGAGGACCCTGTCTTTTACGACCGGCTCGAGCGAGCGCGCGTGCAAGCGACCGATCGCTTGATCATGATCCAGTCGATCGGACGGCTAGAGTTGCAAATCATCACTGCCATGGGCTGGTCGGTGGCGGTCATGATCTACTCGCCGTGGTTGATGTTGCTGCTGGTGGCCGCTGTGCTACCGGCATTCATTGGTGAAACACACTTCGCATTTCTCGGATACGCGAAAAATTTCCGGCAGACTCCCATCAAGCGCCAGTTGGACTACCTCCGCCAAGCCGGAGCTACCAAGGAAGCAGCAAAAGAACTCAAGCTTTTCAGTTTGAGCCGCTTCTTCACCGAACGGTTCGCGAAGCTCTCGGACATTGTTTACCAGCAGGATGTAGATCTGGCGAAAAAGCGGCTTGGAATTGGCTCGGTCCTCTCCTTTATTAGTACCGGCGGATACTACGGCGCGTATGCGTACGTAATCTGGCGGACTATCGCGGGGCGCTGGACCATCGGGACCTTTTACTTCCTGAGTACCGCCATTTTGCAAGCCAGCAGCAATATCCAGCAAGTGTTTTCGACGCTTTCTGGCATTGCGGATCAGGCTTTGTTCCTGACTGACCTGCTCGCGTTCTTCGAGATGAAGCCGACCATCCGATCTAAGCCTGATGCCCTGCCTGCCCCGCGTCCTATTCAGCACGGCTTCGAATTTCGCGATGTTTCGTTTCGATATCCGGGCACCGACCGCCTGGTCATTCAGCGGCTGAACTTCACACTTCAACCTGGAGAACGGGTTGCCTTGATCGGGGAGAACGGGCAAGGCAAAACCACCATCGTAAAGCTCATCACAAGGTTGTACGATCCCAGCGAAGGGCAGATCCTGCTCGACGGCGTTGACCTACGCGAGTACGACCTCGAAGACCTTTATCGCGAAATCGGCGTCATCTTTCAGGATTTCATGCGCTATGAGATGACAGCGCGGGAGAATATCGCCGTGGGCAAAATCGAGGAGCTTCCAAATAAGGTGGCCGTTGAAGCCGCAGCGCACAAGAGCCTGGCGGATGAAGTTATCGCGCGTTTATCTGGCGGCTACGAGCAGATGCTTGGACGCCGCTTCGAAGGTGGAGTCGACCTCTCGGGAGGCGAGTGGCAGAAACTGGCTCTCGCCCGCGCATACCTGCGCAATTCGCAACTGCTGATTCTGGACGAGCCAACAGCAGCACTTGATGCGCGCAGCGAGTACGAGGTTTTTCAGCGCTTCTCGGAATTGACCTCGGGGAAGATGGCACTATTCATCTCGCATCGCTTTTCGACGGTACGAATGGCGGACCGCATTGTCGTGCTCGAAAACGGCAACATTGTGGAAGAAGGAAGTCATGAAAAGCTGACGCGTATGGGCGGGCGGTACGCAGAGATGTTTGAATTGCAGGCCGCCAGCTATCGCTAAAGATTTGCATGCCGCAGAACACACATATCGAAATGGCTGAGGCCGAAGCGGCCCGCATACAAGAGCAGAAGCGGACAACGCCTGAGTTTGACGCTCTGCGCAAGAACGCAGAGGAAGTCTCGCAACGACTCGCGTGGAATCCCAGCGTGCATGCGTCGGGGTTCTTTTCCGGCCGGTGGACGGCGATGGCGGCGACGCTGAAACCAGTGCTGGAGAAGGCAGGCCGACGCGGGCGCAAGCTGCCGGAATCAGAAGACCTTCGCTGGTTGCGCGAGAACCTACACTTGCTGTGGGCCGAGTTTTGGAACACACGAAGCGCCTTCAAGCAGCTGCGCAGGCTGCCTCATGTACTCACGCCTCGTGGTACGACAATACCCCGCGCGGCGGCAGTGGCAGAGGCTTATCTCTACGCGGCTGAGTTTAACTTCAGTGAGTCAGGTTTCAGCGCTTATGTCGCCGCATTTCAGGAAACCACGCTGCTGAAGTTTCGCGAGTTGTGGGCGATTGTTCCAGCCATGGAACTGGCACTGCTCGAGCAAATCGCGGCGCGTTCGAAGAATGCCTTTGACGAGAATGCGCCTTCACAGTCGATCGGCACGTGCATTAAGAGTCTGATCGAAATCAATCAGCGGCAATGGAAGGAAGTGCTCGAACCGCAGATTGCGTTTGATCGGGTTTTGCGCCAGGACCCGGCGGGGGCCTATGCACGGTTGGATTTCGAGTCGCGGAATCTCTATCGGGAAAAGCTGGTCAAGATCGCGGAGCGATCGGATGCAACCGAGATGGAAGTTGCCATGCAGGCGCTCGAAATGGCGCGGCAGGCGCAGGAACGGCCGGTAGGAGACCCGCGCGTCGCGCTTCGGGAGTCACACATCGGCTACTACCTGCTGGCGGAGGGCGCAGCAGACCTGCGACAGCGCATCGGCTTTCGTCCGGCGTTCGCGTACAAGATCAGAACGCTGCTCCGCAAGCATCCCGATGAGTTCTATCTTCCTGGTATCGAGATCCTTACATTCGGGCTGATGTCACTGGTCGTGCTGGTCCTTACCAGCACGTTTACGCCGCCGAGTTTGATCCTGCTTTCCATGCTGACACTTCTGCTGCCTTGCTCTCAGGCTGCAGTTCAGCTCATGAATTATCTGACCACGACGCTGCTTCGTCCGGAAGTTCTTCCGAAATTCGATTTCGCAAATGAGATTCCGGAGGACTGCACAACGCTGGTTGCAGTCCCAGCGCTTGTGCTCAATGAAAAGCAGGTACGCAGACTGGTGGAAAATCTCGAAGTGCGTTTTTTGGGTAATCACGATCGCAATCTGCACTTTGCGCTGCTCACCGATTTACCCGATTCTCCAGTACCGTCCCGCGAAGACGATCCGCTGGTAGATTTGTGCGCCAATTTGATTAAAGAGCTCAACGAGAAATACGTCGGGATGAAGATGGGTTCTTTCCTCATGCTGCACCGGCATCGCATCTACAATCCGCGCGAAAAAGTTTGGATGGGATGGGAGCGCAAACGCGGAAAGCTGATGGACCTCAACAAGCTGCTGACGCGCGAGCGCGACAGCTTTCCAGTGAAAGTCGGCGATCTTGCAGTGTTGGCTGAAGTGAGCTTTGTCATAACTCTCGACGCAGATACCGAACTGCCGCGCGGCTCTGCCCATCGGCTGATTGGAACATTGGCGCATCCGCTGAATCGCGCGATTATTGATCCTGACAAAAATGTTGTGGTTGCCGGATACGGAATTCTGCAGCCACGAGTTCGCATCAGTGTGCATAGCGCCGGCAGCTCACGGCTTGCGAATATCTATTCAGGTCAGACCGGCTTCGATATCTACACTCGCGCGGTTTCAGACATTTACCAGGACCTTTACGGCGAAGGAATTTTTGCCGGTAAAGGAATTTACGAAGTCGAAACTGTCCACCGTGTTCTCGACCGCCGCTTTCCCCAGAATGCTTTACTCAGCCACGATTTGATCGAGGGCGCCTACGCGCGGGCGGGACTGGTCACGGACGTTGAAGTCATCGAAGATTATCCTTCGCACTACAGTGCATACAACCGGCGCAGGCACCGATGGCTGCGCGGGGATTGGCAGATCACCAGTTGGCTGTCTTCCAAAGTACCTGACGAAACTGGTCGAAAGGTGCCCAACCCGATCTCGCTGGTTTCACAATGGAAAATTCTCGATAATCTTCGCCGCAGTCTGGTAGATCCCGCGACGTTTCTTCTGTTCGTGTTGGGATGGCTCGTGCTTCCCGGGTACGCGCGCAGCTGGACGCTGGCCGCGGCACTCATTCTGTTCATGCCGGTGTGGTTCGAGTTTCTATTCACTCTGGTGCGCTCGATAGCGGAACAAAAACTCTCGGTTGCACGAGAAGCGGCGACGGGTCTATTTAACTCGAACGTCGGCACCCTACTGACCATCATCTTTCTGCCGCATCAAATGCTGGTTTCGCTGGACGCGGTGGTTCGCACCTTGGTTCGCAGGGTGTTTACTCGCCAGCGATTACTGGAATGGGAAACGGCGGCGGAGGCCGAGTCTGGCGCCAAACGCACTCCGGTTGACACCTATTTGAACTGGATGCCGGTCATTGCAATTCTGCTGGGGCTGATCGTCTTTCTTGTGCGCAAGCCGGCGCTGGTTGCCGCTGTCCCCGTCCTGGCACTATGGGCTTGCAGCAAGCTGGTTTCAAAGTGGCTGGACAGTCCAGCATTTTTGACTGAGGCAGAAACGTCCGATAAAGATCGCGCTTTCCTCCGACGCTGCGCGCTTTACACCTGGCGTTACTTTGCCGAATTCAGCACTCAGGAACATAACTGGCTGATCCCGGACAATCTTCAACAGGAGCCTTATCAGGTTGCGGCTCGCGTTTCGCCGACTAACGTGGGTTTTCTGCTAAACGCGCGCCAAGTTGCGTGCGAATTTGGATATTTGAGCCTCGCAGAATTCGCTGAGCTGACAGCGCTTACTCTAGAGACAATCCGCAAAATGCCGCGAAACCGCGGCCACCTCTACAACTGGTACGACACACGGACACTGCAACCTTTGCCGCCGCTGTTCATCTCCACCGTTGATAGCGGGAACCTGGTTGCTTCGCTTTGGACACTTCAGCAAGGCTGCCTCAAGCTCCTCGCGGAACCGACTCTCAGACGGCAAACCGCTGAGGGGTTCCTGGACTACTTGCAAGAACTAACTGAACACGGTGGGTTTCCCGGGCGACTGCTGTCGAAAATTCAATCCAAGGCACGCGGCGAGAATTGGGCGGTGTCGCTTCTGAAGTTTCCGCCCGCAGCACTGGCACGAATCGCCAGCCACCAAAAGCACGGATCAAACGAAGGCGTACGCTGGCTGGCCGCTCAAGGGCAGGTTCGGCTGAGTCAATTTCGGCGAACTCTAGTTAAGCTCACACCCTGGATGCTGCCGGATTTTGTTCACCTGCAAAAAGACGGAACGGTCCAACTGCCGCGGTCTGACGTTAAGCTGAAAGACCTGCCGGATGTGTTGACGAGACTTGCCACTCGGCTGCATGTAGCTCTCGAGTCGGGCATAACGGACCGGGAGAAGAAAGCTTCCACAGAGCGGCTGCTGTCGTTAGTATCGGGCGCGCGAATGGATTGCGTCCGGCTCATCCAGGACCTGCAGTCGTTGGCGGCTGATGCGGAAAAACTCGCCGAGGAAATGGAGTTTGGATTCGTTTGGAACCGGCAACGCAAGCTGATGTCAATCGGCTTTGAAAGTGAGAAGAACCAAACCCACTCGGCTTGCTACGACCTTCTGGCATCGGAAGCGCGTCTCGGTACATTCATAGCCGTGGCGAAGGATGAAATTCCCTCCGAAACCTGGTTCTTCCTGGCCCGCACGCATACTACAGATCATGGACGCCCGGTCTTGATTTCATGGACCGGGACGATGTTCGAATACCTGATGCCCACTTTGTGGATGAGAAGCTATCCTGGCACCTTACTGGACCGTTCACACCGTGCTGCGGTGCTTTCGCAGAAGGAGTTCACAGAGCCGAAAAGAATTCCGTGGGGAATCTCGGAATCCGCATACGCGGAGCGTGACGATGCCGACAACTATCGCTACCACGCGTTTGGCGTTCCGCAGTTAGCAATCTTTCACGGCGACATGGACGCACTGGTTATTTCGCCCTATTCAACGTTCCTCGCGCTCAGTCTGCACACTGGAGAAGCGTTAAAGAATTTGCGGCGAATGCACCGCGACGGATGGTTCGGCCCTTACGGGTTCTACGAGGCTGCTGACTTCACGGCCACCCGCGGCCGCGCCTGGGGGCATGACCCTGAACTTGTCCGTTGCTGGATGGCCCACCATCAGGGGATGAGCCTGCTTGCACTCGCCAACTTGTTATTCGACGACGTCGTCCAGTCGTGGTTCCATGCGCACCCACGAGTGCAGGCGACCGAACTTCTGCTGCATGAACGCCCAGTCAATTACCTGCCCTCTCAGGCGAGCGTCGCCGTGTAATCAATTCACCAACCTTGCGACGGCTTTCTTGGCTCGCAGCAATTCTACAGAGTGCTTCGGATCGATAAGGTGCCGCCGGCCGTCGGAACTGGCGGTTGCACCTTGCTTCATCAGGTCGATGACTCTTTCAGGAGTTAGCGAGGGATCCAGCGCAAACAATTTTGCCGCAAGATTCGTCACGTTAGGCGAAGCCATCGACGTGCCGGAGAGCTTCATCTTTGAGCCGCCAGGGACGTAGCCTTCGACATCGTAGCCATCCGCATCAACGACAACAGTCGGACCGTAACTGGTGAATGAGGTCTCATCTCCGGCCTGGTTCACTGCACCCACCGCGATGAGGTTCGGCAATCGCAACCCGGCAGGCACATCCTGCAGAAAGCTGGCATCGCTGTCGCTATTTCCTGCAGCGCACACGAACAAAGTGTTGGGCGCATTTTTGATTGCTGCTTCCACGCCGTCATGCCAGATCGCATATAACTCCGCCGCGCGTTTCTTGCGCTCTTCCGGATCTGCCGGGCCACCGGTTTTCGAAAGCCACAGCTCGAATTCTCGCGGATCGTCGCCCCAGCTCATATTGACCACCCGCACATTTCGCGTACGGAAGTAGTTCGACATCTCCATGAAATCCGCCGCAAGCTTGCGCGTCCACTCCGGGGTGGGCTGAAACGTGAAATCAGGGAGCTGATCGTTGAAACGCGCGACTACGAGCCGAGCTGCCGGGTTTCCTCGGACTGAGATTCCAGCTACATGGGTCCCATGGATGTAGAAACCGATGACTTTTTGAAGTTCCGAGCGCTGATGCATCTGCTCAGGCGTGAAAGTGCTCATTCTCTTTTGCAAGGCTTGTGCTTCGGGAGAATCGATACCATTCTCCAAATCCAGCCGGCCTTTGAGCTCATCGCGAAATGTTGGATACTCCTGCTGCTGCGCGTCGGTCAATGGATACAGCCACTCATGGGAAACGCCACCGTCGTCGAGATAGGAGAGTCCATGAGTGCCGCTCGGCGTGGGATTTGGATCGCTGAAAACTTGACCGTCGAAGATGGACACATCCACGCCCGAGTCCCAAATGCCAACCAGCACCGGAGTCAGCTTATCGGCTGCTGTCAGCATGACTTCGCGGGCCTGCCAGATATCCGGTTTCACGACATTGTGGGCGGAAACATAGGTGCCGAGTACCGGAGTACGGACGCTGTTCAGCGGCAAATCAAATTGGAGCGCTCTCCTCACGGCGATCAGATCTGCGGCTTCATCCCCGTTTAGCGCCTTCGACTTCTCAGCTGCGGGGTCAATCTCAGTTTTCACAAATGCGATTAAGGACGCCTTGGTACGGAGCTTCGCGCCCGCCCACGCGGCCTTCATCGAATCCTGCACAACGTCCCAGGGAAGTTTGTTTACGGCGTCACTATAAAATTTCGTAACGGCCTGTTCATACGCGGTCCCGCTTGTGCTATTCGTCTCGATCGCCGCCTGCAGTTCCGATTCTGCGAAGAGCTCAGTGGTGAGGCGGGCCGCGGGCTTGTCTTCGAGAGCGCGTAATGCCTTCACGGTTTCGAGCGCAGCTTTGTAGTCACCCGCGAGCTGTTGCAGGTCGAGTCTGGTTGAAAGAAGTTCGCGCATGGAGGCCTTGTCGGCGATTTCGTAATCACGGAACACGCTGTCAACGTCAGTTCGAACCTTGTCGGCGAAAGCATTGAACGTGTTCGGATCTGCCTGCACCAGTTCGGATGCCGGAACCGAAATCGCATACGAAAATCGCGGAAGGTCAGACTGGCTTGTCACCTTCTTCTTTGCGGAATTTTGTGCGGCGGCTGAACAGGCGACAAGGCACAGAATGATTACGTGAATGCGGACCTTGGGCATTTGTGACCTCTGGAGAGTGGACACAGGAGTGTACCGCATCGCCTGTCTGATACGCGAGGGATGCTAGTCAGTGAAAACGACGGACTGCAATCCGGTAATCTCGAAGCGCTTGCGGCACCGCATGTTCTTGCAGCCCATCACGTCATCTCTGCGAAGCATGTAGGACTTGGCTTTTGCGAAGCGCGCACGGTCGTGCTCGTCCGCTTGACGGGGGAGTTGCACTTTTTTGGTGCGGACCAGCCAGGTCACTTCGTAGTCCGCGGATTGATGACAATGGGGACAGTTCAGGGTCGCAGGCTTTTTCTCGGGCCGCTCGTTAAAAAAATCGCGCTCTTCCATCGTAGTCTCTGGTCCTGCAGTTGATTATTCCACATGATGGGATGCCGCGAAATGGGGATCGGGTTGAGTTACACTCGGTCGGGACGAATGCCGAAGAAAGCAAAGAAGAAGAGATTTCGCGCGGTGGAAGCTGTAAAAGCACTAGCGCGAGAACGGATTGGAATGCCGCCTGCGGAGCAGATCGCGCCCAACCGCAAAAAAGAGCAGGAGCGGAACGAAAAGCATAAGCCCACACTAAGCAAATTGATATCGGAGGAGTAAAGTCAGGGACATTCTGAAAAGAACTTCGTGAACGGATGCGGAGGCACGGAAAGGGATTGCCGCGACTAGGCTGCTTGCAACTCTTCGATGAGGTCCGCCTTCAATTCAGAGCGTTTGGCCTGGCTGAGCTTGCCGCCGGAGGAAGTGAGATAGAAAACGTCAATCGCCATCTGTCCCTCAGTGTCTATAAGAGCGATTTCGATATTGCAATTCTGGTAGGAGAAGCGCGAGGCGATTCTGTGCAGCAGACCCAGTTTGTCCTGCGCGATGATCTGGATCAACGTGCTGTCGGGTGAACACTCGTCGTCAAATTCGACTCGCGTGTCGATTTTCACTTTCGCGCCGGCTTTTGACTCCGAGCGTACGCGGTCTCGCAACATGCGGTCCAAGTCTGCATCTCCGTTCAGCACATCTGCGATGTTGCGCAGGAAGCGCTCGCGCTCTGGCTGATTCAGCTCCAAAGTCCGGAAACGGTCGGTGAAATAGAAGGTGTCGACGACGACTCCGGCGGCGTTCGAAAACGCATCGGCCTTGACGATGTTCATTCCCCAAGCCGCGAGCGAGCCGGCAATCGTGGAGAACAGAAAGGGACGGTCTTTGGTCACCACGGTTAATTCATACCAGTGGCGTCCGCGCTCGAGATAGATCTGGCTAGGATCCTGCGAGAGCCTTCCAGCCATCTGCATGTGTTGGGAGATTTCTTCTGGGCGATAAGCGCGCAGATAACGGCGAGGCAACCCCTCCAAGTAGGGTTGGATGTCGCCGACTAACGCCGGCGCCAGCAATTTCAGCCGAGCAACGGTTTCGTCCTGTTCTGTTGCTTCATGCACCCGCTGGTCGGCGGTGCGGCTCATCATATTCGAAGCCGAAATATAGAGCTGCCAAACGTTCTCCGCCTTCCACGGCGTTAGCGCTTCCGGGTTGACAGCCTTGATGTCCGCATAGGTCAGAAGTGAAAGCATTTTCAACCGCTCTGGGGTGCCAATCTTCTCTGCGAAGGCTTGAACGGTTGCTGGATCGTAAATGTCGCGCCGCAGAGTCGCCGAGATCTCAAGATGGCTGCCGATCAGGAAAGATATGGTTTCGCGCTCGGCAGAATCAAGACCCAGGCGATCCATGCTCTTGCCGGCAATCTCGAGGCTGGTGGTGACGTGGTTCTCTCCTGGAACGCCCTTACCGACGTCGTGCAAAAGTAGGGCAAGGTAGAGCAATTCGGGACGCTCCAATTCTTCAAGAAGACGTCCGTATCGCTGGTCCCATTCGGAGCTCGCCTGTTGCGCACGGTGCAGACACTCGATGGCGAGGAAAGAATGCTCGTCCACGGTAAAGCGGTGGTAGAAATCACGAACCACGAGCGAGTCAATCAATTTCAATTCAGGAAGGAGTACCGTAAGCAGGCCAAGGGCATGCATGGCGCGCAGAGCATCAGCGGCGTGGGGCTGGACGAGAACGGCCTGCAGATAACGCCAGCACTGGGAGCCGGAAGGAGGAGACTGCAATAGCGCCGGCAATACCTGGAGTATGCGGTTTTCAGTCGCCACTGCCGGCTTGAGGTCGTGATGCGCGGCAAAACTGAAAATCCGAAACAAGACTTCCTGGTCGCCGGCGGCCGATGCCTGGTGGAGATAAATCAGGCCATCAACGACCGAAAAATCAGCGTTGGAAAGCCGCGAACGCCAGTTCTGAAACTGGCGATACAGCGACGAGCGTGCCGCCGGCACGGATTCGAGAAGGCGCAGACATTCGTAGTGAACCGCACGGGCGTGACGGAAATGCATCCGCATCCAGGCGGCGGCATCCAGTCGCTCAGAGTTCTCGACGCCGATGTTTCGCGCTGCTGCTTCGTCCTGAGACTCCCAAGCAAGCATGTTGTCGTCGCGGCCCTGCCGATAATGCAGGAACGTTCGCACTGAGGTGAGAAATTCCAAGGCCGCTTTCGATTTCTCCCTGCCGGGCTCCGGGGGGATAGTGGGCCAGGCGCGTTCTTGATCGAGAGCAGAGAGCAGTGCCATCCACGAGGCGACGTTGTAGTCTCGAAGCCCGCCGGGCGCCTCTTTCACGTTTGGCTCAAGATGAAAAACGGTGTGGCCATATTTTGCGTGCCGGGAGCGAGTCACTTCGGCGAGCTGCTGCACAATGTAAGCCGCTTCGCGAACGAAGAATTTAGGAAGGACGGTCTCACGCAAGCGATGAAACAGTTCCTTGTCGCCGAGAACGTGGCGGCAATCGAGGAGAGAGATGGTGAACTCGACATTCTGGGGATCGAATTGTTCGCATTCGGCCAGAGTACGCGTCGTAGGGCCGAGCTTCATGCGGAGGTCCCACAACTCCTGACAGAATGTCCGCACCGGCTCCCGGAACGCGTCTTCGCCGCCGCGATCGGCGTGCAGGAAAAGGATGTCAACGTCAGAGTGCGGAAATAGTGCACGACGACCAAATCCGCCTAACGCGACCAGGGCAAAGTTTTGCGGATCAGCGTCTCCCTGGCAGATCAGCTCATTCCACAGCCGGCTAAGGACCTTCTCGACCAGCTCAGTCCGTTGCTCAATGGCCTGAGAGCCGTTGGCCGCGGCGGCGAAGGTCTGCTGAATACGCGCGGATTCAGTCACATAGAGATCGCGAAGCTCTGTGCGTACTGTAGCGGCTGTACTCATAAGGCGAGAGTCTCCACGGAAGATCGGCGCGGAGCGCGTGCATTATTAACTGTAATTGTGATGCCTGGGCTGCGGAAATCGAAACTATTTATGGAAGGAATCAGGAATGGTTATGAAAAGCAGCCTCTAGCTCGTAGCTTCTAGCCTCTAGCAATCCAATTACGCAGCTGTTCGGGGCAGCAAATACTCTTTACAGGGCATTCTCTCCCCGCTCGACGTTTCGAATGCGAATGGCTTCGTCCACGCGGGAACGGAAAATTTTCCCATCGCCGATTTTGCCGGTTTGTGCGGCTGCGATGATCGCGTTCTCGGCTTTTTCGACCATCTCGTCGGCGAGCACCATTTCAATTTTGATCTTGGGGATAAGATCGACGGTGTATTCACGGCCGCGATAGACCTCGGTGTGCCCTTTCTGCCGTCCATGCCCGCGAACTTCGATAACGGTCATCCCTTCCACGCCAATTTCGTGTAGCGCGTTCTTCACCGCCTCGAGCTTGGACGTCTGGATGATGGCTTCGACTTTGGTCATGAACTTGAAGTTACTTCGCTTTCTGCGCAACCTCGAGCCGGGCTTGTGCACGACGGATTCTTCCCAGCGCTTGTGCGAAGTCTTCTTCGGTATGCGCAGATTTCAGGGATTCTTCAGCCTCGCTCAAGGATTGCTTCGCACGGTTGGTATCAATCTCCTCGGCCCGCTCCACCGTTTCGGCAAGAACAGTGACCCGATCAGGAAGTATCTCGGCAAATCCCCACGCCATCGAGAAATGCTGTATCTGCCCGCCACGCTTGAACGTGATTTCTCCCGCGCCGAGTTCGGTGATCAAGGGCGCGTGACCGGGCAGAACGCCGATGTAGCCGTTGCGGCCGGGTATTTGCGCTTCTTCGGCGGCGTCACGGACGACCATCTTCTCTGGCGTAACGATTTCGAGTTGGAAAGTGTCTGGCATCAACTTCGTCGTTGGTCGTTGGTCGTTCGCCAAGCGGTTCCGGTGTACATATTCGACGTGCGGCGAACGACCCTTTTTATGCTGCCGCTGCTGTTCCTTTCAGCTTCTCGGCAGCTTCAAGCACTTCGTCAATCGTTCCTTTCATATAGAACGCCTGCTCGGGAATATCGTCGTGCTTGCCATCCACAATTTCCTTGAAGCCTTTCACCGTGTCGGCGATCTTTACGTAGCGTCCGGGTGCGCCGGTAAACTGCTCGGCGACATGGAACGGCTGTGACAGGAATCGTTGAATCTTGCGGGCACGCGCCACAGTAAGCTTCTGGTCTTCGCTCAACTCGTCGATGCCAAGAATGGCGATGATGTCCTGCAGGTCTTTATAGGTCTGCAAGGTCTTCTTCACGGATTGCGCGACATCGTAATGCTCCTGGCCGACGATACGCGGATCAAGAATGCGGGAAGTAGACGCCAGCGGATCGACCGCGGGATAAATTCCGATTTCTGTCAGTGCGCGGGAGAGCACCGTGGTCGCGTCTAGGTGAGCGAACGTCGTTGCTGGAGCAGGATCGGTGAGGTCATCGGCGGGAACGTAAATCGCCTGCACCGATGTAACAGAACCTTTCTTTGTGGATGTGATCCGCTCCTGCAGTTCACCCATTTCGGTCGCGAGGTTCGGCTGATAGCCGACCGCGCTTGGCATGCGGCCCAGCAGCGCAGAAACTTCGGACCCTGCCTGCGTGAAGCGGAAGATGTTATCCACGAACAACAGGGTGTCCGCGCCTTCAACGTCGCGGAAGTATTCGGCAACGGTCAGTCCGGTGAGGGCGACACGAAGTCGCGCGCCTGGCGGCTCTGTCATCTGGCCGTAAATCAGTGCCGCTTTTGATTTGTCGGGATCACCTGGCTTGATGACCCCGGACTCGGTCATTTCCAGCCAGAGATCGTTGCCTTCGCGGGTGCGCTCGCCGACGCCGGCGAACACGGAAAACCCACCGTGTTGCTTGGCGACGTTGTTGATCAACTCCATGATGATGACGGTCTTGCCGACACCCGCGCCGCCGAAAAGACCAATCTTTCCACCTTTCAAAAATGGCTGAATGAGATCAATGACTTTCACGCCGGTTTCGAACATTTCGGCCGTCGTCGCCTGTTCATCGAACAGAGGTGCCAGACGGTGGATGGGGTGGCGCTCCTTCGCTGCAATCGGCCCAAGGTTATCCACAGGTTCGCCGATCACGTTGATCACACGGCCGAGTGTGCCGCGGCCGACAGGGACCGAAATCGGCCCGCCGAGGTCAATGGCTTTCATGCCGCGCACCATGCCCTCGGTCGCCTCCATGGCGATCGCGCGCACGCGGCCTTCGCCGAGATGCTGCTGCACTTCGAGGATAACGTTGACCGGCTTCGGGACATTGAAGCCATCGCTGACCACACGAAGGGCCTGATAAATCGGCGGCATGGCCCCCTCGGTGAATTGCACGTCCACTGCGGGACCTGCGATTTGAATTACGTGTCCGGTGTTTTCCATAAAAATCAGCTTCGAGCTGCTAGCTCCTAGCTACTAGCAAACTCTGCTTGCTAGAAGCTAATGGCTAGGAGCCAGGAGCTACAATGCTGCCGCTCCGCTCACAATCTCAATGATCTCTTTCGTGATCTTCGCCTGGCGCACGCGGTTCATCTGCAGGGTCAGGGAATCGATCATGTCACTCGCGTTATTCGTTGCCGACTCCATGGCAGTCATTCGGGCGGCGTGCTCGGCAGCCACCGATTCGAGCATGGCATGGAAGATCTGAACGCTGACGTACTTCGGCAGAAGCGCACGGAACAATTCTTTTGGCGGCTGCTCGTAAATGTAGTCGACCGGCGCGGCGGCGAACGCGGCTGCGCGAGCGTCAGCTTCTTGGGTGTCGGCGGGGCGAAGCGCAACGCCGGCGCCTTTTGCGGCCTCGATAGCCCGGCGCTTTTCTTCCAAATCCATGTCTTTGGCCTGGGCGATTTCAGGCGCTCCGATGCGCTCGATCGGGAGTAACTGCTCGACGACCAACCGCTGCGCGATGACCGATTTGAACTCGTTATAGACGATGTAAACCGAGTCAATTTCCGCACGGGTGTAGCGCATCACCAGGCGCCCGGCCAATTCTGAAGCCAGTGAATACTCGATTTTGTTGAGTACTCCAACTTGCTCGCCAACTATTGTGGTGCGCGGCGTTTCGGTCGAATCAGCTTTTCTGGGCTCGGATGCCTGGAACCGGCGACGAAGAAAGTCGCGGCCCTTGCGTCCGACAGCCTCAACCTCAATGTTCTTTCCCGATTTTGATTCGATGAAGCGCATCGCGGCTTTGAGTATGTTGGCGTTGAACGCACCCGCAAGACCTTTGTCACCGGTGATTACGATCAGCAGAACATTCTTTTCATGGCGATGGACAAGCAGGGGATGCAAGATGTCGCCCGTGGAGGGATCATAAACATCGGCACGCGAGACCAGCGACTTCAACACATTCGTTAACATCTGAGCATACGGACGCGCTGCCAGCGCGCGCTCTTGCGCGCGGCGAAGCCGTGCTGCCGAGACCATCTTCATGGCGCGCGTGATCTGCCGCGTGTTGATCACGCTGCGAATGCGGCGCCGGATATCTAAGATATTCGCCATCTACGTGTTGAGCTCAGCATTTAGCACTTGGCCGTTAGCATTTGGCTCTTTCACGTTCGGTCAAAATGCCAAGTGCTAATTCCCAAGTGCTATTTTCCCGCCCCCAGCGCTTGTTTGTCCGCTACAAACGCCTCTTTTGCCTGCTTGATCAGTTTCGTCATCTCGGCTTTGAGGCCGTCGTCGAGTACTTTCTTCTCCATGATTGCGCTCAGCAGTCCCGGATTCGTGGCGTCGACGTAGCGATACAACTCAGCTTCGAAGCCGCGAACGTCTTCGACAGCCATGTCGTCGAGGATGCCGCTGGTTCCGGCGAAGATCATGAGGATCTGTTTCGAGAACGGCAGTGGAGAAAATTGCTGCTGCTTGAGAACTTCAACCAGCCGCTTGCCTCGATTGAGCTGATTCTGCGTTGCCTTATCAAGATCGCTGCCGAACTGCGCGAATGCCGCCAACTCGCGATATTGCGCAAGGTCGAGTTTGAGGCTGCCCGCAACCTGGCGCATGGCTTTGATCTGCGCCGCCCCGCCGACCCGGCTCACAGACAACCCGACGTTCACTGCCGGCCTCACGCCCTGGTTGAACAAGTCCGTTTCGAGATAGATTTGGCCGTCGGTGATGGAAATCACGTTGGTCGGAATGTATGCAGAAACGTCGCCGGCCTGGGTTTCGATGATTGGCAATGCGGTGAGCGATCCGCCGCCTTTTTCATTGCTCAATTTCGCCGCGCGCTCCAACAATCGTGAGTGGAGATAGAAAACATCTCCCGGATAAGCCTCGCGTCCCGGTGGACGCCGCAGCAGCAACGAGATCTCCCGGTAGGACGCAGCGTGCTTCGACAGATCGTCGTAGATCACGAGAGCATGTTTTTTGTTATCGCGGAAGTATTCGCCCATGGCGCAGGCCGCGTATGGTGCGATGTACTGCATTGGCGCCGGCTCGGACGCGGATGCGGCAACGACGATGGTGTAATCCATCGCGCCGTAGTCACTGAGAATCTTCACGACCTGAGCGATCGAAGACCGCTTCTGTCCGATCGCGCAATAAATACAAATGAGATCGTTGCCTTTGTTGTTGATGATGGTGTCGATGGCGATTGCGGTCTTGCCGGTCTGGCGGTCGCCGATGATCAACTCCCGCTGGCCGCGGCCGATTGGAATCATGCTGTCGATGGCTTTGAGACCCGTTGCCATCGGCTCACGAACCGGCTGGCGTTCGATCACCCCAGGGGCAAGACGTTCCAGGGGAATAAATTCGGAGGTCGAGATCGGGCCTTTGTCATCGATGGCGTGACCCAGCGAGTTCACTACGCGGCCGATCATCGCGTTTCCGACCGGAACGCTCATGATGCGTCCGGTGCGCTTGACCTGGTCGCCTTCTTTAATCTCGGTATATTCGCCGAGCAGCACCACCCCCACCTGGTCTTCTTCGAGGTTCATGGCGATGCCGGAGACATCGTGCGGGAACGAGAGCAACTCGCCCGCCATGACCTTCTCGAGTCCATACGCGCGCGCAATGCCGTCGCCGAGTGTGATAACGGTGCCGACTTCGTCCACGGCAACCTTTGACTCGTAATTCTCGATCTGCTGCCGGATTAATTGGGTAATTTCGTCTGCTTTGATGGTGGCCATAAATCGCTTCTAGCTGTTAGCTACTAGCTCCTAGCTTCAGCATTTGGCACCTAGCAATTAGCATTTGGCCAGTACGAATAAGACTCGGGAATGGCCATATGCTAAGTGCCAAGTGCTAAGTGCTAAGTGCTGATTAACTGCTGCCTGATCCGTTCCAACTGCCCCTTCACCGAGCCGTCGTAAACCGTGCTGCCGACGCGCGCAATCGCGCCGCCGAGAACTGCCCGGTCTTGCGAGTAGTGCGCGCGGATATTCTTGCCCGTCACCCGGCTCAGGTCGTGCTCCAGTTCTGAACGTTCTTCGGGCGTCAGTTCTCTAGCAGTCGTAATTGCGGCTTCGGCAAACCCGAGGCGGTCGTTTAATTCCCTCGCGAACTGCACAACTATGTCGTTGAGGAAGCGAATGCGTCTCTTGTCGATCAGCACCGCAACAAAATTTCGCAACGGACGCGAAAATCCAGCTTTCTTTACGATGCTGTCGAGCACAGCTCGTTTTTGATCTGCCGGAATAGACGGCGTCTCCCAGACCTCGCGGAGTACGTGGCTGTCGCGTACCAACGCTGCAATCTGCTGCGCTTCAGCGAGCGTCTTCTGCGCATCGAGGCGGCTCGCGATCACTACATCTACGAAAGCGCGTGCGTAAGTATTGGTGACCGTCGCCATTAGTTTCTCTTTGTCCTTGCCCCGTCGCCCGAAAGTTGTCGCGCGAAGCGGCGGACTAGAGCCTGATCGGTTGGGGCGTCCACCTGGATTTGCTTGCTGGCCAGCTTCACCGCCAGATCCGCAGCATAGGCAGCCAACTCGCGTCGCGCTGACTTCGTCGCCGAGGCGATCTCCTGCTCGGCTGATTCTGCGATCCGCCGTGCTTCTTCCTCAGCGGCAGCCTTCATCCGCTGTTCTTCCGCAGCTGCTTCCTTTTCTGAGAGCGCGCGCATATCGCTGATTTCATCGCCCAACCGCGCCAAGCGTGATTCGATGTCTGATAGTCGCCGGTTTGCATCTTCGCTGGCCTTGCGGGCTTCTTCCAGTTGCTTCTGGATTGTCGCAGTGCGGTTGCGAAACGCAGCCGGCAAATTTTTCCGCGATAGCCACCAGATAACGCCGACCACGATCAGGAAGTTCAAACCTGCCGCAAGCCAATAACCGCCTTCAGTTCCCAGTCCGGTAATCTTGCCCAGAAAACGCACCGAGGGGGAGTGTTTGAACTGCTCCGCCTGATCTTCCTGAGATTTCTGTTCCGGAGCGGCATTGCCCGGAGCATTTTCGGCGCTGCGTTCGCTTTGCTCCGGCTCGCCCGATTGGGCCCAAGCCAAACCAGACGGAAGCAGCGCGGCAACTAGTAATGCCACACAGGCGCGTTTGCGAATGAAGGACCTCATCGTCCCCCCGCCTGCGCAGCCGCGGGCTCCAGCACTGTACGAATAATCTGGGTGGCCAAGCGCTGGGATTCGGCTTCGAGAGAAACCTTTGCTGCAACTTTGTCCTTTTCAATCTCCGCTCTTGCCTGCTCAATTTGCGCCTGTGCTCGCTCGCGGGCTTGCGCGACTGCCGCAGCACGAGTCTGTGCGGCTTGAGCGCGGCGAGTCTCTTGAGCTTTGAACAAGGCTAAGCGCGCGTCTCTCAATTTTTGCTCATATTCCGCAGTCCGGGCTTCTGCGGATTTAACGTCGGCGCGAGCTTTTTCGATCGCCCCCTGGGTGCGCGCATGCCTGTCAGACAGCACTCTGGTCAAAGGCTTATGGACCACCACGGTATAAAACCCAAATAGCAGAAGAAAGAAAATGATGGTCGGGATGGAGCCGAGCAGTAATCCGCCTATTTGTCTGAGCGTCTCGTCCATGATTTTCAGCTGGGTGTGCGACCGTCCGGAAAGGACACTATGGAACTGTTAATTTTATCCGTGCAAAGGAAATTGTGTCAACGAAACGTTGCCTGGGCGAGGGCCGGAACTACCCTCAAATCCGACGTCGGTCGAATGCTGTTTGCATCTCGGCGATGATGCTTTCGGCCTTTTCGCAGGGGTCCGCCGCGTCGCGGATCGGCCTACCAACAACCAGGTAATCAGCGCCACCTTGAATAGCGTCGCCAGGAGTTGCCATCCGCTTGTGATCGTCGGTAGCCGCGCCTGCTGGCCGGACGCCGGGTGTGACAATCAGGAATTCGCCGCCCTTTTTCGCCGAGAGTACTAGCGCGCGCACCTTGCTTGCTTCCCTCGGAGAAGCGATTACACCGTTGCATCCATAATCGAGCGCTTTGCTTGCTCTCCGCACGACCAAGTCTTCCACACTGCCGGAAAATCCCATTTCGTGGAGGTCATGAGTGTCGAGACTGGTAAGGGCGGTCACGGCGAGCAGTTTCAAATTGGACCTGCCTCGGCCTTCGACTGCGGCTTGGATGATCTTGGTGTCACCGTGAACGGTCAGGAAGTTTGCGCCGATGGAAGCGACGCGGGCCACCGCGCGTTTGACAGTCTCGGGCACGTCAAAGAACTTAAGGTCCAGAAAGACTTTCTTGCCTTGCGAGACCAGTTCGGAGACGAGCGCCGGGCCGGATGAGACGTATAGCTCCATTCCGACCTTGAAAAATGAGACGGTCCCCTCGAGCTTGCGTACCAATGCACGGGCTTCCTCAACCGAGGATAGATCCAGAGCAAAAATCAGCCGCTCGCGTGCGTTGATACTCACCGCCGTGCTCATTTGGTTCAGGCCGCCTGTCCCTTCACTTCCACTCCCGCCCATTTTTCCAGCAGCATCAGCGTGGCCGCAAAGTCGAGATCGGCGTGGCCGTCTTCAACCGCCATGTCGTAAATCTCTTCCACAGTTTCAAGCCCCGGAAGCTTCACACGCGACTCCTTCGCTGCTTCGAGCGCAAGACGAATGTCTTTGCGCATCAGGCGAAGCGGGAAATTGGCTGTGAAATCGCGGTTCAGGACAAACGGCATTTTGTACTCGACAACGCCGGACTTCACCATCGAGGCGTTGATCAAGTTAGTGAGCGGCTCGGTCTCGACTCCGAGCTTTGCCGCCAAGGTTAGCGCCTCGGCAAAGCCTTCGTAGATCATCGCGATTTGCAGGTTCATTACGACTTTGCTGGATTGCCCTTTTCCAACTTCACCCATGCGGAAAATCTTCTTCCCCATGGCGGCGTAGAGCGGCTTAAGCTTTTCGATCGCCGGCTCATCTCCTCCGACCATGAAGAGCAGCGTGCCGGCTTCAGCACCAGTCTTCGAGCCGGTCATAGGCGAATCCACCCATTGCACGCCTTTTTTCTGGATGCGCTCGGCAAACTTGCGCGTGGCAGAGGGCGAGATCGTGCTTGAATCCGCGATGACCATCCCTTCAGTAAGCGATTGCTCTACACCATTCGCGCCAAACAGGACACTCTCGACCGCGGCCGTGTCGGAGACGCATATCCAAACCGCCTCCACACCGTGTGCGGCATCTGCCGGCGAATTTGCGGTTCTTGCACCTTCGACAGTTTTGCCCGGGGTCCGGTTCCAGACCGAGACTTCGTGTCCGGCTTTTGCAAGATTGGTGGCCATCGCGTGGCCCATAATTCCTAATCCAAGAAATGCAACTCGCATTACGTACTCCTGTTACTAATGATCTTAAGAATTAGAACTGACACAATCGCGGCGGGTCAAGGGAAGATAAAATCAGTTGTTGGTTATTGTTGTCAGTTATTGGCCGCCAGCCCAGATTGCTTGGCCAACAACCAATAACCGACCAATAACCGTAATGCTCAAACAGGCCCTGCAAAATCCCGGATTACGCAAACGAGCCAGAGCCTTCGGCAAGTTGGTCCGGCACTCCGCCGTCACCCCCCGACGCGGACAATCGCACAAGCCTCAACTGGTGAGCAACGGCCAGATGGGCGTGACCTTTATCGGGCACGCCAGCTTCTTTTTGCAAATCGGGGGAGAAAATGTGCTGGTGGATCCCAACTTTGCGCGTTGGCTGTTCGTGCTCAAGCGACTGCGCAAGCCAGGAGTGAAAATGCACGACCTGCCGCCGATTGACCTGGTGCTGATCACGCATGCGCACTTTGATCATCTGCACAGGCCATCGCTGCGTGCCCTGGTGCAACACACGAAACGCTGGCGCGGATCGGCACCGACGATAGTCGTTCCGGAGCACGTATTTGATCTTGTTTCGGACTTGGGCTTCCGGGATGTGGTTGAACTGAACTGGTGGACCAACTACCGTCACCGGGATGTTACCATCACGCACGTGCCATCGCGGCATTGGGGGGCGCGAGTTTTGAAGGATGCGCACCGGGGATACGGGGGCTATGTTCTGCGCGACGGCAAGCACTCGGTCTATCACGCCGGCGATACAGCGTATTTCTCGGGATTTCGCGAGATCGGCATGCGGCTGTCGCCGCAGCTGGCATTGCTTCCCATTGGCGCTTACAATCCGCCGTCTTTCCGCAATGTACACGCCAGCCCAGAAGATGCAATGCGCGGGTTCATTGATCTGAACTCCAAGTGGATGATTCCCATGCATTACGGGACATTTCGCTTATCGCACGAGCCTATGGATGAACCTTTAGAGCTTTTGGACGAGGCTGCGCGGGAAGCCGGAGTTCGAGACCGCGTACTGGTGCTGACCGAAGGGGTTACGAGAATCTTCTGAAAGTCAAAAGCATTTAACCGCTAAGATCGCGAAGAAAGGCGCAAAGGTCGTGAAGAGTTTCTTGCGTTCTCTGCCATTCTTAGCGTTCTTTGCGGTTAAAGTCTTTTCGCGGAGTGAAGGTTGGATCGCAGGCGAAGAGTGCACGGTAGGTTACACCCGACCGATTCCCACGTACTCAAAACCCATGGCGCGCAGGCGGACAGAATCAAGAATGTTCTTGGTGTCCACAATCAATGGGCGGCGCAGCAGGTTTTTGATCTTTGCGAAATCAAGCCCGCGGAACTCCGGCCAGCCAGTGCCTACTACTAAGGCCTCAACTCCTTCTGCTGCTGCATAAGCAGACTCGCAGTAATGCACGGTGCCGTTCAGTTCCAGCTTTGCGTCGGGAATCGCGACCGGGTCATAGGCCCGCACTCGTGCTCCTCGCGAAACCAGACTCTGCGCCAGCTTGATGGATGCCGATCCAGCGACAGAATTCGTATTGGGTTTGAAAGCCAGACCGAGGATTCCTACATCTTTGTTTTGCAGCGACTTTAGGCAGACAGAAATTTTTTCTGCCAGTCCATCGGCTAGCGACTGATTTACCTCGCGTGCCGCACTCAGGATCTTCAGCGGAACATCGTGCTGCTCGGCCAACCGCGCCAGCGAGTCCATATCCGACTGCGCAAACACACCGCCCATGGTTGCGCCCGCCTGTAGACAGCGTGGGCCGATCTTCTTGTCCAGCCCCAGCGCCAGCGAGAGGTGCACTGCATCTCCGTTCACGCGCTCGCAGAGGCCGGCCAATTCATTGATGAAAGAAATCTTCGCTGCGACAAATGCCGTTGCCGACTCACGTACCAGTTCGGCAGTCGCGTGGTTGGTCACTATGACCGGTACACCGCGCATGACCAGCGGATGGAAGATCTGCTTAATGGCAATGACGGCTTCGTTCGAGTTCGTCCCCAGAATGATTCTGTCGGGCCAGTTGAAGTCTTCAACGGCACACCCGGCGGTGAAGAACACGGGTTGTGAAACGATGATGGCTTGCGAGCCGGCGTCGCGAATGCTTTTCTCGAGTGCTTCGCCGGTTCCCACCGAAACCGGAGTGACGATTGAAAGAATCGGTGGTTTGGAGACTGCCGTCGAAATACGAAGCGCTAGCTCGGGGAGGTGCTGCGAAGTATCTTCGGCCAGGAAAATTACACCCGATTTCCGGGCAAACGACTCAACATCCGTTGAATAGGCCAAACGGCCGGAACGGACATTGCGCTTGATGACTTCGGACAGGTTCTTCTCATGAAAGGGGATCTTGCCCTGGGCCATCTCGACCATGCGGGAGCTATCGGGATGGCAGCAGGTCACGGGCGTGCCAAAGTCGGCCAGACAGGCCGAAATCACTGTGCCGAGATACCCTGCTCCGTAAACGCCGATCTGCATCGCTCCTCCGTGATGTGAAACGGCTTTCCCCGTCCTATCTTTTATTTACAGGGACGATCTCACCTTGGGCAGAGTACGGGAGGGACAGTGCGGCCTGGAAAAAGGACAGGTAATGGGCAGTATTGGTACGGGAGAGTAGGGCTTTCAGCGGCGATAGGCAGGAGCTTTGGCCAGCCGCTGGCCCAACGGGATCTCGGCGAGGTCAACCCAACGGTTTTGAGCCGCTTCTCGGACGAACGTAAGGTCTCGTATCTCAATGCATCGGCACTGGTTGAAATCCGCCCATCGGTTCCGAGCCACGCGATAAGCATGCTGTGCCTGGTCTTCGGCGCCCATCTTTACGATCGTCAGGTGGGGCATGTAGGGCCATTCTTCATTACAAGCCAGACCGTTCACATTCAATAGGTCGTGGACCTCGCGCATGCGGTAGGCGGCATGGGCAACCCGTATGAATACGGTGGGAGTGACAGGAATAAAGGTCTCAACCTCGCCCAAGGAAACTTCGAAAGGCTCGACATCCTTGCAAAGCTCCTCAAGGGTTTCGACTGCACTGGGCTCATCGCCGGTTAGGTACCGGGGCGGAAGCAGGGTCAGGTGCGCAGCGAGATGAGGCAGTTCGGGGTGAAGCTCCCGCCGAAGGGACTCCACGAACTCTCCTACGGCGTCTCGGACGTAGGCTACCAGGGCGTAACGCTGCTTTTGCGCCACGAGGCAAAATTATATCGGATTGGGAGAATTGGGTATTGCCCGATGGTAACGAGTGTTGATAGGCGTTCACTTCCCAGATAGCAGCTCACGATATGTGCGAGCTGCCCGCGAATCGAAACAGGCGAAAACCACTGACTTGACGCCGCCTTTGTAATTGCGCACCTCGTTCACCGCAATTCTGGCGGCGCGCTGAGCCGGGAAGCCGTATGCCCCCGTGCTGATCGCCGGGAATGCAATGCTCTCGAGGTTCAGTTGCTCGGCCACTTCCAGCGACCTGCGATAGCAGGAGGCGAGCAACGCGTCTTCGTCGCGATCTCCGCCACGCCAGATCGGGCCCACGGTGTGAATGACATACTTTGCAAGGAGCTTATACCCCTTTGTGGCCTTGGCTTCTCCGGTGCTGCAACCGCCGAGGAGGCGGCATTCGGCGAGGAGTTCCGGACCGGCAGCCCGATGGATGGCGCCATCCACTCCGCCTCCGCCGAGCAGAGTGCTGTTGGCGGCGTTTACGATGGCGTCCACGTCGAGCTGTGTGATGTCTCCCTCGAAGACCGTGGCGATCGCACTCATAGATGTTTTCAAGCTCAGGCCTGTTTGAGGCCGTTGGGGACCAGCGGTAGTGAACGAAGTCGGACGCCGCTTGCGTCGAAGATGGCATTCGCAAGTGCTGGAGCGAGACCGATCAGCGGACATTCACCGGCTCCGGCGGAAGGAATGTCTTTGCGGTCGAGAAGAACGGTCTCAATGGGTGGGAGATCGCTGAAGCGCGGCACTCGATACCGCGACAGGCGGCCGTTGAGAATCTTGCCGTTTTCAAATTCGATGGCTTCGAACAGAGCCCCGCCGAGACCCTGGACATTGGCGCCTTCGACCTGATTGCGAAGATTGTCCGGATTCACGATGGCACCGCATTCAAACGCGGTGACCACGCGTGCGATCCTGACGTCGCCGGAGCTGCGATCGACGTGAACTTCGGCAAAAGTGGCCACGTTCCCGAGCTTCTCGTATCCCCCGCCCATACCGAACCCGACGCCTGGGGCGCGCTTGCGTGAATTCCAGCCAAACTTTTCCGCAGCCGCAGCGAACACGGCACGCAGGCGTTCGTTCTTCAGGTTCTTCATGCGGAAGTCCAGCGGATCGATTTTCAATTGGTGGGCTAGTTCGTCCATGTGGGACTCGCGCGCGAAATGGTTCGCGGTCGCGGCCAACGCGCGATAGGAACCCTGCCGGAGCGGCGAATGCGATTCGTGAAAGAGAATGCGCTGGTTGGGAATCTCGTAGTAAGTACGAATGCCCGCGGAACCGGAGTTGTAGTTATGGAACTCCCATGCGGTGATCAGGCCATCTGCAGTTGCGCCGCTTGCGACGTCGATAACGCCCGCTGGACGAAAATAGGCCCAGGTGAACTCTTCTTCGCGGGTCCAATTGATTTTGACGGGGCGCTTGGCTGCACGCGCCAGCCGTGCGGCCTCGATCGCGGTCTCGCCGGAGTGTTTGCCACCGTAGGCAGAGCCGGTGTCTGGCATAAGCACACGGACCTTCTCTTCTGGCATGCGAAAGGCTTCGGCCAGTTCCGATCGAACTCCGAAGGGACGCTGGGTGCCCGTCCAGACCGTTAAATTCTCACCATCCCATTTGGCCAATGCTGCACGGGGTTCGAGCGGAACGTGAGCGATGTAGGAGACTGTGTAGGTCTGGCGAAGCTGATGTGCGGCGGAAGCAAACGCCTGGTCAACATTGCCGTTATTGAACCCTTCGTCGCTGGCTTCGGAGTTTTGGCGCAGATAATCAAGTAATTCCTTGCTCGATGGTTGGGGTTGTTCTTTCCACTCGGCATGCATTGCAGCCAGGGCGGAGGTTGCCAGTGCAGACGTCGGAGCCGCAACGCCGACGAAATTCCCGTCCCGCACCGCGACCGCGCCCATTTTCTCCGCTGCGGTGAAGTCGACGGAGGCGAGCGTTGCTCCAAATGATGCCTGACGCAGGACCTTGCCGTACCACATCTCCGGCAGCTTCTGATCCGAGGGATAGCGATGCTTGCCCGTGACAAAGTCGCGTCCATCAATCTTGGCTGGAGAGCGTCCCAGGACCTCCCAGTTCACCGCCGGAATTAGTGGATCTTCAGCCGGAATGCTTGCGGTCAGTTGCTTTCCTTTTACGAGGGTGGCGTAATCAACCGATCTCTTGCTTTGCGGATCGATTACTCTTCCCTGCTCCGCCGTCAGCTTTTGACTACCCACTTGCCACTGTTTTGCCGCCATTCCAATCAGCAAGTCTCTCGCGGCAGCTGAGACCTTTCGCAGATGCAAATTCATGGTCGGCGTTGTCCGGCTGCCGAATGTGCCCACGTCAAATGGAGTGAGCTGCGTGTCGCCCATGACGAGGTCGATTTTCTCTATCGTCACGCGCAACTCTTCAGAAACGGCCTGAGTCAGGGAGGTGCGGATGTTCTGACCTACTTCGACTTTACCGGTGTAAACGGTAACTGTTCCGTTTTCGCCCACGTGCAGCCAAGCGTTGATCTCCTGGGGAAGTGATTCGGAGCGACGCCGGCCAGCGCCCGATTCCTGCGCTGATGCGACTGGCCTTAGAACCGAAACAATGACAAGGCCGGAACCTAGAAACTTGAAGAATTCGCGTCGGTCGAGGTCAAAGACGTACGCAGGCCCGGAGGAGAGTTCGTAACGTTCCGGTTCCAACTGGAGAGTAGTGTTGGCCTTCGCACTCATAACCGAACTCCCTGAGCGGACGCTTTCTGGATCGCACGAATAATGCGCGAGTAGGTTCCGCAGCGGCAGACATTGCCATCCATGGATTCCACGATATGGCTCTCAGAGGGATGAGGATTTTGCTTGAGCAGCGAAACTGTCGACATGATCATGCCGGGTGTGCAGTATCCGCATTGCAAGGCATCCTCGCCAAGAAATGCCTGTTGGATAGGATGGAGCTGGTCGCCTTTTGCCAGACCTTCAATTGTGGTTATCTGCTTTTGCCCGACCGCGGCCGCTTTGGTTGTGCAGGACCTCTGCGCCTTGCCGTCAATCAATACGGTACAGGCCCCACACTGGCCTTCGCCGCATCCGTATTTCGTCCCGGTGAGATCGAGATGCTCACGCAACACGCTGAGGAGAGAAGCTTGAGGGTCGGCGTCAACGGTGAAATCTTGTCCGTTAACGATAAGGCGGAGACTGCTCATTCGATCACCACGAGCGAAGGATGGGAACGTACTTTCAGATGATATATCCGATCGCGGCGTTGATCGAATTTAGATAAGCGAGCGTGGGCTTAGTTAGCAAGCGTTCGCGACTGCGGTCGCGAGCGCGAGAGCGCGAGTAGGAGTAGTTTAGAATCGAAGCATCAGTCGGGGCGTAGCGCAGCCTGGTAGCGCACCTGAGTTTGGCACAGGATTATTTCATTCCGGCCGCTCCATCTCCTATCTTGATTTCTTTTGTTGTCAACAATTTGGGGAATCTGCTTTTCGTTCAAAGTTAACCCAAATGGACTGAATCTCGCTCATTCGCGCACGGTTCGTGCACGGTCGCCTGCCTGTGTTCACCGGCAACGTCGAGGTAGATGGCAAACGTAGCGCATAACGTCATGAACGACAGAAAGACCGATCGCCAGGATGCACAGCATATTCTGCGCTTGCTGAACATGATTTCCGCGGATCTGGGTAGCGAGCTGGGAGAACCAGATTGTCCAGATTTTAGCGCGTCGCACTCGATTGACGGGCAAGTGGACGAAATTTGACACGATGGAATTCTCTGGGGGATATCATGGCCATGTTAATTATCGTGGCCATGTTATGCGCCATAGCCATGTTAGCGGACTCGGTATGCCAGCACGTCGACGGCGACAAGATTTATCAGCGCTCGCCTCGAATGGATTTGAAGCGGAGTTTGTAGGCCACCACAAGGCCCCAGCAGCACACTATCGGCTGACCGATCCCGGCATTGAGTTCTACGCAGAATTCGTTGCGCCGCTTGCAGGCAGTACGGTTAGCAGGACCGGGAAGCCGAAAGCAACACATCGGGTAGGTGGCATCTCTTCGCAGAATCTGCGGTACGTTGAGATTCTTCTAGCCAGGCCTGGGAGCGTTACTCTCTTTGCGAACCACGGCTTCCCACTCGCAAACGAGGCTGAAGTACAGATCGCAAATCCGGTCAGTTTCCTGGCACAAAAGATACTGATTTATGGGAGACGGAATCGCCAGGACCGCGCGAAGGATATTCTTTACATGCATCACACAATCGAGACTTTCGCTGCGAGAATTAACGAGTTGCGCACTGAATGGGCGAACATCCGACCCGAGTTTCACGCGAACAGCGTTCGCACTGTGCAGCGCGCTGCGTCATTGGTATTTGGAGCAGTCACCGATCCGATTCGTGCTGCATCGAGAATCGTCCAGGGCAGGGCGTTGTCTCCAGAAGCGATTCGAGAGACCTGCAGTTTGGGATTTACTCGGGTTTTCGGAGAAAGAGACCGTGAAAAATAAATTACGCACTTGTACACCCCAGAATTGCATGATCGTTGCTTTCCTCAATTGTCTACCGTCCCGACTGCCATCAGAGTCGTGCCAATCGTGTCCGCAGAACCGACATTGTCGTGTCTTAGGTGTTCTTTCCAATTTGCCGCATTGAGAGCAGTAGTTCAGAAAGATTTCGTTTCGGTGCTGATTCAGAATTCTCCGCCCCGTGCACAATACACATGCGTTGTACCCCGTCTCGCGCCAACCCAAGAAACGGCAGCATTATATTTCACGACTGGACGGTGCCGGGAACGACAGAAAGTCGTTCAGAAGACCCCACAGCAGAGTTATCGGACCACAGTCGGACCACGATTTTTCTTCTGGAGCGCCGGGTCGTATTCTGCCAATCTCGGCTGCTACGTGCGGTTGTCCCTGTCCCTTAAGTGCTCGACGTTTAAGCGATCTCCATATGAGTCGGACAGCCAAGAGCAGCACG
>Ga0075425_100000298_pt1 | contig 45818 bp, 40 predicted proteins | sample SoiMethybrSBSTD4_FD_75300 | JGI IMG/M metagenome (GOLD analysis project Ga0075425, IMG submission 75300) | Bulk soil microbial communities from a Populus tree surrounding site in Tennessee, USA - Soil MetaG P. TD hybrid SBSTD4 | ecosystem: Environmental > Terrestrial > Soil > Tree plantation... | reverse complement strand
CGCGTCAAGCCTCTCATCACTGCCATCGCTCCCCTCGAGGAAGGATCTCGCTGGTTTGAACGCCTCTATGCTCGTGAGCCGAATCTTCTCAAGATCGTCCTGACTCCGGGAACTTCCGCATGACGCCATCGAGCGCTAACGAACTCTTCGACCTCACCGGCCGCACCGCCATCGTCACAGGAACCAGCCGCGGCCTCGGCCAATACTTTGCCCGAGCGCTGGCCAAAGCTGGAGCTGACCTTGTACTCACCTCGCGCAAGCGCGAAGACCTTGCTCCCTTCGCCAAAGAGATTGAAATACTTGGCCGCCGCGCAGTCTGCCTCGAACTCGATGTCCGCAACCAGCAAAGCATCGAAAATTTTGCCGCGGACGCGGAAGCGGCTTGCGGCCACCTCGATATTTTGGTGAACAACGCCGGATGCAATGTGCGCAAGCCAGCGCTGGAAGTTACATGGGATGAGTGGAATTTGATTCTGGATACCAATTTGCGCGGCAGCTTTTTCGTCGCGCAAGCCGTGGCGCGCCTCATGATTCCGCGCGGTTACGGCCGCATCATCAACATTGGCTCGGTCACCAGCGTTGCGGGCTACGCCGGGCTAGGCCCCTATGGCGCCAGCCGCGGCGGCATTCGCCAACTCACCATGAGCCTTGCCGACGATTGGGGCAAACACGGCATCACGGTCAATTGCCTGGCGCCAGGATGGTTTCGCACCGCGCAAAACAACGTGATGTACCAAGACCAAGAGTGGGTGGAATATCTGACCGAACGAATTCCCGTGAAGCGACCCGGCCAGCCGAACGATCTGGATGGGGCGGTAGTTTTTCTGGCATCGGAATCGAGCCGCTACCTCACCGGTCAAACCCTGCTCGTGGACGGCGGCATCTCGACGGGCGCTATGCGCGCGTTGCGAAAGGCGACGCCGCCGGATTCTGGCAAAAAGTAGTTGGGAGGAGACATGGCTAATGTCGTTGTGGGGTTGAGGGTCACCGATTGCGTTGCCGTTGAGATCCGTTCCCCGTCTGTCCACAGGCGCAGAATGACAACGCTGGCGGAGCCAATACTAAGGGGTTTCTCGCGGGCGTTGGCAGCGGCCGCTTTCTTTTTTGCGGCGGCCGTGGTGATGTTCGCGGGACCGCAGCCGGACAAGATAAAGGCGCTACAGATTTATTTTGTGGATGTGGAAGGTGGCCAAGCCACGCTGTTCGTTACTCCGGAAGGCGATTCCCTGCTCATCGACACCGGCTGGCCCGGCAACAATGGCCGTGACGCGGACCGCATCGTCACCGCTGCACACGACGCCGGCATCAAGAAAATCGACTATGTGCTCATCACGCACTATCACGACGACCACGTCGGCGGCGCGCCACAGCTTGCCGCGAAAATCCCCATCGGCACGTTCATCGATCACGGCGAAAACCGCGAAGCCACCGACAAAGTCACACAGGAGCGTTGGCTGGCTTACAAGGCGCTGCTCGACTCGGGAAAATACAGGCACATCACGGCCAAGCCTGGCGATGTGCTTCCCATCAATGGGATGCATGCGGAAGTCATCTCCTCGGACGGCGCTGTCATATCCAAACCGCTACCTGGAGCTGGGGAGAAGAATCCCTTCTGTACCGGGCCGGCTCCCGCGGGAGATCAAACCGAAAATCCCCGCTCACTGGGCACACTCATTACCTTCGGAAAACTCAAGATCCTCGATCTCGGTGATCTCACTGCCGACAAAGAATATGAACTCATGTGCCCCGAGAACCGCCTGGGGCATGTGGACATCTACATCGCTTCACACCACGGTTTTAATCAAAGCGGCAGCGCGGCGCTTGTCCATGCGATTGCCCCGCGTCTCGCCATAGTGGACAACGGCGCGAAAAAAGGCGGCAGCCCTTCGGCACTCGATATCATTAAATCCTCTTCTGGTCTACGGGATATGTGGCAACTGCATTTCTCGGAGGAGGCCGGAACAGCGCACAACACCGCACTGAAGTTAATCGCGAATCCTTCCGGCGTTGATAACGGAAATTATCTTCGGGTTGAGGCGGGGCCTGGCGAAACCATGTCCGTTTCCATCTCGGGAAATCTCCCGACTGCGAGAGTTTATAGTTGGGCTACGGGAAAGCCATCGCATTAGCGTTCGTTTTCCGGTTCGGGAATAGGAGCCATGTTGCCGAGGAGAAAGACATAGGCTGCGATGCCGAGCAGGAGAAAAACCGCCGCCGTGATAAATGCCGCAGAGTAGGAATGGGTTCTGGCGACGATGAAGGCGGTGACGATGGGCGCGGCGATTCCGGCGATCTGGTTGCTGAGGTTCATGATGCCGCCGACAGTGCCAACGCTTTCGCGCGGCGAAATTAACGACGGCATGGACCAGCCGACCGGTGCAGCAATAGAGAGTCCGGTAATGGAAACGGCAATCCAAAAAACCGCGGCCTGGGTGGATTGGGCGTAAGCGACGCCAAAAATTCCGAGGCCCAGCGACATGCCGGAAACAAGCACGGCTTGCCGCACGCGGGTCGCGTTCCAGCCGCGCTGGATCAGCGAATCCACCAGCCAGCCGCCGACGATCAATTCCGCGACGGTGGCGCAGAGCCACGGAAAACTGGTATAGAAAACGGAATGCTTTAAGTCCAAATGATGAACATCGAGGAGATAAGTAGGCATCCAAGTCAGCAGGAGATAAAACACATAGTTGTAAGAGCCGTAGCCAAGAGCGAGACCAATCACTTTTGGTTGTTGGATCAAATAGGCGAGCGGAGCGCCAGCAGCCGCGCGGACCGCGTCTTCGGGCTGCGCTCCGCCGCGTTGGATGTGCTCGCGCTCCAGATCGTTCAGCCGTGAATCCTGACTCGGATTCTTGTAGTAGGCGTAGAACAGCGCAAAGTAGACGAGGCTAATGATTCCGGTTACGGCAAAGTTCCAGCGCCAACCGAAATGCAATAGCACTAGGCCGAGGATCGGAACACCGATGGCGGAAGAAAACTTGGCCATGGAATCGAACATCGCAGTGGCGAGGCTGCGCTCGCTTTTCGGAAACCAGTAACCGACGGCTTTCGCGTTGCCGGGAAAGGTGGGCGCTTCGCCGATGCCGAGCAGAAAACGCGAGCCGAACAGCATGTTGATGCCGTTAGCTCCGGCACCGATGAAAGAAGCGATGCTCCAGATGATGGTGCTGACGATTCCGACACGGCGAACACCGAAGCGATCGAGCAGCAGACCGGACGGCAATTGCAGCAGCATGTAAGGCCAGTTGTAGGCGCTAAGGAGAAATCCGAACAGCAAGGTGGAAATGCCGAAGGCGTCGCGCAGCGCATCGCGTGACACAGAAAGGTTCACGCGGTCGAAGTAGTTGACGAGGATTCCAAATCCGAGCAGAAGAGCGATGCCCCAGCGCCGGCGCGGGATGTTGCCGACAACCGCTGCGGCTGTGGTGGAGTTGCCGATGGCCAAGGTGCGGTTAGCTTAATGCAGACCGGCAGGGCGAACAAATGTTACAGAGCGGGGCGTGCGATGTGGGGAATTGCAGGTGAGGAAGCAGAGACTCCGCGGGATGACACAGCGCTAGCACTGAAGCTGCAAAAGCGGGAGCAGAGCTCCGCCCTCCAAAGAAACCGCGCCCTTGCAAACCGCGGGTGCCACCCGACAGAAACGTGGTTAGGGATGAAGGCGGGCAGCGTAGCCGCCGCCTGGAGCGAGGTGGACTTTCAGCTTGGTGGATTTGGTGACTTGCGAAGTTGATTTTTTGTAGTCGCTGGCCATGCGGTCGGCGTTGATGCCGTCCTGATAGGCGTCGATGGTGAAACTACCTGACGTCAAGAATGACAAATCGATTTCGATGTCACGTTCCGCCCAGTTGGTCATGGCGCCGACGTACCAGTCTTTGCCATTGCGGCGGGCGACGACGACGTATTCGGAAATCTTCCCGTCCAGCGGGATGGTTTCGTCCCAGGTGGACGGAACCGCACTGAGGAAGGCGAGCGATTCGGGTTCGCGTTCGTAATTCGACGGGCTGTCGGACAGCATCTGCAGCGGACTTTCGAAGACCACGTACATTGCGAGTTCGTGGCAACGCGTGCCGAGCGCCATGGGGCGTTTGAAGATTGGCGCGAACATGTCTTTCTGCGCGTTGAGCATGGCGCCTGGCGTGTAGTCCATCGGGCCGAGGAACATGCGGGTGAACGGCAGAGTGACGTTGTGCTGCGGATCAGTTTCGGCGCTCCATTTGCTCCACTCCATGCCGCGGACGCCTTCGGTGCTGATGAGATTTGGCCAGGTGCGCGTGAGCGAAGCGGGACGCTGGGCGCCGTGGAAGTCGACGAGCATTTTACGCTTGGCGCATTCTGCGCTGAGCTGGTGGTAGAAATTCATCAGCAGTTCGTCGTTGCGCTGCATGAAGTCCACTTTAATGCCTTTGATTCCCCACGCCGCGTATTGATCGAGCGCGGGCTGCATCTGATCGGCGAGTGATTTCCAAACTACCCAAAGAATGACGCCGACGTTTTTCTGTCTGGCATAAGCGGTGAGCTCTTCGATGTTGATTTCGGGAACGACTTCGAGGACGTTGCCGAGCTTGTACCAGCCTTCGTCGAGAATGATGTAGTCGAGATGATTTTTAGCGGCGAAGTCGATGTAGTACTTGTAGGTTTGCGTGTTGACGCCGGCTTTGAAATCGACGCCGTAAATGTTGTTGAAGTTCCACCAATCCCAGGCGACTTTGCCGGGCTTGATCCAGGAAACGTCGGTGAGCTGCGACGGTTTTTCGAGAAGCCAGATCAGCGGATTCGAGATGAGATCTTTATCGTTTTCGGCGATGCCGAGGACGCGCCAGGGAAACGAGCGCGTGCCGTGAGTGACCGCGATGTAGTCGGCGGCTTCGGTGACTTTGAAATCGCGGTCTTTTTCGAGTTGTTCCTTGAGTGGGTAGCGTTCGAATGTCGCGGTGAGGGCGTTGGCGCTGGTGCCGCGCAACCATAGACCCGGATATTCCTCGACATCAGATTCAGCGACAGCGACTTTTACGCCGTTGGCATCCACGACGGCAGGAAGCGTGGCGAAAGTTTTGTCGGAGATGTCCTTGAGCGGGCGAGGAAGGTATTTGCGCTCATTGTGAGAGAACATGCTTTCTTCTTCGGGGTAGAAAACGGAGAAGTCAGCAGCGAAGCGGAAGGTAGCGTCTTCGTTGAAAACCTTTACATTTTCGCCGCCGAGAGAGGTTTCAATGCGGTAGGCAACGCCCTCCGGATAGGCGCGGAAGACGACGGCAAAGCCGCCATCGAAATCGAGACGGAGTTCGTTGTAATGTTCGCGAATTTTGGCGAATTTCTGGCGGACGACAGGTTCGAGCATCTTGTCCGCGGAATTCTTTTTGCTGGATTTGAGCTGGGGATTTTCACCGAGCGTTTTGCCGCCGACGTTCAGAGCCAAAGTGGAGTCTTTAAGCAGAGGCCGGCCTTTGAAAGCAACGTCGTAAGTGATGCGATTGGCGACGTGGATTTGGATTTCGATGCGGTCGTCGGGGGAACGGAGAGTGAAGTTCGAATCGGCGGCGCGAACAGCAAAGGCGAGAAAGAATGCGAAGACCGACGCGATCAGCATTCTGGTTGACTGGTCCCGGAAGACTTTCATGTACGCTCCCTTTAAAGCCAAGTGCAATTTACTGGAGAATGCGGCCGCCTCGGAAGGCAGCACGCTACAAACCGTCTCTGAGCTACTCGTGCGAGGAAGGAGAATCCTTCTTCAGGATGGTGACGAACTGGCGAAGGTCGCGGCGCTCTTCTTCGAGTTTGGCGTCTTCGGTACGGCGGAGTTCGTCGTATGTCTTCATCTCCTGATCGGCCTTGGCGACGTTGGCCGACCGGCGGTATGCCAGGCTCAGCTGGTAGTGAGCCCCGCTGGATTTTGTATCGGCGGCAACGGCTTTCTGAAATGCCTCCATCGCAGCGTCCTTTTCGCCCCGCGCGTTATACAACATCCCGAGTTGAAGGTAAACCTCGGCAAAATGGGGATCGAGTTGTGCGGCCTTTTGGAAGAGCTGTTCGGCTCGAGCCAGGCCGGTGGAATCCTGCGTTTTGCGGGCTTTTTTCCAGAGGACCAGGCCATAAAAGAAATTTGCCCGGGGATTCGCGGGCTGGTCGGCAGCAAAACGCGCGAGGGCGGATTCGCTGCACGGGAGAGGATCAGCAGCGGCCTTTTCCATTTGGCCGAGAAAAAGATAAGGAGCGGGAGCCACGGGATCAAGTTCGGAGGCTCGGCAGATTTGCGCCGCGGCCTGGGCGTATTGTCCATTCGAATAGTAGGCCGCGCCGAGTCCGGCAAGCATGCGCGAAGAATCGGGGTGAGCTTTCGCGCCGTTCGAAAAGACCTGCACCGCAGGCTGGCCGGCGCGGTGCACGAGGAGTTCGGCGCCCCAGGCAAAATAGTTTTGCTCGCTGGGATCGACTTTGGCGGCGGCTTCGTATTCGTTTACGGCGCCGATGGGGTCGCCGTTTGCCTCCTTGGCGTCAGCAAGCACCCGGTGTGCGTCGCCTGCGCGGGAAGCAGCGGAACTTTTGTCACTGGCCGAAGATGTGAGAGAAGCGGCTTCTTTGGCGAGGGAATCGCTGGTGCGGACGTTGGCGTCGGAGCCGTGGAGTCCGACATTGCTCCAATCAGTGACGCCGGCAATAGTGAAGCTGGCGGTGTCGGACAGTTCCATACTGCCGGAGCTGCTGCGGTTGATTGCATCAGAGAGTTTTTCGAGTACCGCGTCCAGGTGTTTCTTTTCGCCAGGTTTCAACAAGACTGGCGACAGAACGAGCGGACGAAAATCGCTCTGTTCAACGGTGATGCGATACGAGCCTGCGGCGAGGCCGGAAAAAACATAGCGGGCCTGAGCGTCGCTGCGGGCGGACACAGGATTGGAAGAAGACTCCTTTTCCAGACGAACGAGGGCACCTGCGAGCGGATCGCCTGCGGCGTTGCAGACTTTTCCTTCGAGTGTCGCTGGCGGCGATGGGGATTGAGTGGCGGGGGCTTGAAAGGACAACGTGCCGGGCTGAAGCCCGGCGCTGCGAAAACCGCCGGCTTTTGCCGGAAGGTTCTCCAGGAACACACAATTTACAAGGACTAGCGCAGCGACGCAGGAAACCGCGCAGGTAAGAAAACCTTTCCGTCGTTGGGCCGGCAGTGCGATGACCAGGAGCATTTATGCCATTTCGGAGTCTAAACCGCAGAGACTTGACCCGCAATGGCGCAAAAAAATAGAGTCACTAACGTGATTGGAGAATCGGATGGGAAAGGGTTATGGCAGAAGTGGAACCGCAGTGTGCGGGATGACATCCACGGAAGACTGTTTCGCCAAATGGGTGTCAACTTTGATCGCGTTGGGATCGCCTTCATGAGTGAAAGTGGTGTTGCCGACGGCGGTGACCGGGAGATTGATGTCTTTGCCAGCACCAACGAGCTTGAAGATTTTTCCGTGTGCGGGAACCGTGAAGCTCAGCGTGACCGGTTCGCCGCTGACGGCGTCCCGACGCTCGACGGTTAATTCGCCACGGACGTCGCGGTCAGACAAGTTGGTAAAGCTGAAGGATTCGCCGACCGGCTGAATGCGCTGCGAAGCGTCCACGTTGAAGAGCAGGAAGTTTGAGTAGGTGTGGCGTCGATAGAAACGTCTGCCTTTGCGCTCGACGTAAAGCTCGGCGGTTTGCGGGAGCCAAAGTTGCTGGCCGATGGAGCGAAAGCGTACCGGCTGATAGTCAATGGTGAAATGCTCGTGGGTCAGAGCGACGTCTGGAACAGGCTTCACGAGTTCGGACTCAAGACGAAGCACCTGATAGTTGCCGGGGTCAATCCAGACGCGGCCTTCGAGTGCAAGGCCGGAGGAATGGCCGCCAGCCGAGTAGGAGCGAATCCGGATGGGGTGGTCAGGACGCTGGACGAAATGAACTTGCCATGCGGCGCGGCCCGCCCACTGACCGAGACCTTCGCAGCGAAATTCGAAATCGGGCGCTAGAATGGGATGAAAAATTAGGGCCATGGCAGGGGAACCGCGCGAGGCGGTGTGCGCCGGAAATTGTTCCGCGTCCACCTTTCCATCACGGAACTCGTCGAGGAGAAACGTACCAATGCTGTTTTGTTGCACCGAAGCGACGTAGGCAAAGGTTCGTGTTTCAGGAGACTTGCGAGCACCGCTGCGATTCACGGCGAAGTGCTCGAGCTTTTCGGTGGCAGTGAAGCGCTCGAGCGACTGGACAAACTCAGTCATGCGTTCGCCAACTCCGTGAAGAATGTCATCACAGGGACAAGATACGGAAGAATCTACTGGAGGGACCGTTTCTTCCAGTTCGTGTGGTCCCCAGAAATTACGTCCGCCTGCAATGAGGGTGGCGGGCCCTGGCTCCGGTTCTGTCACTGGCACTAGCTTACGGAGGGAAGTGGTGATGGCAGAGCTTTCGCTTGAAGGAGCGAGCGCGGCGGACGTCGGGGCTTTGGCGATGGGCTCTGGTGGCGCGAAGTGTGTTGGTGTCATCGGAATGAAAAGGGATTTCTGGCGAGGGCCTTCGTCAATCTTGAATCCGAGGCTCAGGACGTCATAACCCGGCGCTCCGACGACGGCGACATATTTTCCGGAGGTGACTCCAGAAAACAGAAATTCTCCGGGCGCATCTGCGGGCATGCCAAGCAGTTCATTTCCTTCTTCAGGCATTACGCGAACCGTTGCGGGGCCGAGAAAAGGAGTCTCATCTTGCAGACGGAGACAGACCTTGAGCGTGGCGGCAGCGACGTCGGATTTTGAATTGAATAAAGCAGACGGAGGATTCTGCGCGGCGATGCTTGCCGCCGTAAGAAATAAATGAGCGGCGAACGCTATCGGAAAGAACACTCGAGGCAAACCCATGACGAGCCCTGCGCTGACCGATGCCTGGAACAACCGGGTTAGCACTGAAAAAGCTAAGGCAAGTGAACCGCGCGGCGGATGGGGTGTCAAGTCAACTTTGTGTCACAGCAGTTGTGGGTGGGAAATGGAATCGTAGGCAAGCACTTCCCTGCCCCCTCGCTGCTGGCCAAATGGTATTCTTGCCGGCTTCTGAGGCGAATGATGAAACGAACTGCGATCCTGCTCGGTATGTTGGGCTTTGGCGGAGCCTTCGTGGCTCCCGCAGGGGCACGAGCGCAAACGGCGACGAAGTCGAGCCAAAGTTCCGCTAGCAAAATTATTTTGGACACGGACATCGGGGATGACATTGATGATGCGTTTGCGCTGGCGCTGGCGTTGCGGAGTCCGGAAGTCGAGGTGCTTGGCATCACGACAACTTGGGGAGACACAGCGCTGCGGGCGCGTTTGACGCGACGTTTGGTGAAAGAAGAGGGTGCGGGCTCGATACCGGTTCTGGCGGGCGTGCCGACGCAGAGCAAGTCGAACTTCACGCAAGCGGACTGGGCGCGAGAAGGCGAAGCAGCGCCCGCACGGCCCGATGGAGTGGAATTTTTGCTGGAGCAAGCGAAGAAAGCGCCAGGCGAAGTGACACTGGTGGCCATCGGGCCGCTGACCAATATCGGCGCGGCGATTGACCGCGATGCGGAGGGCTTTCGCAAATTCAAGCGCGTGGTGTTGATGGGTGGATCGATTCGTCGTGGCTATGGGGACCTTGGATACGCGGCGAATCGCGGGCCAGAGCCGGAGTACAACATCTACAGCGATGTCAAAGCGGCGCAGAGACTGTTTGCGAGCGGCGTGCCGATTTTTATGATGCCGCTGGATTCGACCCAGCTGCTATTGGATGAAAGCAAGCGTACGCTCGTGTTCAGCACCGGGTCGCGGCTGACCAACGCACTGGCGGCGTTGTATTTTCAATGGGTGCGGGCGACGCGGACGCCGACGGCGACATTGTTCGATGCCATGGCGGTCGCCTACGTGGCTCAGCCGGAACTATGTCCGGTCGAACCGTTTCATATCACGGTGGACGAGAAGGGTTTTACAAGGCCAACGGCGGGAGCGCCCAATGCGTTGGCGTGTTTGGCATCGGATTCGGAGAATTTTTTTCACTTCCTGTTGCCGCGGCTGATGACCGCGCCAGCACAGGACGCACATATGAGGCACTGAATTACCGGACCACGAGGCTGAGTGGACGGTGCTCAGCGCGCATACTTGCGTATGGAAAGAGCGATGGGCAACCCCACACAAAAAATGTGGATGACGATGCCGATGATCATGAACTTGAGCGAAAACGGATTTCGATTCGCATGGGATAGCGGAATGACTACGCGCTGCATAAAAAAGTAAACGGCGATGCCGTACAAGATGCCGGACAGAACGGCGTGATCGATCAGAAAACGGAGAGCCCGGCTAGCGATAAAAAAGACTGTGGCCGCGCCAAAGGCAATTGCGAAATGCAGCGCGAGACCGAGTAACGCGGTGGCTATGCCGCCCTGGTAAGTGCGTGGGCCGAGCACTCCGCCAGCGATGCCCTGCAGAAGGCGCAACGGCTTCGCGCCCATTGTGCCGTAGACGACGAGAGCGGCGGTGATGTCCATGATGCCGCAGATGGTTCCGGCAGAAGCAATCGCTTTGGTTGGATTGGCCACGACGCAGATCTCCGAGTAAATCGGAAGAGGATTCTAGATGGTTTGAGACGAAGATCCAATCAGATTGCACTGACGAGCGGCGTCTACTCGGGAGGTTTGAGATAGGCGGCGCCGTGGCGGAAGAGGCCCGCTGAGGGAATGGATTGTGAAAACACGATGCGAATAGGAACGAAAATAGCGCTGCTGCCCGGAGTAAACGGGACAGCGACTTCGGCGCGGCTGCCTTCGGGGTATTGGTTGCGGCTGCGGAAGGCGATGCCGCCCTTGGAGAGGTCTTCGCAAACGGCCACTTCTTCCTGAAAACCGCGGCGGCGGATGCAGGCGAGGACGCGGGCTTTGACTCGAGTGCGGTTGCGGCGCGGAAGGACGCGTTCGTCTCCTTCGGCACGAGCTGAATGCGCTCCGGGTTGAGAGAAATTCGATTGAGCTTCGATCCAGATGGCCGGCGCATCACAGACCTTGCAGATGCGGGCAACACATCTGCGCGCTTCGAATGATTTCAGCTCCAATTCGTTGAGGTAGACCACCTCGCGGCGCTGGCAAAAGCCGCACTCCATCAGAAGACGGGCGAGAGCTTCTTCGGCCTTGTGAGGCGCGGGAAATTCGATGTCCCAGAAATCGGCGCGCGGTTCGAGGATGTGGATGGCATAGAGGAAACCTTCCGGTTCGCGATCAATTTCCGCAACAATACGAGCGTGAACGGTCTTGATGCGGTCGCCTTCGAGCGAACGCTTTAGAGTGAGCTCCTGGCCGGCAGAGAGAGCGTCCTGCAGACGAAGGACACCGCCATTGCGGCTGACCAGGAGCGTCTGGGCGGAAAAGCGGCGCACCACGCCGGAACCGTCCAGCCAGGAGGCCTCGAGAGGCATGCGAAGGGTGACGCGATCGCTTTGACGAAGGGCTTCGGTGCGAACGGAGGTCATGATAGGCAAAGACCGCGCATGAAGCGAGTTTAGCAAGGGCGGTTAGGCGGTGACCGGATTTGCGGTGGTGGTTTTGTCGCATCCACTAATAACGCGCATCGGATCCGCTGGTACCAAAGAACTGTTATCTCTTTGGCAGATTCCGGACAGAGGACAGGCCGGCGGGCGGAAATTTCGGTCACACTGTCAGAATCGGGAACTCAAACGGAGACGCTCGGACCTCAGCTGCCGTGAAGAACGTTATTTCCATGGAAGAACACCTGAACAAGAGCGGATTGCGCTCGTTGCCAGTTCGCGACCGGAGATACGCGATCCGCCATCCGTTTGCGGCGGATGCGACATTTCTGGATTTGGAGACAGGGGCGAGCGCGGACGGCGTGACTTCCGACCTGTCCATGGGCGGGTGTTTTGTGTGCACCAGCAAACCGTTGGCAGCAGGGTGCCGGCTCCGGTTAACGCTAAGCCGCAAAGAACAGATCGTGGAGGCACTAGCGGTGGTGCGGATTGTTAAGCCCCGCGTGGGGATGGGGCTAGAGTTTCTCGACGTGGAAGGGCGGCAGCAATCCACGCTGGAGCGATGGCTCGAGCAGTCGCGCAGCGATCGCTGAGCCTGTCTAAGTACCTTCTTCCTTCTAAACAATCACAGCGTCAAAAAGCTGCGAGACGGCACGACGCGCTTCGAGTATGGAGTAGCGATGATCCATGGCGCCGGCGAGATCCGTATTGGCAAACGCGATGCGACCGAACGGGGCGGAGCGCAGGACTTCACGTGGCGCGGGTTTGCTGGCGGCGCCGAAGAAAAAACCGGGCTGCGGACTGAGATAGGCGTGGCCCCAGCGATTGAGAATGATGCCGGCGATGTCGCGCTTCGGGTCGAAGCCAACAGCAGAAAACATTTCGGTGAACTGCTCGCGGATTCTGCGCTCATATTCGCGGAAGGACGTGGTGATGAGTTGCGCGCGGCCGCGATGCCCCTGGTCTTCGGTGGAGAGGCCGGGATATGAGAAAAGAATCTTCAGGGTCAGCACGATGGGTTGATCGGGGCGGATGGTAGGCGGCACGCCGCCTACCAATGCCTTGCGGCAGACCTCGAAGTAGCTGCCGATCCCTCCGCCGAACCAGCGGCAACCGGTGACGCCAAGTTTGGCGAGAAATTGCCAATTGCGCAGGGCGACGTTGGCCATCACGCAGGGCGAGCGGAAAAATTGCGCGTAGGCATTTTTGTGCGACGGCGGAAGGTCTCCGACGACGTGCTTAGTAGTCCAGCTGCCACCTGCCATCACGGCGGATCGGGCACGGGCGCGAAAGAGCTGGCCATTCTGAGAATAAATCACCTGCAGGAAATCGGCGCGCTGGGGATCACCTTCATGGAAAACGTTGAGTGCGGTGGCGTTGAGGCGCAGACGCACGTGCCCTGACGCATGGTCTAGTGCGGAGAAGTCCACGGCATTGCGGGTGACGCCTTCAACAGTTAGATCTCCAGGAATCGAAGAGGGGATGAGCGCTTTTGTGAGCAGGCGAGCGATAGTCGTGTTGCCTCCGGGAAACATCTGAACCGCTTCGCCTTCTTTTTCGTAAGGATGAAGCATATCGGCAGCGTATTCAGAGTAGGCGGACAGGGCGTCGGCGCCGAGTCCGGATCCCCCGCCCAGGTCGGGCGAGAGGTAGGCGCGGATGAATTCGCGCTTGAGGCCGAAGCGCTGGATGTAGTGGTCTTCGAGGGAAATGGCGTCGAGAGTCCGGGAAACGTCATCACCTTCGTATTGCGGCGGAACAAATTGTGAATGCTGCTGCGCGTCGCCGGAGTACCAGCGGAGGAGCTCAGCGCGGTCCGTCGCGGAGACCGGAGCGCCGGAAAATTTTTTACCAACGGGATCAACCAGCCATTGCCCGGTGGCGTTGCTGAAGGATTTGTCGAACCAGAAGCCGTATTGGCCTGTGGACAATCCATCGGCGTCGTAGGGGGTGCGGCCGATGGACATGGCCGGGCCCTCGCCGGCCCATTTTTGATATTGCAGACGGGGCTGGCGCAAACCGATGGAGTCGTAGAACTCCGCCAGGAAACTGTGCGGATACTGAACAAAGTAGATGGCCGAGCCCTGGTGCGCGGTAAGGCGACGGCCATCCACTTCGAATTCGTTTTGTTTGGCTTCGCCGCCGAAGATGGGATGGTTTTCGAGGATCAGGACGCGCGAGGTCGAACCGGCTTGTCTTAGAAAAAAGAGCGCGGCGGAGAGGCCGCTGATCCCGCCGCCAATGATGACGCAATCGTAGAGTTCGCCCGAATCGCGGACGGAGGCCGTGTTCGGCGGGTCTTGCCCATCGCGCAGGCGATGGCCAGCGCTCAAGACTTCCCAGGTGTTGCCGTTGCTGTGGGCGTAGTCACCGATGCCGCCGTAGCCGTTCCAATCTTCCGCGGCGCCAGGCAAGGACTGCCCTGAATGCCTGGAAAGAAATCCTGCGGGAGCCAGCGGATTGAGAAGCTGAGCGCCGGATGCGAGCAGCGTGGAACCGAGAAAATCGCGGCGGGTGATGGAATGATCCATACCCAGGGACGAATCTCCTGGTTTGCCCGACTTGGCGGTCATTTTGGGAATACCTCGCTACTGTTTGGTGTCGAGCGGGTGACGGCTCTTTTCGAAAAATTCATTTTGCAGGCGCAGGCTGTTGTCGTCGGCTTTAACCGCGCGGATGGTTTCGGCAATCGTGGAGACCCAGAGCTTCATGTCTGCTTCGCCGAGTTCCTTGCTGGCGATGGTGCCGTCTCCCGAATAGTGATCTGGGAAACGCGCGTACCACCAAATGCCGGTATAGACAGTTTCGGGGAGCGGGTCGTGCTTCTGATCGGCGCCGGATTCCTGACTGGCGCGGTCCAGGTGGACGAGGTCAGGACGAGTAATCATGGTATTGGAAGTTTCCGATTGGCCGGCATGCATATCCAGCGAATCTTTTTTGAGCGGATTGTGCGGTTCTTTGTTGGCACCCCATTGGACGTAGACAACGTAGTCGTGCGGCTTTTCGAGTTGTGATTGCGCGAAGAACGGCAGGAGGCTTTCGTTGCCGCCGTGGCCGTTGACGATGATGATTTTCTTGCAACCGTTGCGGGCCAGTTCATCGGTGGTTTCTTGCAAGAGCCTGAGTTCCGTTTCGCGGCTGTACGCGATGGTGCCGGGTTCATGTTTGGCTTCGAAGATTTGACCGAAATAGTATTCGGGGAAAACGATGGCGTACTCCTGCTCGGCGGCGTGTAGTGCAGCGTAACGAACGTTGAGGAGATCGGTGCCCAGCGGAAGGTGCGGCCCATGCTTTTCGAGAATGCCAAACGGCAACAGGCAAGTTCCTCTGGATTGTTGGATGGCGTGGCGGAAGTCGTCCGCGGTGAGTTCCTCCCAATGACTTGAGAGTTTTTGCTGGGCCGGAACACTTACCGTCAAGAAGATAGAAATGGCGAGAGAGAATACAAAGCGCCGCATGGAAGTTCCTCGCGCGAAGGATCGCGCAGCGCATTGTACAGCGGGACGGGCTTCGAGAAAACGGTTTAAATCGTTTTTATCAAGGCGAAATCAACGCACTGAGCGGCCAGTAAGAACCCGAAAAAGGACAACCGCGGAGTAGGCAGCGAGCAGAAGCAAAAGAGGGTCGATAGGGTGGCGATAACGCAACGAAGTGTGCGTGACGTAGTAGACGACCGGATAGAGAAGCGGGAACACAGCCACCGGGATGGCCAATGGCTGCTTCCGGGCTATCAAAAGGCAGATTCCTGCGCCCGTACCGGCGATGAGAAAGACGTTGAGAATGAGAATGTTTCGTGCGAGAAGCGAGTCAGTGCGCACGAAGTCATCGTAGGGATGTTCGGTTCCGCACCAGGTGGCGACGACGCGGCGTCCGGTGAGTCTGGCGAAAAGAGCCGGTTTTTCTTTGATGAAGGACGTCGCTAGGCGCCATTTTTCGTCGAGGTATGCAGTTTCACCCAGCTGCGTGTACCGCCTGGTCTCTTCAAAGCGGGTAATGCGCTGGATGCCGTGAATTGCGTGTTCGTCAAAAATGTCGTTGTTGCCGATCCATAATTCGAACGCAAAACTGGAGCGGATCGGGATCAGGCGATGAAACTGGCGATAGTTTCGGATGGCCCAGGGCAGGCAGCAGCAAACCATCACGGCGCAGGCCATCGCGCAGAGCGCCCAGGATCGCCGGCTCCCGAAACCCACGCGAAAAACAATCCAGACCAGAAGAAATGGCAGTCCGATGCCAAGGCTCGGATTGGTGAGTAAAGTCAGAGACCATAAGAGCGCGTAGCCAACCCAGAGGGCGGGCTTTACGGATTCCGCAACGTGGAGGGTGGCCCAGACCAGCGTGACAGCGAGTAATACGGAGAGCGAAGTGTCCCAGATCCATTCAAAGGGCATCAGCACACCTGCTGGAAAGAGCACCCAAGCCCAACCGGTCGTGGCGGCAACCGACAGGCCTCCGAGCCGCCGAGCGACGGCGTAAAGAGGAAGGACAGCTGCCGCGGAAAGGAGCGCATTTAGAAGCACGGCTATAAAAAAACTCGTGAGGGTAAGAGCTCCGAAAAAACGGAATACCAGGAACAGCAAGGCAGGATAAACGGGCGCCAGCCAGGCCGTGGGCCCGGTGTCTTTACGGAACAGGTTGGCGTAACCATGCCCCTGCGAAAGCGCCAACGCGATATTTCCGGTCTCCTGATCGAACGGGACGGTAGCCAGCACAGTATGCGGGATTTTGGATTGCTGGTGCCAGGCAAATGTCAGCCGAGTGACCAGCGCAGCGGAGGCGATAAGCCAAACTCCGGTGAAGATGAGTAGAACGCGAGGTGGCCGCGTCATATTGCCGAACGAGGAAGCACACCGTATTGTGGCTCAACTTTCGTCAGGAAAGAATCGCGTTACCTCGCCACCGGAGCGAGGTCGCGTTCGCGGCGTCGGCGCGCCAGGTGGTGCATGGCGATATTGAGAAAGATGTTGCCACAGGTCGTTTCGATGGCCAGCACCATGGCTTCGGTGTCTTGCGAGCCGGCGAGACCTTCGTCGCTGGTGTGGATTTCGGGCGGAAAGATCTTGAACGTATAGCCCTGGTCGTTGAGCAGGGTGACTGAGTTTCCGATGACCATGTTGGCCAGCTCGCAGACCGTCTCGCGTGCGACCTGTTCGTCCGCGTCATCTCCGCCGGTAAGAATGGCGGCAACTTTACGAGCGACTTCCGGGGCCAGGTCGAGGATGATGCGGCCCTCGATGTCGCCCTTGATGGCGATGAGCGCGGCAGTTCCCTTGCGGCGATATGCGCCCTCTTCCATGGAGAGGTCTCCGATTTTTGTAGGACCCTGTAATGATTCAGCGAAGACAGCATCCGCTGCGTTGATGAACGGCTGGATGAGATCCATTCTCATGAACGGTGCTCCCCGGCCAGAGCAACGGGAGCTCCTGCTGCAGACGGGTCGTCGCTCAAGACGTAGCGGAGGATTTCGTACAACACTTCGGGCTTCACCGGCTTCTGGACAAAATGCTTTGCGCCTTTCTGCAGCGCGGCCAGAATGTTTTCCTGGTAGCCGACGGAGGAAACCATCACTATGCGCGCGTCGGGATGCTGGCGCACGATGCGCTCGACGGCTTCGATGCCCTCCATCTGCGGCATGGTGATATCCATCAGCACGATGTCGGGCTTGGTGCGGTTAAACTCCGCAATAGCGGTTAGTCCGTCGCCCGCCTCGCCGGCGACTTCGCCGCCGAATAGCTCGACCATCTTGATGATGTTTTTGCGCGCGAAGACGGAGTCGTCCACTACGAGGTAGCGGACGGGCTGGCAGTCTTTCCTGAGCAGTGCGGCAAACTTTGGCATAACCCTTCTCCTTGTTATTCGAGGTTTGCAAATGCAAAACCCGAACCGGTAATTCCTTGCTACTAAATCCTTGGCTCCACTTTCACGAACGCCCGCTCGAAGTGGGGATCCGTTCCCCACTCTCCGTTTTTTCGGACTTGTCGCTGCGGTCTTGCTTGTCGGAGCGATCCAGTTTTTCCCGTTCGCTGCGATCCAGACGGTCGGAAGCGCGGTCGCCGCCGAAATGCGCCACCAGTTGCGGTCCGATCGCTTCGAGCGGAACGATGCGTCCCGCGTAACCCTTCAAGATGGCAGCCCGCGGCATGCCCGGCACGACGCATGTGTCTTCGCTTTGCGCAATGGTGAAGCCGCCGGCGGCTTTGATGGCGCCGAGGCCTTCCGCGCCGTCTTCGCCCATGCCCGTCATCAGCACACCCACAGCCATGGGTCCAAACTCTTGCGCCACCGAGTGAAAAAGCACATCCACTGAAGGGCGGTGGCCGTTGACCGGCGGAGCATCGTTGAGCACCGCAACATCGCCGCGCGGCATGCGGCGAACCATCATGTGGCGGTTACCGGGGCAGACCAGGACACGGCCGGCAAGCAGCATGTCGCCGGAGCGCGCCTCCTGGACATCCAGGGCACAGCATTCGTCCAGCCGGCGCGCAAACATCTCCGTGAAGCCTTCCGGCATGTGCTGAACAAGAAGGATGCTGGCCGAAAATTCAGCGGGGATCCCGGACAGCACGTATTGCAGCGCGTTTGGCCCGCCCGTGGAGACACCGATGGTGATGATGCGGTTGGGTGGAACGGCGGCGCGGGTGTTTTTCTTCACTGGCATGGGCGGTTCTTCGAGAACCGTCTGCCGGATAGTCTTTCCAACCGTACGTTTGGCAACCTTGATTTTTTCGATCAACTGATCGGCGATGGTGTCGAGATGGCCAGCGGACGCTTCCTTGGGTTTCGCGACAAAATCGATCGCACCCAATGCCAGAGCTTTGAATGTGGAGTAAGCGCCTTCTTTCGAATGAGTGCTCACCAGGATCACCGGCAGTGGAGCGCGGCGCATGATCAGGCGAAGCGTTTCCATGCCGTCCATGCGGGGCATTTCGAGGTCGAGAGTGACGACATCTGGGCGAAGCTCTTCAATTTTTTTCAACGCGAAAGCGCCATCCATGGCTGTGCCGATAACCTCGATTTGCGGGTCGCGGCTCAAAATATTGGGGATAAGCTTCCGCATCAACGCGGAATCGTCCACCACCAAGACTCGTACTCGTTCCTTCATGCAATGGCCCCCAGTGGAATGGCGCGGGAGAGGCGCGAAAGCACCGCTGGAACATTCAAAATCAGGACTACAGTGCCGTCGCCGAGGATGGACGCGCCGCTTACCAGATCGCTGGCGACAATATCTGCGGGCAAGGCTTTGATGACGAGCTCTTCTTCGCCCACCAGTTGATCGACCAGCAAGCCAAAGCGTTTTTCCGCGGCGCCGATCACGATCACAAAATTTCTTTTGGAGGCCTTAGCAAAGTCCACGGCGTGGATTCCCTGCAAGCGATTCAGGCGAACCAAAGTGAGTACCTGATCCCGAAGGCGCAGGACCTCCCGCTGATCCACGCGATGAATTTCTTCACCGGAAACTCGGGTAATTTCGACGACGGACGAAATAGGCACGGCGAAGAGGCGGCCGCCCACACGAAAGAGCAAAGTCTGGATACTGGCCAGCGTCAAGGGGGCGCGCAGTTGAATCGTCGTTCCCTTCCCGGGATTGCTGATGACTTGGACCGTGCCTTTGAGGCGATCGAGCACCGTGCGAACTACGTCCATGCCAACGCCCCGACCGGAGACTTCCGTAATTTGCGAAGCCGTGCTGAAGCCGGGCTCAAAAATCATGTTCGTCAGCTCGGAATCGAGCAGGCGTGACGCGTCCTCCGCTTTGACCAGGCCCTGCTGTACAGCGTGCTTGCGGATGCGATCGAGGTCTACTCCGCGGCCATCGTCGCGAACTTCGATGACGACCTGCGTTCCTTGGTGGTACGCGTTCAGATAAATCGTCCCGCGCGCGCCCTTCCCGGCGGCGATGCGGTCTTCACTGGATTCGATACCGTGATCAACCGCGTTACGCACAATGTGAGTGAGGGGCTCGGCCAGAGCGTCGAGAATGCCCTTGTCCAGGTCCGTGTTTTGCCCGGCGATTTCGAGCGCGACGTCCTTACCACAGTGTTTCGCGACGTCGCGAACGACGCGAGGAAAGCGACGGAATAGCTGCTCGACGGGCACCATGCGAATCTTGAGAACAGATTTATGCAGCTCATCCAGTACCCGGGCCTGAAACGCCAGCGCGTCGGCGAGCTTGCCGCGGACAGGGTCTTTCGAATGCGTTCGGTCGAATTCCGTAAGTGCGCGATTCAGCATGGACTTGCCGATAATGAGCTCGCCCACCAGGTTCATTACCGAATCGATCCGCGCAGCTTCCACGCGCAGCGTGCTCTCCGCCACAGCCGCCACAGCCGAACCCAGCGCACCTGGTTTTGCGGCGCCCGACCCCTCAGTAGATTCCGCCATGGCTGAGTTCACTTTGGCCGCATGCGCATCCAGAAGGTCGGCAAGAAGTTCGTGCTCGGCCGTCGTCGCGTGAGTGGCTAGCTCCACGACCGCCTGAGAAACAATCGCGGGGATGCGACATTTTTCCGTGAGATAGTCTTGAGAACGCGAGGTAGCGAGCGCCGCTTCGACAATTTCGACGGTCGCGGCGGCGGAATTGTCCTCCGGCCGCAAAGCGATGACCGTCCCACAGCCGTGTAGAACATTGCGGATCAACTGAAATGCAGCGGCGCGCATGCCGCTGGATTGATCGATGTGCAGTGCGACGTTATAAACGTTTTCGCCACGGTGGATCGCTTCGGAAATCATCAACTGCTCGTATTCACTCCACTCGAAACGCGCCGGGAGGACGGTAACTGAGCCGGTGACGACAGCGGAAGACACCGGGGCATCGCGCAACTGGCGAATTAGGCTACGTAGAAGGTCGACATTGGGAGGTTCAGCGTCGCGCTGATACGCCGAGAGCATCGCTTCGAACGAATCGGCCGCAATCAAGACCACTTCCGCGAACTTAGGGCCGTGCGACTTGCCCATTTGCGGGACCAGGATATCTTCCAGTTCGTGCGCGACTTCGCTGAGCTTGCTGAATCCGCAGGCGGCGGAGTCGCCCTTGAGGGTGTGCACGACACGCCGCACGCTTCGAATGGCTTCTTCATCCGCAGGGCGAGCTTCGAGCTCCAGACCAGACTCGTTGAGAGACTGGAGGAGTTCGTTGGCGCTTTCAAAGAAGAGCGCGCGCAGCTCGGTGCCGCGATCCTCGGGATTGAAGTTCAACCGTTCACCTCAAGGCGCTTGTAAGCAGTACCGTTGTTTTCGTGCACCATGCGAAATTTCTGCGTGAGGCCAAAAAGACTTTCGGCATGGCCGACAAACAGATAGCCGCCTGGATTCAAACAGTTATAGAACTTGTCGATCAGGCGTTTTTGTTCCGCTTCATCGAAGTAGATCATGACGTTACGGCAAAGAATGATGTCGTTGCGGCGGGGCAGAAATTCGGTTTTCAGATTATGGAAGTCGAACTGGACCAGCTCCTTGAGCTGTTTCTTCACCGCATACTTTTCGCCGTTCTTTTCGAAGTAACGCAGGCGGCAAGTGTAGTCCACCGGTTCCATTTGCTGCTCGTTGTAGAGTCCGTCCTGTCCGGCGCGCAAGCTGGCGTAACTGATGTCTGAAGCGAGAATCTCGAGCTTCCACGGGGGCGGGATAAGGGGCTTGGGCGACGGCATCTCAAACGGAAGCGGATTGCGAAGATAGTAGTACGCCAGCGCGTCGCAAATCAGAATGGCAACCGAGTAAGCTTCTTGACCGGAGGAGCAACCCGCGCTCCAGACGCGCAAGGTCCAGTCGCGGCGCTCTTGCTTTTTCCTCAGCAGCTCTTCCAAGACGGTTTTTTGCAACAGGTCAAGCTGTGGGCGATTCCGGAAGAAACTGGTTTCATTGACCGTAAGATTTTCAAGAAGCAGTGCAAGCTCTGCGCGGCCTTCGCGGCTGGTAAGCAGCCGGTAGTAGCTGTAGAACGAATCGAGCTGGCAGGCCTTCAGGCGTCGTTGCAGACGATCTTTCAGAAAATGCGAGCGGCGTTCATCGAAGAACATGCCACATTCCTGATAGACCAGCGTCTGCAGAAGTTTCAACTCTGCTTCGGTCAGTTGAATCTGTGCGGTAAGCGTTCCCATTCGAATGCGCGTAACGGCGCCGGTCCTGAGAGCAGCTATCTCAGAACGGCGACAGGCTCCGCGGCCTCCTCGAGCTTCTTGAATTCGGGTCGGTGCAACAGTTTGCTGATGTCCAACAGGATGATGAGGCGGCCTTTGAGTTTGCCCACTCCCGTCACATAACTGGACTCGCCGTCGGCAAAGACCGAGCCGGGCGATTCGATTTCTGAGGGTGGAATCTTGAGCACTTCGGAAGCCGAATTTACGATCAAGCCTACCAGCTTGCTATCCAGCTCCACGACAAGGATCCGATTTTTCTTGTCTGTCACAATTTCGATCTGGCCAAAACGCTTGCGCAGATCAACCACCGGAATGATTTTCCCGCGGAGGTTAATTACGCCCTCGATGGTCTCCTGCGCGTTCGGCACGCTGGTGATTTCCGGCACGCGCACGATTTCGCGCACGGAGCCGATACGCACCCCGAACGTTTCGTCCCCGATGCGAAATCCAACAACCTGAAGTTCCTTTTCCATCAAGCAGTCTCCAGAGCCTCAGGACCGAGCGAGTTCCGCGTATTCCAAATCGCGAGAGTTGTCGTGCTCCGCGCTGCGGCGGCTGGAAGAAAAGTCGCGCCGTGCCTTGGCCTGCACCGCGCGATCCAGTACGAAGCGATCCATGCTGTCCAGCAGGTTGCGTGAAAGCTTCAGCATTTGCTCGGCGGCGGCGGAGAGTTCTGTCGAGCTGGACGCAGACTGCTGCACCAACTCGCGCATCTTGTCCATTGCGCGGACAACGGCTTGCGCGCCGGACGCCTGTTCTTCCACGGCGGAATTAATTTCCTGAGTGATCTCCGTCAGCCGGCCCGTGGCCTTGGCGATTTGCGCCGAGCCGACCGACTGTTCGTTCGTTGCGGCTCCAATTTCTTGCGAGAATTTGTAAACCTCAGTAACCACGTTGGAGATTTTGTGAAGCGCAGTGCCCAAGTCGTTGCCGAGGCTCAGCCCTTCTTCAACGATGCGCGTGCTGCGGTCCATATTTTCGACTGCCTGCTTCGCTTCCCGTTGAATGCTCTGGATCAGGTCGGCGATTTCCTTGGTGGACTGTGTGGATTTTTCCGCCAGCTTGCGCACTTCGTCGGCCACCACGGCAAAGCCAAGACCGTGCTCACCGGCGCGTGCCGCTTCAATGGCAGCATTCAAGGCGAGCAGGTTGGTCTGTTCCGCCAAATCGTCAATGACTTCGATGATGCGGCCGATATCGTCCGCTCGATGGCCGAGAACGTTGATGATTTCGGCCGAGGACTGGATGGCTTTGTTGGTACGATTGAGACCGTCTGTGGTCTTCTCCATCGTCTGAATACCGACAACCACTTCTTCCCGCGAACGGTTGGCAATATCGAGCAGCACCTTGGCAGTATCCGCGACCCGCTGAATCGAAGTCACCATCTGGTCAATGGAAGCCGACGTCTCCGCGACGCTGGAAGCCTGCACTTGCGTATTCTTCACGACGTTTTGCACGTTGATGCTCATTTCGTGCATCGTGCTGGTCACTTCTTCAATGGCCGAGGAAGCCTGAACGCTGACCTTCGCCGATTCATCCGCCGCACCCGCTACCTGGTTCGATCCAGCCGAGACTTGTCCAGCGGAATCCCGTGTAGTGCGCACGATTTCCTGCAATCCGTGCGACATGCGCAGGAATGCGTTGCCAAGCGTGTCGCGTTTGGAACGAGGCACGACTTCGACAGTCAGATCGCCTTCCGCGACCGCCATGGAAACGCCAGCCATTTCTTTCAAATAGGCGACCAAGTTGTTGAAAGTGGTGGCGAGAGCCCCGATTTCGTCGTTGCGGTGGATGTCAATGTTCTGGTCCAGGTCACCCGAATCGCCAATCTCGCGGGCAACCGTAATCAGGTGCGTCAGAGGCTGGGTGATGGATTTTGCCGTTAGATATGCCACGACGGCGCCGATCGCGATCGCCAGCAGTGTGAAGACCAGGCTGGTGAGGGCGCTCCATTTGACGTTTTTGTCCGCGGAGTTTGACGCTTCCTCGGACGTCTTCTTGATATCGTCTCTGGTCTGGCTCAGAACTGCTGAAGACTTCGTCAGCCATGACGCCGGATCCTTCTGCAAATAAAAAATCTGCAAATCGGAAACCGTGGCGTCTCCGGAATCGACTTGGTGGCGCTTGGCCAGCAGCGGCTTGGCGAAATTGTCCGACCAGCTTGCCTCGGTGCTCTCCACCTGAATGAGTGCAGTGCGAAGCAAATCGGAAGAAGACTGCGCTTCACCGCGCTTGAGAGCATCAGCCAAGTCGACCGTGCCCTTGTTCACCTTTTCCTCGTCGCGCGGATCGCCGCTCAACAGAAAGTTGTTAAGAGCCAGCCGGTTATCCATAATCCGGAGCCGCACGTCTTCAATGGTTTGACGACTATCTAGCGCGATCTTTGAATCCGATAGCGACGATCGCGTCCGCAGCGCCGAGTACAGATTCACTAGAAACACCACGGCCAGGATGGCCAGGACCATTCCGAACCCCGCGTATAACTTCTTGCCGATACTCATTGCCAAAGACCTCCGCTTCCCCAAACGGCCCGCGTACGGGCGAAAAATCCGTGACCTGTCAGCGGCTAGTTGCTGCCGCGAAAATCAAACTCGATGACCTGCGTGGTTTCTTCCGGTGCCGGTAAGAACTTCCATTCCTTCACGGCGTCCTGGCAGGACTGCACCAACAAGGGATGGCCCCCGATCACGCGCGAACTGCGCACGTGGCCGTCCGGGGTGATGATCACTTCGATTTTGACTTTGCCGGAAACGTTCATGCGGCGCGCCAGTTCGGGATACGTCGGCGAAGTCTTCGTTTTGATCTTGCGCTTGCCGTCGTCCGTATTCGATTGCTGTGCGGATGCGCCTGACACCAATAGGGCCACAGCCGCTGCCGACATCGCCAGCTGGGTCCAGCGGGATCTCATTGCGAATTCCTCCTCAGGTTCGGAAACTACCCCGCCGTAGGAAAGGCACGTCAGGTGCCAGCGTCGGCCCGGCACGAACGAGTTCAGAAATCTTCGCGAGTTCGCTGAAAATACGGTACTTGCTGAACATTTTGAGTTTTCATTTTTTCGCGCGGCAAATGTGCTTTCGTCTCACAGTCCGCTTATCGCAGCGCGCAGGTCTCACGCTGAGACGATTGACCTGTCCGCTCGGCCAGGTGCGTAGCGTCATGAGCAACACTGTTTAGTTCTGCGATTGACTCACAATGAGATTGCCGTTTAGCGTGGGTGTGCGTGGATGTGTTCATCCTGAGACGGCATCTCCACCCCTCTTGACCTTGAGACAGCGGAAATCCAAATCGGCCCGAAGCCTGCCTCGGTCGGTTGCGAAGCCTGGTCGGCATCGCGTGGAGTCCCTGCGCGCCGACGATTTCATCGAGCTCGCCATCGAAGCTGCCACTTTCCATCGCTTGCCGGATTTCTTGGACAATTTCTCGCGCCGTGTTGCCCGCACTCTGTCCGCCGACTGGTGTGGAGTTGTTGTTTTCGGCGGCGGTTTGTCCGAACTACACAACGCTACGCCCGCAACAAATTTCGGTCTTGACGAACCAACAGTACTGTCGCGCGTTGCCGAGGCAATCCGCGAAAAAAAGAGCGTGGTGGCCAGCTATGCCGGCCAGTCCGGGGCACAGTCGCCAAGATTTTTCGTAATCCCTGTCCGCGCCAGCAGTGGTGATCCTCTTGGCGCGATCTGTGTTTATGGCGCTGCGCCGGACATCTTCAAACGTGAAACAAAGCTGCTTACCGCCTTGGCCAGTCATGCTGCACTCTCGCTAGAGAACTTCCTCCGTTTCTCGCAGCTGGAACGTTCCAAGCGCCAGTGGGTCCAGGATATCGATGCCATCAGCGATTTCATCGTGGTTCATGACCGCTCCTGGAAGATTGTGCGCACGAATCGCTCGCTTGCCGACTGTCTCGGCCGGCCACCGGTCGAACTAGTCGGCGAGCCCGTTAGCAGGTTGCGCCAACTCGCGCCGGGCGATTCTGACCTTCCCTGCCCGTTTTGTCTAAACGCAGGGCTCAACAGGGAAGAACACATCGTTTCCTCGGCGGAAAGAATCTATTTGGTCTCAACCTCCCGCGCTACCGGCACATCGGAAGAGGACACTCGTACAATTCACGTACTGAAAGACATTACCGACCGCCGCGAAGCCGAGCGGCGTTATCGCGAACTGTACGACAGCATCCAGGAAGGACTCTTCTTCGCTACCCCCGATGGACGGTTCCTTGACGTGAACGACGCCATGGTCCGCATGCTGGGCTATTCTTCGCGCGAAGAACTGCTTCGCGATGACGTGGGTTCTTTCCTTTATCCCGAGCCTGGCGCCCGCTCTCGTCTGCTCGCTGCGATGCGAAAGACCGGGGTCTTGCGCAATCATGAGGAGACTCTGCGCCGCAAGGATGGCAGGCTACTGCATACCCTGCAAAACATTACGGCCGTGCGCGATTCTCATGGGAAAATCAAGCAATTCCGCGGATTGATGCTCGATGTCACCGAGCAAAAGATGTTTCAGGCGCAGTTGCAGCGGCAACGCGATTTCAACCAAAAGATCCTGAACGCAACACAAAGCATGATCATGGTACTCGACACCGCAGGCCTCATCAGCTATGCCAACCGCCGTTGCTACGAAGCTGGCTATAAGCAGGATGAGATCATTGGACGGCGTCTGGTGGATCTTGTGGACTCGGGTCAGCGCCAGGAATTTGACTCGGCTCTAGAAACTACGGCGCATGGCCAACAGGTAGAGAATCTTGAACTGCGTGCCAAGCGCAGCGACGGTACCCTCGGGCACTTCTCTATCAGTCTCAGCCCAATGCGCGACGAGCAGGACACTGTCAACAGCGTCGTGGTTGTGATGACCGACATAACCGACGCGGCCCTGATGCAGGCAAAACTCGCTCACGCCGAACGGATGGCCACCATCGGCCGCTTGGTCTCGGGCGTCGCGCACGAAGTCAACAATCCGCTCGCCGCCATTCTCGGTTTTACCGACCTGCTCCTCGAAAATCCGCAAGTGCCAGACAATGCCCGCGAAGATCTCCAGATCATCTTGCAAGAAACCCAGCGAACCAAGGACATCGTCCAGGATTTGCTCAGCTTTGCGCGGCAGCGGCCGGTCAAACGCGAACTTGCTCATATCAATGCAGTGCTTCGGCAAACCACCAAGCTGCGGAGCTACGACTTCGTGAGCCACGGCGTGGAAGTGATCGAGAACTACGACGAAGGGTTGCCTGCCGTCTTAGGCGACGCTCAGCAGCTCCAGCAGGTTTTTCTTAATCTTCTGAACAACGCTTATGACGCTACTGAGGAATCGGGGCGCCGCGGCAAAATTCATCTGCAAACGCTTCATCGCGGGGAGTGGGTCGAAGTAACCATCCGCGACAACGGTACGGGCATCGCCGATGTCGAACGCATCTTCGATCCCTTCTACACCACGAAACAGACAGGCAAAGGTACGGGACTCGGCCTCAGTATCTGTTACGGAATCGTGCGCGCCCACGGCGGCGAAATTCAATGCTGGAACAACAGCGATGGGGAAGGCAGCACATTTTCCATCCGCATTCCGGTTGCGGCACAAATCGCAAGTGCTTCCGCGAAACAGGCGGGCAGGTGATTCAGCGATGATACCGGCGACAAACCCGATTCTGCTGATCGAAGACGAGCCCTCCGTCACCGCATTTGTCCGCGCAGCCCTCGAACGCCACGGCTACACGGTCGTTCCCGCGGCATCCGGCGCGGAAGGCCTGGCACGCCTTGCGGAAACCAGCTTCGGCGGCGTCATTTCCGATATTCGAATGCCCGGCGCGGTGAACGGTGCGGAAGTGCACGATTGGATTCGCGCGCACCGCCCGGAGCTTCAGCAGCGCGTGATTCTCATCAGCGGCGACACGGCTAACAGCAAGACTCAGGCGCTTCTTGCCGGCAGCGGTATTCCCTGTATCGAAAAACCTTTTCGCGTACAGCAACTCATTTCAGTTGTGGAGAGCACATTCGGGAAACCATGAGCGACTCGCTAAAAGTGCGGCTGTTGGTAGTGGATGATGAGCAAAGCATCCGCAAACTTTGCATGACCATCGGCAGCTCGCTGGGCTATTCCTGCACTGAGGCGGAAAGCGCCGAAGCAGCGTTGTCCCGCGTAGAGCAGGAAGCTCCCGACCTCGTCCTTACCGACCTGAAACTTCCCTCGCAATCTGGCGTTGAGCTGTTGCGACAGGCCAAGTCTCTTTTCCCGCGCACGGAAATCGCCATCATGACCGGCCATGGCTCGATCGAGTCGGCCGTGGACGCCATGAAGCTCGGCGCCTACGACTACATCGAAAAGCCGTTCCGCGTCGAAAAAATGCGCCTGCTCCTGCAGCGCATGGCCGAAAAAGTTCGCCTCGTCACCGAGAACGAGTTTCTGCGGGATCGCGTGAATACCGAAGACAACCTGGACGGCATAGTAGGTGCCTCCGCTAACATTCAGGACGTCCTGCGCATGATTTCCCGTTTAAAGGACACGCGCACACCGGCACTGATCGCAGGCGAAAGCGGCACTGGCAAAGAACTTGTCGCCCGGGCCATCCACTTTCGCGGAGCTATGGCGAAAACTCCCTTTGTTGCCGTGGACTGTGGATCTCTTGTCCCGACGCTGATGGAGAGCGAGCTATTCGGCTACGAAAAAGGCGCTTTCACCGGAGCCATCAAGACCAAGGCGGGTCTGTTTCAGGCCGCCAACGGCGGCACTATTTTTCTCGACGAAATCGGCGAAGTCCCTCTGGAAATGCAGGCGAAACTCCTTCGCGTTCTTCAGGAACGCGAAGTTCGCCCCGTTGGCAGCAACGTTCCTATCAACGTGGACGTTCGCGTCATCGCTGCCACCAATCGCGATCTCGAAGCTGCCTACCGCGAAGGTACTTTTCGCAAGGACCTCTATTTCCGTCTCAACGTCGTCACCGTCCATCTGCCGGCGCTCCGCGAACGCCGCTCGGACATCCCCATGCTCGTCCATCATTTCCTGAATCGCTACGCACCCGGCGCCAATCTGCACGTGACTCCCGCCGCCATGAAGAGCCTCTTGCAATACGAATGGCCGGGCAACGTCCGCGAACTCGAAAACTGTGTCGCTCGCGCGGTCACTCTCGGCGACCGGCAAATCATCGACGTCGCCGATTTACCTCCCGCAATACGCACTGACACCGGCGATTCGTCACAACGTGCCCCGGTCGAAAGCAGTTCTCTTTCCACAACCGCTCTTGCGGAAATGGAGCGCATGACCATTCTCAAAGTATTTGAGCAGGCCAACGGCGACAAAGCGCTCGCAGGCCGCATGCTCGGCATCAGTCGTGCCACGCTTTACCGCAAGCTCAAGCGCTATAACATCTCCCCGCGCAGGGGTTCAGCCGAAGTCGTTTCAGCTTCCAGCTAAACGAACCCGAAGCCTCGCGCGTTTCGACAAACAGCGGCCGCATAAGAAAGCGATGAGACGCCCGCGTGTCAGGCTGAGACGCCTGAGCCCGCAGAGTACTGACGGAAATTCCTAAGCCATTTGTTTTGATGGCCTTCAACTGATTTCACTTTCCAACCTCTTTGGTTCCCTTCGTGCTTATTTCTTCTCCACTCGGTGTGTGTCCTCGAGCGCGATGTGTTGGCTGGTTCGGTAGACAGCACGTCACGGCCGAGAACAGCGGGCGGAAGGGTGAACAGTTTATGGGCGCAACAGTCGTGGAAGCCGAACTGACTTGCACAGAGCACCTGGCCCGCTTTTTTGCGGAGCTTCGGCCAGCCGGTATGCCGGCTTTGTTGACACGGTCGCGACCAGGTTCTGTCGCCGTTCGCGAAGCAGTCGTCGTCGAGTTCGCCAGTGCCGAAAAAGCGGTCTTCACCTCCAGGCTCCCGCTTGAATTCGAAGACCAGGTGCATCTGGAAAACGATCGCGGGTATGGGGTCGAAGGCAAAGTGGTCGCAGTGCAGTATCACGAGGGCAAAATCGCTGTAGCCGTGGAGTTTCTCGACGGACCGTTTTCCTGGATGAAGATGCCGTGAACAATACGCTGGCCACTCTCAAGCTGCCCGGCGCGGTGAAGGGTGAAATCGCCCGTCAGGAACAATGGGAAGAGCTGCGCTCCGTATTTCCCATTTACCTCGCGCTGGCCCGCCATCTCGAATTCGAAATTCCTTTCGGCCCGGACCGCCGGAACCTTCCCGCAAAAGCCGACTCTGACCTTTTCGCCGAAGTGCAAAACTGGGTCAACTCCATGGACCAGCGAGTCCTTGTCCATCAATTGCGCCACTTGCTTCAGATGACCACGCTCAACGCCAGCGAAAGCGGCTTGCGCGCGCTCATCCTCCGTCATCTCCGCAAGACCGCCAAGAACAACACCGATCGCGACAAAATTGACTTCCTTCTCGTCCAGTATTTCGCGCTATGCGCTCCTCCAAAGATCTACCACAAGCAGATCGAACTCGCCGACGCCGCTCAGGTCATGCGCCCGGTCCTGGGTGACACCGAAGCCACGCCGCTTGCATGGTGCGAGCCGCTGGAAAAAATGATCGAGTCCCTCCGCGGTTTCCGAAGTCTCCGCGAGATGCTCAAAACCAATTTCATCGAGCAAGGCCGCCGTGTCAAAGAATCCGCCGGCGGCATGTTCTACGATCCTGCCGCGCTTCTTGCTTTCATTCGCTTCAATTTCCTTCTGCGCCGTACGCTTATCGAGCTGATGCACGCCGACCTCATCGCCATTCGCTCCGGCCTTATGCAGCTTGAGGCCAACGGAATCCGCTTCCTCGACGGCCAGCGCGGTGGCTTCTCCGCGAACGAATCCATCACTAGAATCCGGCAAGCCGCGGAAGACTGGAAGCAACCTTTCCAGAAGGAATACACCGAAAGAACGGTCAATCAGGCTTTTGAAAAGCTGCTTGGCCTGCGCGCTGATTTGGAACGCGCGCTGGATAAGCTGGCGGCTCGGCAAAGCCCGGAGCGCACCGTCGCAACTGACGCCAGTGCCCTTGCCCGGCCCTCATCAACATCCACCCGGCCTCTCGCGGCGGATTCGACAAAACTTTCCGCCAAGGGCGAATCTCCCGCCACTCTCGATTTCGAAGGCTGTATGGAACAAATCTGGGAGCAGCTGATCGCGGCGCCGCCCTCGCGCGGACGCTCCATGACTACCATCCGCCTCGGGACTGCGCGAGTCCTCATGTCCTCTTGGGAAGTCGCGGCTTTCGTCAGCGAGGACGGACCGTCCGCGGAAGATCTTCGCCGCGCCGTTGTCGCTCGCGCATTGGTTACCGCCGCAACAGAGTCGGCGCGAGAAACCGGCAACGCAACGGTACTCGACCGCGCTCTCACCGTCGCTCGCGTCGAAGTCACTCGCTTGCTTGAACGCGTCGACTTCGCCAAGCAAGCAAAAGATACCGAAGCCGCCGTCAACCTCGGCATAAGCGCCAAGCGCCTGGTTTCTGCAATTGATGAGGCCGAACAGTTGTAAATGTGCTGCCCAGCGCGCAGCTATGAATCGAAAGCGACCTTCGGAGTACCGACCCTTGCAAACGCCCCATGTCCTCATCCTCACTGACGACAGCGAATTCGCGCTCGTCTTGACCGCTCGCTGGCGCACCGAGCGTCAGCCTCCGTCTCTTACCGTGCTTAACAGCCGGATCTGGGCAACACCGGACGCGGAAAACTGTGACCTGGTGGTAATCGGTCCCGTCGCCGAGGGCGCGCTCCGGCGCATCGTTCCCTCTTTCCCCGCCAACCTGGCCACCATCCTCTGCGCTTCGGCCCAGGCGAACGAGATCCATCAACTGCGGTCTGGTCACCCGCGCCTGCTCCATATCCCCCTGCACGACGACTGTATACCAACCGTTGTTCTGGTCGGCGGCGAATCCCTGCGCCGAACCGCTGCCAGCCGCGAAGCTCACCAGGCGCTCGCCCGTGCAGCGCAAACCGAACGTGACGCCACGCTCGGCCGCTACATGCTCGAGATGAAGCACAACATCAACAACGCCCTCACTTCCCTGCTTGGCAACGCTGAACTTCTGCTGCTCGAACCCGGCCAGCTCAGCGCCCAGTCTCTGCAGCAAATCAAGACCATGCACCACATGAGCCTCCGCCTCCACGAGATCATGCAGCGTTTCTCATCGCTGGATAGCGAGATTCGCGGCGCTGAGACTGCATCTCAGCCTGAGACGCAGGACCCCGACACCGAGCGCTCGAACGGTGCGCCCGTCTCGCGCTAACACCATGATTTAACGGCACTTCCTCACTTTCGACACACCTGCCTTCCCCGCTGCAAACATGGCCGCAGACGTGCACTTTCCTGCTGCGGAGAACTCTCCGGAGAATTCTGCTCGTGCTGAAGAAAGTGCTCATCGTGGACGACTCACCGGCTCAAGTGAAGCTCATGCAGGGCTTCCTTGAACACGAAGGCTATCAGCCTGTCGGCCTCAACGATCCACTTCGCGTCGAGGAAACCATCATCACCGTTCGGCCCAGCGTCATTCTGCTCGATGTGGTCATGCCCGACCGCAATGGCTTTCAGGTTTGCCGCGAACTCAAGGGCAGCTCGGAGTTTCAAGCCATTCCCGTAATTCTCGTTACCTCAAAAGACTCCGCCAGCGACAAATACTGGGGCGAACAGCAGGGCGCCGACGCTTACGTAACAAAACCTTTTACCAAGGACGAACTCTTGCGGGCTGTCCGCCGCTTTGCCTAAAACACGTGACCGAAGACTTCCAACTCGTACCGCTTCCGCCCGACGCCGACACCGCAGAAATGCTGGAGGCTATCGGTCCGCTCGAAGAGCGCCCCGCAGAATCGCAATTTTGCGTCTTCCGCAGCGGTCGCGAACGCTTCTGCTTGCCCGTCCTCGACGTCGAAGAAGTTCTCGAATGGCCAATCGTCACGAAGCTTCCACTCGGCCCAGGGTACATGCTCGGCATCTTCAATCTGCGCGGCGCGATTGTTCCACTGATCGACATCGCTATCACGGAAGGCCGTCGCCCAGGCCTGCATCCCAAGCACGTCGTGGTCGCTTCGCTTCGCAGCGACGGCCACCATGAAGACATTCGCATCGGCATCGCTTCGGACGAAGTCGTCGGCACCTACTCCGTCACGTCGGAAGACATGCTGCGCCAAGCGCCGGAAAACGTTCCGCATTGCGTGGGCATGCTGCGCCACGACGATCGTCTGGCTCTGGTTTTGGATTTACCGAGGCTTCTGGAAAATTTTCCGGGACCCTCGATCTGATTTTTGTGAGGCGGCGTTGAGCAACGCTGGCGTCGCCCGCTGGTGAGTTTTGGAGGCAGTGATGAAATCGCGATTGAGTTCCACCATCTGGACGCTGGTCTTCGTTAACGGGCTGGCCTTCTTCATCGTCATAGGCCTGGCGTTTCATGCCGGCCGAGAAGCCAACGGCAATTCTCTGTTCGACTTTGCCTCGCTTCCGAGCGGGTCGAGTGGCGCTGTCGTCGGCGCTTTCATCCTCGCGCTCGCTGTCGGCGCGTTTGTCGCATGGCGCCTTGGTAGCGCAGTGATTACGCCTGTCCACCACCTGGCCGAGTTCTCGGAACGTCTGGCCGCCGGCGATCCCCGCGCGCGCGCCGACGTCCAGTCCGACGACGACCTCGGCTTCATCGCGGAAAATCTGAACCGCGCCGTCGCCAAAGTTTCCAAGGCCAACAGCAACCAGGAAGCTACCGAGTCTCTGCAGCGCAGCATCACCGAACTTCTCGCCGTCATCAATCAGGTCGCTCGCGGCGAACTCGCCCTGCGCGGCAAGGTCACCAACGATGCCCTTGGCAACGTCACCGACTCCATCAACTACATGCTCGACAATTTCACCAAGGTTCTCGAGCGCGTCCGCAAAGCCGCTATGGAAGTCACCGCTTGCTCCAACAACATTCTGGTCGCCGCCGACGAAATGCAGGCCGGCGCCACCCAGCAGGACCAGGAAATCACCAACACCTCCAGCGCCGTGGAAGAACTCACGGTCTCGATGAAACAGGTTTCCAACAACGCCGAAGCTAGTGCAGAAGCCGCACGTCGCGCTCTCGACGCCGCCGAACAGGGCAATCGAGCCGTCCGCGACACGCTCGAAGGTATGCAGCGCATCCGTTCTTCCGTGCAGGCCACCGCCAAGAAGATCAAATCGCTGGGCGATCGCTCTCTCGAAATTTCGGAAATCATCAACGTCATCAACGACATCACCGAACAGACCAACCTCCTCGCGCTCAATGCCGCCATCGAAGCGGCTCGCGCCGGTGAAGCCGGACGCGGTTTCGCCGTCGTCGCCGACGAAGTCCGCAAGCTCGCCGAACACTCCCGCAGCGCCACCAAGGATATCGCGGCACTCATTAAAGCCATTCAGGCCGAGACCAACGAAGCCGTCGTCGTCATGGAAGAAGGCACCAAAGAAGTGGAATCCGGTGCTACGTTGGCCGATCAGGCCGGGCGCGCTCTCGACGCGATTTCAAGTGTTGTTCGCCAGTCGGCCGAACTCGTTCAGGAAATTTCTCTCGCTTCCAAACAGCAGGTGCGCGGCACGGAAGGTGTGGCGCACGCCATGCAGATCATTTCCAACATTACGCGTCAGACCTCCCAGGGCACCCGGGGCACCGTCGCAACCGTCAGCCAGCTGGTCAAGCTTTCCGATCAGCTCAACGAGGCTCTCTCGCAATTCCGCGCCGCCCAAAAACAATCCGGCTCGCTTGGCGCACCACCGGCCGACCAGCATGACGACCGTCACGTTCCCATCGCCGCACTCCGATAAGGTTTTCTCGCAGGACGCAGTGGCTTTAGCCTCGCGTTTAGGCGCCATGGAGAAAAGGGGCTTCGGCCCCTGAAAGTAAAATAGGCAAGCAACCAGAACCAACGATCGAGCGCAAGGGCGGCCCAGTGAGTTTGACTGAACACGAATTGAGTGAAATCCGCATGCTGATCGAGGAGCGCACGAGCATCCGGTTCGACGAATCGCGCGAGCGGTTCTTCTCCACTCGTGTGCGCGAGCACATGCTCCGCAAAGGCCATGCCCGCGGCACCGACCTGCTCCGCTCTATCCGCAAAGCGAATTTTGAATTTCAGGATCTGCTCGAGTCACTGCTGACTCAGGAAACTTCGTTCTTTCGTTACCCTGGCGTCTTCGAAGCTTTCGAAAAGCGCATCCTTCCCGAATTGCACATCAAGAAATTCTGGAAGAATCCCCGTTCCCTTCGCATTTGGAGCGCCGGCTGCTCCACTGGCGAAGAGCCCTACTCCATCGCCATCACCGTCGCCGACGCCATCTCGTTTTCCGATGCCTGGAACGTCGAAATTCTCGCCACCGACATCGGCCGCCACGCTCTCGCAACAGCCGAGCGCGGTATCTATACCGGCCGCAGCCTTACCAGCGTCAGTGAACAACAGCTCGCCGCCCACTTCCAGCAGGTGGACGGCGGCCAGGAAGTTCGTTCCCGCCTCCGCAAAATGGTCAGCTTCGTTCACATGAATCTGAATAACGGCGTCTATGTCGGCAAAATGGACGTCATTTTCTGCATGAACGTCCTCATCTACTTTTCCGAGGGACGCCGCCGCGAACTGGTTCAGCATTTTTACAATGCTCTCGAGCCGGGTGGCTATCTCTTCCTCGGCCATTCCGAATCCATTTCCAAAATGCCCGTCAAGTTCCAGGCCATCGTGTTGAATGACTGCATTCTCTATCGCAAGCCCACTGCGGAAGAGGCTCAGAAGGCCGAGCTCGTTTCGGAGGGCCGCGCGTGAGCCAGCCGCTCGATCGCGAATCCGTCGAGATCTTCCTCCAGGAAGCTTCCGAACACCTGCAATATCTGCGGGAGTACATCGGCGTACTCCAGGAAATCGAGCCGCGTCGCGAGGATCTCGAGCGCCTGTACATTTCTGCCCACACGCTCAGCGGCACTTCTGCCAGCTACGGCTTCCCCCACTTTTCCGAAGTCGCCGCCAAGCTCGCTCACGTTTTTCAGTACGCAACCCAAGCTTCCCTCGGCGAAGACCTGCACGGTCCGCTGACCGAATTCCTCTCTGATGGCATCTCCCTTCTCGAAACCGATCTTCTCGAAATCAGCGACACCGGCAACGAAGTTGTCGACGACATTTCCGTTTTCAAGGAACGCTATCGATTCGCCTTTCCTGCCGACCCCGCACCGCTCACGTATGGGCAAGCAGAACAGAACTTTGCCGAGTCGTCGAACGGGCAGGAATCCCTGGTTGCAGCAACCGGCTCTTATTTCGATTCGCTGCCGGAAGACGACGACGTCCCGTCAGAAATTCTCGAATTCTTTCAACCGGAAGCCGAAGAGCATCTGCAAATCGTCAGCGACTGCCTGCTCTCGCTTGAAGCCAATCACAGCCCTGAAGAAATCAACAAGCTTTTCCGCGCCATCCACACCGTAAAAGGTTCCGCGGCTCAAGTCGGTCTCAAGCGGCTCGGCGGAATCGCCCATCGCGTCGAAGACCTGATTGGCCGGCTCCGCGACGGCGAACTGGAACCCAGCGCCCAAGTCATCGACCTTTGCCTCGAATCCGTCGACGTCCTCAAGAAAACCCTTCACAAGCAGTGGCCCGACGAAATTCAGATGCGCACCGGCGTTGATTCCCTGCTGAATCGCGTCGCCGAATTGGCGCCCGCCGAAGCCGATGACATCGTCGCATCGGCCGCCTCCGCGCCTCAAAATTCAAACGAAACCGATGCCGCCTCGCAGCGCGCATCCGCCAAGTCCGGAAAAGCGGCAGCGCCAGCCGCTGCCGCCAAGTCCGTCCGCATTGCGCTCTCTCGTCTCGACCGCATGATGAACACCGTCGGCGAACTCGTCATCAACCGCACCGTGATGGTCGGCCGCGTCGCTGAACTCGAACGCCTCCGCGAGACTCTCAGCTTTTCCAAGGAGCGATTGCAAGGCAAAGTCGCCGAATTCCAGGAAAAGTACGAATTCAACCGCATCGGATCCGCCCGTGGTCCGCTCTCGCAAAACAGTTCCCCCACGCCTCAGATGCTCACCAGCGCTGCGGCTGGCGATACGTCGTTCTGGTCCGAGTTCAGCGAACTCGAAATGGACCGCTACGACGACGTCAACATCCTTTCCCGCTCCATGGCCGAAATTTCCGCCGACGTCAACGAGGTGCTCTCGCAACTCGGCGGCTTCATCGGTCGCGTCGAGGGGGACATCGACGAGTTCACTAAACTCGCGCACCACCTGCAAGACGAAATCACCGCCGCCCGCATGGTGCCTATCGGCACTCTCTATTCACGTCTGTCGCGCGCCGTTCGCGACGCTGCCAGCTCCACCGGCAAACTCGTGGAGCTCGACCTCCTTGGCAGTGAGACCGAACTCGACAACAACATCATTCAGCAGATTTCCGATCCGCTCGTTCATCTCGTTCGCAACTCCGTCGCGCATGGCATCGAGCTTCCCGACGGCCGCACTCTCGCCGGCAAGCCCGAAACAGGTCGCGTCTCCCTACGCGCCTATCATCGCGGTAACCACATCTACATAGAAGTCGAAGACGACGGCCGCGGCATTGACTACCAGCGCGTCAAGCAAGCCGCCGTCGATCGCGGTATCGTCTCGCAGGAAACCGCCGAAAAGCTCACCGAGCGCGAACTGCGCGAAATGCTCTTCCATCCCGGTTTTTCGACCGCGGTCGCAAAAACAGAGCTCGCGGGCCGCGGTGTCGGCCTTGATGTCGTCCGCTCCAACCTCAATCAGCTGAACGGCGAAATCGAAATCCAGAGCACCGCCGGTGTCGGCACCAAGTTCATTCTCCGCGTGCCTCTCACTCTGATCATTTCACCCGCGCTCTTCGTGCGTTGCGGCACCACGCATTTCGCTCTTCCCTTGCCTGTGGTCGAAGAAATTCGTCGCCTGCGCGCCGACGAAATTGAAGACATTGGCGGCAAGCTCATCACCAAAGTTCGTGACGTCGTCACCGAAGTCATTCGTCTCGACTCCTACCTCGGCCTCCCGCCGCTGGAGCCCATCAACGGCTACTTCCACATGGTCATAGCCAACGTGGACAATCGCCAGATCGGCTTGGTCGTCGAAGAAGTCCTCGGCAAGGACGAAATCGTCATCAAGTCGCTCGGCGAATATCTTCGCCGCGTAAAGCTTTTCCCCGGCACCACCATCGCTCCCGATGGCAGTTTGATCCTGCTGCTGGATCTCAATCGGATGGTTGCCACTGACGCCTCCGAACGCAAGACGCTACAGTCTTCCGCCAGCGCCGCTCGGATCTTTGCGCCGGGCTCTGCCGCGGTCGCCAAAGGCACTATTCCCGCCGATGCCATCGACCGCATTCAGCACGAACGCGTCGTCATCGTCGCCGACGACTCCATCAGCGTACGCAAATTTGTTGGGCGCATGCTCGAAAAAGCAGGCTACCGCGTCATGCTCGCTTCCGATGGCCTTGAAGCCGCCGAACTCGTTGCCCAGCACGGCTGTCATCTGGTGATCACGGACCTCGAAATGCCTCGCATGACCGGTTACGAACTCATGGCCCAGCTTCGCCAAAGTCCGGCCACCCGCCGCATTCCCGTCATGGTCGTGACGTCCCGCGCTGGCGCCAAACATCGCGATCGCGCCATCAAGGAAGGTGCCGTCGCCTTCCTCACCAAACCTGTTCAGGAAGATCAGCTCACCGAAGCTGTCGAACTGCTCATCGGAATGGAGGCGGCTCAGCCGGTTGCCTGACCCGCCCAAACAGCCATGGCGCCCACCTCCAACAAAACGCGCGTGCTCATCGTGGATGACTCTGCCTTCATGCGCAAAGTCCTTGAAACGATTTTCAACAGCGACCCGCAACTGCAGGTTGCTGGTCATGCCAAGGACGGCCGCGAAGCCGTCGCGCTGGCGGAATCTCTCAGGCCCGATGTCATCACTATGGACATCAACATGCCTCACGTGGACGGTCTGCAAGCCACCGCGCAGATCATGACCACCAACCCGCGGCCCATTGTCATCGTCAGCTCCGACTCGCGCGAAGGCGCATCCAGCACCCTCAAATCTCTCGAACTCGGCGCTATCGAATTTGTCGCCAAACCCTCCGGCGCCATTGACCTCGACATGCAAAGCGTCCGCGAAGAACTCCTTCGCAAAGTAAAAATGGCCGCCAAGGTGCGCGTCGTTCGCACTGCCTCTCGCCTTGCGGCCACTCTGCAATCAAGTTCGGTATCGCGTCCGGCGATAGCGCCGGCACCAAGCGCTTCCGCAAATCTCGATCAGCGCTTCCCGGTGGTCGTACTCGCCGCTTCCACCGGCGGACCAGCCACGGTCATGCGCCTAGCTCCTGGCTTCACCAAGGAATTCCCCGGCGCTGTCATTCTCGTGCAGCACATGCCGGCGTCTTTCACCACGCAATATGCGGCGCAGCTTGCCGAATTCACCGAAATCCGCGTCAAGGAAGCCGAACACGGCGAAACCTTGCAACCCGGCACGTTTTACATCTGCCCGGGCGGTCAGCATTTTAAAGTCAATCCGCTCGGTCGCGTCCAACTCGACGGTGCAACCGGCCGCATCGCCGGCTACCTGCCCAACATCGACGTCACCATGGAATCCGTCGCCACTTTCGCCGGCGCGCTTTCCATTGCAGCCGTTCTTACCGGCATGGGTGCGGACGGCGCCCAAGGCGCCAAAGCCATAAAAAAAGCCGGCGGCCTGGTCATCGCGCAAGACGAAGCCAGCTCCGTCATCTTCGGCATGCCCGCCGAAGCCATCAAGCTCAACGTCGTCGATCATGTCCTCGGCATTGACGACATTTACGCCGCCATCGAAAAACGTGTCCTGGCAATCGCGCGCGCCACGCCAGTAGGGGTTCGCTGATGCAATCCGCATCCACCACACGCACACCACAACCGCGCACCGAACAGATCATTCTGTTCCGTGTCAGCGGCCAAACGTTCGCCATTTCTTCCGCTTCCGTTCAAGAAGTGCGCAGCGTGGACAACATTGCCGGCATGGCTCAGGATTTGCCTGACTCCAGCATCCGCAAAGTTCGCCACAGCATCCGCCGCAGTGATCGCACCCTGTACATCGTCAACGCCGCGCTGCACTTCGGCCTGCAGCCACAGCCCGCTTCTCTCGTTTTTTTTCTGCGCCGCACTCGCACCGCTCTTCTGATCGACGGCATCGAAAAAATGACCACTATGTCCCGCCTCCAGTCGCTCTCGCTGGCTTTTCAAGGCGAAGAGCGCAATTGGTACCGTGGCCTCACCGCGCTCGACCAGACCGTCATTCCCGTCGTCCAACCCGCCGGCTTTCTTTCTCTTGAAGAGCTCACGCTCCTCGAGGCTGCTCAGCTCGCAGCCGACACCCGCGCCATCGGCGCCGAAACCTCGGGAGTGCATGCCCAATGACGCCCGCTCCAATCAGCGTCCCCGAAACCGCGCAGTCCTTCGTGCTCATCCGCCTCGGTGAACGCCGTTTCGCCGTGCCCGCTCCCCAGGTCGCCGAACTTGTCGCGCCCAGCCGCATCTTTCGCTTTCCTCACAAATCTCCCGAAGTCGAAGGCGTCATCCTTCGCCGCGGCCGCATGATTCCAATCAGCGACATCTCCGACCGCCTCAACGGCAAAAAACTCAGCACGCGCCGCTTCTTTCTACTCGCCACCCGCAAATTTGCCGCGCAGCTCGACTGGATCGCCATTCCCGTCAGCGGCGAATGCGAACTCATCACCACCGATATGATGGAAGCTGGCCGAAACGATTCGCCGCACGTCGCCGGTTGGCTCTCCCACAGCGGCGAAGTTATCGAAGTCCTGCGCCTTTCCGTCCTGACGCCCGGGCCCGCCGATCGAGCCGCGTCGGTTCACTCACACGATCTCGTCGAGGCCGTCCGATGATCCTCGCCGGCCGCCCCGCCAAGATTCTTTTGATCGATACCAACGTCTACTTTTCCAAGCGCGTCAGCGACGCCTTGAAAAAAGAAGGATTCGAAGTAGTCTCAAGCACCCAGCCTGGGTTCGCGCTCACCACCATCGAGTACGATCCGCCCACGGCCATCGTCTGCTCCACCAACATGCGCGAAATGGGTGCCCTCGAAATCGCCCGCCTGATTCGCGCCGACGTCAAAAACGCCACGCTCCCCATCATCGCCCTCGGCGACGGCAGCCAGCGCGCCCTCATGGAAGCGTTCCAGGCCGGATGCGACGACTACATTGATCGCACCCGCCCTCCCGCCACCATCGCAACGCACATTCGCAACATCATCATCAGCAAAGCCGAAGGCTTTCAGCCCACGCAAATGCTGGCGCAGTCTGACACCAGTCTCAGCGGCAGCCTCACCCATCACGATCTCCCCGGCGTTATGCAGATGCTCGGCCACGCCCACCAGACCGGCGCACTCCATATCAACTCCGGCGAAACCGATGCGCTCCTCTTTTTCGACGCCGGCACCATCACCCACGCCGAATGCGCATCCCTCTTCGGCGACGAAGCCGTCATCCACATCCTCAAAAGCTGCATGCGCAACAACTCCGGCGTGTACAAATTCGTTTACGGTTCCTCCTCTGCCAAATGCACCGTTCTCCGCTCTGCCACAGATCTCATGCTCGACGCCATGCGCGAAATAGACGAGTCCGCTCACGACTCCCAGCAAAACGGCGACACTGCCCCCGGCGCTGCAGCCGATCATTCTCCGTTCGCACCCCTAATCGGGCTTGCGCATTCCGCCGCCTCCGAAGAAAGCGACGCAATCGCCGCCGCCATCGACGATTTCGCTTCCAATCCCGCAGAAAATTCGGCTGAAGCGGGTTTTGATAGCACCGGCATCAGTTTGTGCTCCGCAGCATCTGAAATCGCGGAGCCGGTTGCTCCGCCCGCAACACCTGCCGACACAACTCTGTTTCAACCGGAACCGGCTCAATCGAGCTACCATTTCGAAACTTCAGCCCCCAGTGAACCGCCTGTCGAGCACTGCGCCGAAACGGCTGCTGAAGAAGCGCATCCCGATCGCGCCGAAGCAAATTCCGCCTCTTCTTCTGCGGAACCATCTTTTGCCAACTACTCCATCGTTCCTTATGCCGGAAGTGACGTCGAGGACATCACATGAGCGAAACCATCTCTTTTCCGCCCATTGTCGAAGCTGTTGCTGCAACGAAGCGCGCCCCTACTGTCTATTTCATTGACGACAGTGCCACCATGCGCGAAGTCGTCAAGATCGCTTTCCGCCGGGAAAATATTACCGTAATCACCGCCGGCGACGCCGCCACCGCCATCGCGCAGTTCGAACAAAATCCGCCCGACGCCGTCATCACCGACGTCATCATGCCCGATCAGGATGGTTACTCCGTCTGCAGCCAGATCAAGCAGCACGAACGCTTCAGCCGCATCCCTGTCATATTAATGTCCGGCGTAGTCAACAAGAATGTCGCCGACAAAGCCGTCTCCGTCGGCGCCGACGAACTCATCCGCAAACCCTTTCAGCCGGTGGATCTCATCGCCCGCGTCAAAAGTTTTCTGGAACCCAAATCTGCTCAACCCGCTGTTCCAGCGGTCTCGGCTACCACACCCCGCGTTCCGTCGCACTCTCCGCTCAGCAGCCTTCTCTCTCCGCCTCCAGCTGCGAACGTTACACCCGCCTTCCCTGGGAATGCCAACCCCCCGGTTGGAGCTTTTTCTCAACCGCAACATCAGCCCGCGGCCCCTGCTCCGCTTTCCGCCGAAGTCCGTCGCGAGTCGCCCTGGCCCGCGGCACTGGCCAACGCATTTCAACCGCAATCGCCAGCGACAACAACTCCGCCGGCGGCAACCTTCGCCCCTCAATCCCCCGTCCGTCCGCCCGCAAGCGCCGGAGACATCCAGAAACTCAAAACCGAAATCTCCCGTCTCGAACTCCTCATCAAAAAACTCCAAACCGAGCTCCAAATCGAGCGCCAGTACAATCAAGCTCTGGAAATGCACGTGAAATCGTTGACGTCACTGGACTAACAAAGCCACACGCCGTCATAGCGCCGCCAGCCTTTTCTCGTACGCCGGTATCCTGCCGGCCTGCTCTCGTCTGAGCTGTTCTTGGCCGTCCCCAATTCCCATCGCCTCTACATACATTCCAGTAGCTCCGTAATTCACCTGATAGCGCCCGCCCATACGTCCGCAAATACTTTCTTAACGCGGGAGCAACACTCGTGTGTGGTGTTCCTTCGGTCCGCTCTCGCGAAGGAGAGAAGCATGAAAACGAACTGGGCAATGAATCTTCTTGCTGTTTCCTGCCTCGCGACCGCGCCTGCTCTTATCGCGCAGGACACGCCAAAGGAGGACAAAAGCGCGGAGGTTCGCAACGTCACTGGCTGCCTTGCAAAAGGCGACAGCGCCGGTGAATTCAAAGTCACCGCAAATGACGGAAGCACCTGGGAAGTGAAGAGTAAAACCGTGAAGCTCTCGCCGCACATCGGTCACACCGTAACCGTCACCGGCGCAGTCTGGCATCCCGATATGCATGGAGCCAAGGAAAAGGCCAAGGAAACCATGGACGCCGATGCCAAGGAGCACGGCCATCTGAACGTGACCAAGGTCGAAATGGTCAGCGACTCCTGCAAGTAAGCTGAACCCTGCGGGTAGGTGCATTTCTGCATCCGGACCGGAGCACCCTCCCTCCGGCCCTTTTAAAGTTAGCTCTCGAGTCGCGGCGCTTCGGATCGGCGGCGCCGGTCTTCACGTCGGGCCTCAAAGCGGCCGGGTCACAGTCGGAGCTTCGGGTCCGGCATAAGTGCTTGGCGCTCCAGCGGGCTTCAGCCTTATCCGGAACGCCTCATCGCGCTCGGCTTGGCTGCTTTGATCCTCGCGGCTTGCTCCGTCTTTGCGGCATTCGTTCCTGCCATCGCGACACATGTCGATCCCGGCGTCGCCTTGCACCACGAGTAAAGGGCCTGTGCGGCTCACGCGACCATTCCACGACTACCGGCAAGCCAGCGCCCAGCAGTCCAGATCGCGTTCCCTTTCCTCCGTCCGCTAGGCTTCCCCTTGTCCCGGGCCGATCGCGATCCCTCCTCCGCCTTGCGACTAGCGCCTGCTATGTCTCGATGGCTCGCGCAGTCCACGGGGCAGGAACGAACTACGTAGCCTCGCGGCGAAATAGCCCTAGATGCCCTTTCGACGATTGTTCACCACAACTCCCCACTAAAACCTGGCTGGGTTTCTCGCCGCTGCGATCCCAAAGTCACACTTCTTGGAAGCGCGGCTAGTCGCTGTTCGAGCCCTTGCTCCATCCCTGGGTTCCATTCTCCCGGGTGGTCCTTCGTTCGCCGGTCTTTCACTTGCACGCACGGCAAAGTCGTCCTGCCGCAACTCCCTTATTTTCAATTCGATGCTGCACCTGGGGAAGCACACTCCAACTCTACCCATCCACCGCGCACTCTTGCGGTATCATGCTCTCCGCCAAACGCTCCCCCAAGGGAAGATACGATCGGCGGTGAACCAAAATGAACCGACACACCGACTCGCTCTCGCGTCGCGAATTTGCCCGCCAGGCGGCTCTGGGCACGGCCGCTGCCTCCGCATCGTTTATTCCCTTTTCCGAGGTCCAGCTGGACAGCGCAACGACACGTCCCGTGCAGCTTCCGGCCGACGCCGCCAAACTCTCCGTGCAAAGCCAGGCGGAGGCCGATTCCCGCTACCAATCCATCGTCGCTCAGTATCCGGACCGTTTCTCCGACGTCCAGAAGGCCGAACTCAAGCGCCTGTGTTTCGCCCTCCAGCCGCAGTTGGACCGCTTGCGCGCCTGGCCGGTCGCAAACTCTGACCAGCCCGCGCTCTATCTGAAACCTCTGGTGGAACGCGAAAAAAAATCCAACGCTGCGCCAAATCTCAAGTCCGCATCCGCTCCCAACGTGCCTACCAAGCCTGCGGCAACCGAGAAGCCCTGACGCCATGATCACAGCCGACATTCTCTACCTGAGTGCCGCAGAACTCGCCAAGCGCATTCAGTCCAAGACGCTTTCTCCAGTGGACCTCACCAAGGCTTACCTCGACCGCTGCGAAAAACTCGCTCCCAAGTACAGCGCCTACGCTCATCTCACGCCGGACCTCGCGCTCGAACAAGCCGCCGCCGCCGAAAAGGAAATCGGACATGGCCACTACCGCGGTCCACTGCACGGAATTCCCTACGCCGCGAAAGATTTGCTGGCGACCAAAGGAATCCCCACTACTTGGGGCGCCAAGCCGTACGAAAATCAGGTGTTCGCATACGACGCCACGGTCATCGAAAATCTCCGCCGCGCAGGTGCCGTCCTGCTCGGCAAAGCCGCCATGATTGAACTCGCCGGCGGAATGAACTACCGGTTCGCCTCCGCATCGTTGCAAGGCGCGGCGAAAAATCCCTGGAACACTTCTTGCTGGACTTGCGGTTCATCCTCCGGCTCAGGCGCCATTGTCGCGGCCGGTCTGGCCGCCTTCGCCATCGGAACAGAAACCTGGGGTTCCATCATTTGCCCTTCGGCTTACTGTGGCGTCAGCGGACTCCGTCCTACCTTCGGCCGCGTGAGCCGCTATGGCGCTATGGCCCTCTCCTATTCGATGGACAAGATCGGCCCGATGGCTCGTTCAGCCGAAGACTGCGCTCACATTTTTGCGGTAATCGCTGGCCACGATATCAAGGACCAAAGCACCCTGCCCCTCGATAGAGCCGCTTTCACCTATTCGCCTTCCGCGGATCTCTCCGCAAAACCGCTCCGCGTCGGCTGGCTGACCAATGCATGGACACAGATTGATCCGCATGCCGAAAAAGCCGTTCAGTCCGCCGAACATGCCGTCCGCAAGACGTTTCCGGGAACGCGCAACGCTTCACTTCCCGAAGGCCCGTGGGAAGCCGCGGGCGGCATCATCATTTCTGTGGAAGGCACCGCCGCGTTCCGTGATCTGATCCGCTCCGGCAAAGTCGCGCAACTCACCGACCCGCTTGGCCAAATCAACGGCTACGTCAGCGAACAAATCGAGGCTTCCGACTATTTGAGGGCGTTGCAAGTGCGCGGAACTTTGCAGCAAAAAATGGAAGCGCTTTTCGACGGATGCGATGTTCTGGTAGCCGCTTCGCAACCGCTTGGCGCCAACGCACTCGATGCCAATCTCGAAACGGATCTTGTATTCCCCGATCCCCTGGGCGGCATTGGCAATCTCTGCGGCCTGCCCGCGCTTTCCGTCCCTTGCGGCTTCACCGATCAGCATCTTCCCGTCGGATTACAGTTCGTCGCGAAAGCCGGCAACGACCTTGCCGTCAT
>Ga0075425_100000295_pt1 | contig 46104 bp, 29 predicted proteins | sample SoiMethybrSBSTD4_FD_75300 | JGI IMG/M metagenome (GOLD analysis project Ga0075425, IMG submission 75300) | Bulk soil microbial communities from a Populus tree surrounding site in Tennessee, USA - Soil MetaG P. TD hybrid SBSTD4 | ecosystem: Environmental > Terrestrial > Soil > Tree plantation... | reverse complement strand
AGTCTTGGTTGTTGGGTAGTGACGACCGGGAGGATTGTATGAAGCTGCGGCAAGTTAGGTTGATCGCATGGGGATTAGTGCTCGGACTGGGCACGCTAGGCTGGTTTGCTTCGCCGGCGGCGGCGCAGACTGGTCAGGCCAGCGTTACTGGGACGGTGCGGGATGCGAGTCACGCGCTGGTTACTGCAGCCAGCGTCGTGATCACCAATTCGGAGACGAATGTTGCTACTAAGACTCAAACCAACGGCGAGGGTATCTATTACTTGGGTGCCCTTCCGCGCGGCCCCTACATCCTGACTATCGAGAAGGATGGATTCAAGAAGTGGGAGGGAAATCTGGAACTCTACGTGGGGCAGAATGCGGTGGTTGATCCCGTACTCAACGTGGGTAGCGTGCAGGAAGTTGTGGCAGTTACGGGCGTGGCCCCGGTCATCACCACGCAGAGCGCGGAAATCTCTAACGTAAAGGACTATGAGCGCATCCGTCAGTTGCCGCTGAATGGCCGTGAGGTAACGCTGCTGTTAAACCTCACCCCCGGACTGGAGGGAGAGGGTTCGTGCAACGATCGCTCTAACACGTCGCCATGCACCAGCTTCCGGGTCAACGGCACAAAAGTTGGGGCGTTGGATGTCACCGTGGACGGGGTCTCCGAGGTAGATCGCTTTGGCGGCGGCGCCTCCCGAGTGCAGCCGGGTCTCGATACCGTACAGGAGTTCCGAATCGAGACCGCCGGATCCGATGCCCGGTACTCACGGCCTTCGACGGTCACAATCTCAACCCGCAGCGGAACCAACGCGCTTCATGGGAGCCTGTTTGAAACTCATCGCAACAACTCCGGCGGCCTGCGAGTTCGCCGGCGTGAGGACTTCGATTTTGCCACCGGCGTCTTCAATAAACCTGGACAGCTTATTCGGAACGAATACGGCGCGTCGGCTGGCGGGCCCTTTTACATTCCAGGCCTGTACGACGGGCGAAAAAAGAGCTTCTGGTTTGTGGCCTTCGAAGGGTTGAGGGCCCTGCAACAAAGTCTCAACGTGAATGATGAGAATGGCCAGCGCGTGCCCACCGAGACGATGTGGAACGGAGATTTGAGCAATGCCCAGGATACAGAGGGTCACCCGATCACAATTTATGACCCGCTGACCACAGATGCCAACGGTGACCGGCAACCCTTTCCGGGAAACATCATTCCATCTGACAGAATTAGCGCTACCGCCAAGGCGTTGGCCGCGATCACCGCGCGTCCAAGTTCCGTTAACAACCCTTACCTGGGGCCTAATTTCGTCCACTTCTATCCCGACAGAACCAAGCTGTGGAACTTGACAGTCAAAGGAGACCAGCACTTCGGCGATAAAGATTCCCTATCGGTCAGATATACCCGGAGCGCACGCAATCACACAACGGAAGGCGGGGTCTTTGCCGACCCAGCAACCGCGGCAGACGGTGCTGGAACCTCGAGAACCGACACCACAATTCATGATGTTGCGGCGAACTATAACCGGCTGATTTCGAATTCTTTCCTGAACGAACTCCTGGTCGGCGTGCACCGATCATTCCACGATCAGGGAACCTTGGCCGACTTTACAGACTGGGCGGGCCAGCTCGGCTTGCCCAACCCGTTCGGGGTCAATGGGTGGCCTACTTTTTGCGCCTCCAACCTGGGGTACTATGGTTATTTTTGCTGGGACGCGGACAATCATTCTAATCAAGCCTTAACCGCCGAGGTCCTGGATGACAACGCGACCTGGACCAAAGGCAAGCACACCGTCAAGTTTGGTGGAAGGGTGCGACTGGAGCAGAATAACGTTCGCGAACTTCAGCAGGCCCAAGGGTCGCATAGCTTTGACGGAGGCTGGACCGGACTGACCGCGCATGATGCAAACGATCCTGGGAGACTTGTCAATTTCACGGGGGACGGGTTTGCCGACTTGCTCCTAGGCCTGCCGAGTTTCTTGAGCAATCAATACAATCGAGGCTACTTCTATTTTCGACAGAAAGAAATAGGTCTTTACTTTAATGACAGTTGGAAAGTCTCACCGCGTTTGACACTGAACCTGGGATTGCGCTGGGACAAGTGGACCCCCTATCACGAAAAATTAAATCGCCTGACCACCGCCGATATCGCTTCCATATCCGACCCGAGTAAGTTCGAAGTGATTACGCCGGGAAACCACGATATGCACTCACTCCCTGGAATTCCGCCCTCCGTGCTGAGCTCCTGGGAAAACTTCGGCCTGACTTTCAAGACGGCGAGGGCGATAGGCTATCCGGATAGCCTGTTCGCTGCTGACAACAATAACTTCGGCCCACGCATAGGCGTCGCTTTCAAGATCACGCCTAAGACGGTTTTGCGCGGCAGCTACGGAGAGTATTTCTGGACGATGCCGCTGTCCCAGTTGTTGCAGGCTTCAAGAACCAACCCTCCTTTGAACCTGCGTTATCAAAACGTCTTGAACGATCGGAATTTTCCCATAAGCAACTTTACGAAGATCAGCAAACCGGCGCCTGAAGACTTTCTTCCAACTGTGACGGTGGACACCACTGGCAACGGCGTCATCTCACCGGGAGCGCAGTTGGAACAAGTTTGGGACGGACGCCATTGGACAGACGACCGGGTTCAGCAATGGCACGTGACCCTGGAACGCGAACTTCCTTACCAGACAGCTCTACGCGTTAGCTACCTGGGAACGCACGGAAGCGATTTGGAACAGAACTATGCGCTAAATACCCTGGAGGCAGCATTCAATTATGCTACTCGCACCGGCTTGGCGCCGCCGCCTGCGGATGGAAATCCTATTGATACCCGCCGCGTCAACCCAAACTGGAACCTCAGGGCCAAAAATCGTAGTGGATACTCCAATAGCCACTCAGGCCAGGTCGAGGTAGAACGCCGATTCTCGAATGGCGTGGCTTTTCAGTGGTTCTACACCTATATCCACGCCTTGACCACCACCGACGCGGGAGGTTTCACCAGCGGCAACTCCGGCATAAACGATATCCGCTCGGGAGCTGCGCCACCTGAAGTCATTGACCTGCTTGGCGAGCCGAATCTCAGTTACAACCAACGGCTTCACCTCGTCTATCTCAACTCCACCGAGATTCCTCCGCATCACATCCGTTTCAACGGCGTGGTTGATTTGCCCTTTGGCCGGGGCAAGAAAATCGCCGGCAATGCTTCTGGTGTTCTCAACCATGTGATCGGTGGTTGGCAGGTCGCCACTATTGGAGATTGGCGGGGCGGGTCCTGGCGTAGCGTTAGCGCCAGCCGCTTCCAGGCTGGCGATCCCCGCCTCAGCGCCGGCCAGCGGCTGGAAATGGATATTTTCGGCCGGCATCAACGTTTGTGGTTTAAGGGAGACTTCGATCCTACCCAGGCAACCAACGTGAAGGGAGGAGACCTGTCGGCTTTGGTTCCCGCGGATCGCAGTCAAAGAACGGTTCGCCCGTTCGGGCCGGACTGTAGCGGCAGTTTCGATAACAACCTGCTAGCGGTGACTTTGGCTGACAACAGTTGTTTCGACGCAAGCACTTCGGACTTCTTCAATCCCGGCAAGCGAGCCTATTTGATCGGTCCAGGCGCCTGGAATACGGACATCTCCGTGTTCAAGAACTTCAAAATCAGGGAGGTGGTGAATCTCCGGTTTACGGCGGATTTCTTTAACGCCTTTAACCACCCGAACGATATCGATCCCAATAGCACATCCGGGTTGCAGGATTTGAACCAACAGGCTAACGATCCGCGGATTATTCAATTCTCGCTGCGGCTAGACTTTTAGCCGAAGCGAAGTTAATGGAGGCCCCCTGCCAGCCAAGTGCTTGCGGGGGCTTATAGTTTTTGCAGCTTATCACTGTGATCTTGTGAAGAAGTGAGTCGGGAAAATCCAGCCTTTTGCCGTCTGCGTCTCCTGAGCAGCGCTGGCACTGCAGAATGGGCAAACAGAGCGCGCCCGCATCAGTACTAAGTTAGGATGTGCCAGCTTGCTCCGCACTTTGCGCAATTTCCAAAACACATGCAGCGTCGACAAGATGAAAATCCAAAATACGAGAAGTGGGGAGCGCACTTTGCCTCAACCCGACCAGATCCGCTTTTGGGGATTATGCAATCGTGGCCGGAACTCAGGGAGTTTTTCTGAGAGAAGTGAACTCCAGCGGAGGAGTGGACCCAAATGAGGGACAAAGTTAACGACGATGTTACGCGGCGCAATTTTATCAAGACGGCGGCCTCGGCCGCCGCGATTGCAGCCCTGCCAGGGGTTGCCGCAGCCGCAGAGAATTCAGGGCCCAGCGACGCGGTGCGTTACGGCTTTATCGGCACGGGAACACAGGGTTGCACCCTGCTGAGGTTTCTGACCACGATACCAGCAGGGCGATGCCTTGCCACCTGCGATATTTACCCTCCCAATCTCAACAAAGGAGTCGACACCATTGGCTCTAAGCCGGACACCTACGAGGACTATCGGCAACTGCTGGACAGGAAGGACATTGATGCGGTGCTGGTCGCCACGCCCCTCTATCTCCATGCGCGGATGACGATTGAGGGTCTCGAAGCGGGCAAGCACGTGTTCATCGAAAAGAGCATGTTCTTCAAGGAAGAAGAGGCTGCGCAGATCCGCAAAGTTGCCGCCGCGCATCCGAAGCAGATTCTCCAGGTAGGCCTGCACCGTCGCTCGAGCGTGCTCTATCAGGTAGGCATGGAAATGGTGCGCAAGGGCGCCCTGGGCAAGGTTTTACTGGTGCAATCACGTGTCACTACCCATAGCAGTTGGCGACGGCCCGTGGCGGATGCAAAGTATGAACGCCTGATTAACTGGCGAATGTACCGTGAATATTCAGGCGGACTGATGGCAGAGATGGGCTCGCATTTTATCGACATCGCAAACTGGGTGTTTGAGAGCGAACCGGTTTCGGTGATCGGCACAGGCGGGCTGGATTACTGGAAGGACGGGCGGGAAGTTCACGACAACGTTCACTCCATTTTTGATTACAAGGGCGGCGGAAGACATCACTTTCACTGCATGCTTTTCAATGGTCACCACTCCAATGGCGTGATGATCATGGGTGATCAGGGAACCCTGGATATCACCGATGATCGCGGCATCTACTTCCGTGAACCCGTCGCCAAAATCTCTTCGGGCCCCGCGAAGGAAAACTGGTGGGCTGGCGCCACTGTATCCAAAGCAGCCTCGCAAAAGGGTGTGCTGATATTTCCGGAAAAAGAAGCCAAGGACAGCGGTTTCGTCGATCGCGAGCTTCGTTACGCGAAGCAGTGGCTTGCCTCGATGGGTATTTATCAACCCGAAGAGCCCTTTGATCCTTACTGGGGCGAGTTAGTGAACTTCTTCGCCAGTATCCGCGAAGGCAAGCCAGTTGTTGCTCCCCTTGAGGTCGGGGTTGCGGATGCGATGGCAGTCATCAACGCCAACCGCGCAATTGACGAGGTTCAAAAGCCGTCCAGGTCAAAGAAGACAACTTAGTTTGGCTCTGGTGAAAGTTGATTCTGCTTGCGTCAGGGCTTTGGAAAAACAATGCCAGCTGCTGTCATACGTTACGAAGCCTCTCATCTAGCCATGGCAACTGAATTTGCTCTGGTTGCCTACGGTGACGATCCCCAGTACTTGAGCGCAGTGGGCAACGAGGTTTTTGAGGAGATCGACCGGCTGGAAGCCCAGCTCAGCAAGTTCAACCCTAAGAGCGAACTCTCCGTCATCAATCGAACGGCGGCTTCAGGAAGCATTTGTGTGGAACCGAAACTCTTTGCGTTGCTTTTGAAGGCGGTCAATCACAGTGAGTCAACTGGAGGGTCCTTTGACGTCACCACCGGGCCACTAATGAAGGCCTGGGGTTTCTTTCGCGGCAAAGGTCGCGTTCCGACAAATTCTGAAATTGCCCAGGTTTTGCGTCGAGTGGGGTATCGACACCTGCGCTTGAACCGAGCGGACCGCACAATCCGCTTCGATGTCGAGGGTCTCGAGATTGATCTGGGTGCAATCGGGAAAGGCTACGCGGTTGATCGGGCCGTGGATATTCTGCGAGGCTACGGCATCACGCGGGCGTTGGTGTCAAGCGGCAGCAGCAGCCTTTATGCTCTCGGTACACCGCCCGGAGCGCGCGGCTGGTCGATTAGCCTTCGCAATCCCTACGACAGCGAGAGGGCCGCGAACGTTATCTGTCTTCGAAACTGCTCCCTCTCGACCTCAGGCAATTACGAGAAATTCTTTACGGTAGGCGCCAAAACGTACGCGCACATCCTCAACCCCGCTACCGGCAAGCCGGTGGAGAAGATGCTGGCGGCTATCATCCTGGCGCCATGCGCCTGCGATGCCGACGCTCTTTCGACCGCGTTGTACGTAATGGGCGTCGAGCGCAGCCGAGAGTACCTCGGCACTCATCCTGACCTTATGGCGCTTTTTTATCTGCCTGGGGGCAAGGACCAGAGGTTCCGGCGCGTGCTCCTTCACTCGGCCCGCGCAAACGCCATCGGTGCATTCTTACCCCGAACTAGGGATCGAACCACCGGCAATCGGGCGAGGGCAAGTTAGCCGTGTCGATCACTATGGCATCAAGAAAACAACCATTCCGCCAAGCCCAGGCCTCAAGCTGGAACAAGGACTTTCTAAGGAAATACCTTTGCCATTACCTTGTCCTGTTCACTTGCCTGCTGCTGATTCCAGCGACGCTCCTCGGCCAGAACCCGTCCCCACTTGCATCCGCAGGTTATGCGGTCCTTCCGGTACCCCAAAAGGTCACATTGACCGGTAACAACTTTGCATTAGACGGTCAGTGGCAGCTAGTGCTGGAAGGAGTGAAAGAGAAAGATGTCGCGGTCGAGAGCCTAAAGGAGGGTTTGGCAACCAGATTCCATCTGAGACTCGCTGCGGAGCGTTCCGCTCGCTCGGAGCCGGGCGTGATTCGGATGGTGCTGCAGGGGAACTCAGTGGCAATCGGGGAAGCGACCGATAGAGACAAGTCTGTCCTCGCCGAGCAGGCTTACCGCGTCACCCTAGGCCCGAAAACCGTGACCATCGCAGCCAACGCCAGTCCCGGGCTCTTTTACGGAGTGCAGACGCTTGTTCAATTGATTCGGCGTCGGGAGGAGCGTCTTTGGCTTCCCGAAGGAGAGATAGTGGACTGGCCCGATCTTCAATTGCGCTCCATCTATTGGGACGATGCCCATCATCTCGAGCGCCTCGACGTGCTGAAACAGGCTGTCCGGCAAGCGGCGTTCTTCAAGATCAACGGTTTTGCTATCAAACTTGAAGGGCACTTCCAGTACAAGAGCGCTCCGGCCATGGTTGAGCCTTATGCAATGACACCCTCGGAGCTGCAAGAGCTCACCGACTTTGCGCTGCGTTATCATGTGCAACTCATCCCCTACTTGGATGCCCCGGGCCACGTCGCCTTCATCCTGAAGCACCCGGAATATGCGGCGCTACGCGCGTTCGCAGACAGCAACTATGAACTCTGCGTCACCAATCCCGAAACCTACAAGTTATTGTTCGGCATGTATGACGATCTGCTCAACGCCACCAAAGGCAGCAAGTTTTTCATTGTGTCAACCGACGAGCCGTATTACGTAGGCATGGCTAGCAGCGCCCCGTGCGATGAAGCGTCACGCGCTCGCGAGCTCGGGTCGGTAGGCAAGCTGCTGGCGGAATTTGTCACCAAGGCATCCGACTACTTGCACGACAAGGGCCGCACCGTGTGGTTCTGGGGAGAATACCCGTTGACTCCCGATGACGTCCCCTCCCTGCCAAGCCACATGGTAAATGGCGAGGTGCATGGTAACGAATTCGACGCTGCCTTCAAGAAGCAGGGAATTCGCCAGCTCGTCTACACCTCGACTCAGGGCGAGGAGCCGCTGTTTCCCGATTACTACACGCTGCCTTCGACGCGTCGCCTGCATTCCAAATCGCCGGACCAGGGGCGGGTCACGGAGATGTTCAACCGGATCTCGTTCACTTCAGCGCGCCAGCAGTCTGACTTGATGGGAACAATTGTGGCGGGATGGGCGGACGCCGGGTTGCATCCGGAGACATTCTGGCTGGGATACGCGACCGGTCCTGCCGCTGCCTGGCACCCTGCGGCGACGAACCCCGCCGAGCTCACGAACTCTTTCTACGATTTGTTCTACGGACCCGGCGCCCGCAACATGGGTCGGCTTTTTCAGCTCATGAGCGAGCAGGCACAGATCTGGGATGACACCTGGGAGGACATGGCTTCAAGCGCCCGAACCCCTATCTGGGGCAACTCGGACAAAATCTTCAACCCGCCGAAACCCGCAGGTGATCAGACCCTTCCGCTGTTGCCGGTTCCTTCTGCCGGAACTCTGGCGGTTGGGCATGATTGGAAACAGGAGAATTCCCGGCGTCTTGAGCTTGCCACCGCCGCCCTCTCCGAAAACGATGAGCTGCTCGACCTGCTGTATGCGAACCTCGAAGGAGTCCGCGACAACAGGTACAGCTTGGAAGTGTTCCTCTCGATCGTCGGGCTCTACCGGCAGAACCTGCAGATGATCCTCGATCTGGGTGAGATCAGCGACCGGCTGAAAGCGGCGCAGACTGCTGCTGGAAAGGGAGATGGCGGCGAAGCACTGGCCGCACTTGATGAGGCACTGAACACCGTGGCTCGAATCCAGCGCCGACGCAATCGCGCCTTCCAGGATGCGACCACTACCTGGTACAAGACATGGTTTCCGCGGGTTGCCGAGGCTAACGGAAGGCGGTATCTCGACCAAGTGGACAACGTGAAGGACCACCGGCCGGTGCGCACCGTCGACATGAGCTACTTGGTGTATCGCGAGCTCCTCTATCCGCTCGGTGACTGGGCAGCTCGGACCCTCAACGCCAGGAACGAATACGCCCGCACGCACCAATCGCCCGTACGTACGCTGGAGCTGAACTGGAAGGACACTACCACGTCGGGGAACGAAGCCGGTCAAACTCCCTAATGGCCTTGGAACCGCAGCTACCTTGAGCGCCCTGACCCACGGATTCTGCGCAGGGCCTCTTGGAAATCTGCCCGATCCGGAGCCAGGCGAACCGCCATTTCATATTCGCGCGTGGCGTCCTGCGTCTTGCCGAGGGCTTCGTAGATACTGCCAAGAAGACCACGAAGCTCGGAATTAGCAGGCCGGCTCATCTCCACCCGCTCCGCGTAGGTGCGGGCCCGTTCAAAGTCTTTGCGCGCGAAGCTATACCGTGCCATCAGGTAATTCCCGATTACGTCGTCTGGGGCGATTGCCTCCATCTTTGCCAGGTGCGGATAGGCACGGTCTAGATCGCCGGAATCGAGGAACATCTCGGCCAGATAGCCATGCGGTTCCCAGCGATTCGGATCGGCCAGAGCGGCCTGCTCGAACAAAGATCGCGCTTCCGTCACATTTCCCTCGTCAAGCTTCAACTCACCCCGAGCGATGTCCCTGTCCACGGTCTGATTCTTGTCTTCACTTTGGCGCTGAGCGCTGGTGGCTTGCTGAAACCTGTTGAAGTATTCCTCTGCCCGGACCCGGTTGCCCTTCCTCTGGTAAGCGCGCCCCAGGGAATAGTAAAGCTCCGGAAAGGCGGAGGCGACCGGCTCCGCGCGCTGCAGGTGGGCGATGGCCTCGTCGACTTCGCCCCTTGCCAGAGCGACCGTTCCTAGCTTGCAAAGGTACTCGGGGTTATTCTGGTCCTGTTCCACGGCCTTGAGCAGGGCTGTCTCGGAGGCCTCCAATTTACTATCCTGATAGAGGACCTTGCCTAGTTCGAAGTATGCGTCTGGGTTGCGGGCAGGTTCCTTTTCGATGCTCTTCTTCAAAGCCTCCACGGCCGGTCCGAATTTTCCTAGCGCGATGTAAGCCTTGCCTTGGTCGAAATCGACACTGGCATCCTTGGGACTTCGTTCACTCAGCAATGCAAGAACTCTCAAAGCATCATCCGTCTTCCACAGGCGAAGGTAGGTTTCCGCCAGGAGCTTCAACCAGGCGGCCTCGAGTTGTGCCGCAGAGCCCTGCTTTTCCACTATGGCCAACGCAGCCAACGCATTGTCGTTCTGCTTCAATTGCGACAGAACGCTGGCCTGAAGCACCCGATATTCCGTCTTTCCGGGAGCAAGGCGAACCGCTTCCTGCAATTCGAGGGCGGCGGCGGTCAGTCGGCCGGCCTGGTTGAGCGCCATGGCGGAATAGAAGTACGGACTGGAATCCTGAGGAGCTGATTGCTTGCAACGGTTGAATGCCGCCAGCGACTCGATGTAGCGGCCGGCGGCAATAAGTTTGATCCCCGCCTCCAGGTGGTCTTCCGTTTTGCCATGATTTGCCTGCGGTGCGTCGGCGGCGAACAGCACTTCCGCCATCGCTAATAGAAAAACCAAAATCAAGGCGTTCGTTCTTAGAGACTTCATGTTCGACACAACCGCACACCTGAAGACGGGGAATGATTGCACAACCAGTCGAAGACAACTCCAACCCTTGCATTCTCCAACCGCTGGCTCGGGGAAGGTCTAGTCATTGGTTTGGAGCATCTTTCGGGGCCGTGGGCGGGAGCGAGCTGGCACGGTCGAATTCCTCTTGCGCTTGCGTATGGAGGCCTTTTGTCTCGTAAGCTTGACCCAAGCGGTAGTGGGCTTGCTTCATCTCGGGCGCGATTGCGACGGCTCGCTCCAGTGCCTGCACCGCATCGTCGACGCGCTTTTGGTAGAGGTAAATTTCACCTAATGCCGTGTATGCCTCCGCATAATCGGGATGCAACCTAATAGCTTCCTGGAAAGCGCCCGCGGCTTCGTCCACGCGCTTCAAGCGCAAGTAGGTGGATCCCAGGCCGAACGCCGCGGTAAAATTCGTCGGCTCAAGTTCCAACGCCTTCTTAAAATGCTCCATCGCGGCTTCGTTGTTGAAAGTCTGTGCGTACATCACGCCCAGATAGTAATGCGGTTGAGCGAATTTGGGCTTCAGGTCAAGCGTTCTGTTAAACAGTTGGATGGCCTGCGGGAAGTCTCTCATCTGGAAGTGATCCAGGGCTGCCAGCAATAGCACCGGCAAAGAATCGGGCTCGATTTTCTGCGCCTCACCCAGTTTGCGGAGAGATTCTTCATAGCGGCCCTGCTGCCCATCCGCCATTGCCTCCCAGAACAATTCGTACACTTGGAGGCGGTCCTTGGGATCGGGAAGCTCTTTGCCAGTCGCGTCGGCAACGCTGCCTGCGGGGGTTGTCACGTAGCCCAGAGCATGCAGTCGGGCCAGGAGGGCTGGGTCGGTTAGCTCTTTACCGCCTGCGTCTGCGCCTAAGGCGGACGTATAGCGTCGGAGGACGTTGGCAAGTCTGTCGCGCATCACTTGGGCTGCGGCCGGACGCGCACCCATCAGGTTCTTGGACTCGTGCGGATCTGCGACGGTGTCGTAGAGTTCCGGCCGTGGCGCCTCAATGTACTTCATACCCTTCCACCTCAACCCGCGTAATTGGCTCCAGCTGAAGTGCAGAAGAGGTAAGAAAGTTTCCCCATAAACATCTGAAGAGCCGGAACTGGGACGGCCTAGAATCTCGCTGAGCAAACTACGCCCCTGCGCGGCAGGCGGGACTGGAATGCGCAAGGCTTGAAGGACGGTTGGCATGACGTCCACCAGGGAAACGTCTTTGCCAACGACGCGGGGCGTGACACCAGGGACCTTGACCATCAATGGCACATGCAGAGTCGAATCGTAAATGAAGAACCCATGTTTCTGTTCGCCGTGGTCACCCAGGCTTTCGCCGTGATCACTCGCCAGGATGACCAACGAATTCGCAAAGCTGGCCTTTCCCTTCAAGAACGACACCAGACGACCCACCTGAGCGTCGACAAAGGCGATTTCCCCGTCATAGGAGCGAGTCTTGTAACGGCTGGCGTATGGCTCGGGCGGCTTGTAGGGATAATGGGCATCGTACAGGTGAACCCAGAGGAAGAACGGCCGCCGCGGCCCCGGCTTCAGCCAGCGTAGCGCTTCATCGACTACCATGTCACCCGGTCGTTTCACAATGTCTGCCTTCGCTTCGTCAAGATGGTTGAAGTCGAAGTGATCGAAGTAGGTTTCAAAACCCTGATTCAATCCATAACGGGAATCGAGCACAGGGGAGCCGAGGAACGCTCCTGTGGCATAGCCGTTCTGATGCAGCACCTTAGCGAGCGTGACAGTGCTGGATGGAAGCGTATTGGTGGCGAAGTCGTGCACGCCTGTGGCCATGGGAAAGCTTCCGGTAAAGAGAGATGCGTGTGCGGGAAGAGTCAGCGGAACCGTAGTAAAGGCATGGCTGAAGCGCGCGGACGAACGCGCCAGGGCATCGATGTTGGGCGTCTGAATCAGCCCGTAGCCGTAGCACCCCAGGTGGTCGGCACGTACCGTGTCAATAGTAATAATGATGACATTAGATTTTGTTTCCGCTGCCTGGAGCTTGATCGTAAGCGGGACGAGAAACAGAACGGTAAACAGCCACCTTTGAAGAGGGCAGCGGGTGACGAAAAAGCCTTTAGCCCTCCGAGAAATGTGGCAAGAACGATAGGAGATCACAACCGGGGTTTGCGTAGACCATTTCATTTGGTTTGATATACGATATATCACTTTGGCGTTCCTAATTTTTGGCGGTGCAGTTTGGCATCCCGAATACGGGCTTAGCAGAACGAGGAATTTTCCCAGGGGGAGATGGCTTCGAATCTGCGGCCCGGATGGTTCCCGCCAGATTCTCGCGGTCTCGCAGGCGCCCAGAGGGATGCTGAAGGTCAAACCGTACTCGTACTGATCTCAAGTTCCAAGATTCTATCGCGATCCTGGTATTTGCGGAACGTGGGCTCGGTCCCTTGCGGCTGCATTGATGAGCCGATGAAGACTTGAAAAATCATGTCCGACTAAGCAATTTCAGGTCCCGACATCGTAGCTTGCTGGCCCTCGCCGGAGGTGGTAATGAAGACGCGAATGCTGTTCCTGCGGGTGGGAATCGTTGCCATCCTTGCGCCCCTGCTGTCGCCATCATTCTTAGGCCAGGAAGCCAGACCGGTGTCGACGGATCACAGGCCGGCATGGCTCAGAGAGACTCCTTTGGTGATCGTGTCGAATCACGACAGCATGCCGATCTTTCAGCGGCGCAGAGGCGGTGCTCCGACGTGGCAGGAGGAGGATTACGAAAAGGAACACACCGAAGAGGCGATCGCCAAACTCAAGCAGCTCGGAGTAACGCTGGTCATCGTCCACTTCTATAAAGGGTTCGGCCTGGAAGCGGAGAGAGATCACCTTGAGAAAGCAAAACAACTGGCCGCAATCGTCAAGCAACACGGACTGAGATTGGGTGTCTACGTCGGCAGCACGATTGCTTACGAAACCTTCTTGCTGGAAGAGCCCAAGGCAGAGGAATGGTTTGTTCCTGACTATCTAGGCAAGCCAGTTTTCTATGATGACCAGACCTACCGCAAGCGCGTTTACTTCATGCATCCTGGCTACCGCGATTACATTCGGCGCGTGCTCAGAATCGCCGAAGATGAATTCCACGCTGATTTGATCCACTTCGACAATACCAGTATGCAGGCGGAGCCCTCTATTTTCCAGCACCCACTGGCCATTGAGCAGTTTCGAGACTTCCTGCGAAGAAAATACACGCCCGATCAGCTAAAGAAGCGATTCGGGTTTTCCGATCTCCGCTACGTGCTTCCCCCCCGCTACGACCGTCCGCTCAGCATTATCCCTGATCCGCTTTTCCAGGAATGGGCTGATTTTCGATGCGAGACCTTGAGCAAGTACTACGCCGAAATGGAAGGCCTTCTCCGCGCGTTGAATCCGGTAGTAGCTGTCGAGACCAACCCGCATTCAGGAATCTCAGGTAGAAATACCATCTGGGAGCAAGGTGTCGACTATCCTCGATTGCTCGCCCACATGGATGCGGTGTGGACCGAGGAGGGAGACCCTGCGGGAGTTACCAGCGATGGGATCCTGGTCAGCCGCATCCGCACCTTCAAAATGGCCAGCATCCTGCACAACACTTTGTTCGTCGGAACCGGAGGAGACGGCGGCAGCACGCTGCAGATGGCGGAGGCGATGGCTTTTGGCAGACAATGCATCGGGGACGTAGGCGGTGTGCTGGCTGGCTACGACCTGCCGGAAGATCACCAACGGTACATCCGCTTCTTTCGCGAGAATTTCGAGCATTATCGCGACGTGGACAACATTGCCGATGTCGCGGTGCTTCATTCCTTCGCAAGCATGGGTTTTAACAACGACCGTCCGGCGGTCAGCACTATGCTGTTTGAACAGGCATTGATTCAGGGCAAAGTTCCTTTCGACATTATTTTTGATGACAATTTGAAAGATCTCTCGAAGTACCGCCTGTTAGTACTGGCTGATCAGGAAAGTTTGAGCGACGAAAAGCTCGACCTGATCCGAAAGTTTGTGCACCAGGGCGGTGGCCTCGTCCTCACCGAGAATTCCTCTCTCTATACGGAATGGCGCCAGCAACGGCGTGATTTCGGACTTGCTGATCTTATGAACGTCAGGGTGCCGGGCCGTCGAGAGGCCCGCACACCCGACGCCCTGTTGCAGATCGCTCCAGCTCGCAATCAGGTTGGGCGCGCCCGGGTCGCCTATATTCCCGAAATCAAGCCCACCACCGAAAAGCCTCCCGCCGTGCGCATGACCAGCGAATATTGGAAGCTTCCTGTGAATTGGCAGGAGCTGATCGATGCGGTGAAATGGGCTGCGGGCGACCAGCTCTCCGTGGAGATGAATGCGCCGCCTACTGTGGTTGCAGAACTGACAGAAGAGAAGAAGAAAAATGAAGTGCTGGTGCACCTGCTCAATTACAACGTGGCGAAGGCACCGTCGGTTAGAAACATTGAAGTAAGCCTTCGGCTTCCTGAGACGAAGAGGGCGAGCAAAGTTGTTTTGCTTTCGCCAGATGGGGGAAACTCACAAGCTGTGCCGGTGGCGCTGAAGAATGGCAGGCTCACCTTCACTGTGCCGCGCTTGAGAACATATACCCTGGCAGCCGTTCCGTTGGAGTAGTTATGATCGCCGCGCTCATGATTTTTCATCTCCCGTGAAAGAGATGCTCTCCCCGAATCGACGACAGTTTCTGCTGGACGCTTTTGCCCTGCCATTGATTTCAAGAAAGTGGCGGGCACAAGGTGCTGCCGATTCGGGTCAACCGGGCTCCCTCCATTCATACCGCGAAGAAATGCCGGACATGCTCTTGTCCTACTTCGCCCAGAAAACCAATGCTCTGGCAGCCGAATGGGAGCAGGTGAGGAGCAAGATCCAGACGGCCGCCGCTATGGAAGATCGCAACCGATTCGTCCGTGAAAAGATCACGGCGATGCTCGGCGGCTTCCCCCAGAGAAGTCCTCTCGATCCTATTGTGGCAAAGGTAATGGAGCGCGACGGCTATCGAATCGAAAATGTGATGTTCCAGAGCCGGCCCCGTTTCTGGGTCACGGGCAACCTTTACGTCCCCACCTCCGGCACGCGACCCTTTCCCGGAATTATTTCTCCCTGTGGGCACTACGCGGAAGCTCGCATGTACCCGGCTTACCAGTTCTTGTACCAGAACCTGGTCAGGAACGGTTTTGTCCTCCTGGCTTACGATCCCATCGGACAGGGTGAGCGGCGCTATTACTGGAATCCGCACACTAACAAAAGCGAGATCGAAGGCCCGGTTACGTGGGAGCACGACATGCCCGGCCACCCTCTCATGCTAGTCGGAGATAACCTGACGCAATATCACATCTGGGATGGCATGCGGGCCATCGACTACCTCCTGACCCGGCCCGAGGTGGATCCGAAACGAATTGGGTGCACCGGCCATTCTGGCGGCGGGACCCTGACGCTCTTTATCAGTGCTTTGGATGAGCGCGTGCAATGTGCCGCGGTGCATCAGGGAGGAACGCTTCATCGCTGGCCCCTCACGATCAAGCCTGAGACTGCCATAGGGACAGGGGACATAGAACAACACTTCTTTCCCGCGGCGACCTTTGGAATCGACATGTGCGATGTGCACGTCGCAATTGCCCCGCGGGCTCTGCTCGCCACCATCGAGAACTATGCGACGGAATTCAACAAGACAGTCCAGCACATCCAGGAGCGTTATCGTCTGCTGGAAGCGCCAGAACGGTTTGCCATAGAAGAGGCCGCCGATCCGCATGCCATGACGGTGAAACTGAGGCTGGCCACTACGGATTGGTTCTGTCGGTGGTTCTACAGTCATCGCGGCCCGGCACACGAAGCTGAATCTGTTCCGGAAGCACCCCAAACCTTGTACTGCACACCTAATGGGTCGCTGCGCTACTCGCAAGAGGGCGAAACGATTTTTTCGCTGATCTTGAAAAAGCAGGCGGAGCTTCCGCCCCCCCGAAAAGTGCCGTCCAGTCGCACCGAGATCGACTCGTTCCGTGCGGCGACAAGCGCCGAAATCTCGGAACTCTTGCACATTCGCAGATCCAATTACCCTCTTGAGGCGAGGCGTATCGTCACTACGCCTCGCAAGGGCTATGACATTGAGAAAACAGAATTCCTTTCCGAGCCGGGTATTTACGTCCCGGTCTGGGTTTTTGTGCCCGAACAACCGCGGCGTGATTCCTCTGTGCTCTATGTTGACGAGGCTGGAAAACAAGCAGAGGGAATGGAGTTCCGCGCACTCGAGAAGTTGGCCCGCAACGGATTTCTGGTGGTAGCGGTTGATGTCCGCGGCATGGGAGAGACCAAACCACCACATCCCGACAACGAGCCTCCGGGGACATTCCGAAACCTAGATGACGCCGAAACGGCGCTGACCTATTGGGCTTGGGAAATCAACGAATCGTTGTTCGGCATGCGAGTGCAGGATGTAATCCGCAGCGTCGACTATATGTTGGGTCGGACGGATGTGAGTCACACCGGCGTATGTCTGATCGGCAAGGGCATGGGCGCCCTGTGGTCGCTCTACGCCGCCGCTCTGGACGACCGGATTCGTTCGGTAATCTGCGATGCTGGGCTGCTTTCGTATCGCTGTCTTGCCCGCGCGGACCGCTATCTGCACGGTGCCAATATTTTCATCCCGAATGTGTTGCAGCATTTTGATCTACCCCAGGTGGCCGCCGCTCTCGCGGATCGATCATTGGCGCTGCTCTCGCCGGTGGATGAGATGAAAGAGAGTGTTGCGACAAAAGTTGCTGATCAAGAGTTCCAGTGGGCGAGGGCCGTCTATGCCGCTGTCGGTGCGGCAGGTCATTTCAGCGTTCTGCGGCGGAACGAAGAGATCGATGCCGCTGACCAGTACCTTTCACTGCTTGGCGGCTTCGGCGGTGCGTAAAGATCGTAGAGATAAAGATAAAGATAAGGCTGACAGCATCATGTCTTGCCTGGGGGTGTGATGTCATCATTCTCTCGCCGGGAATTCCTGCATGGGGTTAGCGGTCTCCTCCTGTTACCGCTCTTACGGGCAGAGCAGCCCGACGTCATTCTTTTTAACGGGAAGATCTGGACGGTCGATGAAAATCAGCCACTGGCCCAAGCGGTAGCCGTTAGCGCGGGCAGGCTAGTCGCGGTCGGTTCTGATCATGACGTAGTGGCCTACGCGGGTGGGAATACTCGAAGATTTGATCTGTCGGGCAAAATCGTGCTGCCGGGCTTCATTGATGCGCATTCTCACCCCCTCGAGTCGGGCCGAGCTCATCTGCGCATGGTGGCATGCGACCTGCCGACGATTGCCCAGGTCGTCGCGGCAGTCAAAGCGCGGGCCGCAAAGACGCCGCCCGGGCAATGGGTTCAGGGATTTCTATACGACGACAGTAAGACCGAGCATCCCATCACGCGCGAGGAACTGGACGCCGCAGCGCCGGATCATCCAAGCATCATTTATCACCGCGGCGGGCACATTGCATTTGTGAATTCACTCGCCCTGAAAGCTGCCGGCGTCGACGAAGCGACGCCCGATCCCGAGGGCGGGCGCTACGAACACGGCCCATCCCGAAGACTCACCGGCCGTGTAGCTGACAAAGCAGTAGAGGGTATCAAGCGGCTCATTCCCTTGCAGAGCATTCCGGACGAAGACCGCGATGCCCTCAAGCTGATCCAAAAAATGGTGACGAGCAAAGGCATCACTTCGGTTGGCGATGCCAGCGCATCGCCGATGGACCTGCACGCCTACCAGAACGCGCATTCCGCGGGTGAATTATCTATGCGTGTTTATTGCATCATGATTGTGGACTCGCTCGACCGAATGCTAGCCGCCGGAATCCGAACTGGATTAGGTGACGAGTGGGTACGGGTAGGCGGCATTAAGCAGTTTGCCGATGGCTCTATTTCCGAGCGAACTGCCAGGCTCTCGCAGCCGTACGTCGGCATGCCGGACTACTACGGGCTATTTCTCAGCAGTGAAGAAGAACTGTACGAGAACAGCAAGAAAGCTTACGGGGCTGGATGGCAGCTATGCACTCACGCCAACGGTGACGTGGCGATTGACCGTGTATTGAAGGTTTACGAGCGCGTTCAACGTGAGATACCGGGTCGCGAACCGCGCAATCGAATTGAACACTGCACCCTCATAAATGATGCTTTGGTGCGGCGTATGCGCACGCTGAACGTCACTCCCGTGCCGTTTTCCGGGTATGTCTATTATCACGGCGAGAAGATGCACTATTATGGCGCCGAGCGGTTGACGCACATGTTCGCCATGCGCAGCTTTCTTGATGCCGGACTCCGCCCTACGGACTCCTCCGATTACACTGCCAGCCCGCTCGAACCGATGATGTGGTTGCAATCCCAGGTTACGCGAAAGGACAAGCAGGGCAATGCCTGGGGTACAAATCAGCGGATCACTCTTGAAGAGGCCATTCGCTGTGGAACTATCAATGGTGCCTATGCCTCGTTCGAGGAAAACGTAAAAGGCTCCATTGAACCCGGAAAAGTCGCAGATCTGATTGTGCTAGGACGCGATCCTTTTCATGAAGACCCGGCGGCTCTTTCCACCATTCCGGTGGAAGGGACCATGGTGGGCGGCAAATGGGTGTATGAGTCTTGAATCCTAAGCGCGGATGACTCTCAGAACTCGGAACCGTAGTCATGCTGCTTGAGCGAACGCCGATATTGACAAGACTTTCGCCAAAGATGGGTCAACCTTAGCAGTGACTCTTCGCATGAGGTCTGGCTGCTCCATGCATAAATTCGTGGGAGTACTCGCGCTGACCGGTGTGATTCTGTGCTGTGTGGCATGGCCTGCCGGCCCACCCGCGGCAATAACGCAAGTGGAGTACCGCGATTTTCCCGGCCTGTCGATGATGGATGGAAATTGGGCGGCCCTGTTGGCCGCCTCCGACGGCAAAGTGTATACCGGCCTGGCATACCACGGAGGCGATGGTCACCTGGTCTATTACGACTCAAAGACCGAGCGCATGCATGATGTTGGCAACTTGACCGCGCTCTCCGGCGAATCCTTGCTCAAGCGCGGTCCGCAATCCAAGATTCACGCCAAGTTCGGAGAGGGCAAGGACGGGCGAATTTATTTTGGCACTCACGGGGGATATTGGTGGGACTACGCACGATACGGCACCAAGGAAGGATATCCGGGCGCGCACTGGATGGCGTACGATCCGAAAACCGACCGTGTGGAAGACTTCGGGTTGGGGTGTCCAAACGAGGGCATCAACACCGGAGCTTATGATCCCGTCTGGCAACGGATCTATGGATTGACCCATCCGCGGGGACACTTGGTTTATTACGATGTGGCCAAACGCATGACCGCGGATAAGGGGCGTATCAACAACTTCGATTCGATCTGCCGGACCCTGGGAATCGACGACAAGGGGCAGGTATACGGCAGTTTCGGAGAAGGCCAGATTTTCAAGTACGATCCCCAGACTGACCAGCTTACCGAACTGCCCCTTCGGGTGCCCATTAGACCCAAAGGCATCTCTCTCGGCCGCGACTACGATAAGTCAGAAACCGCCTGGCGGGTGGTCGTTTGGGACGAGGAGACGAAAATTTTCTATGGTGTCGACGAGAGCGCCACCATTTTGTTTTCGTTCGATCCCAACAGCACGCCTAACGGCGAAATCCGCCGCCTTGGACAACTCTGCATCCCGGGATTCGAAGAGCGCCGCGATATTCCTTACGCGACTCTGAGCCTTACGCTGGCACACGATCGCAAGCTCTACTATGCCGCAGCCGGGCGCGAGTTCGACTACTCTGGAAGCACCGGGCCGGCCACTTCCCACCTCATAAGTTATGACTTGAAGACGGGCAAAACTGAGGACCATGGTGGAATGCTGCTGCCAGACGGCCGCCGCGTCCTGGGTACGAATTCAGCCACCACAGGCCCTGACGGTACGGTGTATTTCGTTGGAGCGATTGAAGTCCGGGCTGAAGAGGGCAAGCCTCTCGAGGCAGCGGGGAAGATTGGGAGTGTCTACTACCGGCTGGCGATGATCATATATCGCCCACGCACATGACTTCTGGGAGAGTCCAGCAAACCTGGCGGATCACAGCCGCGTTCATCGCGCTGGTGCTGCCCGTGTGGGGGCAGCGGGATAAAAGCTACGACTTCTCGGTAGTGTCCCAGGTAAGGGTCGACTTGCGCGATCTGGGCTACCCGCCGGTCGATGTGATTCCAGCGGACGAATCGCAAATCAGATCTCTCACCGTGGGTCCGGACGGGCGGCTTTACGGAGCCACCAGCGGCCAGCGCAGCCACTTGTTCCTGCTCGCGCCGCAACATGGGTATGTGGAACCCTTGGGGACGTTGGCAGACTCGAAGGTAATCCATCATTCGTTGGTGGTGGATCAAGCGGGCGAGGTATATGTCGGAACCGCCCTCGCCGTAGATAACAACTCTCAGGGTTATGAACACTACGCCGGTGGTCACCTGCTTAAGTATGTCCCCGCCAAAGACGAAGCACGAAACGGGATTCGAATCGATAAACCTTGCCCGGTGGTTGACCTGGGCATTCCGTCCAAAGGTCAGGGCATCTATGCGCTCGCCATCGATCGATCACGGTCCGCAATTTACGGTTTGACCTATCCGGATGGGGAGTTTTTTTCCTACCAGATCCAAACCTCTCTGGTGAAGATACACGGACGGGTTGCGAAGAACATCACGCCCGGCGAAAAGTTCGAAAACGAGAAGGCCATTGGCCGTGCGCTGGCCGTCGATCAAGAGGGGAATGTTTTCACCAGCGGCGAGGATGGAAAGTTCTATCGTTTCGACGTGAAAACCCAGCAACTGGAGCGCTTGGACATCGGCGTCCCTGCGGTCCAAGGGCGCGAAGTTTATAACCGTATCGATGCGTGGACATCCGATGCGGAGGGCAAACTCTATGGCGGCACTTCAGACGGTTATCTGTTCCGCTTGAATCCGGCAAAGCTGGAAGTCGTTAACCTTGGAAAGCCTCTTAACCAATATCGAATTCGTGGGCTGGTGCTCGCGCACAATGGCAAGCTCTATGGAATCGGAGGCGATGACGATGAGATGGCGCGTCTCTTCTCCTATGCTCCCGCCAGCGGGCTTTACGAGCTTCTGGGAATGATTGATGTCAATCGGCGCCCATACTATTCCTGGCAGGGATACGTATTCGACGCGATGGTCGTGGGATTAGACGGCACGATTTACATGGGGCAAGCCGAACGAAAATCGAAGTTGTATTTGTATTATCCGCAGTAAATCTGCTCGATCTGTAACACGGCGCTTCTTTGTTTACCGAGTGGTGTTCCGGTCCTGTTGTGTTAGCCACGTTCCATCCGGACTACTCGAACCCGAATGTCCAGCTCTGCCTATTTTCTGCGGAACGCTTGTGGTGCTACGCCAGGAACATCCCTGGGTTCGCTGTCGGTCCATCCAGATGTCCAACCAGTCGCTTCTCCATTCCCTCCCGAGAGGGCTTGAGTTGCTGTCTCAGGCTCTCTTTCTCCTGATGGTTGAGCGGTGAAAAGTGCCGCACAGTCTCAACGTTGCGTGCAAGCATTTCAGGGCGCGGCATTCCCACGACCGCAGTCGCTACGGGCAAGCTCATGGAATATCGGAGCAGAGAGCCCATGTCTGCCTTTCCCGGACCGTCGCCCACCAAAAACTCCTGACCGGTCACCTTCATGGCGATCACGCCAAGACTCTTGGCATTGGCGGCGGGCAGGGCCAGCTCTTCAAACCGGCCGTTACGGGAAGGGTTGAGAGCCATCTGCACGCAGTCAAGGTCGTGTCGCTCGATGGCCTTGGCCATCACTTCTCCGTTGGTATGGCTGGTCATGCCGGCAAAGCGCGCAATCTTCTGCTCCCGCGCTTCCATCAAACCCTTAAGAGCTCCGTCCGGGGCCTCGATTTTCGCCAGATCGTCGGCTTGGCCCAAGCTGTGAATATGGACCAGATCCACATGGTCTGTCCGGAGCCGTTTCAGACTTCCCTCCAGACGGCGCAAGAATTCGTCTCGGCTGCGATCGGGAATCTTCGTTGCCAGCCAGACTTCTTTGCGACGCGAAGCCATCACTTTGCCGACGCGCGTTTCACTCTCGCCATCTCCGTAGGCGTAGGCCGTGTCCAGATAAGTGATGCCCAGATCAATGGCGTGATTGAGAATCGCCAGGGCGCTCTCTTCGTCCTTGTACATAAGGAAGCGACTGCCGCACCCGAAAGCAAGTATCGAGACCTTTGCGCCGGTTCGCCCGAGAGGCCGCGAAGGAATAAGATCGGTTCCCGACCGCGTGCTGGCAGTATCGTTCAGCAGCAAGACACCCGTACCAGCCGCGGTTCCAAATCCGATGTTCTCAAGAAACTGCCTGCGAGAGATTTCCTTTCCCATGGCCCCTCCAGAATCCCCAGGAAGCATATTATCGCTTTGAGCAGACTTTTTGTTTATCTGATCAGACGAACTGCTAATGTTTCTCGCATCGCAAATGATTCGAACAGGGTCGCCACGAAAAGATCCCGCTGGTCATCAGGGAATCCGTCGGCGTTGTAGGGGAACCAGAGCGCACTCAATGCACTGTTACGGTCACGGAGGCTGTTGTGCGCCCGAATTGATTGGTCGCATACAACGTATATGCGGTCGTGGCGGACGGCATCACCACAGTGCTGGTGCCGCGCACCGGCCCAGCCTGGGGATCAATTGCGTTGTAAACGCTGTTCGACACACTCCAGCTCAAGGTTACGGGCTGACCTGCCATCACCGTCGTTGGATTGGCCGAGAAGCTACTGATCGTAGGTGAAGGTCCGGTCGGCACATTGGCGGGCTTATAGATCGTGCCGGTCTGCACTACTTCGAAATTAGCGGCTGTGATCTGCTTCAGCAGATTCAAATTATTGTTGTTCCAGCGATTGTCTGGGACGCCGCTAATGAAAATACCGCTCCCGTTGTCCGCCAAGATCAAGCCGTACTTCTTCAAAGCAGTCAGGATCACTTGGTCATCCGCCGGATAACTGGAGATATTGAAGCTAGCTTTCAGTCGAAGGCGAAGACCCATTGGTGGAGCGTTCGGATCGGTTGTAGTTGACGCCCAGTGCGTCGCGGGCAAGACGAATGCGCGTTGCGTGGTTGGCACCGTGAACCGCAGTGCGTGATTGATTGCTCCGGCAGCAACTTCGTCATATCTCGCGAGCCCTGAAAAGATTGGCAATCCAGCTGCGTCGGCGGAGGTCCAGGTATAGGGGCGCTGCTGGTTGATGGTCATGTCCCAGATGGCTGTAGCATCGGCGCTCCACTTCCCACTTTTCAGCGTCGCTTTGTAAAGCTCGTATAACCAACAACCATCCTTTTCGAGTACTAGCACATGGCGATCACCATTGCCAGGTTTTGGATAGCCTTCGATGAGCGCATTGGAAGGTATTGGTTCGGGACCAGGATCGCTTTCATCGAAGAAGGCGCCAAGTCTAACTGCCACTTTAGGCTGGGTTCCCGCCACAATCTGATACGGAATACCGATGGTCTGGTTGTGGAAGGTGCCGGCTCCGAAGTCTGGATGAAGCGTAACCGTGGGCCCTATGAAGTTGATGTAGTTGGCCGAGTTTGGATCGACCGGCGCGTTGGAAATATCGGTGTTCCACAAGCCGGTTGACGAAAACGGCACAAAGCCATTCAGGTTCGCTCCCTGACCGAGGCTCATCCCGCTGCAGGTTCCAGCCTGAGAAAAGGCAGTCGCGCAAAGCAGAATCAAAGTGGCAATTGTAAGGGCAAGTGATTGATGCAGATTGGCTCGCATATCTCTCCTTCAAAGCGCTGCTGAGCAGCAGTTGGGGGTTGACCGATGCGTTCCCGGAGCTCTGGGATCGCGCAAGAAGAAAGAGACGAGATGGCTGCCCCAAATACGCGAGTGAGATTCGGATGATGTCCAACACGACGACAGGTTCATTGCTTGTCTTTAAGGAGTTTCAGCAGTCCGAAGCGCTCCGGCACGTGAAAACGGTCGCTCATCGGAGCCTGCCAGGTGACTTGCGTTTGCGGAGACGGCCCTTGGCTTCGAAATAGGTTTTCAGCATCAGAAAACTTGGCGAGCACTCCAGGCTCGAGCAGATCACAAGAAATAGTTTCGATGTTATGTGAGGAGAGTTGACAGCGGAGGCTCTCGTCGCCGAAGCGCGACACCGCAATGATTCGTTGGCGCACTTGAGCCTGGTTCGCAGCTCTGCGCGCAAGAGCAGCGAGGCTCGGTCCCATCTTGCCGCCAGCCCCTAAGATCAGCAGATCACCCTTAAGCGCAGCCATCGCAGAAACGTCGGCGGCTGTAGGCCGCGAGAGCGGTTCCTCTAATTCCTGGATTGTTCTAATGATTGTCATCAGCCGAGCTCAAAACCTGCGATCGCGTAAACCATGTCATCACGGCCGTGGAAGGGTTTGCCGCGTGCCATACGCGTCAAACTGCGCTGCCGGGTGAAGCCCAACTCCCAGGCGAGGTCCACGGCATGAGTATTTGCAGGCAGTAAATCCCAAGACCAACTCACGTGAGCCGAATCATTGATGGCTCGCATAATGACATTCCGGGCGGCTATTGGATCAGAGGCCACGCACGGGCCGAGATATGCGGTTGTGCGCCCAGCTCTCGCCAAGAGGTAAGCATCCCACTCCCCATAGACGTTACTGCGTCGCGCTAGCTTTTGAAGCACGGCTGATCGATCCGCCCCGAAAGCTTCGGAGTCGTACTCGATCCAGTGTTTGCGCAGCAATTGCTGATGCAAAGCCGTTAAGTCTTCCGCAGAACCGGGCCGCAACCATCGCTCGATCGGTTGTTCGGCTTGAAAACCGAAGCGTTCGTAAAGCGGCCGCCCCTGATCGGTCGCATCCAACTTGATGGTTTCAATGCCCAGCGAATCGGCGCGGTCCAGCGCAGCCACGAGCAAACGGCGCGCGAACCCTCGGCCACGATAATTTCCCTTCGTCAGAACCATTCCAACCCAAGCGAGGCGCCGCTGATAGCACATGAGAGTTGTGGTAGAAACGACGCGGCCGTCCAACTCAATGGCAAAGCAACCATCTGGCACGAGATCGATCAGCATGTGCCAGTCTTCTACTGTCTGGTTCCATCGAGCCTCGCTCGACAGGTCGAGAGCTGGCTTCACATCATCAGCGCGCATTAGTCGCTGCTGCTCAGTCGAAATTTGCATCGCAACCATCAATCGGACGGTTCTGACGAAACCACTGTGCGAAATGCGGGATCGCTACTTCAGGATCGGCAAGCTCCGGACGCCACTTCTTTTCCCACTCGAATGACAAAAAACCGTGGTATCGCAGCATCGCCAATTTCGCCACAATTTCACGAAGCGGAAACTTTCCTTTTCCCGTAAGCACGGGTTCCCACTCGTCCCCGCGAGGCTCCAGATCCCTCAAGTGCACGTGCCGAAGAAAACCTTCGAATAAGCCAGCCGCTTCGCAGGGCTGTTCTTTTCCATCTGTGAAACCGTTTGCCGGATCCCACACAACACCGATCCCGGGAAACTCAGCTTCTTTAATGATCTTCATGGTTTCAGATGAGGAAGCGAAATCCCCATGCGTCTCGATCCAGGTCTGAACTCCCTTCTCCTGCACCTTTTCTGCGAGCCGGCGAATGCCTTCAGCGATCCAGTGACGTGTGGACGTTCGATCCGCGCCCGGCTGGATCTTGTCCCCGAATACCCGAATGCCCGGTGCCTGCAGCACAGCGGCGAGCTCCGCCATACGCTTCCCCTCTTCTACCCAGGCCTGTCTCTCTTTCGCATCAGGCCAGTGAAAACAGCAACTCGTGCCCACACAGGCAATCAACAGGCCGTGATCGGTAAGCATTCGCTTTGTCGCCGGCAATGCTGAACCCCGGAACACCGGCAGTTTCCAGAGAGAATCTTCTCCTTCCAAAAAACGCAGCTCAAAGCCGTCGTAACCTGAGCTGACGGCAATCTCAACCGCCTGGGACAATGTCCAGGTCGGGCAGGCCAAAGTTGAGAAGCAGATTCTCACCGCTCAGGTCATTCTCGCCAGCATTGCTCTTGTGACTCGGTGCGCTACCGGCTTGCCTCGAAAAAATCTCTCCAAATCATCCATCACATTCTCAGCCATTTGTTGACGCACCTGACGACTACTTCCGGCGACGTGTGGCGTGACAATCGCTCCTGGCAAATTGCGCAACGGATGATTCACGGGCAGCGGCTCGATCGGATCAGTTACGTCCAGAGCACACCGCAAGCGCTTCCGCCGGACTTCGTCGGTAAGCGCCGCCAGGTCGACGAGTCCGCCTCGCGCAATGTTTATTACAACCGTTCCATCAGGCAGCAACGATAGAGCTTCACGGTCCAGCAGGCCTCGAGTGCGCTCCGTCAGCGCGGCAGTTAAGACGAGGAGGTTGGCCCGCCTTAGCAGAGGCTTCAGATCGCAGAAAACAACTGAATACCTCCCGCTGAGCGACCGGGGCGCAAATGGGTCATACACGGACCAGGTGAGATCGAAGCCGCGCATTAAGTCAACCAGTGCGCGTCCGACCCGTCCGAAGCCAATCATCGCGACTTCGCGACCTGCAAGATGTTCCGCCGTGCCATTTTCGTGAACATCTGAGTACACACCCTTCGAACGCTTGCGAAGTGCGGCGCGATAATGGTCCACGTCGCGTGCACAGTAAGCCAGAAATGCTGCGCCTAACTCAGCCGTTGCACGTGCCATGGGATCGGCTGCATTCGTAATTGTCAACTTATCGAACAATCGCGCGGCAAACCGTGATTTCACCTCTCCGCCGCAGTGTGCGACGATGCGCAGCTTGGGAGCCGTTCTGACCAAATCTTCTTTGAACTGAGGGCTGTCCCAGGTAGTCAGCAGAGCGTCAACGGTCGCGAGCTTCCGATTGAACCTGACCTCAGCCCTGCGGGCGCCGTCCCTTTCCCAGGAACACAAGCGGCTCAAGCGCGCTTCTTGAGGCGGCGAAAAGAAAGAAGCAAATAACTCCGGTCCCGCGGAAACCAGGAGTCGCGGATGCATAGAAAAGCAGTTTAGCATCTACACGGGATCGAACGTTTGTGATTATTTACCATTACCTTCCAATTCGCCCAAAAAGACAGTATAAGAAAGCTCTGACATGAGCAGCGCAAACCTGATCGACTACACGGTGATTGGAATTTACGGCCTGCTGATGGTGGTGGTCGGGCTCTACGTGATGCGCTTCAACCGCGGCGCCGCGGAATATTTCCGGGGCGGCAGCCGAATTCCATGGTTGGTCGCTGGCCTGAGCTGTTTTATGTCCGGCTTCAGTGCCTGGACGTTCACCGGCGCCGCTGGGGTTGCCTATCGCGCTGGGATCGCAGCCACCGGACTGTACATTGGCAATGCGCTCAGTTTTCTATTGGGGTATTTCATCTTTGCCGCGCGCTGGCGCCGCAGCCGTATCACGACGGTGATGGAGTATCTCTCGGATCGTTACAATCCCGCAACACACCAGACCTTCTCGTGGGTCACGATTTTTTTTCAACTATTCACCAGCGCCAGCACACTTTACGGATTAAGCCTGTTTATCTCTTCCGCGTGCGGATTTCCAGTGAACTGGACGATTATCGGCGCTGCGTACTCATCATTTTCTACTGCGTCATCGGCGGACTGTGGGCGGTGGTGGTCACAGATTTTCTGCAGGCGTCGATCCTGATGCCGTTCTGTCTGGTTCTCGTGCTCACGTCGCTGGCAAGGGTAGGCGGCGTAAGCGGACTTCTGCATTCCCTCCCACCTGAAATGAAGACCCTGCACTTCTCCGGAGAATTCGGCTGGGTGTACCTGATCTCCTGGACCATCATGGTTTCATTCGGATACAACACGAGCGCCATGGCACAACGGTATTTCAGCGTGGATGACGAACGCTCGGCGCGAAAAGTGGCGCTGCTCTGCTGTGTTCTCTTCTTCGTGGGAGCTTTTCTTTGGTTTATTCCACCAATGGCCATGCGTGTCGTGTATCCCGACCTGCGCGCGATCTGGCCAGCGCTCGCCAATCCGAGTGAGGCGTCCTACGCCGTTGCGAGCCTGACTCTCCTTCCGCACGGACTGATCGGCGTAATGTTAGCCGCAATGTTCAGTGCCACGATGGCCAATCTTTCCGCGCAATTCAACCTGAAGTCAGCGATCCTTTCCAAAGATGTTTATCAGTCGCTGATCCGAAAGAATGCCGGTGACCGTGAACTGCTGCTGGTGGGCTGGATCAATACTTTTCTGATCGGTGGTACGACTACTGCAATCGCAGCTCTGATGGCCGCCAGTGGGAAGAGCGTGTTCCAAATCATGCTTACGTTCAATACCCTGATCTCCCTTGCTTACGGGCCGCCGGCGCTGCTCGGGCTAGTGATTCGCCGTACTCCCAGTTGGTCGGGCCTGACTTCTTTTATCACCGGGCTGGTACTGGGAATCCTTGGCACTTTTGTTTTCCATTGGTCGCTGATCCAGCAGGTCGCTATCATCATTCCATCGTCGTTCGCAGTATTTCTCCTGAGCGGGTTGTTTGACCGTGGGGACAGCCCAGGTCGCGCGCGCTTGTTCAAAAATCTCAATGCTCCGATCAACGTTGGCCTGGAACTGAAAGACTCACCCGATTTCACCGCTCAAGTTTTCCGTTTTCTCAGCCGCACGATTGCCTGTATCGGATTGCTCAGCCTGGTGCTGCTCCTGACCGCTCCCCGGAATCAGCACGGCACAATTTTTTGGTTTGCGGGCCTCACGCTCGGGATAAGTTTGGCTCTACTGTTTGTGCGGGCATCCGGGAGCAAAACCGAGCATTCTCCGGGGGAATACAGAGAGGGTCTTCCACTGCCCTCTCGCCAAGCCTGACTACTATTGCACGGGCTCCGCAAGCGCCAGTCTGGTGAGATGGTAAGTCAACATCTGATCAGGAAAGAGCAGTGCCTCACGGAATTCCTTTTCCGCCTGTTGAGAATCTCCTACGACACGATTCAACATGGCGATGTTGTACAACCACCATCCGGTACGCGAACTGATCTCGCTTGTGCTCGTCGCTCGTTGCAGGACGGTTTCGAGCTTCTCTTTTCCTGATTCCTGCTGAAAGCCGTGGATCTCCTGAGACGCTTTCCAGGACCACACAGCGTCTTCCACATCCTCCCTCTCCGCAGCCCGTTTGAAACTTGCTTGCGCCTGGTCAGATTGATGGCAGCTCTTGTACAGCGTGCCGAGCAAATAATTGATTCGCGCGGAGCGGAGCAACCGTTCAAGACCGTCGTGCGTGAAAACCAAATCTGGAACAGCGCTTCCCAGATGATCCGCAATGGAAGCTGCATCGGCGCATTGGCCGTGCTTCGCCAACGATAGAGCACGCTGTAATTGCACCTCAACCCAGACCTGGCGAACGTTAGTCCCGCCTTCCTCACGCTGGAAGAATCGGTTGTGGAACAGTGCGATGGCCCTGTCGTAGTTTCCGGCCTCAGCTAGGTTCAAAATGAGCTCATAAACAAGGTGGGAGGGCATCTTTGCTTGATCCGGGTAACGCTCCAGCGCGGCCACTCGTTCGCGCGGCGGCCTGCCCAGGATACTCAATGCTTGATCTATTCCCGTGTACAGTTGCACGTTGCCGGAATCAGCCTTGAGGCCTTCCTGAAACACGTCCAGGGCCTGCTCGGGATCGTTTTTCACGTGCAACAGAGCACGTCCCATACTGGCATGCAGAACCGGAATTTCCGGATTCAACTGGCGTGCCTGCGCCCAATGGTCGAGAGCATCTTCTGTAACCCCGCGGGAAAAATAGAGAGTTCCCAGCAGATAGTGGGCGCTCGCGTCCTTAGGATTGGCACGTACTGCGGCCTTCAAGACATCCACTTCTTCCGGGCGGCTGGGAAATACGTAGGCGCTGGAAAGCGTTGAAGCCACATTGAAATCGTCTGCGCCGGATTGGCCCAACTTTTCGCGGGAATAGCCTCTGAAGTAAGAAATCATCGGATGCCTCTGCGGAGGAAGAGCACCGGGCTCGCTTTGGTCCGCAGCGGCCGGAGGATAACTGCGAGAAAGAACCGCGAGCGCACGGGAGTACAGCCCGAGCCTCATGTACTCCGACGCCACATTCAAAATACGTTCAGCATCGTCCGCAAGATGATGCAGATCTGGTCTCTCCAATTGCTCCAGCAGGAAATATCGTTGCGGGAGTCGCGCCAGCGATTCTTGCGCCAGCTTGTGCGATTCCTCTACTTTGCCTTCGGCTGTCAGAATTGCCACTAGCTCCTCGGTGGTTCGAAGATCGTCCGGTGCGGCGCGACTTGCCTCTCGCAGGTAACTTTCGGCCTGGCTCAGATTAGCTTCCCGCGCTGAAAGCTCCGCAAGACGCAAACCCGCAGCCGCATGGAACATAGGCATGCGGTATGCGGCCTCATACGATTCACGTGCTGCCCGGTTCTTCCCAAGACCGTCATAGGCAACTCCGAGGTAGTACGAAATCTCAGGGTCAGACGTGTCACGAGCATGAACTGGCTCAAGGTACTCCTTTGCTTCATTGAAACGGAGCAAGGTCGCGCACAAGCGGCCTGCTGCCTTGCGAGCCTCGAAGCTATTGGGGAATTTCGTGAGTGCATCCTTGTAGGTTTGCAGCGCCTGAAGAAGCCGTCCGTTTAACTCCTGATCATTGCCGAGTTGGATCCAGTCGTCTTCACTGCGCTCTTCGGGGTCGGGAGTTTTATTAGAAGACTGTGGTCCCGTGTGGATCTCTGCAGTTGGGGTCCAGTCATATTCGCCTTCGGTCTGCCGAAGCAGCACTGTCCCTTTCGCATCGCGAAGCTCGAACGTATATTTGGGCAAGGCTTCGGCGTTCGGAACTTCATGCGTCCACGTGCGCTCCGGCATCAGATCAGCATGCGTATCGAAGAGCTGACGATCTCCCGCTGCGATTCGCAGCGCGGCTCCGTGCACTGCATGGTTCACATTCAGACCAACCACTAACGCGTTTGCCTTACGGCTCAGATTAACGACGCCGGCCAGATTGGCTCTGGAAATACCGCCGATTTCGCGTAGCGGCATCCAGTATTCTGAGAAACTAATCGTCTGCCGCGGCTCGAGAAACGCGTAGGTTTCCTGATTGCGAAATAATCCGGCCTGCACCTCCACATACGCGCTGTCATTGTCGGAGAGAGCTTTACGCCAATCGAGGCCGTCCGGATCCACTCCCCAGGACCAGATCTTCTTGGCAGGAAGCTGCGCGTAGTCGGCAAAGTGAACCGTCCCCGTGTTTGTCTGCGGATTCCAAACTCCCATGAAAGGCTCGCGGCTGCCGTGCACAAAAAGTGACACCGGACCTTTAGTGTGATTCTTGATTATGCTGAGGTCATTCCCGTCCGCCTCGATGGGCCAAGTTTGTACGTCGCGAAACCCGTGGGTGGTGGCGAAACGCATCGGATACTGAATTCGCGAGTCATCCCAGACCTGGACGCCCGCATTGTTCCACCAATAGAAGCGATGTCTGACGTCGCTGCGATTGTTCAACGTGACTCGCTCTTCGAGAACAGTCGAAGCAGGACGAAGCCTGAGTTCCACCGTCCACTGCATCCCGTACACCCGATCAATATTTCCTACCTGCACCGATGCGCTGCCGTCATTTTTTTTCTCTATCGCGAAATCGACGGGAGAAGCGGTGACCCAATTGTGTGAAACCGGAAAGTTGAACTCAATTCCGAACGCGGCCCAGGCGCCACGATAAGCGACGTCTGCCTTCTTGATAGAAGGATTTTCGTAGAACATCGGCTTACCACTGATTTTGTCAGTGCAGCTGTAAAGGTGACCGCCGATATCCGGCAGAACCGAGCATTTTAAATATTCATTCTCCACAAACAGCGCGCGCCACGCGTGATCAGAGCGACGGTCGGTCAAATTGCGCCGGAGAGTGTAGGGATAGTTGAACCGATTATTCGCATATTGATCGAAAGGTGGATTGGGATCCGGCGCGCCTTCTTCGTACGTGGGCAATGTCAAAGTGCCCTGCCATACGCGTACCTGAGCGGTGGCGTGCGTTAGGGCAAGTATGAGGACCGAGAAACCCAGGACTCTTCCACGCGTCATATGCTGATTCGCAGCAGCCGGGCCGCATTCTGGCTATAGACCTTGTGCAGAATTGGCTCGGGCAACTCGATGCCATAAATCCGCCACCTGCCCTGCGGCGGCACCTTGGCGGGAGCGTAATCGAAATACTCGTCGCCGGTTTCAAGAAATCGGAAATAGATCTCATACAGCTTGTCGTTAAACACCTGCTGAGGGTACTCGTCTCCGTGAGGGGTCGCGTCGGTACCGAAGAGGATGCGTTCCTGATAGTGATCGAAAAATTTCCGCGAAGTTCTGGGTTGCCGCCCCAACTCCCCAATGCGGGCGCCGATGTCGACGAACATGTTGGAGAAGCGGTCCAGGTTCTCGGAGACATTGGCCAGATTCTCGGCGAAGTTGCCCACGTGCAAAACCACAAACGGTGTCTTGGGATGACGGGCGAACACCCGATTCCGGGCTTCCAGCAGTTCCGCATTGCTGGGGAAATCGTGGCCATAGAATGACCAGTCCGGATGGTTGTTGAGCTCCTCATAGCGCTCGTTGAAACGATCCGTGGGTGTGAAGAATGCAATAGGATCTGAGACGTGAATCGCAACCGGCATGTTTAGTTGTCCGCAGGTATCCCACATGGGATCGAAGCGCGGGTCGTCAATCTTCACCAACTTGCCCGAGGTAATGTTTTCCCGCAGGTAAAGGCCGAGGGTTTTCAGGATCTTCAGGCCTCGAGCGCCCGCACGATGTGCGCGCTCAAGGGCATCTGCCTGAAGGCGAGGATAGTTGGGCTCCAGAAACTTCGAGTAACTGGGTTCAGTGAAGGTGTAGAAGCGCCCGGGAAATGCTTTGTCGTACTTGGTTACAGCTTCCACCAAGCCGTTGTCGTAACCGCCGGTCAGGTTCACCATGGCCCGAAGATTCTTCCGTTCCATGACTGCCAGAAGCTCTTCAGCTGTACCCAGATAATTGCGCTCCGGTGCCAGCTCGATTCCATTTTCCGATTTCGCGGAAAAGGAAATATGGGTGTGAATGTCTATTACCGGGAATCGTGACCGCTCTACGCGGGTCTGGCGCACCTGCAACATGCTCTTGGGTTCGTAATCGGCAAGAGCCAGACGTTGCCCGGGCGAATTCGGCTGCGGCGTTTCCTGCCCCGCTTCAGCCATTGCAAACACGGCGCCGGTATGGGCGGACGCACCGAGAGAGAGGCCTAATGCGTGGAGCCACTTTCGACGGCTAATCACTTGCTGTCTCCTGTGGAGTTGGGTGTTTGGGTTGAGGCGCTGCCGGGGAAATGCAATGTAAAGCTCTGCACGACGCGGTTGATGACTCCGCTCTCCGAGGGAGAGTCGGGGCGCAAACCTTCTTTCATACACCGGAAAAATCCCAGCAGTTGAGCAACAAGCACATCGATGACCCCCACTGCGTCATCCCCGATTTCAGCCAAGCCGGGGCAGTCGATTACAACATCTTGTTGCCGCACGATATCTGCGGGGACATCATCACCAACAATTAGCTTCAGCACACCGAGACTCTTCTGATCAAGTTCGCGCATTAAATCGCACTCGTAGGCTCTGGCGGTGGCGTCACCGGACAAGAAGCAGACTAGGAGCGTATCTTCATGCACGTAACTCATGGGACCGTGGCGCAATCCAAGATAGGTTTCAGCCATCGTGCTCACCTGACCTGCCGTCATTTCTAGCATCTTCAGCGCGCCTTCACGTGCGGCGCCAAATCGAGCTCCAGTCCCCAAAAATACCACCCGTTTGAAATTCGACTCAGCTGTCGCGGCAAGCGTTCCAAAGTGATCCCGGATAACTCCGCGGGCGATTCCACTGAGTTTTCGAGAAAGAGATTGGTAAGCTTTCGGCTGGTCCAGAAATGCCAGGAATTGGGCCGCAATTACTAGATTGGTGAAACTGCTCGTCATTACCAAGCTGCGATCGTTCGTCCCATCATGGAGTGCAATGACGTAGATCCGCGGATCGGTTCGAAAACTTGTTGCCAGCTTACCGTTTGCGTTGCAAGTCAATACTAAGTGTCGGAGCTGGGGAGCTACTTCGAGCAGCAACGAGACAACACCGACGCTTTCAGGGCTGTCGCCCGAGCGTGCCAGCGAAACTACCAGTCCGGGCTTTTCGGGAGGCAGCGCTTTCACGTCGTGGGTAAGCAAGACGCCCCCACCGACCGCCAAGGCGTTCACGGCAAGTTTCTTCTGCAGTATCAGGCGAACACAGTCGCCTGCGTACTCCGAGCTTCCCGACCCGGTTAGCACCAGATTCTTGATGCCGGCTACGCAGTCTCGCAGCGTGGAGGAGAGCGTGGACATTTGTTCGGCTGTATGAGTCCAGCTGGAGGGTTGTTGGAGGATTTCGTGAAGAGTGTGAAAGTACCCTTGCCGTTGCTGCTCTTCTGTTGAGGCCGAGAGCAGCTTCGCGAGCTCCGGCTGGCGCTCGGAAATCTCGTTCAGCCAATCTGAGAATGCTGCTGTGGTGCTGAAACTCACGCGAAATCCCCCAAAAACCAACGCAAGAAAATGACGAGCGGCATGATCCGGCGCGAAGATGTCTCAACGTCCGGCTTGCAGCTCCGGTGTTGCAATATCAACCGGCTCGTCCCTCCCAATCAGTGAACCGTGCCAAACACTGCCGCCGAAGGTTGAGACGTAAATCTTGTTCGCATCGGAGGGATCGAGAATCACCCGATACGACCACTTGAAGTTAAATCCGGGGATCCGCGACCAGTGCTCGCCGCGATCTATTGAGCGCCACGCCGACGATTCGAACCCGCAAGCATAGAGAACCTTCGTGTCATTCGGATCGATGGTGACGTCGTATACATGCCGATCGCTGTCAAAAATTTGCCGCCAGCTGCGCCCCTCATCTTCAGAAAGGAAGATTCCGCCTCCGTCGCCGTGGGTGCCTGAGGCGCGCGCCCAGGCTGAGAGATAAAGCCGCTGCGGCGACTTGGGATCGAGGGTAAGCGCATTCGGCCCGTTTACGCCGCCCGGAAGCACGACCGGTTCCCAATGCTCTGCCCCATCTTTCGAGCGGTAGAGCGCGCCATCGTTTGCGTTACCGATGCTGCCATCCTCCGAGCGCCTGGCAATGACGACGTACAGAGTTCCATCGGAAGCCAGCGACAATCTCCAGGCAAACGGTTGCCTTTGCGTAATTCCATGATCCTTGAGAGACCACGTCTTACCACCATCCGTGCTCTTGTAAACTCCGCGTCCGAATCCAGCAACATACAAGACCCGGGCATCGGGTGGGCTGCTGGGGTCGAGCAGAATATGCGTGGCAGCAGTTTCATCCATTCCTGTGCTGGATTTTTTCCAGGTTTTACCACCGTCATCACTCATACACACTCCGCCTTTATAATTGGCCGGATCCTGGTGACGCCACATCTTCGGACGCGGAAGGTCGTGGGTATAGCTGTTCACGCTCCACATCCGACCGTGCACTTTGGGATCAAAGGCAAGCCAGTAGGTTGTGTTCACCCAATCCTGGGGTACACCTGCGCTTGAACTTTGCCAAGTTGCGCCCGCATCTTCGCTGCGGAACAGACCTATGTCAGTGTAGGTGATGAATTGGCGGTCCGAATCAAAGGGATCAAAGTGAATGCCGTAAGCATTCGTGACGTCTAGGCCTGTGCTGACCCACTCGCCGGAAGTAGTTTTTCGCGAGTACTCAGCCCACCAACTGGCGCCACCATCGGTGGTCTTCATTGTTCGGCCGAGGTCGGTACCGTAGGCGAGATTTGGATCCTGATCGGCAACGCCAAGTTCCAGGGGATTCTCTCCCCAGCCGACGCCGAAACGGGGCGTAATCCACGCATCGTGCACGTTGGCTGCGGCGGTTCCGGACTCCCTCCACACCAGCTGCCACGAATCTCCTGCGTTCTCGGTTTTGGCGACTCCAATCCAGGTCTTTTCGTCCAACGACAGATCGCTGTAGGAGACATACGCGATTTCGCCATGCTGACGGCTTGCTGCGATCGCCCGAACCCTTGCTGCCGAGCCGGGCAGTGAGGATTTCTGCCACTTGGTACCACCATCTTGCGAGATAAAGATACCCTGTTCGGATACTCCGTAAAGAATCGGCTGCGATGCCGAATTGAATCCCAATGAAATGCTCGTAAGAGTGACGGGCTCCGGCACTGCAGAGTTACGCAGTCCGGTCTTGCTCTTGACCGAAACAAAGTGCTGTCCGCCGATGTAAAGATTCCGGGAATCTTTGGAAGATTTGGGATCGACCCAGATTCGGCGTGGAGTTTCCGGCAGAGCGTCTTGCTGAGTCCAGGTTTCTCCCCAATCACGAGAAACAAAGAGAGACGCATGACTCTTGTCGCCCGCAGCCGCGTACAGGACTTTGGAACTCGAAGGATCGATTGCCAGCGCCGAGATCTGGCCCAAGGGATCAGGATTGGTCACAAGGTCTTCGTCGGCATGATCGGACCTCATCACGATCGTTGTGATCTTGCTGGGCTTCGGATAGACAAGCTTCCAGGTGTCGCCCGCATCGGTGCTGCGCCACAATCCGGTTGCCTGCGCGTACATCACCTGGGGATCCAGCGGGTCAAAGACAAAGAACCGGACCACGCCACGTAAATTGAACATCCGCCAGGACTGCCCTCCATCGTGAGTGATGTACGCCCCAGTCATGTCGCACGATATGAGTACAGTGTTGGGATCATGCGGGCTGATGGTGGGATTGAACATCGCACCCCCGCCCCCGGGACCGAGGACTTTAAAGTCGCCCGGACGAACCGCGAATGCCGTAGCCGACAGCAGGAGCCAGAATGTAAGCTGTCGCCCGATCTTTCCCATTTGATTCTTTCTTTTACTTTCTATATCTTTGCGTCACCACTTTCCGGCAAATCCACCAAATTGTCAACGGCAAAGTGGCAAGAGCAGCTACTCCACGATGCAAAGAAGAGGCTTGCTAAAGGGCGCCGCAGTGCTGGCGGCGCTAGGTCCTGCATGCGCATTTAGCAGCGAAGTTGGAAGTCAGGATTTTAGCGCGCCGGTCACCCCCCGAGATCGGCTCGAGCAAGGGCCTTTCGACATAGATCAGGACGAGGGCTGGCTTACTGCGCTTTTCACAACGCCATCGGAGAAGCCGCTACGCAATCCCGGGCTCGGTCTGGTCGGCTATGCCTGGGAAGAAGGCGGCCCTTCACTGGCTGCACGTTCGGGCCGCGAGACTCTTGAACAGCACGTCGACAATATTTCAGGCCTCCCCTTCGTTGATGTCCTTTATATTCGCTGCGACTGGCGCAATGTACAGTCTCGGCCGGGTCGTCTCGATCTGGATCCGGTATGGCGATTGACTCTCGACGCGGCAAAACGCCGCGGCCTGCGAGTTGCCTTTCGCGTGCAACTCTCGAGCCCCGTCTTTCAGCCTGAGCAACTTGCACTCCCCGAATTTCTGCGATCACGCATCCCGCTGGTTAAGATCGGACGGATTCCCGAGCACGGAAGCTCTGAGTACCTCGAGCCTCGATACGATCATCCCGAATTTCAAAAGGCCTTCACAGAGCTGAACGATCTGCTGGGAGCCGAGTTCGAGGGGAATCCGCGAGTCGAATGGGTAGACATGATGCAGTACGGATTCTGGGGTGAGGGACACACCAGCAATTTTCCCAACCCATTCCCGGACTACGCAACCAGTGAGCGCACGTTCGTGCAGATGACCGCGCTGCAGCTCGAGACCTGGAAGAAAACTCCGCTCGCCGTGAACACTCAACCCGACATTAGCAAGGTAGGGAATCGCAAGACGCTGGCGTTGGCCATGAGCGCCGGAGCATGGCTGCGATCAGACAGCATCATTGTGGAAGAGCCAATACAAATTGATCAGATCGCAAACCGTCCTCCGTGGCTCGCGGCAATTCTTGAAGATGGATACTTCCGGCAATACGACGTTTCCAAGCTGACGAAAGACCCGAACGGCGTTAACGTGCTGGAAAATTACATGCTGCACACGCTGGATCTGCGTTCGAATTACTGGTCGCTTTGGACTGAGGCTGCAAACCTTGCCCACTATAACGAGATGTATCCGCACGGTTTCGAGCGCTTACGCTCGAACCTGGGTTACAGGTTGCGTCCTTCATGGGTTTGGCAACGAAAGCGGCACGGCACCTTCGAGCTGATTGTCGCAGTATCGAATCGCGGAGTGGCCGGGGTTCCCGGGGTTCTCTGGTTGCAACTGGCCAGCCCTGACGGACAGCTCAAACTGCGCGGCACACTCGATCCCGGCCATCCCTATGGCGGCGGTATTCGCCTGGCATCGTTTGTGCTGCCCAAGGAATTCGTCGGAAACCTTCACCTCTCTGCTCAGTTGGAGCTCCGTCACGACGTTCTGAAGCCACTGGCGTGGGCATGCGAACAGCCACTCAATGCGGATGGCTCCATCGCCATTGAAGTCAGAAAGACTGACGATCCCGGCTGGAGAAAAGGCGTCTGACCTATGGCCGTCGCGTTACAACCTGCGCACCCCCGAGTTTGTTACGTATTGGTTCTTGTCCTTCTTGCCCTAACCTCGAATGCTCTGGGCACTGCCCCGGAAGAGGGACGTCTGGAGCAGCTAGTCAAGGCCAATATCACGGCCGTGCATGCGTATCAGGTGCTGCTTGCTCGCAAGCAAGGCAATATCGATACCGCCTGCTGGCCTTTGCAGGCACCATCGGATTCGGAGCTTCAGGCGCTCGTGGCACACCAGACCTCTTTGCTGGCAGTGCTAGTTTCATCGGTAAGATCTTGGGTGAAAGGGCAGGCCTCGTCTTTCGATCCTTCGGCGGATTTAGAGCCCCTACTCGCAGCCAAACTTCCCATGAGCCCGGCGCTTCCGGTGAGTGTTTTCACCAGTTATCTTCAGAAAAAAGCGCCCATGCACCCTCAATCGCACATTCGAAGCATTGCCAATCTTTACCAAACGGTGTTGGAAGTCGAGCGTGATGGAGATCGCCTGCAGGAGCTCTTCGCCTTTTACATTGGCCTCGGGTTGCCGGTCTATGTTCGCCAGTTGGGACTGCCGGGTACAGACCAGGATTTCTTGCTTGCCGGCCGAGAGCTGGAAGCACCCGCCTGTTCCTCGCCCGTCGGCCTGAGCGCCGGTGAATGGCAAATCGCCGGACGAAAAATTTGGAATTGGGGAGAAAAGAATCTGCACATCCGGGACGCGAAGGTGCTTGCGAGCGAGCTCCTGTCCGATCCCGACGTCCAGCCTCTCATTCCGAAAATGAAATTTTTGCCAGCCGAGCGGGTTGCGATTATCGGACACTCCTACACCATGGACATTCATTGGTCGTCGCCGTCCGCATTCGTGCCCATTGTGACGGCAATGTTTGCGCGGGAGAATCCCAAAGTTGAATTCCGCCAGTTTCAAGCGGGCGGGCTCACATCTTCGCGTGCCTATAAGAGATTCTTTAACGACGCGCTGGCCTGGAAGCCTTCCATCATTCTTCTCGTCCTGATCAACCGAACAGATGAAGACCGAACTGACTTGCGAAGAATGGCCGAGGGATTCAAAGCCTCCGGGACGCGAGTATTGATGTTCGACAACATACTCAATAACGATGATTCCGATGACGAGCGGCTGAAGGCGAACTTGGCGGCCGCGCGCGATGCGGGAATAGAAATCATCAACGTGTCTTCGCTTCTGAACGCGTCGCCGGATCGCGACCATTTTCTCTGCCTCGACCACATCCACATGACCGAACCTTACCACCGCCTCATGGCGAAGCAATGGCTGAAAGCTCTGCTCGAGACAGCGAACGATGCTAGAGCAGAACGCGAATCAACTTTAAAGACGAGACACTGATGACGCCGGAGTGAGCAGGGCAGCGGAATCCTGGTCGAGGTAAACGGTAGTTCTCTCATGAGTGCGCAGAATTGAAGCGGGAGCCCTGGGACTGATCTCTCCTTCAAAGCAGGCAGCCACCGCCTTCGCTTTCCTCTTATCGGGCACCACGCAGATAATCTCCCGAGATTTGAGAATCTGCCTGACGCTCATCGAGATCGCTCTCCCCGGAACTTCTTCAATACTGGCGAACCAGCCTTCGCCGAGTTGCTGCCGGCGGCAAGCCTCATCCAACTGAACCACCAGGTATGGCTCCTCAGTGTCAAAATCTGCCGGGGGATCGTTGAATGCTAGATGTCCGTTTTCGCCAATCCCGACAAATGCCACATCAACAGTCGCAGCGCTGAGGAAGTTTCCAACCTCGCGTGCGACTGAGGCTGGATCAGCTTCTCCATCGAGAAAGTAATAACGTAATATACCCACCTTATTGATAAGGCGATTCAGAAGGTAATTGCGAAAACTTGCAGGGTGCGAGATTGGCAGCCCAATGTATTCATCCAAATGAAACATTTCCACTCGCCTCCAGTCAATATCAGGAGCCTTGGCCAGAGCATCCAGAAATTCAAATTGTGACGCCCCAGTGGCTACAATAATTCGCGCTACGCCCTTTTCCGAGATGGCGTTGCGAATAATTGCCCCCGCCTGCTCAGCGGCAGCACCCGCGAGAGACAATTTGTCTTTGAAGACTTTGATAATCATGTTGTGAATTAATTATTGGATCAAGTGCACGCGCAAGCGTGCATCCTTATGTCCTTTGAAAGGAATGCGCAGCACGCCCGCGCGGTCCGTATCTGCTGTAGTGCTCCATAGGTGCACTCCCTGAAAGAGACCGCCTCCCCATGTCTTTGTCTTGCCTCCGGTGAGGTCGAGTTCGTATCTTGCTTCAGGTTTCAAACCAGTCATGATAAGGGTTTCACTCTCGACACCTGGCACCGTAACCTCGCCACTCATGGCCGGCAGGTCGTCGGTGGCAAACAGCGCGAGAGTTTGGCCTGCGATAACTGCGCCGGTCAGATTGCTTCCATCCGCAAGCTCCACTATCAGCTTATTCGTATCACCCTTGTCCCCAATCTGAAGCACGTTCAGAAACAAATCATCTTTGCTCGGATTACTCGGTGAGATTTCAATCCGCCATGAGCCTGGCACCACATGAAGCATGTTAGAGGGAGAAATCTGCTTGAGGTCTTCGCCCCAAAACGTAAGCCACATTTTCTTGAGGTACGGATCCGAGGGCAATGGACCGCCCTTCGCATCTTCGATGGGCCAATTCTTGCCCGTGCCCCACGCACCGCCAAACTCATCGCCGGGCGTCCAGAATTCCCAGCCCGGCCCGCCTCGCTTAATCACTTCACGCTCACGCGGCAAAAGTGCATGGACGAGCAAGCGTCCCCTGCCATCTTCAAATGTAAAGGCCTCCGCATTGGAGTAGGAAGTCCCGCCATGGGCTACGTCTCGGCCCTGCACCCTGCTTTCGAGTGAGGGCTCGTTGACGCCGTGCAGTAACCACACCTTCTTGTATGAAGGATCTTTGCTGCGCACATGGTCAAAAACGACCAGCACGTTTTTGTGGGGAAGGTAGAGCAGCTCTCGTGTGAACAGATCGAGCTTGGAAGGATTGTAGGCCCGCGTCGCATTGCCCCTCGCGTACTGAAATTCACCGGGCACGTAGTCCGAGATTTCCATTCGAGCTAAATCCCACAGGTCGCGCGTGCGCTCCCAATCCTCAACACTGCGGATGGTGTTCCAGTAGCGTGACGAGTCCATGCGCTGACCGCCGTCGTTTGCCGCGGGCCAGAGATTTTCCGCCCAGAAAAATTGTTCACCGGGTTTGTAGACCAGCATGGTGTTGTGAGCAATGGTGCGCCGGTAGTAATTCAGATAGTTCGGACTTTCGGTATCCGTGTAGTCCGCCGCGCTGTCGATTGCCAGATATCCGCGATGAAAGATCGTGAACTGATTCTGGTCGAGATGCTGATGCTTGGCGAAATAAGGGCCTGCGGTAAATTCAATCCAGGTCGAATCAGGTCCCCAGCCGTCGCGCATTGCCAGATCACCAACTCCGCTGAATAAGTGTTGCCGCGCCAGCTCCACGTCACTGGCAAGAGCCGGGTCTCGAGGCGCAACCGACGGATCGTCCCACAGAAACCGTAATATCGGAATGTACCAGTTCGGTGATGAAGGCCAACCGCTTCTTCTTAGCATCCATGCGGCGTATGGATCTCTGAACCGGTTCACGATGTACCCGAGCACATCATTATCCTGCTCGAGAAAATAGGGCCACTCGTGATCTCCACGGCGCGAAGTGGTTCCGTCGGGAAGAGTTTTATAAAGATAGGTATCGCCATAGTGCCAATAGGCGCTGAACCGGCGCGCCGGATCGTCTCCGCTCGTGGTCCGGCGAAGCTCAGCCAGCAGAGCCATAGGCAAAAATGTAATGCGCTGGTAGTCCATCGACTCGTGATAACCGCCTTCCGGAGTGACGAATTGACTGATGTCGAGCACATTGTCCAGCGATCGCCGCGCTCGCGCGCGCAGCGGTGCGGCCCGGGCTTCCGTCGCTGGATATCCTTCAATAGCAGTGAGCGCAAACGTCGCCAGAGTCAAGAACCGCACGGTGTAGTTGTGATACATCACCAGCGACGGATCGGCGAGAGCGTGGTCTTGAAACATGCCTTCGGCCGCGCTCAACAGCTCGCCGGCAATCCGGTCCTTGAGTGCGCCGTCGAAATCCTTGTGGCCATAGAGCCAATCAAAGGCAAGCGACCATCGAACGTAATCCATGTAAGTCCGTGAGCCAACCTTCTCCGGCGGATACGTCCGACGCATCTCATCGAGCGCTCGCTTCGCAAATATCTCGTCGCCGGTTATGAAGTAAGTGAGCGCCCAGCCTGCTATATCGTCCGATGGCCGCATCCCCGCGGCAAACCTCGCGCGTAGGATGGTGAGCCCGGTGAACGGATCATCTTTCCCAATCAGCAGCCGGGGTCTTTCGAACTTCTGTTGTGCCTGCGCCACCGTGCAGCGCATCATCAGCGTGCACGCCAAGCCACAAAAACATAAAACCGCCCGGGATCTCGTGCGCATTCGAACCTGAATCATAGGAGGGAGATTATAGGACCACAGTCAAACTGCCGTGCGCGGAGCACCTGTGTTCAAAGCTGGCGCCTGATCGTTCTGCTCGTCTAGACTACGCACCCATGACCATCCGCCTCGGCCTTCTCGGTTGTGGAGAACATTCCGAGATTGGCCATGCGGTTCCACTGGCCCGCTACGCCGCCACGCACCCGGGCGCGACTTCCCTGTCAGCAGCATGTGACCTTCGACGCGCGCGCGCGGTGGTTTTCTGCGAAAAATATGGGTTTGCCCGAGCCTATCAAGACCTGAACCAAATGCTGGCAAATGAGCAACTGGACGCCTGCATCGCAGTTGTGCCCGTCGAGCACATCGCCGAGATCGGTATCAGACTCTTGCAGGCAAACATCCCTTGCGTTGTGGAAAAGCCGCTCGGCACAACCCTGGACGAAGCGAAACGCCTGCGCGATGTGGCGAGAGCGACAAATACCATCAACATGGTTTCCGTGAATCGCCGTTTCATGCCGCTTCTGAATCGCGGCATCGAGTGGGCCATCAATGCCGGCGCCCTACGCTATGTGCGGGCCACCATGACCAGACATGCCCGCACGGAACCAGACTTCCTCCGTCCCACCGCCATCCATGCATTCGACACAATGCGCTTTATTGCTGGAGACGTCAGCACTGCTGAGATTCGCACGCTGAATACGAATCCCCCCTACTGGCATGCCATTGACCTTCATTTTGAGAGCGGAGCCCGGGGCCGAATCGATGTTCTGCCCACTGCAGGATTGCTGGAAGAGACATATGAGCTGATGGGGGACGGTTTCCGTACACTCGTCACCAGCCCATTTGGCCCGCAGCGAGCGCTACGCTGCTATCGAGAGAACCAGTTGGTGCTCGAGGAAATATCTGGAAGTGATACGCCGGAAGACGTGATCAACGGGTTTTACGGCGAAGTGACCGAACTGGTGGAAGCTCTGAGCCGCAAGCAGAGGCCGAAGCCCTCTATCCAGGAAGTCTTCCCGTCGGTGGAATTGTGTTTCGGACTTGCAGATCGCGTTTAGTCTGAATTGACTGAGCCTGTCATTTTTCTAGCTTGAAAATTCGCTCCATGAGCAGCCATTTTTCACCCGGCTCGGCCTGGGGCAGTGCTCGCTGATACTTCCACATCAATTGCTCCCACTCCTGCACTTTAGGGTTTTCTTTGTCAGCCTTTGTTTTGGCTGCGAACGAAAATTGATCGTTCACTTCCATGATCATGAACATCCGCATACCGAGCAGATAAATCTCCAAGTCTTCGATACCTGCATGCTTGATGCTTTGTGTGATTTCCGGCCAGATCTTCTCATGATGCCGCTTATACTCGGTGATCAACTGAGGATCGTCCTTCAAGTCGAGAGTCAGGCAGTATCGTCGGCTCATGTGGCTTCGATGCGGCCCCTAGCTTCTTCGTTCCAAGTCACTGCGGGATTTGCTTTGTAGCCTCGGAGCGCAAAGTAAAGTACGTAGGCGTAGCAGATGATCGGGACCAGAAAGGCTCGCTGAATACTGCTTAAATCCGATATGCGGCCCATGATCGCGGGAAAGAATGCTCCCCCGATGATGGACATCACGAGCAAGGAAGAGCCCAGTTTTGTATACGAACCAAGATTCTTCAGACTCAGCGCGAAGATGGTTGGGAACATGATCGAGTGAAAGAAGCCGATAAATACGATGGCCCACATCGGCGTGGCGCCAGATGTGAGCACAGCGATGAAGCCACAGAGTAACGCGCCAGCCGCAAACAGCGCCAACAATCTAGCAGCGGGGATTCGTCTCATAATGGCCGATCCGGTAAAGCGGCCGATCATGAATGCAAGCAGATGCAATTTCAAATAATTTGCGGCCAGTTTCTCGGGTGTGCCGGTCGCAATGTGCTGTGCGAATCGAATGACAAAACTCGCCACTCCTACCTGGGCACCCACATAGAAGAACTGGGCTACGATGCCTTTCAGCAAATGACTGTAATTCAGCATTCCCCGCAGTTCTTTCGCGGTTGACTTAGCCTGTTTTTCGCGCTCCGTGATTTCGGGCAGTTTCGAAAAACAAATGAGGGCTGCGACTGCCAGAAATAATCCGCTGATGACCAAATATGGCGCTTTCACCGTGTCTGCTTCGGCTACTTGGTACACCTGAAATTGTTCTGCGCTCATCGCCGAGAGCTGTGCCGGGGAGTACTGGGTCAACGTGAGAATGAACGCCGCGCCCGCAATCGGCGTGACCACGGCGCCAACCGCGTTGAAAGACTGAGCGAGGTTGAGACGGCGCTCGGAACTTTCAGCCGGCCCCAGTAAAGTGACATAAGGATTGGCAGCTACTTCAAGAAAACTTTGCCCGCAAGCCATCACAAACAAAGCGAAAAGAAAGAATCCGTAGACCCTCACGGTGGCCGCCGGAATAATGAGCAGCGCTCCCGCCGCGCACAACATCAGGCCGCTCAAGATACCTTTCTTATAGCCAATCCTCTCCATCATCCGGCCGGCCGGCAGCGCCGCCAGAAAGTATCCACTGAAAAAGGCAACCTGAATGAAGGAAGACTGGAAGTCAGTCAGACGGAATGCTTTCTTCAGATGCGGGATCAACACATCGTTCAGATTCACGCCAAACGCCCACAGAAAAAACAGGCTCGTTATCAAGGCGAGCGGCACGAAGTATTGACGGTCGGTTAAGGGAGCAGGCCGGCCGTTGGTAGCTGTGGTCGGAGCAGCCATATTTGTTCGCTAAGTCAGAGCGC
>Ga0075425_100000293_pt1 | contig 46386 bp, 55 predicted proteins | sample SoiMethybrSBSTD4_FD_75300 | JGI IMG/M metagenome (GOLD analysis project Ga0075425, IMG submission 75300) | Bulk soil microbial communities from a Populus tree surrounding site in Tennessee, USA - Soil MetaG P. TD hybrid SBSTD4 | ecosystem: Environmental > Terrestrial > Soil > Tree plantation... | reverse complement strand
CTCGTGCAGCGACACCTGTCAGCGTAAGGGCTGTTGTGGTTAAAGCGCCTTTCATAGGCATGAAGTACTCGCCGGTCCAGACACCTGCCTGCTCTATAGGAGTCTCAGGCTTCAGGCCCGTGGTGCCGGTCACGGTCTTAGTAAGCCCTCGTGTACCTTCCGCAAGCTCGTTGAGGTAGTCGGCGACGTTCTGCATCGTCGAACTCTCCTCGACTGCCTGCATGCTACCCACGCGTCGAGCAGAGCGCGGTACGTCCTCCCGTGGAGTATTTGCCTCGATGCCTGCAAGGAATTGTGCTCCTGCGGCTGGGAGCGAGTAGACCAAACTGCCAAGCTCAGCGGCTTTCTGTCCTGCAAATCGTATCGGCCGCGTCATTTTATCCAGAGTCTCCATCGGAGTCTCTGGCTTGAACGGTCCTTCTTGTTCACGAGGAAAGAAGTCGGGCTCTGTGATCGGACGGTCGTGTACTACGCCGCGACGGGTTCGAAGCGCAGCGAGTTCGAAAGGGTCAGTCGTTGCGTAGTCTTCCATCGGCGCGCGAGGTACAGGCTCTGGAAGCGGGTCAGGCTCTGTGATAGGTTGAGGAGTGACGATGGGTTGCTGGTCGAAATCGTGCATCTCCGTGAGGGGAGCAGGTCGAGGGAAACGCTGAGCCGCCAGGACGGGGTCACCGGCTTCTGGTGGAGCGCTAGGCTCTGATAGTGTTGTGTCGGGTGTGTAGTTAGGATCGCCCCACTCTAGCAACATTCTAAGCTGTTTAGCCTTCTCGTCTTCTTCGGGACTGAGGAGTGCCTGTAGCTCTTCCTGAGCGTCAGGAGGCGTAAACGAGCCTTCAGGGCCTCGACGAGCTGAGCGGAATGCCATTCGTGTGACTCACACTAACGTTGCTGGGCGAGAAGCATCTGAATGAGCTGTTCGGGTGTCATTCCATTGCTTGGCATTGGGCGGTTGGCTTCTTGGACAGTCTCGATTGGACGGCTTCGCTGAGCTGTAGCAGTCATTTGGTTCAGAATGTTAGCGATCCCCGACTGGGGATCAATGAACTCCTCGAGAGGAGCGTTCTCAAGTTCGCCAGTTGGAAGATCAGGCATCAGTATTCTCCCTCTGCGGACTCAGGTGGGCCAGACGATTCGTTTTCATCAGCTCCAGCCTGAATGTCTTTCGGAAGATTCTCCTGGCCCCAGTACTGGACGAAGGCCTGAATGTTCTCTGGCGATGGGTTGGCTTGAAGAGCGGCTTGATCATCTTGGAGGTTCTCCCACTTCATGCCACTGCCAGGAGGCGGACCACTCTCAGTACCAGGAGCGGCACCCATAGCGCCCTGTACCTGTGCCAGCATAGCTTCATCGGGCTGCATCGGTGGCGGCGCTGGCGGTCCTTGGTTCATAGGCATGCCCGGGGAGCCGCCTCCTCCCTGCTGCGCCATCATTTGAGCGATAAGTTCGTTCGGATCACCGGGCATTAGAATCTCCATGGAGTGGCATAATCGCCATATGGCGAAGACGTATAGTCATAGGCTGCGTAAGGCGTATTGGGGTACGGCGGGCCTAGGGAACCAGAGTACTCGTCGGGATACGCGCCACCAATAGACGCGGCATCTTTTCCGACTAGCTTTGAGTATGGATGGTCTGAAGGATAGATGCTGCCGTAGCTGCCACTGGAACCTGAGGCATTTCCGTCTGAGTCGTAGGTCGCCCCTGTGGTCCCACCGACTGTGCCTTTAGTCGCGGCTTCTTTTCCAGGCATCAGCATCTTGGCAAGGCTTAGGAAATCAGATGACTTTGGTCCCTGCGCATCGGCCCTGCCTAGGTTTGCAGCGGCAGCATTCGCATTCGAGGCTCCTGACCCGTAGAGAGTGGTCATTAGCTTGTCGTAGTCGGACATGGTGCTGAGCTGCTGTTTACGACCCTCCGACTCTAACCCGACGATGGTTGAACCTGTGGGATCGACTGGAGCCACGTAGTTCGCTGTATCCTCGAACTGTTTCAGAGCAGGCAGGTACTGAGAAGTATGGCCAGCCTGACGTTTCAGAGACTCGTCGAGCGCAGAGCCACGAGCCTTGAGCATCGTCTCGGCGAGTTGCTGCCCAGGAGTTGGTCCCCTATCAGTCTGGCTTAGGGTCGGGAGGTTGCCTGCTGTACGCGTGCCCCAGCGATCCATCAGAGTGTTAAGCTGACGTTCGCCGGTGCCCTGGGCTTGGTTGAGTAGGTTGATTATTTCGGCGTAGCTTTCGGCTTCCGATTTAGGCTTTTGATAGAGATATTCGCCTCGGAGTCGATCATAATCCTGGGAAGCCTGTGCACCCCGAGTCTGAGCACGCCCCTGTCGCTCTTGTCCTTGATCAATAAGTCGCTGCTGGGTTGGGGAGTAGCTGGTAACCCATCGTCCTTGGTTCGGGTCATAGTAGGTTGCATTCCCAAATTGATCCGTGCGTAGTGCACCAGCCATACCTAATGCGCGTTCACGCTCTGCGCCAGTGTTGCCCAGAGCCTCATACAGCTGAGACATCTGAAGGGCTTGGTTCTGCTTCGCATCCTGACGAGCCTGCTGGCTCTTCAAGAAGTCAAGCACCATACCGGCTGCGGCAGTTCCCGCTGAAATCGGATCAAAAGGCATAGCTGCCTCCGGTGTGAGTCACACTAAAATACGGTCGAGGTGCGCTTCTGGACAGGCTTCTGACCGGAGAATGGATCGTTCGGGTCTTCGGACGACGTAACAGGGCCAGCCACAGCGTTAGGATCGAAGGGAGTGTTCCCAGCGCCTTGGGCACCACCGGCGATTGAGGCAAGTGCGCTTGTGTCGAATAGATCGCCTGGAACACCTGCACGGAACATATCGGCGAACTTCGATCCGAAGTCACCAATTGACGACTGCACCTGTGAGCTGTACGGGTTGATATCAAACGGATCACCAACTTCCAGCGTGCTTGCCCTCTGACGCCCAGTATTGGCGATGTCACCGAGCTTGCTGCGCTCTTGATCGAGTAACGTCTTGCCGATATCTTGTAGCTGAGTGCGTACGCGAGAGCCTTGAGTGTCTAGTTCTTTAGCGCCAGCCCCGTATCCAGTGTCTGTGATGACACCGCGCTTACGAAGGTTATCTAGGTAGCTGGTTGCCTTGCCGTACTGCTCGTTGTAGATGTCCCCAGCGAGAGGGTCATCATATGTGTCTGGTAGATAGGTCGACTCGAAACCTGGAGCGAACGTCGTGTCGAGCTGTCTGTTTGCAGCGCTTCGGGTCGCCGTTGGGTCCTTCGCAGCGATTGCAGCTTCTTTGGCTTGTTGATCAGCTCTAAGCTGGTTCAAGTAGTCAAGCTGCATCTGCATTTGACGGTCGGATGCCTGTTGGGCTGCGACGGCTTGAAGTCGCGCTGCCTCGGCTTGCCGTTGACGTACTGCCTCGGGGTCTTCGCCGCCAGAGCCAAATAGTGAGCTGAGCCAAGACATGATTATCTCCTAGAACACGGATGTTGAACGCTTCTTTGCGGCAGGAGGAGCGCCGGAATCGTCTAGCCCTGTGGACAACTTTCCGCCTTCAACCGCATAAGGATCGTATGAAACGTTATTCGGACTCCTCACGCCTCCACCGGCCGCAGCAAGACCACTCGTATCGTATAGGCCGCTTGTGTCGCCTACTGCGGTTGTGTATGAAGAGGGGAACGCCGCCAGGAACTGCGCAGCCTCAGTATTGGCCCTGTTATAGTATGGACTAGGATCGAAAGTTTCACCTGACTGACCACTTGCAGCAGAGAACCCTTCGTTCGCAAAACCTCTGAGTTTTGCTCTTTCGTTCGCAAGCAATGTGTCTCCGATGCCAGATAGCTTAGTGCTAACGCCTGGGTCTTGTGCTGTTATGGCTGCGAGCCCTGCATCTCTGCCAGAACTTGAGAGCGTCCCTCGCCTGAACATGTTGGCTATGAAATCCTGTGCGGAGCCTCGAGCTTTGTTAGTTATTGAGGCTGCGGTCGGACCATATGCTCCCGACGGCACGAGTGTGTTTTCGAAGCCTGTAGGCAGGAGTGCCTGAAGCTTTGCCTCGGCTGTAGGTCCGCTATATGCTGGCGGTGCAGGATTTGACGCCTGAGCAGCAGCGATCTGTTGAGCACTCGTATCCGGAGTTGGTGCGTCCAAAGGCTGACCTGCCTTAGGGTCTAGATACGCGATCTTGGCATAGACGGCAGGGTTCTCTCGACGAAGATTATCGAAATATGCCTGTTGCTCTGACGGAGAGTCGCCAGTAGATGTAACTTGTTGGCCGAAACTAAGACCTACGGGCATTTGCCCCTCCTATCGAGTCGTGTGAGTCACACTAACCTTGGATTGATCCCGTGAGCCAGATATTGAAGTACACAGTATAGCTAGCGGCGTAGCCCGCAGGGTAAAATGCATGGAATCCTTCTGTGTAATCAGCAACGTCCCGTGCCGATATGTCTAGGCTCCACCCTATATTAGGGCTGATCTGATAGGCGTAACTTACCAGCCCAGCACCGGCAGTCGTTAACTGGTCTATTGCGAAGCCTCCGTACCAGCCAGCTGCTCCTGTATCAGCCACCCAGGCGTACCCAATCGCACTCAAGTCACAAGCTTCATCTCCCCAAGTGAGGAAGTAGCAATAAGAAGCGCCGTTTATGGTTGTCCATGATCCTACTCCAATAGTGGTATTGGTTCCTGGACCTCTTATAGGTCGCGATCGTCGGTTGAACCAACTTAGTACAAATCTGTTCTGCGCGTTGTCTATGAACGTTGTGGCTCCGTTAGCAGTCCGAATCATTCCAATGAGTGTACGTGTGTTGTCTCCGCTCTTGATCTCTGTCCCTTCATTGGTCAGGGCAACGCTTGTCGCGTGTCCCGTGAGTGAGAAGTCAGCCGTGAGCACACCAGCATTAGAGAAAACATAAACATAGTACACTGTGGCGGCTCCAAGGGACTGACCTGCAACGCCATTGACATAAGCGTTCGTATTGGTAAGTCCAACAATTCCAGATGTAGGAATCGGGACTAGAACCCCATTGATCTTGATGTGCCCACCATTAAATGGTGTGAAGCTCAGCTGCGTAGGGCTTATATAGCGCAGCCTGCCACAGTTTATCGACGGAGAAACAGTCGAGCCTGTTGGTCCTGTCGGCCCTGTCGGGCCTACTTCGCCTTGCGCTCCTGTAATACGGTGTCCGGCGAAGTATGTATTGGCTGCCGAGCCATCAATAAATGCAGCGCCGCCAGTCGACACGTACGCGAATGCTTCGTAGTAGTCGGTTCCACTCGCTATGTCATCTACACTAACCTGAGCAGTCACGATCCCGCCGCTTGAGGCGACATCTATTCCAGACTTGAGGGACACACCATTCTTGTAAATACCGACGGCTGCTACACCGCCAACTGCAATAGCGCCATTCACGACCATTGAGGCAGTAAGGCTTACCAATCCCGTCGGCGGCGTCCAGCGACTAATCGCAGGGTCGTAGCGAGCGCCTTGATCATATTCCTCGGTACCAAACGACATCTTAGTGTATACTTGATTAGGAATACCAGTCTGATTCGTGCCACCCTTAGATGCTCTGAACCCAACTTCAGCGAGGCCCATCGTGACGACGCCGACCTCACCGAGAAAGGCGCCCATGAGAAATGTACCAATCCCTCCGAGGATTGTAGGAGTACCCGCAGAGGGTATATACGCCCACATCTCGTAGTAATCAGTACCGTTTGCGATGTCATCGATACTAAGTGTGGCTCCTGCCGCTGTACTGGGAGAGTAAAGATTAACTGATCTAAAGCTTGATCCGTTCTTATAGATCGAAATAGCCACGAACGTATCGATGGTGTGGCCTGCAACATCCATCCCGCAGTCGATATGGATTTGCCCTGATGGCGGCGTCCATCGACTATTAGCTGTATCGTAAAAGCTTCCAGAGTCATATAGCTCGGCTCCGAACGTAACCTTCGTCCATGTGGCTGCGGTGAGGCTTTGCGTTACACCGTTCTTGTGCGCACTGAACCCAATGGCATCGCCACCCGCAACACCAGCAGAAACAATCAACTGCTCCGTACGCAGTGGAGTCATCAACTGCGTGTTATTCGTACCTGCTGTAGCCTCGGCTTGTGTCGCGATTCGAGCAGTAATCCCTTGACCGACACGCAAAGGCGTCATTATCTCTGTGTTATTCGTGGCTTCCTGTGCTTGTGCCACCGTTGCAATACCAGGGGTAGGGCTTTGCGCGGTGATTGCCTGTGCAGTTCGCAGCGGCGTCATGTACTTATTGTTATCGGTACCCTGCTCAGCCTCTGTCTGTGAGGCGGCGATCACGGCAAATGAAGTCCAGTAAGTGGGATGCGCTGCAAATTCCTGAGCAAACGTTGGGGCGATTGCTGCATTAGAACTTGTGTGTGCAACAGCACAGGAATACAACGTGCCAGTGCTAGGATCGATTATGAGATCACCAACCAAATAAGCGTGATCGTTCAGCCACTGGTTAGTCTCTTGGGCAACGATCGCAGTGAAGAGTGCCTGGTCGATTGACTCCATTGCAGCAGCGAACTCGGCGTGCCAAGGCTCCGATAGGAAGTCGGGAACGGCAAGATGGAAACGCGGTGTGTATGATAAGGTCATGTGTGACTCACACTTGGTTAGCGTTTGAACTTGCCGCGAGAAAACAAGAACGACATATTCACCAGCTCAAGATCGCCTGCCTCGTCTCCGACTATAGCAATTTTCAGTGTCTTAAACTTAACAGGGAACTTCCATAGTCGAGGATCGCCACTGCGTCTTCCTCCACCATAAGGGCCTGCGTCATAGCCGGACCCTGGCGCCTCGTTTGCAATGAACTCTGTAGACAAACAAGGCTCGAAGACAACCTCTCCTTCGTGATTCTTGTACAGGTTATCCACGTACGCTCTGACTGTAAACTGAGCATTGCCTTTAGTCGCCATAGAGATGAACCTGAGGAACTTGACCGACATTGGATTTTTACTGTCAAGCCATGGCAGCTCCAACTCGAAGTCGATCGACACGCCTGTATACTCTTCCCAACGAGGATTGAAGAGGATGGTCGTTCGGTCATCTTCGAAAGTTGCAGGCAACGGTGAGCTTGTATGTCCGGCTATGGCCTCGAATGTTTTCCCTGTAACTGGATCAAACGCGATACTTCCTGCCTCGTAGAACGTTGAGTTCGACCACGACGAGTCACGGTCAAGCACTCGATCCTTGAAGTATTCCTCTCCTGCGAACACCTTGTTCCCATGCTGATACACACGCAGACCATCAGCGTAGAACACTCTACCAAGGAACGTCCTGCATCCGCATTGTACGTTAAGGCCACTGAACTCGGACCACGCGCTGTACTTTAGCTTCGTACTGAAGCTGTAAGTAAACACTCGTCCACCAGGCGTGAAGAAAAGCATGTCGTGACCTAGAGGGTCGTAGATCATGAAGCATTCTTTTTGTTGTTGATCGTCTGTTAGAGCCCCAACGGTCTGCCGAAACGGTGGTTCGATTCGCTCACTAAGCGACTGGCTTTCCAGAGTGCCCGAGACACTAAGCAGGTTCCGTCTGGCGCTGGCCATTCCCCCGAGACCAGCGAATAGTAGATCGTTCTCCACTGGCGCGACGCACCGATGCCCGAGTACGCCAAACGTCGGCATTGTATCGGGGAAGAATGGCTCATGTACGCCTGCGGCATTGTACGTTCCCAACTTCACAATTACCGTTTGGTCTTGAAAGAACACCAGCAGGTTCGACCTAAAGCCTGCTACACCCCGAATCTCGATGGCTCCTTGAGGAGCGAAGGCACCGACATCGATCTCGATTGAGTCGTTAGGTACTGGGTCGTGAGGAAACGTCCCAGCGGTCCCAACAGCAGAAACGAAGATCGTTGTTGGCTGTTGCACGGACGGTGCGCCGTACGGGTTGATATTGGCTATGCAGTGGTAATTCGACACCACACAGCCAAACTTGCCAATTGGAACGTTAACGTTGCTTCCTGTGGCTAGGTCTTGCAGATATTTGACAGTGAAGTCATCGGCTATCGTAATCGGCTTATCCTTGCCGTTGTGAATGATCAGTTCGCGTTTATACGTTACGAAATTGACTAGATCGAGTTCCGTACTCCATCCAGCGGGCGCTCCTGGCAGTGCAGCAGCAATTGTCGGGTTCCATATTATCTTCTTACTTCCGTCGCCCCCGATCACTATGACTGCGCCGTTAGAGAGTACACAGATCAGCCCAGCGGCAAAGTACGTCATATCGACAATTCGCGCGCCACTCCCCGCTATGCTCGATAGGTCAGCGAACCATTTCGAGCCGTATCGAATCTTCTGCGTACCGCCAGGAGTGCGTCGAAAGTTGCGAACCTTAACGAGGTAGGTTGACTCCATTTGTAGATCGGTTTCGATGGCGTTCCAACCGCCACCGAAACCGCGCAAAGTGATGTTTTCTAGCCTGTTCTTCGCGGCTGGTTTCATCGCCTTTGGAAAAATGGAAACATTCATGTGTGAGTCACACTAGCGTTCGTGCCAATAGAATGGGATACTCGAGTCGCCCGAGACAGGAATCGGATGACTAGCCAGTGCCGACATTACGTCTTTATACTTCATCTCCATCAGGTTACGAACGGTGTCTGCTGCGCCGGCGTTCAGATCGTCTCCCGATAGCGTCATGAACGCAGTTGCGTACACGAGCATATCGGTGTCGAGGTAGAATATCTGTTCCCAGTCAAACGACACCTCAGGGGGGACTAGGGGGTAGACCTTTGCCAATACGTTTACGATCCCTATTGACGTCAAAGGATAAATCTGAATCTTCTTCCTGGCGTAGTCTGGATCGGTTACGTCGAGACTGGTCCAGTACGCAGGTCTAGCGTTACTAGTATTCATGGTCGCAGGGTTGATACGCGCAGGTAGTATTGGAAGTGGATGCGCACTCTGGTCTGCGTGTACTGCGAGAAAGTCTTCAAAGTCCTTAACCTGCTCGAATGGGCTTGTTACGGGTTTTCCTGTCGCTCCATTGAGCGTAATGGTGAACCACTTGCAGTACTGTCTCCACGAGTATTTCTTGAACATCATATTGAAGGCTCGAACAGCATCGGCCTTCATCCGGTCGTCCTCGTACATCTGTACGCCAGGACCAGTCACCTCACCGACAACGGTGAGTGCAGCGTTTACGATCTCGCGTATAGATGCACTCACCGCCGTCCTCCTCACCCGTGACTAGTAAGCCAGATGCCTGATACCGAGGAGTCCACCGTTGCCTGCGGCGTTAACAGTCGGATCACCGATGTGGCTAGTTTCGTAGTTCAAGACACCGTTTGGCGGTGTAACCGGCGTGTACAGGCCTCGAGGATCGCCTGTAGTCGCTGTTTGGGGATCAGTCAACACAGCCGCAACTGAGGCAGTGTTGATCTGAGCGAAGGTCATAATTGTCGTGCCTTCCTTCGCCGTTGTGATTTGGCCCTTCCACGGTAGACCAAGCGACAAGCCAGAGCCAATCGCCACCGTGATTGTATTGGTGGCCAGTGTGATGAGCCTAGTTCCGAGAACCCAGCCAAACGCCTTCAAGCCAACGAGTGCAGTTGACGCCGCTGCTGAGCCCGTGAAGCGTTCATACATTGGCTGACCAAGATAGTCAGCTCCAATAACGTCTAGAACGTTCGCATTGCCAGGAACGCCGGACGGAGTGACTGTGATGGTCCTGCCATAGCGTGAGTCGAGCTTAAGCGGCGTCGAAAGGTACTGAATCGTGGTCAACGTCCCACCGACACCGGCAGTGATAAGGGTCGCCAACGGACCGGCGGTTGCCGGAATGCCGTGGGTGAACCTTCCAGGCCCAAGGTTGATTACCGATGTGCCTAGTGCCATGGCCGGAACGTACATGTTCAAGCCAAGAGCGAAAGCCTGTCTATCTTGTAGCATAAGCGCCTCCTTATACGGCCGAAACCTGTTCAGGCTCGATCTGCTCCGGCATCAGGACCGGACCAGTTTTTGCTGTGGCAAGCCTGATGACCTGCTTTTCCATCGACTCCATGGCTCCGCGGCGAGCATCCTCGTTCTGAGACATGAGCATACGTCCGATGGGGCTATTTGGATCATTCAGCCCTTGTAGGTTGATGATCGGGGGCATACCGTCAAGACCGTATTGACGAAGGGTCTCCTTGTCCTTGCACCGAATGACGTGCCCACGAGGAAAATAGACGAGATAACCCGCAGGCTCCTCGACCATCTTCGTCTTGAGTCCGTCCTTCTTGGTCCAAGTAGTAACCGGCCGTTTCACAGTGCCGACGCTCTGATGAAGGTCGACAACAACGTAGGCGAGCCGTGCGCCATTTGCTGATGTTGTAAGCATGTGTGATTCACACCTCAGTTTGTCAGATACGCATGGGTACGATACTGACGCCAGGAGCAGAGTTGCCCCTCCCATACGACGCGACGGCCAGTAGCATCTGTATCCCAAGGTGCTACGAGTTGTTTGATCTTCATGTTGACGCCACGAAGCACATGCAGCGTCAGATACTCTTCGTTGACGAAGTAAGCGACGTTCGGAGGGAGCTTTTCGTCGAACAGGAGAGGGACGCCGTTATGAGTGGTTCCAACGATACCGAGGTTGACCAGTTTCTTGCCAGTTCCAGTCTCGTTAAGATTGATGACAGCTTTGTCTCTCGCAGCCGCTTTGTGCATGCGATAGATGTTGCGGCCAGCAAAGATGACGGTTGGCTTTGGGCTTGCTTGTCCATCACTACCTCGATTCAGGTCGAGTTCTATGATGTCGTCGAAGGCTTCTTCGATATTTTCGGGCGTAAGTGTTCCGGCAAAATTGTAAGAACTTGTTCGCCACTGAGGTTCGGCGGCGAGGCTGATGCCACCAACGGAGCCAGTGGTGGGGTCGGCAGGGATAAGGTTGCCAAGTCCATTGGGATCAGTCCCGGTCCCAACAGATGTGTGATAGGTCGCAAATTGGCGGGAGATGGACTCGTCAAGGGCCATGATTTTTCCCTTGAGGATTTTGAAGATGGCAGCTCGTCCTTGGTTTTCATCTTCTTCCTGATCCGAGATGATCAACGAGCCTACGACGCGACTCATGCTATATGCAACGGTCGTGAACTCGTTGGTCTGGTTGACAGGGACTTGATCGTAGTACTGCATCGAGGTTACGTTAGGGTTCAGACCTACGATGATAGGGTTGGTGATCGACGGACCACCATCCTCGACCACAACCCTCTTTTTAGCATGTAGATAAGCGCTGACGGTCCCAGAGATCGCTGAAGCCATGATGAGCTTTGCGCGACTCCGTGTCAGCATCGAGTTGATCACGGTGTCAAGTGCGGGCATTTTAGTCTCCAGTGTGAATCACACGAGGGTTAACGTGTAAGACCTGCTCGATCCATCACATCCTTGAGGATGGCATCGTAGGAGTCTGTCACGGGTGCTAGGTCGGACGATCCATTAGTAGATGGAATGCCGCGACCTTGCGGGAGACTTCGCGGTTGCGAGTTCTGGGGCTGACGCCGCGCTTGCGGGTTCTGTGCGAAATGGAGCTGTATTCTGGCCCAAACCTCTCCCAGAGTCATGCCTGGGAACTGCTGGAGGGTTTGGGTAAACACCGGAAGGTATTGTTTAGCCTCCGGGTTCTGGTTGAAAAAGCCATCAACCTGCGTCTGTATCTCGGTAAGGCGCTGTTGCTCTTGCGTCTTCGCTTGGGCCTCTCGCCTTTCCGCCTCGGTGCGCTCTCTCAAAGGACCGACTGCTGTGCCGATCTCCTGCTTAATCATATCTACAAGAGACTTGGGATCGACACCACCGGGGGTGAGCCCGAGTTCAGCTACATTTATACCATTAGTTGCAGCCCTTGTCAAGATGTTTTTTAGTGCCTGCTGAGGATTGTCGCGTAACTCCTTGAAAAGCCGTAGAGCGGTTAGGTGCTCACCCTGATCAAGGCCGAATTGCTTCACGGCATTGACTTGTGCCTGAGCCTGTTGAAGTTCACGATGCAAACCTTGTCCAATCTCTACGGCCTTCTTCAACCGACCCGTTACGTCAGTCAGTTGTCCGTGTAAAGTCTGCGCCTGCCCACGAGTCTTATGCAGGTCTTGATACATACGAGCTTCTTTACCAGCTCGCGCCACAACGATGCCATCGCCATTAACCAAGTTTCCCTTGTTGTCAGGATGAACTTCGGCATAATTAGGAATCGGCTTCGCACGAGGAGGAGGCTCAAGTCCCGACGGAGGCTGCCTTTGTTCAGTGTGACTCACACGTTGATCAAATAGATCAGGCTCGTCGCGGTCGGCACCACGATCCTCATACCCAGAGCCTTGATCGAGGTCTTCATTCCCACTACCAGCATCTTGATCCATGCCAAGATCGTCGCGAGACAGCCCAAGATTCTCAAAAACAGTATCTTCAGCCGCCTGGTTGGGCGTGGCCTTTCCGTTACCAGGGTTCTCGAGTGCCATATTACCGTGCTCCTGTTGATTGTTGTATGAATTGCATGATGTCTTGTGGAGATGCGCCCTGAGCGTGCATCTGAGTAACCTTCTGCTTCACCTCGTCAGGTGCGGCCTGAGCCCTTTGCATCATCTCTTGTGCACCACCTGCCGGTTGACCAGACTCACCTGCCGCCTGTGGCTGACCTGCTCCGGTAGGCTGACCTTTCTGCATACTCGCCATCACCTCTTGGTCGATACTCGCCCAGTCTTCAGGCTTAATCGCGACCTCGGTAAAGGCTTGTTGCAACACGCGCAACATAATCTTAGTAACCGAGCCTGGCGCCGCCCGAGCAAATTGACCGACGGCTTGAGAGACTTCGATTGCTTCCTTTTTACGGAAAACACTGTTGGGTTTCTCCATGCTGCCAGCCACAACGTCAACGCTGTACTTCTGGGTGAACGTTTTCACGTCCATTTGCTCCCAGAACTGTGCCATCTGTTCGCCAACCAGACTGGCAACGTCTTCGTTCGTATAGTTCTGTACGGCCAACTCAGCCAGCGAAAGTGCGATATCGGCGACTGTATCTTCGATGATGTCAACCTTAGCACCGACGCTAAGCTTCATACTCTCTTGATACGACTGTACACTCGCTACGTTCGTATTCGTCTTGAACTGAACACCACGCAAGGCATCACTAGTATTCGTAATACGGTTGATCGAGTCGAGTATCTTAGGCTTATCGAATAGCATTTCATACTGCAACGCCGGTGGAGCAAAGGCCTGGATCATGTCTTGGATTTTACCACCTTCACCCGCCTTGACCCCCAGAACTTTTTTGCCTCCCTGTGTATGACCACGGATACCATCGACGAACTTTTCGGCTTCGTCGGAGGTAATAACGTCCGAGTTGTAATAGAAATAATCGAACACGGAGCGTCTGATCCTGGCGATTTGGCGGTTGATGTCATTGATCTCGTCCTGCTGGTCGAGAATGTATGCACTCTCACCCACGCCGACGCTTCCACCCGTGTTCATCGTTAGGGCTATGATGAAGTATGGAAAGAACCGTGAGATACCAAGCGGATCGTCCCACACCCAAAGCGGCCACGTCCAATCATCCGTATGAAACAGCATGACTCGTCGCAGCTTCTTATCCCAGAGCATCTTGCACTCTGTGAAGTACTGATTGATGTACGCTCGACGACCTTCTGCCTCGAAGGCCATTGGAACGTCACCTTGGCCACTCAGCGCAGTCAGGACCATGCCCAGCCCATCGTCACGGGATGCTCCAGAGCCTTCTGCGAACACTGCCTTATGCGTAGGCTTGTAGATTAGTTTCCTGATCGCGTCTTTCTCGGCTTCGTCCTCTTTGAACGTGAAACGTGCCTGTAGACCCGCTGTAGATAGGAATACTGTCTCACACATCCACTCAGCATCGGCTCCATCCGGCTGTTCCGCATACGGATCGATGATCAAGTTATGCGAAAGGACGTTGCTTAGCTGTGGCCCACCAGGCTTAAGCAGTTCCATGCTCGACTCGAGGCTTTCGAGTTGCCCATACAAGTCTTCGACTTCCTTCTGATCCTTTGCCTGGATTAGTGCCTGACTAATGCGCTGCACCTCAGCAACAGCAAGTTCAACTGAGTCGTCTTTCTTCGTCCAGTCTAGTTTAAGCACGCCGAAGTTAGTCAAAAGCGCGTTTCCAGCCGCTTTCTTGATCTTTGGCTTTGCACTTAGCAGGTTCTTGCGCTGGAATATAGCATTCAGCAGTGCTTGAAGACACTGCGTGAACTGCTCGTCAGCTTTATCATTCGTAACGCACGTAATATCAGGGTTGCGACTGTAAATAGCAGGCAACATAATATTCAGATTGCTAAAAACGATGTTTTCAGTCGAATCACCACGCATAAAGTGGCCACGAGGGGTCTGGATGCTCTTGTCCTGGCTATGGTTATAGTACCGATAGACCTCCTCCCACACGTTCATGATCTCTTCGTACGCTACACATGCCGCGTCGTACTTATTCTTCCAGTACTTACCGACCTGCTTGCTGACAACGACCTTACTGCCCTCATACACCTGGTACAGGGGCTGAGGCTGTTCCGGCCGGGGCTGATCGATGTTATCTGGATTGAACACATCGGTGCCACTATCCGTCGAACCTTCAACGGCATCATCAGGAGAATAGTTTTGGTAATTCATCGGCATGTTGTGTGACTCACACTTGAATTTAGACACTTCTTACGGCGAAGCCGTTCACACTATGGTTCTTTGCCCTCTGGGTCTCTCTCATCAATCCCAGACATGACTTTTATGTATATTTCGCGGGCCTTTCGATGGCCACGTAGTGCGCGATCTTGGCTCTCTTGATTCGTGTCGGTCATCCAGTTCTGAAACAGAAGTCCTACGCGAGCACTATACGCAGCTTCCACACCCCGTCGGTCGAGCCTATCAAGTTTCTTATCGTAAACGGAGGGTTTCAGCGGAGGTACATCACCACTAGCGTCGTCAAGGAAGAAGATGGCGGTTAGCGTGAACACCACCGTAAGGACCGCCACCGCCACCCCACTTGGATTCATAGCATCTGTTCCAGTGCCTTCGTCGCGATTTCGATATCGCCCTCGAGCAGCTTCAGGTCAGACTGTAACTGCTCAGTCTTAGTCTCGGGCGGTGACATCGACGTGAAGTACTTATCGAACACACGTCCAAGGTGACGCTTGACTGCGTTGTCCAGTTCGAGGTCTAGTTCATTCGCTAGATTCATGTCGGAAACTCCACTTCTACTTCGTCATCGGTTTCGATTCCTAGTGCTTCCATCAGGCCAGGAGAGAGATCGGCTACCCGTCCTGTACCTGCATTCGGCCCCCAATCGGCAGGGTACGCAGAGTGTTCGATCCCGGTACCTATTGCTCGAACGATTGCTTTCCTACTCAGTAGCATGGCTCGCGGCGTTCTCTTATAGTCCCATCGACAGGCAATGTAGAACACTTCAGGATCGAGTCGTCGCGCTAGTCCTGTCGTTCCACTAGGTTGATATGGCAGGAACAAGTGCGGTGCCTGACTTATATCGGTAATGAAAGCAAGTCCCTCATCAGGTGCGACGCCTGTATCGTTCGGGCCACCGAACCACGAACACGGTCCCTCTGTGCCAAATACTGGAACCGTATTCGGAGGAGGCTCTTCGTCCAACAGAGCCGCCCATGTCTGTTCCCCTACTACACCATCCACCTCAAGTCCCTCAGACCGCTGGAACTCCTTGACTAGAGATTCAGTGGTGGTGCCGAAATCGCCATCGATCCATTTAGGTAGCAGTTCCTGCAATCTAACAACGTCGGGGCCGGTGCTCCCCTTTCGCAACACAGGCAACGAGGTCGAGGGCGGATCGATTGGAGGCGGAATGGGTTCACTTTTTGGCCAAACCAACGCAACAACATTCGACTTAGGAAACGGGGCAAGGTTAATGGCGTCAGACTGGTTCCCTCCACGACACATGTAGTTGGTTCCACTCGTGCTTTCGTAGAACGTAACATGTCCTCCGCCCGAACGGGTAAGTACCACAACGCATCCGAGTCTGGGTACTTTAAGAACACCATAGTTGGGGTCATCTGCCCAACTCCTTGCCCACAGAAACCGATCTGTATCTGAACTTCCAAATGGGGGTCGTACACCGACAGTTGCCATGCAGTCAGCCGCTGCGAGTCCGCACCAGGGGATTGAGTCATGGCTATATCCGTTACAGTAGGATTCCATCTCAGGGTAGGCTCTAGCAATGTTGTCTGCCATAGCCAGTATCTTCGTCTCGTCTGGCGCTCCAGGCTTCTCCGATAGCCCGTTCATCGACCGCATCTTCAAGAGCCATGGAGGTGCCTCATCAGCCATGTGTGACTCACACTACTTTCGAATCTGTCCGCCTTGTGGATACATAAGAATGTTCAACAGGTCGAGATATGGACTGTTGACCCCACCTACACGATTGATAGATTCCATCCCACCCGAGCCTTGAAACGGCCGCGTTGCCTTAGTGTACTCCTTCGTGGTCCTCGGCACTGGACCTGGTACCACGTCGCCAGCAACCTGATACGGATCACCTTCCTCAGGATCACCGCCACCCATCAGCATTCGAATGAGTTCCTGAGGGTCCATACATCACCTATTGAATCGACTTCTGCCTGTCGTGTCTTCGACTGCATTGGCTTGGATCAAGCCAAGCCTAGCCTCGAGCTGCTCCTTGACTGGAGAGCGTGCAATTGCCAGATACGGTGCACAAACCTCGTCCCAGACGATATTCAGAATGTTTCCAGGAATCACGTAGAACGACGCTGGATTGAACCTTGGCTTTGGGTCTGCCATCATATTCCCCTTTGTCTTGATCGTTGATAGTCATCTATGCTCATTTCCTGCCAGAAAGACCAGCTAGGTGGGAGCATTTCCTCTGGCACTTTGATCTCGCTAGGATCAGGTAGCTTACTGAGCATGTACTTAAGCGTGTTCATAGCGTGATCATTATGGTCTACAGGTTCATCGATGTTTTTACCCTGATTATCTCGTTTCCAGTAGTAACTCATCACTTCGTCCAAGAACCACGGCAGTTCCTCAGCAATGTAGAATAGTGGCCCAGGACGCTCCTCAGTGACCAGATGTGGCGTCTTAGGAGTGCCAGCGATATACGAATTAACCTTAGCGATACCAGATAGGATATCACTGCTCCCTGGACGGACATTAAGACCACTATCCTTGAGAATCTTTGCGATCGTCGTACTTCTGATGGACTGACCAGCAACGACGATTCTCCTGAAGATTGCAGGGTCCGCAACGATCGGCTCATGTGTATATAACAGTCCTGCATATCGTGCCCTTATCTCTCTTATTGTATTACCATGCTGCATAACGTCAAAATTAGGATGATAAAACCCGTCCAGTACAATAACTCGCCCATAATCATCAACAAACCCAAGCATGTAACACGTGGGTGTGACGATCCCAAAGTCGTAGCCTTCGATTGATTTGACCTTAACGTGTCGTCTTTTACAATCTGCAAGATGGTCAAGGATCACCTCTCTCTTTATAACGTGACGAGACACATCGAACTCAGGGTGTACTAGCCCTTCGAATGCTGCCCACTTCCCGAGCAGGTACCTCTCACGCATCTGTCCTTTGTACGTCGTCTCAAGCGTAGCGATAAAGTCAGGCTTAAGATTGGCCTTATTGGCATAAGTGTCGCTCTCGCACAGCTCGATAATTGGCGTGTGAGTCACACTATCTACGAGCAGTTTGTTCGAGAAGATCTTCTTGTCACGCCAGTCGATATACGGCTTGATCAGTTCGTGATACGCCCAGTTCTGACTAGGATTGAGCGTCATCATTAACCATCTTGGACCGTCACTCGGCATGGTAGCGTCTTCTTCTCCTTCTTCCACACGGTAAGGGGTGTCTCCTCGCAGCCGTCCGAGTAGATCAAGGAAGTCTTTATGCGTGATGCCAGGGTCGTCGATTTGATCCAGTCCAATCCAATCGTACGTAGCCGATAGTAGGTTACTGGTCGTGGTCCCGTCTTCATTCGTGCTCTTACCTCGTTGGGCCACATATCGAAAATGTACGACGCTTCCGTTGATGAGATACGCACTATTATCCTCCTGGGTTGGCTTCTTCTTGATCCAGTAGCCAGGGCACCACTTAAAGAACTCCTTTCGCAGCGTGTCATTCAGCTTGGGGTAGGTTTCTCGTCCAAGTAGTCCCATGCAGCCAGGGTAGGCTTTCAAGAGCATCAGGGACTTGATCACAAGACCAGTCGTCTTTCCATTCGCAAACCCACCCCCAAAAATCTGAACCTTCGCGCGGCTTTGTTGGAAACCATGCTGGGCCGACCCTTCTTGCAAACGATAATTTGGCACGCATCACCTCGACACTTTCCGTGTTGGATAGAAATTAGCCTGATCGAAGTTTCTCGGAGCCATTCCCTCAACTAGGTGGTAGTTTTCAGCCCCTGGTCCATAGTAGAAATCGTTGTTGTGCATGCCACCGATTACACGATTGATGTATTCCTGTGGAGTGAGTTGACTAAGATCTTCATCTCCCATCGTGGTCTGCAACATTCCAAGAGCTGCTTCTAAGCTCGATTGGCTTCTACGATCCTCTATGTTCCCTGAGAAGCCACCACTAGGGTTAGGATCTTTCATCCATGCCGCTGCGCCTGCCTCATTCGTTAGCTTAGGTAGGTCGCGCCAGTAGTGTTGGAGCCCTACCGTATCCATACCACTGTAAGCTTCGTCATCCGTTTCTGGAATTGCATTCATTCCAGGGGACATCTCAGCCTGATCGTTCCAACCGAGTTTAGGAAAGCGTTGGTTGATCGTTTCCTGCACGCTACCTACCGGAGCATTCTGGCGAGCTAACTGTGCTGCGATCCAGTCATCGACCTCAGGGTCTTCATAACCGACCGCAGGGACCGTTATCTGTAATGGTTCAGCCATCTTGTGTGACTCACACTACCTTACAGGGCTTCCAAAGACGTGAAGACCAAGGAGACCAATGAGAATAAACAGGACGAGCCAGCCACCAAATGGTCCCCATGGACCGACACGATCCCTATACCAAGGGCCGATACCAAGAAGGCCAAAGACCCCAAAGATCACGTAGATCAGCCAGAACCAGATATTCGCACCCATCATTTCCTCCTCTTCGGCGGCTTATTACTTAGGCCAGCCTCTGATAACGCAATCGCAATTGCCTGCTGCCGATCCTTGACAATCGGCCCTTTCGCACTTCCACTGTGAAGCTGTCCATGTTTGAACTTGTGCATTTCAGTATGCACTGTCTCTTTTGGGGACTGGCCTTTGACTGGCATGATATCACCTGATTCGTATTCTTGGTCGACTAGATTGGTAACTTGCTGTGGCAGTCTCCATGGAATCGTAACCATCAAGATAAAGCGCCGCAGCATAAGCAGGAATCAATTGTTGCTGAGTAGTGAACTCCATATGTTCAATCGCATCGTACCGCTCCATCAACATCTCCCAGCGTGGGAAGCAACGTTGATGATATGGGTAATTCTCACGGAACGGCAGCGTAGGATCAATTGCAGCCATCTCAGGATCAGCCTGAGGTTCAGCTACGCGGTTAATAAAGCTTTGGCCGAAGAATACAGGCAAGAACGGATAGTTGTTCGCCCAGCCTTCACTACATAGTCCAATTGGAAATGTCTGATTATTATAACGAGAGTCTATGTGTAGAGTCTCCAGGAGATTCCGGACTCCAATCCCTTTAGTCATGCAAATACCCATTTGGTTTGCGCCATGGCGATGCTGCATTGCATATTGCATAGCACGTCGGCATCGCCGAGCGTTTGTCATATCGCCGTCGCGCGCAAACGCTATAGCGCCAATTGTCAAGCTTGGCATATTATCAATGAAATTATTAGCGCCTCCAAAGCCCATAGACCAGAACCCAGGATACTGGCCGTTAGCATATGTTACGTCAGGAGCCTCTTGATAAAGACACCACGCACTGAGGGCTCTGTCTTTAATTAGTGCGATGCAAGCATCACGAATGGTTGAATTTGCACCAGGAGCGTTAGCGTACTCAAAACTGCCATACAGATTAGCTGGTGCAGACGCGCCTGGCGGGAAGAGTGAGTCACACACGGTTTTGTACGTTGTGAGTCCTGTTAGGTAAAAGAGTGCTGCAGCAGCATTAGGGTACCATGTCGGAAACTGCGAAGCTAGAGATGCAATAGTCGCATCGTATTGCGCAGTCGTCCACTGTGCTCGAGTCTTCACAGGTAGATAATGAGCATCACGAGTAGTCGCATCTGTATGAACTAAAACAGCCCAATCATAAGCTGCAATGGCAGACGCCTTATATGTATTCGAGAGCGCTGTATAGCCCATAGTGGCTAAGATACGTGCAAGTTTCGCTGCAACGAAGGCATACTGTATGCTCGTTATGTGGTCTGGATACCAAGTGTAGACGGACATAGAAGTGTTCCAGCTAGTTTCATAGCCTGGAATACCTTCGCCGTAGTTCATGCCTGCACTTACTGCTCCACTGCCCTGTTGGCTCTGCCTAACCTGTTCTATGCCCCAGATCACTTCAACAATCGGTGAAGGCAATCCGTTCGTTCCAGCAAAGATTGTTGGATCAAGCCCTATCTCCAGACACGTTGGAATACCATAATTTATAGCCAACCTAGTAGTCGAATTTAGAAATTCGAACGTTGTGAGTATCTGCGACCACCCTCCATGCGTCTCTGGAAAACGCACGTCCCAGTCTCCTGCATCCGAGTGTCCTCCGTAAGCAGGGTCTTCGACGGACGTGATCCAGGGTTCATAGCCCCCACCTGCACCTACCGGATAGCCTGCGTCGTGAATGCCATTCGTAGTACCTGCAAGGCTGTAGCCAGACATAGCATACGGAACGTAACTCTTATAGACCTTGTATGTGGACGTGTTTCTAAAGTTAAGCGGTCGCGTGTAGCCAAAACGACCATCTTGCACACAACCCATTCGTTGATGGTAACAACCCTTAGCATATACTGACGCTACAGTGTTCCAAATTCGGTCGTCGATAATTATAGGATCAGAGACCCCGATGCCAGGAAGCCATATGTAGTACGTGCCTGGCGATAAGGTTGCAGTAGAGTAGTCCAATCCATAGACGTATGTCTGCGAGCGATTTCCATTCATGTTGACTCGGAAGCATAGGTTTCCCTTATTTCCCGAGGTACTCTGAGTAAAGTCACTGAAGCCTGTACTATTCACTCCAACAAGATCGAAGCTGTTACCTGACTTGTTCCCTACAGTATGAAAAAGCTGATTTCCTCCAGGAGCGTCAACTTCAAACATGCCGCCATTAGAGGCAGCACCCGCGGTATAGTGAGTCATACCGACACAAACGACCCTATCGCCATTAGACAGGCTTGACGCATCGTCTACTGTTACACGAGCTGTCGTAGCCTTTGTGATCCCGCTTATCTTCATTGGCTTAGGCTGAAACACCTCGTACGGAACTTGCTCTACATGCTGCGGTGCATCAAACGAATGACCCTCGACCGATGTCGGCGTCGCACGCTGCGCCGGCGCACCACTAGAGGTGAACACAACCGTTCCAGCCGCATTAATTATGTACCAGTTTGCGATACCGGCGAAGCTAACTTCACCATCTGTACCTTTGCCAGGAACCCACTCACTCAGGTACGCAAGCTTACCTACATCATTCGGCCTGTGACCACTTTGGTCAACATGAATGGCACGACATCGTGTCGACTTCTCCTGGAACGTGAACGTGTAAGCATTAATCGAGGCTCCTGGAGGAAACGTAATAGTGTACGAAGACCCAGACGTTAGTGTTCCGCTGAGCTGAAGATAGATTGTATGCCTAAACGAAAGACAAGGTTGCTGAAAATTCGTTCCAACAAACATTCCGCCACCACCACTATACGGCTTTGTTTTAAGGTACATACCCGTAACCGTAAGCCCTCCCGTAATGCCATAATTCGCAGCGACCTTTGCCGCCTCACGATCTAGATACGTCGTCGAACGAATGTCTGAATATCTTCGCGTTTTACCATCACGGCCGACGAGCAAGCACCATTGAGGTGTACCAAGAATGGGATGCGTCCGCTGTACAAACGTGTTGGGGTCTATAAGAACGCCACCTGAGGTATATGTGTTCGTAAACACAGAACTCTGCAAATCGATCGTGCCTGCGCCTGAACGTGACGCTGCCCAGTGCCGGTTTGCCTCAGTTGTACCCACAGTGCTATGAACAACTATACGGTTCAGCTCACCAAGATACGCGGCAGACTGTCCAAAGAACGCCGCCCCACCAGTATACGCATTCACGAAGGCTGAAGGAATGCCGCTGTCTACTTGTTCTGGGAATTTGGAGAACCTATTCTCCAGAAGTATGTGCGTTCCATCAACAACAGTAAGTTTCCAGTTCGACCATTCATCAGTGCAGTTAGCCTCAATGCATCCGCGAGCACCACGAATGCCACAAAGCTGGCCTGTAGTGTAGCCTGCGGTACTCCACACAGTGCAGAGAATTTTTCCTCCCGCACCTGCTCCCATAGCTTGAATGTACGTCGCACCCACATTAGCTGCGAACGTAGTCGTCAGCCGAATATGACCATGGCCATTATTCACCGCTCCTGTGATAGGGTATGTGCCTGTTCCCGAGTCAGGTGAACTTAATACCTCTGTGTACCCCAGAATTACAGGCGGATCGACCACTTCCACACATATCAGTGCATTCGTCCTGTTGTCCACTGTGCTAAAATCTTGAACGGTAAAAGTCGAACCTCCTCCCCCTCCGCCGACGTAGTAAACTTCGGTCAGTGAGGTAAAGTAGATAGTATTAGCAGAAACTACGCCACCGACATCAGTTATTGCAGCAACATCCCCCGATGTAGCTGCACCAGTGTATCCTGTAACACCAGAACCAGTAGAACCGAAGCCTCCACTAATGGAAGCATGCACGCGAATGACAAGCGGCTTGGTTTTATTGAAAGCATAGGTTACCTCGTCGCTTGTCACTAACGCTTGAGGAAAGCCCACAGACCCAGTTACGTTTCCACCAAATGTTACTTGTACTTGTGTACCATCGAAGTCCCAAGCATCTCCACTACTAGCAGCATGCCCAACATACATCTTATCCCAGGTGACACCGCTAGTATTACCTCCCTGAACAGTTATACGCAGCTTACTCCCCGTTGCTGGAACCGAACCGTCATAGGCAGCTACAGGGACAACTTGTGATAGAGTCTCGGTTGAGGCTGTTCCAATCGACGAGTTCAACGTGATGTTATGAAGAGTGAACCAATTAGCCTCGGGGGTAAAAACCTCGACACGAGCAACGCCAATTGAGGAATTTGCAGAAGCCGGAGTGTAACCTGCGACGTCAGTAGTAGCCGCCTCATCCACGCTAGCTTTTATATAGCTAGCCCAGCCAGTACCGCTCGCTTGGCGTAAATCGGAAGCGCCGCTGCAATGAAACGCAACAACTAGTGGCTTCGTTTTATCAAATGCGTAGTCCGCAACGTCACCAATTCGAAATGTTGAGATATTCCATGTAGTTGAGGCGAACGCCGACAGTTGAACCTGCGTGCCATCGAAATCGTAAGCATCGCCACTTGTAGCGGCGTGGCCAACATACACCTTATTAGCAGTAGCACCAGCAGCGCTGCTTATAGTTACGCGAATCTTTGTGCCAGTGGCAGGAACGCCAGCACCATACGCCGATACAGGAACAACGACACGTATAGTGTAACCATTTAGATCGCCGGTGTTACCGCCACCTGTTCCGAGATTTACTAGGTCTTTCCAAGGCATGTGTGACTCACACGTTAGTAGACGTTGATGCCGAGCGCGGCCATATATGCGTTAATGCGACTCATGTACGCGAGTGCTTGGGTAGGAGTCAATGCACCACCAATCATAATCGCGGACATCTGTACAGCCAGCCAATTTCCAGTGCCGCCATTGACAGAGAACAGAGCAAAGTTTCCTATACTCGGACCCGCTGTTGCAGCGCCACCCGCCGTACCTCTTGCGGTTCCGTTTTTGTATATCTGTAAGGACGAAGAACTCGTACGTACTATCAGAGCGTTTCCTCGTGTAGTTCCACTTGCCGTTGCGTTCTGGCCCCCACCCCCGATAGCACAGTATATGTCGCCTGCAAAAAGAGGACAGAGAAATGAAACGTTCCCTGCCGTATGGATTGCGTAGGTGAACGCCCCCGAAGTGTCGTTCGTTTGAACGTAAGCGGCAAGGCTCCCCTCTGAACCATCAGCCTTCATGTTAGGGTCTGCTGCTGTATTCGGATTAAACCCTGTATCCATCCATGCTGATGTTCCGTTCCCGCTCCATCCTGCATCCGCAGCAAACGTGCAACCATGGTTCACTAATGGATAAGCTGATGACTTAAGATTTATAAGAGAAGTTGCTGAATCCGCCGCTGCCTGTACGTAAAGTGCACTTATCTTGGGCCACACGGTGTCGGCAACAAGTCCATCAATCAACGCTGCATAAGCCGCCTTACGCGGTGCTGATGGAGCACTAATTCGTGCCAAGAACTGAGTCATCTCGGCACTATCTGCACCACCTGCCGCAACTTTGTCCAGCGCAGGCCACGACTGCCATTGCCTCTTTGCATCTAAGAAAGGCATTAGGTAAGGTTCCCTGAGGCGCGAAGATGAACAGACGCACCTGTGACAACTTTCCACGCACCATTAACTGAGGTGTTCCCCAAAGGAATCCAGAACGGAACAAGGGTAACGACCGAACCCGTTCCACCCTGAAAAATAATCACAGCAGTTAGCGCTCCATCTTGGAGCGTAATCTGTCCAGGGTTCAGACTCTCAGGGAAAACAGTAATCCCTGCAAGATAGTCACCTGTTGCACCCGTCGTTCCAAGAACTGTCGACGCCTGCGAGGCCGCAACGTCTTTATATTTAGAACCTTCGGTCTGCTCACTAACCAACACAACCCTAAGCGTGTTCGCAGTGGCAGCACCTGCACCACGATCAGCAGCCGTTGTAGGAACACCATTGACCGTAAGGGTTCCACTTACCGGAATAGCCGTTCCGGAACCGTCAATCTTCAGCCCCCCACCAGCACCAAGTGCGGCAGGAAGACCGCCTGCAAGTTTGGCAAAGTCCTCATTTGACAGAACGACCGGTCTACTGTCTGCCGCATTAGCTCGAGCCGGAACGATAGGCTTCTCAATGTTGACTGTGGCACCAGAGGCGTCTTTTACAGCGATAAGTGCGCTAGGCATTAGATATCCTCCAAGATAGCCATGAGGCCAGAGTTATTCGCAGATGAGAAGTCGAGCTGTCCATCAGGCGCACCAACTGGCTGGACCCAAGCCACAATGTTGTCTGTACTGGTCGAAGCAAAGTTCAGATTTCCCGACAGATCTTGACAAACGTTAGCTGCAATACTTGCTGTGACATTTCCGTCACCCGTCATACCAGAGACGTCAAGCGTATACGTCGGACCAGTGCCTGTTAGGTTAAAGACTGGGGTCCCAGTTCCACTGAACGTTACTGTGACATCCGAAGCGATAAATCCCGTAACAGGCTCATTGAATACGATAGTGAACAAGATCGGAGATACACTTGTCGGATCGGCCTGACCCGCTGCCTTATCAATTGTGACGCTCGGCCGTGTGACGTCAGGGTTCCAAGTGACCGTATTGTCTGTACTCGTCCCTGCCGTGTTCAATCCGCCAACGCCAGTCGCTACACCTGCCGGTACACTAGCAATTACCGTTCCAGCCGTTGTCATTCCCGTCACAGTGATAGTATAAACGCTCGGTCCACCACTCACAGCCTTAGCTAAAGTTCCACCAGCCGTACCTGTGAGCGTGACCCCGCCAGAGCCAAACCCTGTAACAGCCTGACTAAACACAGCAGTGAACAAAATCGGACTAAAGCCTGCCGGATCGGCTTGTCCTGCTGCCTGATTGATCGTAACGTTCGGCTGCGGGATTGTCCCTGCAATCACCGACGTTACTGGCCCCAACAATCCCCAAGTCGTGCCGCCCAACGCACGATAAATGCGCCCAGTGTTGAGCGCCATTACAATTTCGCCAGTGTAGAGGGGAGTCAGAGCCAAAATAGCAGTCAAGTCCGCTGCGGTACGGTTAAATGACGTGTATTTCACGTCTGTTGGGCTATTTCCGCTTAGATCCCGCACCGTGGCCATGCAATTCGCCTATTTTCAGTGTGAATCACACTACATTTCGACGAAAATCTGGCCCCAGCGCCCTAAAACTAGCTCAAGCCCACGATATCTGATGCCAGTATCGAGCGCGAGGACAACTTCGCCAGGAAAAAGAGGCGTCAACGCAAGAATCGCAGTCAAATTTGCCGCAGTTCTCGTATGTGAATTGAACTTCTGATCTGTAGAACCCGTGCTCAGATCGGCAACGATAGCCATGGCTTCCTCCCTCTAGGAATGCAGGGGGCGACGGTGGACGATACCCCCTACACCCATTCTCCAACCGAGTAGGCGTGGTAAGACTACTCAGCAGGAAGAATACGAACACCTGACGCCTGAACTTGCTCGAGTTCCTCAGGTGTCAGGGTGACCTTATCGCCTCGTTTATAAACTGTACCCTTGATGGCAACTTCGACGGAATCGAGTTTGTAGACTCCTCCTTCGGAAGCGGCAGTCTCGGTCTGTACCGGAACCTCGGAGGTTTGCGACCCTGCTTGATCGGCTTCTCCTTCATTGTGTTGGTCGGTGGTCTGCTCGCTGCCTTCTTCAGTCTCGAACTCATCCGACTGGTCCTCATTCTCAGTCTTGTCCCAAGAAGACTTCTTCTTCGCCATTGGTGCTCTCCGTTTGGCTACACGTTTAACTTTGCGCTTCACAACGCGGGCTTTGACACGCGGCTTTTTCTTCCGCTTGTACATTACAAGCCCTCGATCCTCACGTCTTGATCCTTAGCGATAATCACAATGCGGAGATCGTTCTTCGCCGCAGAGTTACCCATGTTCGTCTTGTCACCGTATCCACCAGCATTCATCAAGTACGTACTACCACGCAGCCGGTTCTTCTCCTCCTTCCCATTCAACGCAATGTTCGCTATCTCCGTCAGTGCGTCATGACTGTAGGCCGCGATACGTGCGTTGATTAGATCGCTATTGATGCTGATGAACTCGGAGGTGATCGCTTCGAAGCACTCGGCATATGCTGGATGACTGCGCACGTCCTTGAGCTGCTTCACTGAGATGTTCAGCGTATCTGCAATTTCGCGATCACCTAGGCCCAAAGTGGTGTACATAAACACACAGGCGACGGCATTCAGGGTCGGCACAGGCGCTGGCAAATCCTTAACTGTGCGTCTACGCTTCGGCTTATATTCCTTCACGTCAAGTTTAGGCAGGGCCTCATCGACCCCACCCTTAATGTGATCTGGTGGAACGATCGAACCGTCTGGGTTAACCAAAGGATCACCCCATTTCGCCAACGGCCTCGCCAATAGTTTCGGAGCCATCAACGTCGCTCATTTAGATTTGGAAGTCCACCTTTACTCGATTGGCTCGACTGCTCCCGCATCTGTCTCTCTTCATCCGTCTCCACCATCGACAGGATCTTCGAGATCACCGTCTTCAACTTCTCGTTGCCTGCACCTTCTGCTGGAGACGTCGGCGCGTTTCGAGTCATGTCGTTCAGCACGCCGTAAAGCTCATTGACGACCTCCTTGCGCTGATCGTCTTCGAGTGTAACTGATTTTTTCTGTGCCATGGTGTGACTCACACTATCTGGTGCCAAGGGGGTTACGATCAAGATTCGGGGGCGGGTTCGCACCAAACGTTGTCCTCGTCGTATACGTTAGAAAGTCCGTAACGATCTCAGTCACATCAGCCGCGGTAGTCACACGGTTAACAACCGCCACCGTCTCGATGGGACGCTGCCCACCAAGCTCAGGACTGGCAGCAATCCTCGTCAAGTTCTTCTGAGCAAGCCCACCAGGCGCAGCACCCGTAAGCGCTCGCCAAATCTCTCGAGTGTTCATCAGACTGCGATGCCCAAGTGCCTTCGCAACCTGCCTCCGTTCCTCGCTCTCACCACTCATACTCGCGAGGCTATTCACGCCGTTAGTCGGCCAGAAGCCACCCAATACGGTGGCTGTCGCCATAGTCGTCATGGCGTACTCCTATGATTCTGTTTGTGTGATTCACACCCGCTAGGGGCGGTTCGCCTAAGCGAGAAGGTGGCCGAGGAAAGGTGTGCCAGCGATCCTCGGCCACCGATGGACTGGAGCAAGATTGTCCATCAAACAACGAGAAGCCTAACACGCTGAGGTTGTATTGTCAAGTGTTATGTTATTTAGTCGTGTGAATCACACTTGATATGAAAATAGTTCTTGACAACGGTATTGACTTGTAGTAGATTATGTGATATGTGGGGGGTAAGGGGGGCAGGGCCATTGGCCCTGCAGATCAGCGTAGCGGGTCTGCTGTGATCAATATCTGGGCGGGAGAGGGGTGGGTGAATATGCCTATATCCTCTACACAATACATCCCCACACAATAAACCGCCGTGTGATTCACACATTCTCGCCACTCGACGGTATAAAAATACTTATTAATACCTCTTGACAACCCCCCACAGACCTGCTATTATTCACACACTGAGAGGTCGTAGACTCGCTTCACACCTCTGTGTGAGTCACACAACCTCTTAGATGAGTCCATGGGTTGCCTGGTCGGACTCGTGGTGAGGTCTTCGTCCTCCTAGCAGTCGTAAAGACCTCACCATTTCTCCAGGCTAAAGCGCTCCCTCACCCGAATGGGAGACATGCCCCCCGAGATCCAGTGACGCCTGGGTCCGGGGGGGATTCATTTGTGGGCCATGTCCCACCGTCTAAAGCCTCCTAAATCGTCCGGGTTCGTTGACGCAGCCAATCTCCGGCGCCGCAGGCACGGATCTTGGCTGCTTATACCATGGGTGTATGCACCACTCTGCTCGTGTGAATCACACATGACGAGACTAGGACCGGATTCCTCTATGATTATTTCGATATTCGATTCGACGTCGAGACACCTCCACTTCGTTCCGCCCCCCCTCATGTCAACCCTACTATTGTACCGATTTGGACTAAGGGGGAGGTAGGGGGGTATGGTATGCAGTACGTGCATGGATGCGCAGAGTAGGCACGGACGACTACACAATGGTTACGATCCGAGGACACACGGGCACGGGGCGCCTCGTTTTGTGTTTGTGTTTGTGTTTGTGTAGTTTCGATATGTAGTTATGTGTGACTCACACGTGTAGTTGATGATTCGTGTTGCGTGCATAGTCCCGGTGTAAGAATTGGTTCTATTCCGTGCCTTCGGCGCAGGGATTGAAACAATTCGTGATCGTGTGACTCACACAAGGGATTGACTACCCGGACGAAGTGGAGGACTTTGGGGTCACGCCAGCGCTGACTTGGGAATGCCACCGATGACCCGGTATTAATGGCGCGCCTTTCCCCGCGTGCGTCTTATGCCGAGTGTCCATCGCGACCGTGCTTCGTAGGCTCCCGACGCAATCTCGCCCCGGAAAGGCAAAAGCCTAACTTTTTGATTAGTCCATTTGGACACGGCCGCAATCATGCGGCCGTCTCATAAGGTGCTAGGCTATGAATAAGCTCATTCTGACTGCCGCGTTCGTCCTTGGCTCATTCGTCACGGCCAACGCAGAAACCTCACCAGCGGCCACCGCACCGGCTTGGAACGACGTTCTAAGGACATGCTCCGCAGAATATAAGGAGCGTACCGACAAGGCTAAGGGTCGCGAGGTTTGGACGGCCTTTTTGACTGAATGCAAGGCTCGCAAGGGCTTTGTCGCGAAGAAGGATCAAGGAAAGGCCGAATTTAATCGCGTCCCGGACAAGGGGGTGTGATATGCCGAGCTATTATGACGACAACTTCGGATGGTATGAAATCGAAGGCGATGACGACGTTGCATTTTATCATCAAATGCAACGCGAAAGCGTCGAAAAAGAGTGCAAGGGTTGTGGGCGTATGGTTCGGATTAAGCCGGACTACGCGCTTTGTAACTCTTGTACCGACAAAGTAGAGCGTGGTTATGATCTAGACTACTAAGCTTTGGGGTCAGATAGTGATATCTGACCCCGTTTGTCCCTTTTCAGAGACATATTGCAGTGCACAACGCTCCAATGCACTGCAATAGAGCTTGACAACGTGTTGTAAATATGCAACGCTGTCAGGATTATGGTCGTGTGGCCATAATATCACACTGGAGCAAACTACAATGGCAATACTTAGAAAGACGAAGACCGTCGCGGCGCAAGCCCCGGCGCAAAAGGTGCAATCCAAGCCCCAAGAGATGGGTAAGATTGCGGCAACGGAGAGTAAGGCTGTGGCAATTCCGCAGGTCAAGGCGGGTGCAATGTCGGTCGATTTGGGGCCGGTGATTGCTAAGAAGATTGCGCAGTTCACAGAGAGCAGTGAAGCGCTACAGCAAGCTAGGATGGAACTAGGCGAAAGAGAGTATGAGATCGCCAGCGCTATCACGGAAGCTTGTGTGAAGGCCACGCGTGCCGATCCTTCAATAGACTTTAGCGTGGTAATGGGCAAGGACATTGCGGCAAAGCGCGAACTGAATGCCAAGATGTACATTGCCTTAGGGCTCAAGACTACGGTCTTGAGAGGTAAGGAAGGCCAAAAAGTCGCTTCGCTCGAGTGGAACCCAAATAATGAAGTCGGAAAGCTACTCGGCGAACAAGACAGCGATAGTGCAGCGGTAAAGCAGAAGAAAGAAAGCTACAGGTCAAACCTTTCGCATACGCTTACTAAGTGCGAAAAGGCCGCGCTCTGGCTTGTTGAGACTAAAGGTGTGAACTTTAGTCATGACAAGGAAAGCGGAACGCTAAGGCTATCCGGCCCTGGTGTTCAGCAGGTCTACGGTGCTCCTACGGTGTTGCTTAACCAGAGTGCAACGCAACCCTTGCGGGACGCCGATGGTAAGGACACGGGAAGCACCGTTAACTTGAAGGCAAAGCCTAGTTATACAGACATTGCTAGGCGTGCTGCCGAGGCACACGGTAAAGTTATCATGACGCGCGCGGATAGTCGTCCGAAGCAATTCGACGACCCGCATGCTCAAGTTGTGCACATGTGCGACATGATGGTGAAGGTACTCGAAAAGTACTCCGATCCTAATCCAGCAGCACAGCATGCGCTTGAAAGTGTGATGAGTGCAATTGAGGAGACACTAGGCTAAGTGTGAGTCACACTTGAAAACGGTGGCAGTGGCAGAAATGTCACTGTCCCCTATTTGCATCGTGACATTTTTATCACTGTTGTATTCTGGCCACAGGCCCTAGACTCCCTACGTCTGCTGTAAACTCCGCGGTACCCTACTGTAAATAACACTTGACAACCATTCTAGGTTGTGCTATCATTATACTATCATTGTGTTGTCACAGTGATAAGCTCGTGTGAATCACACTAGGAGGCCACAATGGGTAAGATATGGTACGGTGATGTGAATAACATCGATGACTATGGACGCGCGATTGATAACGTGTTCATCGATGGTAGAACTAAGCATGGTCCGTGGGCCATCATGAACCCAACGTCGTTTGAAATGTATGGCGTTGGGTTAGGTTTAGGTAAAGGCCAGAAGTATCAGCGCAGTGGTGTTGGCGTTGATGGTAAGGTCACGTGGTCAAAGGTGGCGGGTTAGATGGACACACCAGTCGAAAGGATTGTGATCATTGCATTGGTCTTAGGGATATGCGTGATCATGGTGATGTTAGCTACTGGTTGTCAGATGCCGTTGAGGACAGGAGGCTAGGATGAGGCTAGGTCTTGCATGGGAATTGTTGCATCCGAAGATGACACCTGAGCATCTGGGTTTGATCCCGCTCTGGTTATCACACGATGATCCTGATCCAGCGTGGAAGCAGATCGATAAGAACTACGGCCATGGTGGTGGCTGGCGCCACGGTGACATGAACTTCCATATGGATGCGCATCATGTGTTGCGTTATCCTGGTGATCCTCCACTTAATCCGTTAGCGCAGGCAAGGCTGCGAGATGAGCTGATTGTGTTTTATGATCATGCAATTGTGGCCATCGTGCAAGAGGATGGTTCATTTGAAGTGGCGAGGATAGACTGATGAAGAGCAAGAGACAGATGGGACGTGAACGAAGACGTGTGTTGTGTGAGCAGTTGAGGCTTCAGAGTGAGATCTTGTGTGACTCACACAGGCATGAGGGCAGACAGACGATTGTGTTGAGTCGCATGATGAATATCATTCTCGATATCCTTGGTCGAAGGGAGCTGAATGATGCGACGAGACAGGCGCTTGCGAACCACTTCGAAGACTCAGCCTACGCACGAGAAGGTAGCGTTGAGTTGGGTGGGGACGGTGAGCGGAACGCACTACACCTTGATGGTGCGTTCCGTATCGATGAACTCGCAAAGCGGATCACTTGGAGTCAAGTACGAACAGGTGAGATTATCGAGGTTGAAAGATAGTGCTTGACAAAGTGTTTGCACTATGATAGCATAGTAGTCTTCGCTTGGAACAGAGGTGTCCCAAGTCTTTTGCGTTTCTAGGTGTGAGTCACACAAGGAGGACGAGCATGTCTGAACTGACGACTATTGTGATTGGGCTTCAGCGGCTAGGTGACGCCGCGCAAACGCGTGGTGATGACTTGCGTTATGTACAGGAGCAACAGAGGTACGATCATATTAATTGGCTGGACCAGCAGCTTGATATGGTCGAGAAGGTAAGGTCAGTATTGTTGCAGGAGAGGAAGAGGTTCACGCCTGTTGAGAAGCGGCCTGAGCCTCAGGTGAACCAGATACCGCAGCAGAAGGAAGAGTCGGTGCCAAAGTTCTTGAAGCAAGGCCCAGCGGCCTAGTGTGATTCACACGGTGGAGCAAAGTCATGTCTTATGAAACGACAATCGTCAAAGCCCTTTCACGTCTCGGTAAGAACGGGACTGAAAATCCTGATTCGAAGCATAACACTGGTCGCCTGTTGGGCGAAGCGTACATGTGGGATCAAGTAGAGAAGTATGCCAAGGCCAGGAGTGCTGCGGTCTGGAAGGAGATGGAGAAGGAGGGGCTGGTGCCAGATAAGAAGACGCTTGACCCTGGCGAGTATGCATGTGCGGACAGTCCGAGCTTTGCCGTGTTCGCTAAGGTGACTCAGCCAATTAGGCGGTTTGACGGTGAGCAGTTGGCGGGTCTGTTGGCGAAGAGTAAGTACAAGGTACCTGTCAGTACGACCAAGGAGCTGATCGAAGAGGCTAAGGTGCCAGGCAACCCAGCTGTGCGGATGGTGGTGGTCGAGCGATGACAGCAGGCAATGGTACACTTGTGCTCCAGCCTACCGTTGCAGAGATGACAACGGAAGAGCTGGAGCGTCATATCGAGTACGTGCGAGCTAGGCGTATTGTCGTCGCGATGGAGTACATCGAGGGACAGAAGCTCAAGGTTGAGCACGAGGTCGATAAGGCTAAGCGTAAACTCAAGGCACATTACGAGATGTTAGAGAAGGAGCTTGACCGCTTGGACCGTGCCATATTCACGTGTGAGGCACGAGTCCGAGCGATTGAGCAACTGCGTCAGGAGATTGAGTTCGATATAGACTATGTGTGATTCACACAAGGAGGCTACGATGGCGCAGATCGAAGAGAGACCGGATTGGTATGCGGTTGCGTTGAGTCAGGTGGATCGTGTGTTTGGAGACTATGTGTATCGTTCGCTTAGTCAGATAAGCAATAGTCGAGAGTGGACTGACGAGGCTCTCGCAAGGTTTCAGACAGACACGGTTCGCGGTATTGAGTTGCGTGACTTGGTTATGGAGAAGCTTCAGGGAATCATCGCCTTGCAAAGGCTGAGTGTAAAGAGGGAGAGCGACGATGCAATTCATGGACTTCAATCGGAGACTTGAGAGGTGTCATCTTGATGACGACACAAAGCTATTGATTGCGCATCTGTTCGATGTGCAAATGGAGATGATTAAGACAATCGACAGCGCGTTAAGTGTGATCAATGCTCTGGCTGACTCTTTGAAGAACATGACAGACCTGCACGAGAGTACGCAGAACAGGGTCAAGGAGTTAACGAGAGAGAAGCATGCGGAGGTTAGGAGCGTCAGGGAGGAGTTTTAACGTGAAGATGGCGCAGGGGTATGTGACGGATGACGGCACGTTCTTTGAGAGTAAGCTAGAGGCTGAGCTATTCGAGGCTGAGATGCGGCTGAGGGGTCAGCTGGTTGGTATGGATGCGAAGCTTAACCCTGAACAAATACTGGCAATAATAATTGAAGTTATGCCAGATGTACGGAGATACATAGATGCCTATCAAGCCCAGGATACCGCTACACGAAATCAACAGGCCAAAGAGCAGGAGCGAGAGCCGCCTGACTCAGGTGAAAAGGCCGAGGTTGTGGAAGGTGGAGGCTACGTCTCCGGCTCAGAAGAAGAGCTTGCATCCCTTCTCAAACTCCCGACTAGAAGACCTAGCCATGTGCCCAACGTGGGGCGTGGTGCACAGTCAGAAGAGGTACCCGTCAGGCGCAAGGTCGATGGCGCTTGAGTGCGGTACGGCCTTGCATGAAGTGTTTGCGGCTGTCAGGCTGTGGCAGTTGGATAGGGTGCAGGGCTTACCGAAGCATACGAAGTACAATGGTGCCAGGATATTTGGAGAGCTGCGATGGAACATGTGCTGGAACCATTGTGTGACTCACACCGACGAACGGGATCAGTTGCTCGAGTTGTGTTTTGCGATACTGAAGTCAGGCAATTGGAAGGACGACGAGAAAGATCAAGTGAGGACCATGACGAACATGGAACTCGCAACGATTGTGTACTGCGATGAGCAGCTTCCGAAGATGGACAACTGGCCAATCTATGTGGAGGACAAGGAGAATCCTCAGTCTCTGGTGGGGATTGAGCAAGTGTTTGATGTGGTACTTACTTTTGATGATAACTACGAGGTTCGGTATATCGGAACGGTGGATGGTCTGGTCCGAAAGGCATCTACTGGAGAGTATTTCGTTGATGAGAATAAGACTGCGGCTAGACTAGGTGAGGGCTGGCGCAACGCGTTCGACATGAAGCATCAGCAGACGGGCTACTGTGCTATCAGCTCGGCGTTGTTCCGGTTCAAGGTGTTTAGGTGTCGGGTGACTGGACTGAGGATCAAACCAGCAAACAGAGGTGAAGATGTCTATCCTTTCGAGACGATCGAGCGTACCGAGGACTCGTTTCAGCATTGGGCTACGTGGGTTCGTGAGATGGCTGAAACATACGAGCGGTATAAGGACGATTTCGAGCATGCAACTAGGTACACGCACTCTTGTAATCGCTTCTTTCGGCCGTGTTCGTTACTTAGTTTTTGTTCAGACACGCCTACGGGGCGCCTCCTCGCCTATCACGAACACATGGTCCCAATGGACCCGAGCCCCAGCGAACGAGCAGTGCAGGAGTAAACTGGACCGGATGACCCGTGATGTTTGAAGTGCAGAAGCGGGGAGAACTGGTCAAGCGGTTGACTATGATACTGTGGGGTGCCGCTGGAGTAGGAAAGACCACGTTCGCAGCGACGGCTCCAGGCGCTAAGCTGTGGCTGTCGTTAGGTGATAATGAGCACATGTCGGTGGTAGATCGTAAAGATGTTGATGTCATACCGTTGTACAAATATGCCTACGCCGAGGTGCTTGAGAGCGGGAGGAGCTACAATCCATTCAACCTAGATCGTATACTGAGTGAACGTGAGGATATCGATACCGTTGTGTTTGATTCGCTGACTGCACTGTCTGACATAGCGCTGAGGCAGGCAGTCGATATGCGGTTGATGACTGGGAAGCAGGCACCGACGATAGAGAACCCAGGGTGGGCCGCGTATGGAGGACGAAACGCAATGACGCTTACGGTTATGAATAGATTATTGAATGTCGCGGCGAAGCATGGTGTGCATTTGATCATGACGGCGCATGAGGCTGATCCAGAGAAGGATGACAAAGGAGATGTTCAGTCTTACTCCATCATGTTAGGTGGTAAGCTTGTGAACAATATCGCGTGGAGGATCAGCGAGTTCTGGTACATGAGTGAGGATGGAAGAGGCCGACAGCTTGCGATAAGGCCGACGAGAAAACGTAAGCCTATGAAGTCTCGTATGTTCAAGGGAGTAGGCCCGCCTGAGTTCGTGCTTGACTACGATGCAGACAAGCCTGATGCAGGACAGATGACCATTGCCTCGTTCTTTAATAAGTGGGCAGCGAACGGGAGCAAGTTGCCCATACCACCGTCTAGGAGGGATAAGCCGTGAAGCCATCAGAGGAGCTGCGAAAGGCATGCGAGAAGATATGGGAAGAGAAGGGCGTGACCTCGGTGTACAAGAAGGCAAAGTGGTGCGTGTATCGCGGTCGGCTTGTACCATTTGTGGCCAAGAAATATCGGTCAGATTTAGATATAGACTACAAGACGGACGAGTAGTCTGTGTTGAGTGCCTTGCGGCGTAGCCGCGTGTGAGTCACACGATTTCCCAGGCAGGGGAATGTGAAACCTAGGCGGTGGCTGCCTCCACCCCCGAACAGTAGGTGCAATAATGGCGAACGATGAACCTATGGGAATCATCGAGCTAGAAGACAGTCTCGCCGACGTCGAGAAGCCTCAGGAGATTCCTGCAGGTAAGTACGTCGCTGAGATTCAGGACGTGCAGGAGCGAACGTCTGCTAACGGCAATACGTACTATGCCATCCAGTTCCGCGTGGCACCAGACGAGCTTCCTGCTGATGTTGCTGAGGAGTACGAAGACGGAGCACTCTTGTTCTGGAATCGTCTTCTAAAGCCAAGAAGCCGTTCAGATAGGCGCGCATTGTTTAACCTGCGTAAGTTTATCGAGGCGATTGGACTCGACGCGAATACTACATCGATCGATCCGAATGATTGGATGGGTCGTTCTGCACGGTTGCATGTCGCTTTGGGCAAATACCAGGGTGAGGATCGTGCAGAGATTCGTGCAGTCGAGGCTGCTGAGGCGGCTGCTCCGGCTCGGGTAGCTGCGAAGCCGGCAAGTCGTCGTCGGGCTGCTGCTGAGTAACTGAGTCTGGGGTCTGGTGTGATTCACACCGGACCCCTTTTCATGGAGAGTAGATATGAACGAGAGTCAACCGATGAAACGGCCTACCCAGATTGCGATTAGTCTGGGCGACCTGACAGCGCGTGGTGGCGGTTATCAGACTGTGTTCCGCTCTTCTTGGGAAGACAAGCAGGACGTAGACACGGCAGCGCAAAGGTTAAACATGTCGAGTGCACAGTTCATTCGCATGGTGGTGATTCAAGCGGCACGTAAAGTCTTGGCTGAAGTCGCATGAGCCAGAAGGTATTCGTCAAGACAGAGAAGTGCCTTGCGTGTGACTTGAAGCCAGGGGAACTATTCATCAAAGAGCTGCCGGATCAAGAGTTCTTCGGCAGGGAGTTGAACAGAGCACATGCCGCATTGGGCGTGTTGCTCCGTACGAATGTCGGGGCTCGAGATGCACCAGACAGGGAGGACATGGTTTACAGAGTTCATATCGTGATCATTGATCGTGATGATCCGTTACCTCCGAGGGTTGATCCACATAAGCCGCCAGGAGCTAAAGATGACAGACGTTGAGTTTAGTCTGGAGCAGAGGAACGCCATTGATTTGTGTTGTGATACACATACGACGATTGCCAGTGTTACAGGGGGTGCAGGTGTTGGGAAGACGCTAGTAATGGGGGAGGTCTATAATGAATTAGTAGACATGAAGAAGTCCGTCGCGCTGTGTGCTCCAACTGGACGCGCAGCGAAACGTATTGAGGAACTGACAGGGATCAAGGCACTGACGGTACATAGGTTGTTATCGTTTCCAATGCCGTATGAGAACCAGGATAAAAAGCTTGACCCTCATTTGCCAAGAATGAATAAGGAGAACCCGCTGAAGCATGACGTTGTGATTGTGGACGAGTCGTCTATGATTTCACCTAGTCTGTATAGGTTCTTGATTGATGCGTTGAAGAAGGGAGCAGTCATTAGATGGTTTGGGGATAACAATCAGCTGCCGCCAGTCGAGGAAGGTAAGCCTCCATTCCTGACACTGCTAAGGAAACACCCAAAGGTGGAGCTGACGTATAACTATAGAAGTGGCGATGCTATTGTAAGCAATGCGCAGAGGATACTACGGGGGCAGTTACCGTTAAGGAATGAGCGGTTTGAGATTATCTATAGTGAGAACCCATTGATGACGATGTTTGAGTTCGTGACAGAGCACTTCACGCAGGAGGATCATCAGATTATCATGCCCACACGGAAGGGCAAGGCTGGAACGCTTAGGGCTAATCCGTCTTTGCAGGTGAAATTCAATAGCAAGGGGCCAATGCTAAGGCTGGATAGGTTCGAGAAGAGTGAGGCGCCTTTGACGGTGAGGGCAGGGGATAAGTTCATATGGATTAAGAACGATTATCATCTGAACCTATTCAATGGGGAGATTGGGTATATTGATTGGATTGATGCGGATGCGGGTGACCTTGGGATTGTGACGGGGGCGAGGTCGGAGCAGATACCGCCAAGGATCAAGTTCTATGATCCATTCGTAGGGACTGTGCTTAACTATGACCCGAGGAAGCAGATCGAGTTAGGGTATGCGATCACGACGCATAAGGCTCAAGGCTCGGAATTCGATACAGTTGTGTACTGTATGAGTAGGAGTCAGATGTGGCTGTTGAATAAGCGGAACTTCTATACAGGGATCACGCGGGCGAAGAAGAACGTGATACTGATTACAGACAGGAAGGCAATGGGTCTAAGTATGAGACAGTATGATGTGTGACTCACACGAGGAGCCAAAGCCATGACCGATATTGCTGAACAGTTACAAGGCGTGGCTGTCCATCTCGACAACCACAATAATGAGTGGGCTTCCCGTATCGCATTTGAAGCCGTTAACGAGATCGAGCGGCTGCGGTCGCTCTTGCGCGAGCCCACGCCGGAAATGCTGGACGCAGCCGAGCAATACAATCGCGAACACATTACGGGCGAGTGGTCCTTTGCGGACTGCTACCGCGCCATGACGCGCCGCGCGCTGGAGCCAAAGCCATGAGTTCAGCGCAGTGGACATCACGGTGTCCATCACGCTGCACCCCCGCAGCAAATGGAGAAGAAGATGAAGAAGCTACTACTCGGAACGGCGCTATTCATCGCTGGAATGGCGTCTGCGAATGCGGCAGTAGTTGCCAACCTTGGAGTCAACCCAACTTCGAGGACGGGTGACTTCGCGAGTGGCACTGTCGGTGTGAATGCTACTGGAGCAGGGGCCTTCACCGATCAGGTTGTATTCAGTCTGCAAGGTGGTCCCCAGTTCCTCACCATCTCTAGCGCGACCAATGTCTATCCGGCCACGACAGACTTCATCACTAACTTCACCGCTCAGGGCTTCCTCATCGTCGGAGGCATTGGCGGTGGAGATGACATTGCTGTGACTCCCCTGCTCGTAGCGACAGCCTGTCCTACTACTCCGAATTGTCAAGGCTTCTCTGGCAGCTCCCTACTCAACGCGGGTAACTACTACCTGCAACTGTCAGGTATTGGAGGCGGCTCGAGTGGCTATGGTGGTAACTTGGCCGTGCGCGCGATACCGATCCCGCCAGCAGTTGCATTGTTCGGTGCAGGTCTGGCTGGTCTCGGCTGGCTAACTCGTCGTCGTAAAGTAGTGTAATCGAACACGTCCGCTGGTGGTTGCATAGTCCTCGTGGCCAGTGGACGTTAGGCCCGACACCTTACTGCCGTTCGGTGTCGGGCCGCCCTCACACTTGCTAGGAATGATCATGGACAGAACAACGCTCAAACTGGACTTTCAAGATCTTGCCGCACAACTGATGCTGGAGACAGAGGTATTCTCAGATGGACCAACAACGTGCAACGTTGCGATTGTCGGCGAGGGACCGGGAGAAACTGAGCTTCGCCATCCTCAGAGACTTCCTTTCGTTGGTGGAGCGGGCAACCTTTTATGGGACAGTCTCCGATCCTTTGGCCTCAATCGAACAAACGTTTATACTACTAACGTCGTTAAGAGACAGATCAGCCTCTCGAGAAAAGGAAACGAACGACACATTGTTCACCGTGACGAATTGGATAAATGGATCGGAATGCTTAGGTGGGAACTTGAGCAGCTCCCAAATATCAACACTATCTTTGCGATGGGAAACTATGCTCTCGAGGCTGTTTACGGGGCCTCAGGAGTTACCAACTGGAGGGGCTCTGTTATTAACGCAACGCTGCCTAATGGTAGGAGAGGGCGAATTGTGTGCGCGTATAACCCTGCCTATGCTATCCGTGAGCTTAAGTTTGAGCCGGTGTTTCGAATGGACTGCAAAAAACTGGACCTTGTCGCTCGAAACGTCTTCAAAGAGCACAAGGTGGACGCCATCATCAACCCCACGTTCAGGGAATCCATGGCATTCATCCGAGACTTGGAAAGGTCAGAGAGACCTGTGAGTTTCGATATTGAAACCATGAACACAACGGAGACAGTGTGTTATGGCCTATCGAATAACGCGCATAAAGCTATATGTATCAACCTCCGTGACAAGGACTGGAACCGCTTCACTGTACCAGAGGAGCGTAGTCTTCTACTGGCCTTGCAAAGACTGTGTGACTCACACAGAATTGTGGCACAAAACGGGTCGTTCGATACGTATCATGAGTGGCTTCGCAATGGCCTACGGATCAGGATTTGGTTCGACACGCTACTTGCACATCATACTCTCTACCCCCAGCTTCCTCACAGCTTGGCGTTCTTGGTTTCACAGTATACTACCCACCCGTTTTACAAGGACGAGGGAAGGCGATGGAAAGAAGGAGGCGACGTTGATAGTTATTGGATTTATAACTGTACCGACGCCGCGACGACATACGCCTGTTATGAAGGACTCGCCAAAGAACTTAAAGCTCAGGGACAGGAAAAGTTCTTCTTCGACCATGTGATGCGTGCACAGCCACATCTGGTCGAGGCGGCTGTGCATGGGGTGCAGGTAGATATGAGTGTGAGGGACGTCATTGCGGATCAGGTGAATAGAGATGTGGACGAGTACAAGGCTGAGTTTCATAGACATGTGCAGGAGTTGACGGGAGAGCCTGACTACTATCCGAACCCGGGGTCGTGGCAGCAGCTACAGGACTTGTTCTTTAACAGGCTGAAGCTGAAGGGTAAAGGTACGAGTACAGACGAGGCGAATAGAGAGAACATTATGAAGGACTCTAGCACGCCTCCGCAGGCTAGGGAGATGATCAGTGCGCTGACACGGTGGAAGAAAGAAGACAAGTTTCGTGGCACATACGTGGAGTCTAAGGTTTCTCCAGATGGCCGGTTTCGATGTGAGTATAAGCAATATGGGGTTGCTCGCGCCCCAGGCCGGTTATCCAGTGCGGCGCTTATATATGGAGAAGGCGGAAACATGCAGAACCAGCCCGTTCGTGCGAGGAGCATGTACGTTGCTGATCCTGGCTGTGTCTTGCTGTATTTTGATTTGGCCCAAGCCGAAGCGCGTGTTGTCGCGTACCGTGCTAATATCCCAAAGTGGAAAGATCAGTTCGAACAGGCTCGAATTGATGGTAAGTACGACTGTCATCGAGCCCTAGCATCAGAAATGTTTAAGGTGCCCTATGATGATGTCCCGCTCAAAGATTGGAATGCGGACGGGAGTCCGACTATACGCTACGTTGCGAAGCGATGCCGTCATGGACTTAATTATCGTATGGAGAAGTGGAAACTCGCTGAGGTCACTGACCTACCGTTCCATCAAGCCTCTCGTGCATGGTCGGTCTACCATGCTATCACGCCTGAACTCAGGTCGTGGTGGGGTGCGGAGGAAAAGCAGTTCAAGCTAACGCGTGAGATTTATAACGGTATGGGTCGTAGGTTTAAGGTTATCCAACGCATCGATGATGATGTTCTTGACAGTATCATTGCTTTCTATCCACAGTCCACTATCGGTGATAAGGTCACGCGTGTGTGGTATATGTGTGAGGAGGACGACGCTTGGCCCGATAGGATGTACGCTCGTATCGCCATAGATGTGCATGACAACTTGGTTCCCATCGCGCATCCACGATACGCTAAGACGTGTCTTAGGATAATGAAGAAGCACGCCGAGTCTCCGATTATGGTTCAGGACGTGTACAAGAATAAGCCTGAGCTGTTGATTGTGCCAGCCGAATTGAAGATGTCGTACCCGACTGCGTGGGACGGCGAGGCATTTGTCGAAGACCCGAACGGTTTGCACAGATGGAGCCACATGAAGGAGGTTCATCTGTGAGAACTGAATACGTAGAGCCTCATCAGCTTGGCTGGCTTCGGCGTCCTGAACTCGATTATGACAAGATCGAAGTCTGGGAGCGCCCCGACGGAAAGCTGTTTGCACATAGGGTAGGCACGCGGCTTTACTTTGCTGTATATAAAGGTCCGGTCGATGAGTGAACTAACGCCTATGATTAGAGCGTTCCTGTTCGAGGCAGGAACGCAAGGCCGGACGCAGAGAGAGATATTCAAACGCTTTCAGTATATTCCCCAGGAAGAGCTATTGACAGAACTGCACGCGCTCTGGTCGGAGGAGCGCGTGCAACGTTTTTCGGTCAAGAAGACATTCGTCTGGCGTGCCACAGATAAGTTCAATGTGTGAGTCACACTACATTAGGTCTGGGTACATGAAAGGCGCCGGCTCGCTTGGCTGATCGAACGGTTTAAGGTCTTTCAGCCTGATCTCCTTACCGTATTTGTTTGACATTGCAGTCTCGACGGCTCGACGAACGTAGTTGATAACTCTAAGAGCCTCGAACTGCTTCTTCTTGTAGAAGTTCACAACGTCTTGCCGATTGGTGGTGTCAATGCCGGACTGTTCGAGTTCCTCCTTTGCATCTGGTTCCATCTCCCGCTGCCACCGATCGTAGGTGCCGTGATTCACGTCTTTAAGGCGCTCGAGCTTTTGTGTGGCTGTTCCGTAGTTTCGCCACAAGGACTTGAAGGCGATACCTCCTTGGTCAATGCCTTTGACCATGTTGGGGCTTTCCTTCATGTAGCGGTTATAGAACTCCTGCATGTACTCGTTATAGAGCGGGTTGATCGGCATGCCTTGCTGTAGCCCAGGATTACCGGCGCTCAGCTGCTGAAGGCCATACTGTTCTTGCACGGCTACCCCGCCACCTGTGCTTGCGGGCTTGATGCCAATGCGGCCCTCGTTGACTGTCCATTTCTTAAAGAAGCGAGCGAGGTCGTTGAACTCCTTCTGGTGCTCGAACACTTCCTTCGATAGGTCGGTGACGTTCGACACGTCAGGTAACGTGCCGACGAGATCACGAAGGATCGGCGTCTTCCTAATGTTGATGTCTCTGGCCTGCTTCATGCCGTTGTTTATAGCGTTCCACCAACCGCCTTCCGACTGTGTTGATGCTGCATAGAAACCGCCAAGCGATTCGGCCACGCCGCCAAACATTGCCCGAGTGGCTAGTTCAAGACTGGTAGGCAGTCCGCCGTTCTGGTTGAAAGGGTCACCCTTTACTGGATAAGCAACACCGCCGAACATGCCCTGCGGACCTCGTATACCGTACGCTCCAAACGCTACGTTCACAATTGGAGGCATTGGTGGGATGACAGCAGTGTCGAGGAACATGTGTGCGGCGATCCACAGGTCTTCATTCAGTGGGCGTCTTGCTGTTACGTTGTCGGGCATACCTAGTAGGAAGTGACTGGGGTCATCCTTTGGTATGCCGCTGCCAAGCATGTGGTGCCATGCAATTTCAGCAGCGCGTTTGAATGGGTTGAGTTCGTGGAAGAACGTAATCTCCATGGACTTTTCGACAGGCTGGCCTGGAAGTGGAACGGCGAAGTTCATCTGTCGATTGAACGCGCTTCGACCATTCAAAATCCAGTCGACATAGCTACGTCCGTTAGGGTCACCGCCCTGAGCGTCAAGGGCCTTGGCGTAGTAAAGTAGCCCAACCGCAGGGGCCATGGCATAGAGCGCAGTGCTTCGTGTGAATCGCACGGGGTCATGGAGGAAGGCTTCGCCAATACGCTTAGCGCCTTGCAGTGTAGGGTTCCACCACGGAATTGCGTTCTTGCCTATGTTCTCAGCGGTCCAGCCATAACCTTTGACTAGTGTATGTGCAATCCTTTGAGTCATCGATCCATCAGTTTCGAATCGAATGGGTCGTTTGTTGCTGTCCCGACCAACGTAGTACTCGCCACCAACTCGAGGGTCACCTGTCAGACGGCGAGCACGCAAGGCTAGGTCGGGAGCCGACTCGGTCCCTAGGTTTCGTTTGACAAAGTTGAAGGCTGGTCCATTATGGATCGACTCGATTGATGCCTTCCAGGCATTCCAGAAGTGCTGCGCTCCGCGAACCGTGTTGCTCGCCGCTGCATTGGCGTCAAACCACTTAGTAACGTCTTCCAGTCCCTTGGCGCGTGCTTGTTGCTCAAGGATACTGCCGCGATGGGAGCCTGCTGCCTTGAGCTGAGCGTACACGCTTTCGTCGTAGACAACGGCAAGGCGCTTCGATAGCCCATCCATCCAGCCCTTACCATAGATTTCACCAAGCATTCCTGCACTACCGTTCTCGAGGCCGCGCGAAATCGACTTAGCGATCTGAGGGATCAGTTGCTGAGGGATGGCAAGCAATGTTCCAACGGCTGTCGGTGCCTTGAAGCCTTGTTCTGTAGTGAACTTGGCAATCCAATACGAGCGGATCGCGCTGGTGACGGCGAAGTTAGGGGCGAGTACGCCAGTAGTTGTACTTTCCAACATGCGCTTGGTCGAATGAAGTGCGTTCCCTCCCCATCCGGTGATTGTGGAATGGTCAAGGCGCAGTACGTCGGCTAGGAAAGGATCGGTCGTATAGTATTCTGTTTGGCCTCGACGCTTAAACGATACGACGTTTTGCTTCCAAGAGGGGTTCTCGGCTAGTTGCTCCTTGGTCACTTCCACGAATGAGTCGGGATTGCGCTTGCGCATTGCGTCGACGTATCGACCGACAGCCTCGTTGTCAAGGCGCTCCTTGATAAGTCCGCGTGCCATGTCTGCCTGTGACTCAATGGCATTGGCTCCCGTCTCTTTTCCACGAAGGTTTCCGAGAGCGTTCGGGCGTGAGCTGTTTAGGAAGGCTTGACTGCCGTCATCCATGGCAGGTTTATTTGGGTCGAGATGCTTCTTCGGAACGGTACCGTATTCGCCGCTAGCTTGAAAATCGCGGATGGCTTTGTTCCATCCTTGGTTGGCTTTTAGCATATCTCTGAGGCCAGGATCAGCACGCTCCAAGTCTGAGATTGCTTTGGTTACGTCGTCGATAGTCTGGCCTTCAAGCGTCGGCGGTCCTGCCTTAGGAGTCTTTCCCTCAGCAACCTCGTACTTGCGCATCTGCGACATAAGCGTGAGTTCGTCTGCTCGGTCCCACAGCTTAAGATAGGTATCTGACTGGGCCGTTGACTGCCTTGCCATATCGTTCAAGGCAACTGGCGCATTGAACCGGAATGATGGCGTTTCCATCCTGGCGGTTTCAACAGCGCTATCTGCAAGGGCACGCCCCCCTTGCCGAGTCGTGATGCGGAAGTTCTTATCGAGGCTATCGACTACCTCTTCTGGGATGCCGTTACGCTCAGCGATTCGAGCAAGGGGAGCATTGATATCATCGGCAGCACGGATAGCATCACCAAGCGTGCTCGTTGCAATGGTTCCAGGGGCAGCATTGGCAACTTCGCGTGCTGTTCCTGCCTCGACTGTACGAACCGCAGGAAGCTCTGCCCTTGAGAACCTAGCGAAAACCTTCGGTGCGAGGATCATTCCGACCAGTGTGCCACCAACGACTCCCATAGCCTTGTATTCAGACTGCGAGGTCTTCTGCATACCTGCGACTGACTGGAAGATTTCCATGGCAGTCGGGGAGTAGGTACGTGCTGCGATCTCCTTCGCGACCCAGGCGTTCTCCACTCGTTGTGCGAAAGCCTCGTCGGACTCGGCACCAACACGTTCGCCTGCTCTATTCAGTCGCCCCTTGCCCTGTGAGAGTTTAGGTGGTGTGGTTGTACGCATGTCTGGGGGAGGGATCGTCATGCCCTTAGGAATTTCAGGAGCTTCAGCGCCTTTCTTCTCTCTGCCTGTGTGACTCACACTAGGAACGATCGCTGACCCTGGTACGATGGTCGAGCCTGGGATCGTCGGTGCAGGCATCGTCGGAGCACCTGGCGTAGGAGCCACTGCTACTGGTGGTCCAGACAATGCTGACGGAGGCTTAGTTGTTCCTCGAGACTCAGCGAAGCCTGCCTCGGCAGGGGTCGTGACTGAGGGGATAGGTATCTCGTTATCACCTAGAGCAGTCAGTCCAGCTCGTGCAGCGACACCTGTCAGCGTAAGGGCTGTTGTGGTTAAAGCGCCTTTCATAGGCATGAAGTACTCGCCGGTCCAGACACCTGCCT
>Ga0075425_100000292_pt1 | contig 46420 bp, 34 predicted proteins | sample SoiMethybrSBSTD4_FD_75300 | JGI IMG/M metagenome (GOLD analysis project Ga0075425, IMG submission 75300) | Bulk soil microbial communities from a Populus tree surrounding site in Tennessee, USA - Soil MetaG P. TD hybrid SBSTD4 | ecosystem: Environmental > Terrestrial > Soil > Tree plantation... | reverse complement strand
CGTCACCGAGGAGCGCGCGCCGGTACACTTCCGGGTTGCCGCTGTTCCACAGGAGGGCGTACTTGATCATGTACGCGCGTGTCAGCAGGAACCCGAACGCCACGAAGCCGCCGATCGATCCGATCAACACGCGCTTGAACGAATCGGCAGCGAGATCGTTCAGAAAGCCGAAGTCGAACATCGCCCGGAAGAAGTGCTCGGTGAGCCGCCATTCCGCGCGCTCGGCGAACCGCCTTCGCCAGTCGGCAAACAGTGTAGTGTCCGGCTTTAGCCGGACTTTGGGCGGCAGCCGGACCTTGGGGTTGTTCGTCACGGCTGCATCAAGTCGAGGATTTGACGGGCGACCGGGGTGAAGTCGTCCTGCCCGGTCGTGTGGACGAAGACGTCTTCGAGTGACTCCGCTCGCCCTTCGCGGAACGCAGCCATGTCACGTTCGGCCGCGATGCGCCCCTTTGACAAGATGACGACGCGCGAGCACAGCTTCTCGACCATGTCGAAGCGGTGCGTGCTGAACAACACCATGCGATCGCCGGCCGCGAACAGGCGAAGCAGCGTGCGAAACAGCAGGCTCGCCGTCACGTCCAGGCCGGAGAATGGCTCGTCGAGAACGAGGAGATCCGGGTTGTGCATCAACGCGGCCGCAAACAGCACGCGTTGGCGCATCCCTTTTGAGTACGCGGCCATCGTCGCGTAGCGGCTCTCCCACAGGAGCAGCAGCTGCAGCATCGCCGGAATCTTCGTGGCCAGAGTCTGCTCGGTCTGGCCGCGGAGCCGGCCGACGAGCGTCAGGTATTCGATCGCCGTGAGGTGGGTATAGAGGTGCGGCTCTTCCGGTACGTAGCCGATCCGGCGCTTGTAGGCGACCGGGTCATCGGCGATCGGCGCGCCGTCGAGCCACAGCGATCCTGCGCTCGGATCGATCAGGCCCACGACCGTATTGACCGTGGTGCTCTTGCCCGATCCGTTCGGCCCGAGATAGCCGAGGATCTCGCCACGGCGCACGTGAAAGTCCACGCGGTCGAGCGCGAGGAATCCACCGTATCGCTTTGTCAGTCCACGCGCTTCCAGCATCAGTGAGCCCCTTGGTACCGTAGGGCGGGTCCTGATTTATGGACCCGCCATGTCCGGCGGGTCTCAAGAACAAGGCCCGCCCTACGCGTAAAGAGCAAGACCCGGCCTACGCGGCCGCACGTCAGCATGCGCGTCATTCGTATCGCAGCGCGATCAGGGGATTCACTCCCGATGCGCGTGCAGCAGGGACGTATGTCGCCAGCAGTGCGACGACGATCCAGACCAACCCCGTCATGGCGAGCACCACGAATCCTGGAGGCTGAATGGCCGACTCCAACGTACCCAGCAGGCGCCCCGCCATGATCATCAACGTCTCGCCGATGACGACGCCAATCAGCGCGATCGACAAGCCCTGACCGACCACTTCACGAAAGACGTTCCGACGGCCTGCGCCGAGCGCCATTCGCACGCCGATCTCGCGCGTGCGCAGTGCGACGCGATAGGCAATCACGCCGTAGAGGCCGACAGCGGCGAGCACCAATGCCAACAGGCCGAACGAGGTCAGGACCGACGTCTGCCACCGAATCGCACTGTAGGACTGCTCGATGTACTCGCTGAACGGCCGCACGGTGTAGACGCGCATTCCCGGGCCGACGCCCAGCAGCGTGCGGTGGATTGGCTCGATCAGCGCCGCTGGTGGCGTGCTCGTCTCCACGAGAATCGCGGTCAATCCGCCATCGTAGTTCTGCGCGAAGGGAAAATAGACATGTGGTTGCGGCGGCTCGCCCAACGATCGGACAGAGGTGTTGCCGACGATCCCGATCACGGTCGCCGGCTTGGTTGCATCGCATCCGATCAGTACCTGTTCTCCGATCGGAGAGCCGTGCGGCCACAGCCCTGACGCCAGGCGCTCGTTGACGATCACAACGGGCGCGGCACTCGGCGTATCCGAAGAAGCGAAATCCCGCCCGGCCAGGACGTCGATGTCCATGGTCCTGAAGTAGCCGGGATCCACGGCACCCGTCGTGATCGACAGGTGCGGACCGTTCGCGCGAGCGGCGCAATTCGATGCGGTCGGCATCAGCGGCAAGGAGTACGACAGGGTAGCTGTTTGGACACCGGGAAGTGCTCGAAGTTCCTCGACGGCGCGTGAGTAGATCTCACGGCCGGTTGCCGGACTGACACCAGGCGTCGAGATGAATACGAACGCGTAGAGTCGGCCGGCTACAGCAAACCCGGGATCCGCTGTCTGCATCCGCACCAGCGCCTGGACGAATGTTCCTGCGACCAGCAGCAGCACGAATGACATGACGACCTGCGCGATCAGGCCGATCGGACGTCGTCTCGGCACGCCGACGACGATTTCTCCCTTGAAGGCGACCAGGCCGTCCGTGCGTGACGTGCGCCACGCCGGCACCATCCCGCAGAAAACCGTGGTCGCGATTGAGATGACGGTCGCGAATGTGATCACACGCCAGTCGAGGTCGAAACTGAGCTGGACTGGAAAGAAACCTTGCAGCATCGGTAGCGATTGCTCGAGGACGGCATTACTCCATCGCGCGAACACGAGACCGCAGGCCCCGCCCGCGATCGCGAGCAGAAGGCTCTCGGTCAGGAGTTGCTGCAGCACTCGCGTGCGACTGGCGCCCAGCGCCCGCCGCAATGCAAACTCCCGTTGTCGCATGGCGCCACGAACGAGGAGCAGGTTGCCGACGTTCACGCACGCAATCAGCAGCACGAGGCCGACGACGACGGTGAGGAACGTGGCAACGACCTGGGCAGTGCGCCGGTTCGCGACATTTGCGAAACCACGGACGCGGGTCGCGACGATCGGAGCTTTCACCTCCGCAGGTGCGACGCGTTCACCTTCCAGTTGCGCGTCTATGACGTTGAGCTCGTTCGAGACCATGGCGACGGTGGCGTTGTCGCTCAGCCGCCCGAAGAGCATCAGCAGTCGAGTCGTGTGGTCCTCGAGTAACCGGACCAGCGAAGGTCGCGTTGCGATTGGAACCCAGATGTCCGTTCGGAGCGGTGAGAAAACCCCGTTGAATTCGCGGGGGGCGACGCCGATCACGGTATATGTCTGCGACTGCGAGCGGATGGTCCTCCCCAGAACGTCGGGGCTCAGGTTGAACGAGCGCTGCCACACGGCGTAGCTGATGACGGCCACCGGCTCCCTATCACTGGTGAACCATCGTCCCAACACCGTTCGTGCGCCGATGACGCGCGAGTAATTGCCGGCGACCGCCTCCGCCGCGACGAAGGTGCTGTTGCTATCGATCTCGAGATCGGATTCGCTCGGCAGCGACATGGTGAGGCCGGACATCGTGCGCGTTCGATCCCGGAAGTCGCGATAGGCCGGATACGAGAACGTGGGCGCCTGTCCGCGACTGATCACGATCAGGCGGTCTGGCTGTTCGACCGGCATCGGCCGGAACAGGACCGAGTTGAGCACGCCGAAAATCGAGGTGTTGACACCAATGGCAAGCCCCAGGCACAGCACGGCGAGCGCGGTGAAGCCAGGTGAACGACGGAATTGACGAAGGCCGTGGCGCAGGTCGCGTCCGAGATAGCTGATTACGCCTATGCCTCTGGCGTCGCGATGTTCTTCTTTGACTTGATCGAGACCGCCAAATTCCAGCCGGGCGCGCCTCACGGCCTCGTCTCTGGAAAGACCACGCTGTATATGGGCATCGACCTGCCGTTCCAGATGGAACCGCAGCTCGTCGTCGAGTTCCCGTTCGACAACCGCGCCTCGCAGAAGCGACCGCAACCGCAGCATGAGATCGCCGAACATGGCTTACTCGCTTCTCAAGGCGACGAGCGCGTCGACCTTCGTCGCGCGCCGCGCCGGCAAATAGGCGGCGAACGCCGCCACGAGACCAAATACCAGCGAGACCGCGATAAACGTCGTCGGGTCGAGCGGTGTGATGCCGAACAGCATTCCGCGCAGCGCCCGCGTGCCGATGCTCGCGCCAACGAGGCCGACACTCAGGCCAATCAACGTGAGCACGAGTCCCTTGCGAAGAACGAGTGCGAGCACGGCGGCGCGCTGTGCTCCGATGGCCATGCGAATACCGATCTCCTGTGTGCGCTGAATGACGGCGTAGGTGAGGACGCCGTACACCCCTATCGCCGCAAGGACGCCGGCGAGGGTGGCAAACGATCCGAGCAGTACTGCGTAGAAGCGCTCGCGCGCGACCGCGCTCGCGGAAAGACGGCTCATGGGGATGATGGCATCGATGCCGACGTCGCCGTCGATGTCGCTCACGATCTGCCGGACCTCAGGTATGACGGAAGCCGGATCGCCTGTCGTGCGAATAGCAAAGGAGAGAAAGCCAATTGCAATTTCGTTCTGACGCTGCTCTGATTGCTTTCCGCGATTCATGAGCGAGAGCAGCTGTCGATAGTCGACGAAGATCTCGGGAAAGACCTCATCGGTCGGCGACTCCTGGCGGATGTCCTCGACGACGCCGATGACAGTCACGGGCTGCCCCTGTTGTTCGATGAAATACCAGTCGAGGGCACGCCCAACAGGACTTTCAGCGCCGAAGTACTGCCTTGCCGCTGAGCGGCTGATCACCACGACTGGCTGCGCCCTGGCATAGTCTCGGGCGTCGAAATATCGGCCCTCCAGGAGTGGAACGCCCATCGCCGTCAGGTAGCCGTCGCTGACGGACCGAACCCGGGTCCGCAGACTCCGCATCTCCTCACGCGACCGTCCCGGCGGGACCCAATCGCCAAGGAACAGTTCCTCGCGCATAAGCAGGCCGTGCCGGGAGAATCCAACGGAGCGCACGCCCGCAGAGTTGCGGAATCGCGTCAGCAGGCGGTCGATGGTTTCAGCCTTTCTGCCGATCGAGTACTGGTCGGGGAACAGCAGGTTGAATGCGAGGACTTGGGATGGATCGTAGCCATTGTTCACACGCGAGAGCTTGATGAAGCTGTTGGCGAGGAGTCCCGCGCTCACGAGCAGGATCGTCGCCATCACCAACTGCGCCACCACCAACACTGTCCGGATACGTGATTCAGCGTGGCCAGCGGTGACGCGTGCGCGGGTATTGGACGCGTGCGACGAGCGCGACAACGTCAGCGCCGGCAGTGCGCCGAACACCATGCTGGTGATCATCGCCAGAGTGAGTGCGAAGCCGAGCATTCTGAAATCGACGGTGATTTCACTCGCACGCGGCAGGAGCGAGGTGCCGAACATGAGCCGATAAATGCCGGGCGCTTCGACGGTAGCCAGCTGCTTGATCATCGACACGCCGGTGGCTCCAAGGATCGCGCCGAGCGAGCCGCCAGTAATCGCCAGCACGAGCGATTCGGTCATCATCTGGCGAATGACGCGCATGCGGCTGGCCCCAATGGCGAAGCGCACGGCGATCTCGCGCTGTCTCGCGGTGCCCCTGGCCAGCAGCAGGTTGGCGACGTTTGCGCAGACGATGATGAGAACCACGACAACAGCTGCGAGGAATACTCGCAGCGCCGGCGCGATGTCTTGAACGGCGCGATCTCTCAGGCGCTCGACTTCGAATCGCGGCACCGAGAGAGGGCTGGCCCCCGGCGATCGCGCGCGCATCGCCGCGCCGATGACATGTGCCTCCTCGCGCGCGGCCTCCAGTGACACACCGGGCGACAGCCTGAAGATCATGGACACGCGTGGCCCTCCTGCCAGACTGCCGACGATGGGCCAGTAGAAATCAGAGGAAGCGCTGGGCATGTCGGTCGGCGTGAGCACTCCGATGACAGTCATCACTTTCGGCCTGACAGATCCCATGAGCGCACCGGCTCGAAATTCGAGGGTCCGTCCGACGACCGCAGGGTCGCTATTGAAGTATGTCTGCCAGGTTTGAAAACTCAGGACGACGACGTCCGGATTGGCGTCGTCCACCTCGCTGAAGGTGCGACCCAGCAACACAGGAACGTCGAGTACCTTGAAGGCGTTGGGCGACGTGACCGCTCCCCAGAGGCCGACGACGCCCTGAGGGGTTCGAACCAGCCGTTGTCCCACCCCTCCCATGGCGATGCCATCGGTCAACGTCTTCGTCTCTGAGCGCCAGTCGAGGAATTCCTGAAGAGTGTGAGCACGCTGGTTCGGTGGGCGTCCTGGAACGGGCGGCGGGACGTATTCGCTGAGTCTGACGAGGCGATCGGAATCGGGATAGGGCAGCGGTTGCAGGAGGATCGCATTCACGACGCTGAAGATGGCGGTCGTGGCGCCGATGCCGAGTGCCAGACAGAGGAGAGCGGCGAGCGCAAACGACGGGGATCGGCGAAGCTGCCGCACGGCGTACCGGGCATCGCGACCGAGATCGAAGAGCAGCCGGACCCCACGCGCATCGCGGTGAGCTTCCCTGATCTCGTCGAGTCCGCCGAACTCGATGCGTGCGCGCCGGACTGCCTCAGCGCGAGAAAGTCCATTGCGCCTGTAGAGGTCAGCTTGCTGTTCAAGATGGAACCGCAGTTCGTCGTCGAGCTCCGAGTCGACGACGTCTCGGCGGACGAGCGAGCGCAGTCGGAGAAAGAGATCCCTGAACATCGCGACTCCGCTACACGCTCTCGATGACCTGGGACACGACAGCGCTCAACTTGCGCCAGGCCGAAATCTCCTGGTCGAGTCGCGCGCGCCCGCGCTTGGTCAGCTCGTAGTACTTCGCGCGCCGGTTGTTGTCCGACGTCCCCCACGACGCCTTGATCCAGCCGCGACGCTCGAGACGGTGGAGCGCGGGATACAGGGAGCCCTGTCGGATATTGAGGGTGGCGCTCGAGATCTGATGGAGACGCTCCGAGATCGCCCAGCCATGGCGCGGCTCGAGCGTCAGTGTTTTCAGAATCAGGAGATCGAGTGTGCCCTGGGGAAGATCGAGCTGGTCAGCTGACATCGCCTGCTCCCGCCTGCTCCCTTTGTACTTCGACAGGAGACTAGCGCGTCTCTTGTCGAAGCGCAAGAGGAAGGACTAGGCTGAGAGACAAAAGTCCGTGCCGTGCAGCCAGCAGGCTGGCGACTCGTCGTGCTGATCGCGGCGAAGCCGTGTGAAGGCTGGATACTGCCCGCGCATCAGCGCCTTCCCAAGTCGCTCGTTCATCGTCGCGTCACGGAGGCCGATTGCCGAATAAATCGCCACGACAGTGACGAGTCGCGCCGCGAAGTCAGGGTCGCGCCGGGTGAGCAACAGGAGAGGGCCTTTGCCGATCGTGCCCATTGCCGGCATCGTAGCCGTGAGGGGCAGAATCAATCGTCCACCAGGGTTGAGCGCATCGAGCCACGCTGCCGGCGGATGGGTGACGCCGGCGTTGACTAAGATGGCGTCGAAGCGTTCGTCGCCGATGCTCGTGCCATCGCCGTGCCTGACCTCAGCCTGCGGAAGCGTGGCGAGGTTGCGCCGGGCCGACGCCGCCAGCGTTTCGTCCACCTCGATTGCGACGACATGTCCCGTTGGTCCGACGCAGCCGCCGATGAGCGCCGAGTAGTATCCGGGGCCGCATCCGATGTGGAGCGCGCGATCGCCCGGCTGCAGCGCCAGGCGGTCGATGCACAGGCCGAGGAGCGCCGGCGCGCCGTTGAACAACTGCCTCTCGGCGTCGATGGCAATCGCGACGTTGTGATAGACGCGGCGCGGATCGGCATCGGGAGTCGCTCGTGGCGTCCCGGTGAAGTAATCCGTCTCGCTTCGGATGATCCACGGTCCCGCCGGAAGGAAATTCTCTCGTGGCGTGGTAGCGAACGCCTCGACCAATGCCCTGGATCGAAGGTCACAGAGCGTTTCGATCTCTTCAGCAAAGAATCGCCGCTGTTCCGCCAGCGCAGTCATGCCTTCTTCCTCCGCTTGCGTCGTGGCTCCGGGGTTGCGTGTGACGCCAGATGCGCAGCCAGCGCGCCCTCCGAGAAAAGTACCGGACGAATCGAGGGACGCCATTCGCAGGCAAACTTGCCCGACGAACGCTCGACGAAGAGAACTTCCTGCGACTGATTGAGACGCTTGAGGACGGTGTGAACCGCGGCGAGGCTATTCGTGTACTTGGTGAGGTCCAGACCGATCGCTTCGAGACGATCCCGGACTTCTGTTGGCGTCATCGCCCTGCCGGCGTTCTTGAGCACGACGCGGCACGCGTCGGTCAGCCCCCACGGCACGGTGGAAACGAACCCGCACAGCCGATTGAGCGTGCCTATCGTCTGTGCGAGCTGGGCGAGTCGTTCATCGATTTCGCGTCGCTGTGCGCCGAGCGCCTCGTACTCGCGGATGGCGGCAGTGAGCGCCTCACGATATTGTTCGGGTGGCACACATAGTTTTGTACATTGTGTGCAAATACATGTCAAATCAGGCTGCATTCGCGGCGGTGGGCATCGGCTGCTCGCTCGAGCGTGCCCGCGCCGCCGTGTGGTTCGCAATCCGTTCCGCATCGCGTCCCACGCCGTGAATCATCGTCGACGAGAAGGCATAGAGAAAGTGCAACCCGACGAAATACAGCCCGGGCTGGCTCGCCACCACACCGCGCTCGTGCTGAGGATCGCCGTTGGGCCCGAACACCGGCAGGTCCAGCCACGAGAACCCGGGATGGAACCCCGTACACCAGACGATGTTTTTGACGTCGAGCACGCGTCCGTCCTCGAGCACCGGAAGTCCACGTCGAACGCCGGCCACACGTGCAACACGTTCGACGCCGGCGTCGGCCAGATCCCTGGGCTTGGTGCGCACGAGCGGTCCGCCGACGTGCAGCACCTTCGGGCGCGCGGCGCGGCCGAGCGGAGTGGCGACGGTCAGGATTCGGTGAAAGAGCAGACGCAACACGACACGCAGGAGAAACAGGCGCGCCAGAAAACCATCGATGTGGAACGGCACATGACCGACATCGCGACCGGCCATCCACGTCTTGTGCGTGCGTGACGTCTCGAGAGCAATCTCTGCTCCGGAGTTACCGGCGCCGACAACGAGGACAGCTCCCGCTTTGAGCTGCGAAGTGTTGCGATAGTCGAACGAATGCAGCTGCACGATGTCGGGACTCAGCTCGGTGGCAAAGTGAGGTCGGTGAGGACGCTGGAAGTTCGCCATGGCGACGATGACGTTCTGCACCTCGAATCGTTGCTCGCCGGCGATGACGAGAAAGCCGTTGCCGTGTCGCGACACCCGCTCGACACGGGTCGCAGACTGCACCGGCAATCCGAACGTGCGTGCATAGGTCTCGAGGAAGTCCGCCATCTCGTCTTTGGTCGGGAAGTAGTGCGGCGGCGCCGGAAACGCCATGCCGTCGAGACCCGCGAAGCGTGCCGGCGTAAAGAGGCGAAGGGAATCCCAGCGATGCCGCCACTGGTCTCCCACTCGTGCTTCCGCGTCGAGGATGAGGAACGGTACGCCGCGTTGCTTGAGGTGATAACCGACCGACAATCCCGCCTGCCCGGCGCCGATGACGATCGTATTGACTTGCTCCGTTTGACGTTCGCCTCGCATGGTCTCCTCCGTGACTGGGACGTGCTCACATCGCATGGACAAACGTAGAACGTCTGCTTGTTGCTGCGCATCGGCCGAAATGCCCAGCGCGGCGGGCGATCGGCTATGGGTATTTCTACCCAGTCGCGGCCCCCCAAAACCCGGTGCTTTTGGGAGTTGGGAGTTGGTATTTGGGCGTTGCGATGTTTTTTGGCGCCGGTTAGAGCAGTTTGTGCTCGTACGCGTAAGCCGTGGCCGCCGTTCGGGATGGCAGGTCGAGCTTGGTAAAAATATTGCTCAAGTGACGGGCGACGGTTTTCTCGCTGATGTCCAGCTGGTGCGCGATCGCACGATTGGTTATTCCGGTTGCGACCAGTCGCAGCACTTCAACTTCGCGGCCCGTAAGTCCATCGGATTTCCGCGCTCCCGAGGGGAGCGCAAGGGCGGCAACGCGAGCAGCATCTGGAGTGGCGCTAAGTCGATCGAACGTGTCCTGCGCGGCATCGAACTCCATCTGCGCCCCGTCCTCATCGCCGAGCTCACGGTAGGCGCGGCCAATCAGTTCTCTGGCCCGGCCCACGTCGTAGGGCGCGCGCAGTTCCTGCCAGGCTGCCCAGGCTGTCCGGAGCGGCTCGAGTGAGCCCGCGGCATCCCCGGCGGCCAGTGCGATCGCGCCAGCAGCGTAGGCAGCCGCGGCGTGGAGCAGGACGGAGTCGTATCCGCGAGCAATATGCGACAGCTCCTCGGCCGCCGTGCGAGCCGATGGTAGATCGTGCTCAGCGATCATGATCTCGACTGCGGCGCCCAGGACGCGGGCGCGACCGCGCGCTTCGCGTGTCTCTTCCAGCATTCGACGCACGGCCGTACCGGCGGCATCGACGTTTCCCTGCGCGAGGCGCAGCAGCGCGAGGCCGGGGTGCGGCTTGCGTCCAGCCTGGCTGGCTCGCCGGTACGACTCCTCTGCGCGGGTCAGGTCACCGCGAAGACGATAGAGCTCACCCTGCTGATAATGTGCCGGGCCGGCATCCGGCTCGGCCGCCGTACGCGCGAGCCACGTGGTCGCACGCTCGGCTTCCGCCAGCGCCTCCTCCCATGCGCCGTGCAACTGCATCAGCTCCGAACGCCGGACGAGACACTGGCCGCGGAACGGCACGACATCGGGATGCGTGGTGCACCAGCTGCTGAGCGCCTCGGTCCACTCGTGCGCGCGGCGTGAATCGAACACGTCATGACAGGCACTGATGACGCTGCAATAGATCACGCCGGCGACCATTGGCACAACCTCGCCGCCCGTAACCGCCAGCATGACTTCATCCAGCAGCGCGAACCCTTCGGTCCTGCGGTTCATCCTGAGGAGAACCCGCGCCTGCGCGTGCCGGGCGAGCGACGTCACATCCGCGTTCCGGAAACGAGTGCCTACGCGCGCTGCCTGCTCGAAGTTCTCGAGTGCGGCTGCGAGGTCGTCCGCGATGAGCCTCTGGTAGCCGGAGGTGCAGAGCAGGAAGCCGTGTTCGACAGTATCCGCGCCGCACTCGTCGAGCAATCGCCGAGCGCGGGCAAGCCACCCGTTGGCGTGTGCCCGTTGCGCCGGCTCGCTGATGAGCGCGTAGCCCAGCCAGAATGCGCTGCGCGCTGCCCGGATCAGCTCACCTCTTTCGACAAAGCTCGCGTGGGCACGAGCGCGTGCCTCCGCGCTGACCGCCTCTTCCCCGACCAGGTAGGCCGCAGTCGCGAGACGGTCGAGATCCTCGGGCTCGAGAACGATCTCGCGGCCCGCGAGCGTGAGTTCACGAAACGCTTCGGCCCACGCCTGACGCTCACAGGCCGCCCGGCCGCGTGCCACCGCCTCCGACCCGCTCATACGATGGTTTAGCCTAGCATCACCGCCAGCGTGTGTTAGGAGGCTGAGTGGCGCACAATGAACACCGGCATCTCGCGTTGCGTGCGCTGCAGATTGAGCGCCAACTGTTTCAGGACCGCCTCGCGTAGCTCGTCGAATCCTTGCATCTCACCTCGCAACTCGATGTCGTGCGTGCCGGTCAGACCGGTTTCATCGAACACGGGATGACCGACGACCTCTTCCAGCCAGCGTGCGAAGTCCTGGATCGTGGTTGCGGTCAAGGAAATCGGTCCCACGGTATGGAGACGATCGCGCCAGCCAGGACCATCCATCGACAGTCGTTCCGGCACGGCATCAAAGGCGGCCGTGCTGAAAGCCGCGTACATCGCGGCCGCGCCGCCACCAGTTGGTTCCTCGAAATGAGGGCGTCGCCCAGGGCTCGGTCCGTCCGATGCGGTGAGGACGAAAGCGTCCACGCGCCGCGTCTCGCGAGCGACCGTGATCCCGAAATGCGAGTTGATTCCGTCCTGGATGAGGCGATCGATTGCGGGCCAGCTTTGAGGGGCTGGCACGTCCAGCGTCGCATGGTGGCGCTCGCGAGTATCAAATCCAGGAGGAAGCTCCACATCTCGGACGTCGGCGCGATAGGCCCACGCGATCAGTTCCTTCAGCGTGAAGCCGTCGGCGTCCACGCGCTGAGGACTGCTGATGGCAAGTGGTCCCTCGCGCGCATTACGCCGGCTGACCGACACGCGCAGGCGATGAGCTTCGCCGGAAGACAGAGGCACGCTGAATGGAAGCGAGATCGGGGAAATCGACGATGCGCCGAGCATCTCGACGATCTGATCCCGAACCGCATCGATGCGCAGACCCAGTTCGCCGAGGATCGACGCAGCCGTGCAGCGATTCTCGCGGAACAGCCCGAGGAGCAGGTGCTCGGTTCCAACGTGACCGTGCAGCAGCCGGTCGGCTTCCTGCGCGGCGTAACGCAGGGCGCGAATGGCTTCCTGGCTGAAACGCACTTCGCTCGACTCAGACAACGACGCAAGCTGCGACGTGCGGGCGTCCACCAGTCGACCAATGTCCTCCCGCGAGAGGCGGGCGCGCGCGAACACACGCATCGTCACCGACTGCTCGTCGCGAAACAATGCGAGCAGCACGTGCTCGGTTTCAATCTCGGGGCTGCCCCGCTGGAAGGCCTCGTAGCGCGCGAAGAAGAGTGCGCGTCGCGCCTGCTCTGTATAACGCTCGAACATGACGCTGATGATGACGAACTGTGAAGGGGTCTGACCCCTTCACAGTGTTGCACAGCTAATCGATCTTGATGCGACGCCGGAATTGCTGGTTCTCGTTGCAGACGAACTCGATCAACTCCTGATCCGCCAGATAGCGCTGATCGATGCGAACGGTCCACGGCTTCGTGTATGCCTTGGCATCTTCGAGCGTCGTATCGATTTGCAAGTGACCGAACGCAGGCCGGCGGATGCGCTCGGTGAACTTCGCTTCCCCGCTATACGGGCTGCCATTGACGTCGAGCCATCCGTCGTAGGGACCCTCTTCGGCGCCTCGCAAGTTGTTCGTTTCGACAACGAGCGTATCGCCGTCCCAGGTCCCGACCGAGTAGCCGTACCACCACGGCTGCGGCTCGCCCTGCGGCGGAAGCTTGCGGCCATCGAGATAGATGTGACGAATGCCGTAATTGGCCTCGTACTCGATCAGGATCATCTGCTTCGTCTGGATGATCTTGCGCGGCTGCGGCTGCTGATGGAATTGGAGGAAGCCCATCGGCATGCAGTTGGCGTCGGGATTGTCCTTGGCCTTGTCGACCTCGAAGCGCTGCTTGCGAATCGCTGCCGCCCACGGCGTGTAGGGCAGACCGCCCGGAATGTTGCCGCCGGCCTCGAAGAACGTCGCAACGGGTGGGCCATTCGGATCGAATGGGAAACCCTCGGTGGGCGGTTCCAGCTGGATGCCGCTTCTACCTCCGCCAAATGCGGCATTGGTGTCTCCGCCGGCACCTGCCGCGCCGCCCGCCCCCCCTTCTCTCGCCGCAGCTCCGCCTTGCGCCTGTGCACCACCGCCCTGTGCGGCGCCCTGCGCCTGCGCACCACCGCCCTGTCCACCGCCCTGCCCCTGGCGTCCACCACGACCGCCGCCTCTAGGCGGACCGCTGTTGGCGCGCATCCAGGTGCCCGAAAAGTCTGGCTTGCCGTCAGCCGTGCGCGGCGTCGGCGCAGTCATGATCACATTGCCCTGCGCATCGCGCGGGACGCCTGCTTCCTGATACTTGGGCCATTGCGCTCCGACCGAGATTGAACAGGCTACAAAAATTGCGACGGCGCCGATGATTCCAGACAATGCGCTCTTCACTCTTGAATTCTCCTTCGTCAGTACCGGGAGTCCCCGCGGTCGCGGTGACTGCATGGCCCGGCAGCTCGGCCGAGCCGGGTTTCTATGCTAATACGACAGCGGCGGCGAGGCTTATGTACTGCTCGGGCGGGCATGGCTCAGGATGAAAGGGCCAACATGGTCGACGCCCACGCCTGATACTGCCGCCGGATGGCATCGAAGCGGTCAGGTCGATTTGCGCGGAGATCTGACTTCTCGCCCGGATCCTTTGAGAGATCGAAGAGATATTCACCCGATGCGTTCTTGAGGTATTTCAACGATCCCACGCGCGCGGCATCGAAGCCGCGGACCCTCCAGAACAGCGAACGATCGTAAGGCGCTCGCTGCCCCGTGCAGACCGGCATCAGGTTCTCTCCATCGAGTGGAAACGCGGGATCGGCCGCCGTGCCGGTCACACCGAGAATCGTCGCGGTCCAATCCATGGTGATCGCGGCCTGATCGGTGACACGACCGCCGGGGATGACGCCGGGCCATCGTGCGATCGCGGGCACGCGCGTTCCACCTTCGTGCAGGTCGAGCTTCTGAAATGAAAACGGCCAGTTGTACGAATAGCGTTCGCCGCCATTGTCGCTGGTGAAGACGACGAGCGTATTGCGATCGACGTTCGCTCGCTCGAGCGCCTTGAGCACGCGGCCGATGCCGGCATCCATGCGCTGCATCATCGTTGCGAAGATCTTCAACGAGCCGCCGGCCACCATCGGCCCCGGCCCGTGCGTGGTGTGGCCAATTGCTTCATCTTCCGGTCCTTCCCATGGAGAGTGCGGCGCCGTGTACTGAAGGCTCAGGAAGAACGGCTTCGTCCGGCGGCGCGTGATGATCTCCACGGCCTTGTCAGTGAGCAGATCTGTCAGATATCCAACGCGCTCAATCGGGGTGAGGTCCTGCCATAGATCGCGCCCGCCTCCTTCGGCCGCGCTGCCCCCACTCGCATCGGCGGCTCTGTGCGTGAAGTAGTCGACGGCTCCGCTCAGCACACCAAAGAACTCGTCGAACCCATGGCGGTTCGGACCGAACTCAGGTTTCCAACCGAGGTGCCACTTGCCCACGAGCGACGTGTCGTAGCCATTGCCTTTGAGCAGCGAAGCGATGGTGGGATGGTCCGGAGGCAGACCGAGGTCGGGTGGCGAACTCGCGGTGAGCGGTTCCGTCAGACCGACAGGCAATCGTTGCGGATAACGGCCGGTGATGTATGCGCAACGAGTGGGGGTGCACACAGGCGCCGCGGCGTAAGCGCTCGTGAAGCGCAACCCCTGCCGCGCGAGTTTGTCGAGTACCGGCGTCTGATAATCCGGGCGTCCGTAGCAACTGAGGTCGCCGTAGCCGAGATCGTCCGCGAGGATGAACAGGACGTTCGGCCGGGCTGCGGCGGCACCGTTCTCGATGCCCGCCGCAAGCGCCGTGGTTGCGACTGTCGACTCGATGAACTCCCGGCGCGAGACCTTGCGCGGCATGGTCTACGTCGCGAGCGACATCAATTCGTTCTGTTCGCCGACAGCGTTCCGATTTCAACGAGCCCGATCTTGTTCACGCCGCTGTTCGCCGTGACGATGTTGCCCTGCGCCGTGGCCTCGAAATGACGGAGCACGCCGCCGCCTGAGGGAATGGCGAACGTTTGAAACTTTTCCGTCTTCGGGTCGAATCGCACCATCGTGTTCGGTCGCACGCCGGATTCGCTGTACCAGATCACGTCATTGATCTGAGTGATGGCGTAGGGCTCCGAGTTCTTCCCTCCCGGTGAGAGCCATTCCTTGACCTGTCCGGTCTTCGGATCGAAGCGGCCAAGCATGCCGCGCGGGAAGTCGGTATAGAAGATCACATCGTCGGACATGATGGTCAACCGGCGTGGACGAGCATCGGCGTTCGGAAGCGGATACTCCTTGATCTCCATCGTTTTTGGGTCGACGCTGCCGACGCGATTGCCGCGGAAGTCCACGTACCACGGCACGCCCTGCGAGTTGATGCGTATGCCGTACGGGTAGGTGTTGTCGCTGGGCGTTTTCTTGATCACCATGTCACCGGTCTCGGTGTTGATCCGGCCGACGTGTCCCGAATGCAGCGTGAAGAACAGGTTGCCGGTGCGCTTGTCCAGGATCGGCGTGTGCGGGCCGCGCGCGCCCGTCTCTTTGATGGGGTACTCGTCCACCTTCCCGGTGCGCGGATCGAGCATGCCGATCACACCTTTCTGAATGCCGGTGTACCAGATGTTTCCTTTCGTGTCCTCGGCAAGTCCGTGCGGCTGGGTATTGGCCGGCAGATCGAATTCGCGAATCTGGCCGGTCCGTGGGTCGAGTCTGCCGAGCTTGCTGGCGAACTGACCCGTCCACCAGATCGATCCGTCAGCTGCCGCATGTGAGTCGTGCGGCCGCGACCCAAGTGTGGGAGCGCTCCACTCCTTGATGCTGACGGTCGCTGGACCCGAGATCAGCACCGCGCTCGGTGCGTCCTTGAGTGGGTACTGCGTCGCCAGGTACGAGGAAATGGTCTCGAGATCGGGCGCTGGCAGTTTCACCATGGTGGCAATGCGGTCCTGCCAACCATCCTTGGTGTAACCCCACGAGTTCGTAATCATGTTGACGCCGTGGCAGCGTGTGCAGGTGGCCTGCACCTGCTCGCGCCCCGCGCCTTCAGCAAGTTGCGCAGGCGGTGGTCCACCTTGACGGCCGCCGGGAGCGGCACCGCCTTGTCGACCCGCGGGAGCCTGCTGGCCGATTGTGTGAGAAGAAAACGCCGAGGCAAGAAACACAACCAACGCCAGGCAGAAAAGTGGTCGGTGTCCCATACTTCCTCCTGAGCGAGAGCGTTCGCTAAGAATTGGAGGATGTTACACCTAACCGGGCTAGATTCTCTTTGTCTTCCACCTGCCCTTCGAGAACTCCCAAATTCCCAACTCCCAAGGATTCGGTTTGGGAGTTGGACGTTGGAAATTGGCGCTTTGACCATTTCATCGCCGCGTGATCGTGATTCCGCCGTTGGTGGCAGATGCGCGAATCCTCGGTCCGCCTGAACCGATTGTTCCGCGCAGCTCACGCCGGCCGCTGATCAACCCGCTCACCGTGACGGGGAAATCGACGTTGATGCCGCCATTGACGGCGCGCGCGTCGAGGTCCGCCGAAAGATTCTGGGGAAGCGCCAGCGTGATTCCGCCGTTCACCGTCCTGACCTCGAGGGCCGGTCCCTCCCATTTGTCTCCCGTCATGCGCACGTCGACACCACCGTTGGTCGTCTCGCCCCTGATGTCGCCCGACACATCGTCGAGAGCGATGCCGCCATTGACCGTTCGAAGATCCATACGTCCTCGCACGTCGCTCACCGACACGCCTCCGTTTGTTGCCGCGATGGTGAGCTCAGAGCTGCGTGGGACCTCGAGCTCGAACGAAACAGACCATCCGCGGTCGCGCCACAAGGGGCGGTCACGCGTCGGTCCTTCCGCGCGAATTCGACCACCTGTCGTGACGAGTCTGACCTCGGACGCGATCTGCCGGGCCTCGGTATCGTTCTCGGCGTAGACGAGAACACGAGCGCGAACGTGGACGTCAGGCTGTTCCCAACCGCGCACCACCACGCCGCCGTTGCCGCGGGCGTCGACGTCGACGACCCGTATGTTGTTGAGCGTGTCTTCGCGGACTTCGCAGACGTCGGAGCGGCGGGCATCGCGACACCACTCCTCCTGGCTGAGACCGAAATTGCGATCCCGCGCGCGCTGAGCCGGCAGGCCGGCAACCGCGACGGTTGCAAGTACGAGGAGTGTTGTCCAGATTGTTCGAGCCATCTCGTCCCTCCGGCTGTCTTGGACGAGGGATCAGCTCGTGACGTTTATCGGGCTGGTCCTTTTTCCCTGGGTCGTGACGGGTCCGCCGACCATTCCGACCAGGAACCAACGTAGAGTCGTGCGCCAGAGAGCCCCGCATGCTCCATGGCCAGCAGATTTTGGCAGGCGGTTACGCCTGAGCCGCAGTACATCACCGCGTCCGAAGCGGCATGGCCGGCGAAAAGATCGTGGAATGCCCGGCGAAGCCGGTCGGGAGCGAGCATCGTACCGTCCTCGGCCAGGTTGGTCTTGAAGAAGTGATTGACCGCACCAGGAATATGTCCCGGCAGCTTATCGATAGGCTCTGCGCGTCCCTCGAAGCGTTCGGGAGATCGCGCGTCTACCAGAAGGCTCCACTTGTCGTTCAGCAGTGCGGCGACCTCGTCCATGCTGACCTGCATCCCTTGACGAGGCTTCGCTCCGAAGATCATCGGCGCCCGGTGTTCCTCCCCGGATGTCGTCGGCCTTGCCTCTCTTTTCCACTTGGCCCATCCGCCGTCAAGGACTGCGACGTTGTCGTGCCCGAGATAACGTAGCGACCACCACAAGCGGCTCGCGTACATGCCGCTGTCCTGGTCGTAGGCGACAACCTGGACGTCGCGCGAGATTCCCAGGCGTCCGAACGTTGTCGCGAGTGATTCAACCGAGGGCAGCGGGTGCCGGCCGTTGCTGCCAGTCCGCGGTGCCGCCAGGTGTTCGTTGAGGCTGACGTACACCGCGCGGGGAATGTGCCCGGAAAGGTATTGCTCGTGCCCCCACGACTCGTTCTGGAGATCGTATCGGCAGTCGACGATGACCCACGCCTCGTCCAGGTGTGAGGCGAGGGTCTCCGTTGAGATGATCGTGCGGTACGACACTTAGCGATAGTTCTCGAGCGCGGCGATCCGTTCCGCGAGCGGCGGGTGAGTCGAGAACAACGATGTCCAACCGCGTCCGCCATTGATCTTCATCGTGGCGAGCGCCTGCTGCTGCGTGTCCACGAGCTCGTGGTTTGCCGCGAGTCGGCGAAGTGCGCCAATCATGCGCTCGCGTCCGGCCAGCGTGGCGCCGCCATGATCGGCCCTGAACTCGCGGTAGCGCGAGAACCAGTTGACCACCAGCGAGCCCAGGATGCCGAGCACGATCTGGAGCACGAACACGATCAGGTAGTAGCTGCCGCCACCGTTGTTGTTACGTGAGTCGCCGGACCGCGTGAGTGCGTAGGCGATGACGCGCGCGAAGAACATCACAAAGGCGTTCATCACGCCTTGCAGCAGCGTCATCGTGACCATGTCGCCGTTGGCGATATGCGACACCTCGTGAGCCAGCACGCCTTCGACTTCGTCCTGACGCATCGATCGCAACAGGCCGGTCGAGACGGCGACCAGGCTTCGGCTCTTGCTCGGACCGGTCGCGAACGCGTTCACCTCTGGTGACTCGTAGATGCCTACTTCCGGCATCGGCAGGTTGGCCTGCCGTGTCAGCCGTGCGACGGTCTCATACAGCCAGTCGACCTGGCTGTTGCCGGTGCGGCCATCCACCAGCTGCACCCCGGTCGCTCGTTTGGCAATCCATCGCGACATCTGGAGCGAGATGAACGCGCCGCCCATGCCCCAGAAGAGGCAGAACACGGCCAGCGACTGGATGTTCAGCCCTCCCGGCCCGATGCCGCTCCCGACGCCGAAAATCGCGGCAACGATGCTGAGCGTCAGGACGACGGCGATATTGGTGACGATGAAGAGAAAAATACGTTTGGCCATGACGGTTTCAGGATACCAAATCGGCTGAGTACGGGTTCGATTTCGCGACTTCCTCTGCTGGCTATTAAGACGACGCAAGGCGCCCCAACGTTTCGCGGCGGCTGTGTGAAAGCATGGGCGGAATTGCCCGCCAGCGCGAACTAGGACAATTGCCAGTAGGACATGTGGATTGTCCGCGCCGACAATGCTTATATTGCGGCATGACAATGTGGCTGCCGAATCTGGAAGGGCGGAGGGGGCCCGTCTATCGGGCCATCGCGGACGCAATCGATGCCGACGTCGAGCAGGGGACGCTTCGACCGGGCACCCGGTTGCCGCCGCATCGCGACCTTGCCGACCACCTCGGGGTGACTGTCACCACGGTGACACGCGCGTACACCGAGGCGGCGCGCCGCGGGCTGACGTCGGGGCACGTCGGCCGCGGAACATTCATTCGCGGGCGAGAGGCTGAGGAGAACGACAACAACGGGCTGCTGGATCTCAGCGTCAACGTGCTGATGCCGGACAGAGAGGTGGCGAACCTCGAAGTGCACCTGATGCGGAGGCGTGTCCTGCCGTGGACGCAGTTGCTCGGCTACGCGCCCAAGCGCGGGCACGTGCGACACCGTCAGGCGATGGCTGCCTGGTTGACCTACCTCGGCCTTGCGGTCGATCCCGATCACATCGTGCTTACGGCCGGTGCTCAGCATGGCCTGGCAACAACGATGTCCGCGCTGCTCAAGCCGGGCGATACGTTGCTCGTCGAGGACCTGACCTATTCGGGCATCCGGCTGCTCTCGCAGCAGATGCATTTCAAGCTGCGCGGTGTCAGCATGGACGGCGAGGGACTCAAGCCCGAGGCGCTCGAGGCCGCGTGCCGGACCTCTCGCACCAGCGTCCTGTACTGCATGCCGCGTCTTCAGAATCCGACGTCAGCGGTGATGTCCGAGAAGCGGCGGCGTCAGATTGCGGCCATAGCCGAAAAGTACCGCCTGACGGTTATCGAGGATGACACCTACGGCTTCCTGTCACCGGAACGCTGGCCGCTTGCCCGGCTGATTCCTCATCGCACGGTATTCGTCACGAGCCTGTCGAAGAGCCTGTTCCCGGGAATGCGACTCGGCTGCGCGGTCGCCCCGCCCGGCATCATCGAGAAGATCGTCAACGCGGTGTGGGCCACGATGATCACGACCTCGTCGATCGGCGCCGATCTGTTGAGTGGGTGGATTGAGGACGGCACAGCCGCTCGCATCGCGGATTGGAAACGTCACGAAGGGGCCGCGCGTCAGGCGATCGCGAAGCGGTTATTGGATGGCCAGCGTTTTCAGACGCATCCGTCGAGCCCGCACATCTGGCTCAGTCTGCCGACGCGATGGTCGTCGGAGGGATTCGTCGCTCAGGCGCGGACGCGCGGCGTCGCGTTGAACGCCTCGTCCGAGTTCGCGGTGGGCACCGAGGTACCCAAGGCCGTGCGTCTGTGCGTGGGGACGCCGCGAACGCGCGCGAGCCTCGAACAGGCGCTGGCGCGTGTCAGTGAGTGTCTCCAGGATCGCGCGCCGACGGCACGTGCAGTTGTCTAAGACACCGGGTGTGATTTTCGGGTCCCGCTTCAGAAAATCACACCGGTGTCTTCAGCGCAGCGCTTCGGCCAGGCGATGCAGGAACAACCCGACGTCTGTGACGACGCCGACGGTCTGCTGCGAACCGCGATCGCTCAGCTTCGTCACGACGGCGGGGTTGATGTCGACGCACACCACCCGCACCCATGACGGCAGCATATTGCCGACCCCGATGCTGTGCAGCATCGACGACAACATCAGCACCATCTGCACGTTGTTCGAGAGCGCAGCCGCATAGCGCTCCTGCGCCTCGATCAGATCCATGACGGTCTCGGGCAACGGGCCGTCGTCGCGGATACTGCCGGCCAGCACGAAATCAACGTCATGCGTGACGCATTCGAACATCACGCCCGACTTCAAGACGCCGTGCTCGACGGCGGCGCGAATGCTGCCCGCCCGGTTGATGGTGTTGATCGCCGCCATGTGATTGCGGTGCCCCTGCTCGACCGGCGCGCCGGCGACGAGGTCGATTCCGAGCGACGTGCCAGACAACGCGTACTCGATGTCGTGCACCGCCAGCGCATTGCCCGCTAACACGACGTTCACGTAGCCCTGCCGGATCAGCGCCGAAAAGTGCTCGACGCCGCCGGTATGCACAAGCACCGGACCGGCGACGACGGCGATGCGCCCGCCGCTGCTTTTCACGTCGCGCATCATCTGCGCGATGCGCGACACACTTCCTTCCACGCGTCGCTCCGATGAGACGTCGTTGCTCATGAAGGCGAAGCCGAGACGGTCGCGCTCCTTGAACTCCGGTGTGACCCGAATACCGACATGCCCGCAGACGACACGTTCACCCGCCTTCACATCGCGGAGCTTGCGGCAGGCGGCCGTGACGCCGTCGACGACGATGACGGCGTCCATGCGCTGTTTGTCGACCTCGACCCAGCGGCCCTTCAGTCGCACGTGCGTGCGGTGATTCGTGGTCGAGTAGAAGTCGTCCGGGACGCAGCGATCTTTTTCCGCCGGCTTCAAGACGGCGTTCGCCTCGCGAACGGCATGAGCGCCAAAGCTCGTGAGCTGCTGGAAGAGGTCGTCGAGCGTTGTGTCGTCGCCGACGGTGACGCGCATCTGTATGCGCGAGACATCGTCATTGGTCTTGCCGATGTCGAACGAAAGGATCTCGTACGAACCCCTGACCTCGATGATCTTGTCGAAAATCGCGGACAGGAGACCGGAGTCGATCAGATGGCCTTCTGCCTCGATCGTGTCTGTAACTGACATCGCGTAATTCTACTGGTTGTTCAACTCCGCGCTTTGCGCTACGGTGGACAAGGTCAGCGTATGCGGCGGTATTCTGATAGGGGTCTCTTGCTTTCGGGGTTGTTATGTCCAGCGACCCATCCGCCGTTCACCGCAAACCCCGTCAACCAGTTGAACTGAAGACGCTCTTCAACGCATGGGGCCGGATGCTGCGCGGTCACAGTCCGCTCCTGTCGATTGAAATCACCCGTGAATGCCCGCTGCATTGTCCCGGCTGTTACGCCTATGAGCCGATGCACCTTGGAGGAGGAATCACACTCAGGCAGGTCCACGATCTGCACGGCGATCCGCTCATTGGCCGCGTGCTCGACTTGATTCGCTCTCACCGGCCGGTGCAGGTGTCGTTTGTCGGTGGCGAACCGCTCGTCCGGCATCGAGAGCTCAGTCGAATCCTTCCGGCGGTCAGTGACATGGGCGTGTACTCGCTTGTCGTCACGAGCGCCGTGATCCCGTTTCCGCGTGAATGGAATGCCATCCCCAAAGTACGAGTGGCTGTATCGATCGACGGACTGAAGCCCGAGCACGATGCGCGCAGAACACCGGCGACCTACCAACGCATTCTCGAGAACCTGCAGGGGCGCGAAGTTGATGTGAGCTGGGTGATCACGAACCAGATGCTCCAGCGGCCGGGATACCTCGATGAGTATCTTGCCTTCTGGACCGCTCGTCCGGAGATCGGACGCGTCTGGCTCAGTCTCTACACACCGCAGAAGGGCGAAATCAGCGCTGAACGGCTGACACGCGCGTCGCGCGAACGGCTCTTCGAGGCGCTACCGGGCCTGAAAGAGAAGTATCCGACGTTGATCCTCCCGCACGGCGCGACGGAAGCGTTTGCTCGACCTCCTGCGAGCCCGGAGGAATGCACCTTCTCGCGCGTGTCAGTGAACTACTCCGCGGACCTCAAGACACGGGTCCAGCCGTGTTTCTTTGGAGGGAATCCTGATTGCTCGCAATGCGGCTGCGCGGTGAGCGCGGGACTGCACTGGCTGCGTGAGAGGCCCATCGCCCTTGGTCTGCGGGCGCGGTATCTGATCGACGCGTCGCTGGCGATCGGTCATATCGATCGCGCAGCGCCACAGGAGGCTGGTTAACCAGGTCCGGCTAACCACCTTCGCCTCTCGGCTACAGCGGTCAGGAAGCCGGAGACTACGCTATGGCTTCACGGCTTCCGGCGCGACGAACTTGTAGCCCACACCTCGCACCGTCAGCAGGATTTTGGGAGACGCGGGTCGATCCTCGAGATAGCGCCGCAGCCGCACGATGAAGTTGTCGATGGCGCGAGTGTCGGTGCTCTCGTGCAGCCCCCACACCTCCTCGAGCAGCGTCCCGCGGGAGATGGCTCGACCTGCGTTCCGCACCAGGTAGCGCAGAAGATCGCACTCCATTTGCGTCAGCCGGTACGACTTTCCATGCGCCCGGACTTCCATGGCGCTGAAGTCGAGTGTGCGTCCCTCGAATGAATAGGTCTCTTGCGTGTTTCCTGGCGTCTCGACATCACGCTCGTTCCATCGCCGCCGCCGCTCCAGCCCCTTGAGTCGCGCCATGAGGATTGCGAGCTCGAATGGCTTGGGCAGATAGTCGTCGGCTCCCGACTCGAATCCGCGCAGGACATCCTCGGGCCGGCCGCGAGCCGTGAGCATGAGGATGGGTACGAACTGACCGGCGGCGCGCAGCTCCGTGGCCACGGTGAAGCCATCCTTGCCCGGAAGCATCACGTCGAGAACGACGACCTCGAATGCGCGCCGCTCTTTCAGCAGCAGCTCGAGGGCCTGCTCGCCATCGCGCGCGACGACGGCCTCGTAGCCCTCGGCTTCGAGATTGAAGCGAAGACCATCGGCAATATGTTGCTCGTCCTCGACGATCAGAATGCGCGTCAACATGCTCTCCGCGCACATGAAGCGTGCGCTCTACGGCGCCTACTGCGTGATCAGGCGCGGAAGCTCCAGCGTGAACGTGGCGCCGCGTCCCTCGCCTTCGCTCTGCACGAACACACGGCCGCCATGGGCGCGGGCGATGGAGCGGACGATGTAGAGGCCGAGGCCCGTGCCCTTGATGTTGCGAAGTCCCCGCGCCTGAACGCGATAAAAGCGGTTGAAGATTCTCTTGAGCTGCTTCTTCGGGATGCCGATGCCGCGATCCTGTACGCGGATCCACACCGTGTCGGGTGCGGGGGCGGCCACGGATACGGTGACCTGCACGATGTTGCCTGAATACTTCACGGCGTTGTCGAGGAGATTGCTGACGACTGTCCGCAGTTCCTCAGCATCGCCGCTGACGACCAACGCACGGTCGCGCGGTGCGTCGAGCTCGATGGCCCCCGAATGCAGGTGATGGCGGACGATCGCCAGGCCAACGCACTCGTCGGTCAACGCACCCACATCCACTGGTCCGCGGATGACGGCCTTCGGGCGCTCGCGGATGACACCAGCCTTCAATACCTGATCGACAGTGCGGTGAAGACGCTCCGCATCGGCCAGCATGATGTCGTAGAACTCCCGCCGTCTCTGTTCACTGACGTCGCGGGACTGGAGCGTCTCGAGATACAGGCGAATCGACGCGATGGGCGTCTTGAGCTCGTGCGTCACCGCGTTGATGAAGCTGTCGTGTTCCTCGTTGCGTTTGATCTCCAGGACGAGGAATACGGTGTAGACGATGAGGCCCGCGATGATCAGGCCAAAGAGGACGACGCCGATGATGATCGGCGTGATCCGGCCGGCATTGGTGATCACCCAGCCGATGTTGAGCAGCAGCGCCGCGATCACCAGCAGCACGCAGAGAACGACAAAGAAGGCGATCGCCTTCTGGCGTCGAGTCACCGGGTGATTTTAGCAACGCAGAATTCAGAATGCAGAGGCGCAGTCTGAACCTGACGGACGGTCGACGCGGGTAGCCCAAGACCCCCCGCGTCACGAAGGAAACGCAGCGTGCTGTCAGGCGACAGCTTCGTCTGCCGGAACGACGACGTCCTCGGCGACGGGCTGCTTGATCTTGGCGAGTTTGACGTCCCAGGCGAGGCCGAGCAACTGCAGCGTCCAAATCCCGATCCAGTTCTGATCGAGTTCATACCAGACCAGACCATGGCGGGCACTGGTCGGATGCGCGTGATGGTTATTGTGCCAGCCTTCACCGAAGGTCAGCAGCGCGACCCACCAGTTGTTCGTCGAGTCGTCGCGTGTCTTGAAGCGTCGGGTGCCCCACTTGTGTGTGGCAGAGTTGACCAGCCAGGTGGCATGAAGACCGAAGGTCGTGCGGAAAAAGATCCCCCACAGAACGTATGGAATCCCGCCGAATACGAGCAGGCCGAGACCAACGATGACGTTGCTGACCCAGTGCCACGTCGACAGCCACACGTGAAAACGATCGCGGCTCAGATCCGGGACGTAGCGCGCCAGGACTGAGGCGTCGTGATGCAGTCCCTCGCCACAGAGGATCCAACCCATGTGCGCCCACCACGTGCCTTCGCGGGGGGTATGCGGGTCGCCTTCCTGATCGGACTTCTGATGATGGATGCGGTGCGTGGCGACCCAGAAGATGGGACCGCCTTCAAGCGCCAATGTTCCGCAGAAGGTGAGGAAGTACTCGACCCATTTCGGGGTCTTGTAGCCGCGATGGGTCAGCAGCCTGTGATATCCCATGCCTATGCCGAGCATTCCGCCGGCGTAGTACAGAATCAGTGCGGCGAGCATCGGACCCGTGTCGATGTAGAAGAGAGCCGCCACGGCGCCGATGTGGAACCCGGTCATGGCAATTGCGGTTATCCAGTTCAAGCCGGTCTGATGTTTCCGGCCGTACAAGAGCATCGGTGTCGCCATTGACGCAGGTATCCTCCAGAAAGAGTTGTCGACAGAAGAACCGAGACACCATAGCAGCCCTGCAGCCGCCGCACTGTAATACTTCTGTACGTAACACCAACTACAAGAGGTTCAATGACTTCGCCCGATGTCTTTGCGTTGTCGATTCATGCAGATTACCGATGCCGGCACTCCGGCGCGTGTTGCTCGACCCATTGGGACGTACCCGTGGAATTACCTGTTTACCGAACGCTGCAGGAGGCCGTCGCAGAGGGGCGACTCCGACCTCACGACGCTGCCAGGCACCTCGATCCTTTCGTCGTTGAACCGGACCTTCCCGACAGTGCGGCAGCAATCTTCGAGCGAACCGATGCAGGCGAGTGTGTCTTCCTCGACCGTGGCACGAAGCTGTGCATCGTCCACCGCGATATGGGCGAAGCAGCCTTGCCGGCGACATGTCGACACTTTCCTCGACTTGCCCTTCGCGACGAGCGTGGCACCTTCATCACGTTGTCCCACTACTGTCCGACAGCCGCGTCGATGTTGTTCCGCGACGATTGCGCCCTCGCCATCGTTTCAGGACCGCGCGCGTTCCCGCCAGCTGATTACGAAGGATTGGTCGTCACCGGCGCGGATCTCCCTCCGCTCCTTTCGCCCACGATGCTCATGGATCTGGCTGGATACTCGGCCTGGGAATGTCACATGGTCGGGCGGTGCGCGGACGTTGCAACCAGCCCGGAGTCGGTGCTGGCGACTCTGGTGCGCGACGCCCAATTGCTGCGTCGGTGGAAACCCGGAGGAATCACGTTGGTTGACGCGGTTCGAGATCTACCGGCCCGCTTGGAACGATGCCGCGCGGTGGACGCGCTCGACGGCAGTTTCACGCTGTACGAGCAGGTTATGCGGGCGGTGCCGGACGACATGCGTCCGCAGCCGGACGAATCCGGCCTCGATCGCGTGTTTGCGGATCTCGTGACTCCTGTCTGGTCGACATTCGACGTTCCACTCAATCGGTATCTCGCGGGCAAAGCATTTGCCTCATGGACCGCCTATCAGGGTCGCGGCGTCATGAGCATCGTTCGCGGTCTCGAGGCCGCGCTTGCGGTTGTGCGCATCGAGTCCGCCCGCCAGTGCCGTGACGCGACGCAAGCCCTGGACGCCGAGTTGTTGCGGGGCGCCTTTCGAAGCGCCGATTTCATCCTCAACCACCTTGCGGTTGGGGAAGACCTGGCTGAGGCCTGGTCTGCCGCCGAATCCTGAGGAGTCTTGACGGGGTCAGACCCCTTCACATGCGCAAATCTGTGAAGGAGTCTGACCCTAAGCTAAAGACCCGCCGCTACTTCAAACACCGCAATCACTGGACCGTGATCGCTCGTGCCGAACTCGCGTTGTACGACACACGATGTCGCGCGCGCGGCCAGCGCCTCGCTGGCAAACACATAGTCGAGTCGCCATCCGATGTTTCGCTGTTTGAGGTTGCGCCAGGGCGCCCACCACGTGAACAGGTCGGCGTTTTCAGGGTCGAGCCTCCGATGCACATCGACGAGACCGTGGCTGAGGATCTGCTCGATGAGGGCGCGCTCGTCAGGACGCTGACCAACGATGCCGGGGCGCCGCTCTTTCGGATGCACGTCCATGTCGGTTCGCGCGACGTTCATGTCGCCGCACATGACGAGCGGTGATCCCGCAGCCTGACGTTCGGCCGCAAATTTCCGCATCTCCTCGAGGAAGCGCAACTTCGCGACGAAATCCTTGCCGCCGTTCGGTACGTAAATCGACGCAACGGTTACGTCAGGTAGCGACACGGTGACAATGCGATGCTCGAAGTCGAAGGGCGGATGCTGGAACGCCGGCGGGTCGGGAAACGTCGCGGTGAGGACGTGAAGCGCTACGCCCGAATAACCTTTGCCGCCGTGCCAGTAGCATGAATAACCCTCGAGCTGGCAGATCCAGACTGGCAATTGATCGAGCGACGCCTTGATTTCCTGGAGGCACAGGATGTCAGGCTGTTCGCGCTCGATGAACTGCTGGAGCTCGGCTTGCCGTGCGCGGATCCCGTTGACATTCCACGTGGCTATTTTCATCGGAGGGCTACTGGTTTCATGGGAGGGCTACTGGCTCGGCGCTATGGATGTGGCTACAGGCTAAAGTGTAGGCCATGCACGCGACCCTCGAGCTCGCACGACGCATCGATCGCGCCGAGATCGATTTCTGCGCGATGGCGACCGTGGGTGTCGCGCCCGAAGCTGCGACGCTCGAGCGCGCCGGCGGGCTCGCCGTGTACGCCGCGCCCGGCTCACCCGTCAACAAGGTGCTCGGCCTTGGTCTCGGCGTCGACGTGAGCGACGAGGACATCGATGCGGTCGAGCAGTTTTACGGCGAGCGTAGCTGTCCAGTGCAAATCGAGCTGTGTCCACTAGCGTCGCCTGACTTGCCGTCGCGGTTGACCAGGCGCGGCTACGTCCTGCAGGCCTTTGAGAACGAGCTCGCCCGGCTGGCCCCGAGTGAGCCTGTGCAGCTGGCTGCTGGCGCCGATATTACGGTTGAAGCTGACGCCAACGAGCAACAGTGGCTGAACGTCGTCGCCGAGGGCTTCTCAGTGCCCGATCGACTGGTGCCGGGGAGCCCTCCGATGCCGCATGATGCCGTGGCAGCCATCAGTGACATCATGCGACTGTTCTTTCATCCAGAGATCGTGCGCTACGTTGCCCACGTTGACGGACAGGCGGCCTCTGCGGCCGTCAGTTTCATCAAGGATGGCGTCATGTGCATAGCCGGGACCGCGACCCGTTCCGCGTTTCGTCGCCGCGGACTGCAAAGCGCCATCGTCGCGCGTGCCATGAACGACGGATTGCGTCAGGCCGACTTGATCATTGCCACCACCGAACCGGGCAGCGTCTCGCAGCGAACGTTCGAACGGCTTGGGTTCCGCGTCGTGTATACGCGGGCGATCCTGGTGAAGGTCTGATCCTGTGGAAAGATAGCTGCTGTGGCCGTGCTGACGCGTACGCGGGTGTTGATCGGGCTGTCGCTGCTGCTCCTGCTGACGGCCGCCTACTCGCGCACGCAATCGCAAAGCGTCTCCACGATTACCCCGCCGTCCGTCGAGTTCGGCGCGAACATCGGCGATGACTATTTCCTCGCGACCTACTCGCAACTGGAAACGTACTGGAAGCGCCTGGCGCGCGAGTCGGACCGGCTGCGGCTCGTGGACATCGGCCGCACGGAAGAGGGCCGCAGCGAGTGGATGGCGATTGTCTCGGCACCGGAGAACCTGCGCAAGCTGGATCACTATCGCGACATCTCGCGGCGTCTCGCGCTGGCCGAGGGACTGAACGATGCTCAGGCGCGCGCGTTGGCCGCGGAAGGGAAAGCCGTCGTCTGGATCGACGGCGGTCTGCACGCCAATGAAGTGCTTGGCGCACAGCAGCTCATCGAAACGGTGTATCAGCTGGTGAGCGGCACAGACGAAGAGACGCGCCGCTTCCTGAAGGACGTGATCGTGCTGGCAGTGAATGCCAATCCCGATGGTCACGAGCTCGTGGCCAACTGGTACATGCGCGAACGCGATCCCGCCCGCCGGTCGCTGGCCGGTGTCCCGCGCGCGTATCAGAAATACGTTGGACACGACAACAACCGCGACTTCTACATGTCGAGCCAGGCCGAGACGATCAACATGAACCGCGTCCTCTATAAGGAGTGGTTTCCCCAGATCGTTTACGACCACCATCAGACGGGGCCGCCGGGGACGGTGATGTTCGCGCCGCCGTTCCGTGACCCGTTCAACTACTTCCTGGATCCACTGATTCCGGTCTCGATCGATCTGGTCGGCGCGGCGATGCATGCACGTTTCGCGGCGGAGGGGAAGCCCGGCGTGACGATGCGCACCGGTTCGAACTACTCGACGTGGTGGAACGGTGGCCTGAGAACGACCGCGTACTTCCATAACCAGATCGGACTGCTGACTGAGACCATCGGCAGCCCGACGCCGATCGACATCCCATTTGTACCCGAGCGTCAGCTGCCGAGCGCCGATCTGCCGTATCCGATCGCGCCGCAGCGGTGGCGGTTCCGTCAGTCGATCGACTACTCGATAACCGCCAACCGTGCCGTGCTGGATGCCGCCTCGCGGCATCGCGAAGCGCTGCTCTTCGGCATGTACCGGATGGGGAAGAATTCGATTGAGCGCGGCAATCGAGACTCGTGGACCGTCTCGCCGCGTGCGCTCGCCAGCTCGGGCGGGTCGCGCGTTCGCGGCGACTACGAGCGGCAGTTTCGCGACCCTGCCCGTCGCGACGCTCGCGCGTACGTGCTGCCTTCCGATCAGCCCGACTTCCTGACGGCGACCAGGTTTATCGATGCGCTGCTCAAGAATGGGATCACGATCCATCGCGCGACGGCGGAGTTCAGCGCCGGCGGCAAGCGCTACCCATCCGGATCGTTTGTCGTGAAGACGGCCCAGGCCTTTCGCCCGCACGTGCTCGACATGTTCGAGCCCCAGGACCATCCCGACGACATTCCGCGCCCCGGCGCGGCCCCGATTCCACCCTACGACAGTGCCGGGTGGACGCTGGCGTTCCAGATGGGCGTGAAGTTCGATCGTATCCTCGAGGGCCTCGAAGGACCGTTGGAACGAGTCGATTCGGTTTCAATGCCTGCCGGCCGGGTAATCGGAAATCCCACCGCTGCTGGATATCTCATCAGCCATCATCAAAACGATGCCTTCACGGCCGCCGGACGACTGCTCGCTGCCGGAGAGAGCGTCTTCTGGCCGCGCGACCGTTCGCTCGGGGGCGACGAGGAAGGCGCAGGTGTGATGTATATCCGGGCGCGGCCACAGACCCGGGCTGTTCTCGAGAAGACCGCGGCTGACCTTGGTGTGTCGTTTAGCGGTATCGCGTCGCCGCCGGCAGGTGCGGCGCTCAAGCTTCGACCGGTCCGCATCGCCCTGTGGGATCGCTACGGCGGATCGAGCTCGAGCGGCTGGACGCGCTGGTTGCTCGAGCGGTACGGATTCTCGTTCGACGTCATCTATTCGCAGGACATCGACTCCGGAACGTTGAAGAGCCGCTACGACGTCGTCGTCCTCACCGACGACGCGGTGCTCAACGAGCGTGATAGCAGCGAGCGCGCGAGCAATATCCCCGCTGAGTACCGGCACACGACGGGATCCTTGTCCACCGCGCGTTCGGTGCCCCAGCTGAAGGCGTTCGTCGAACAAGGCGGCACCCTCATCACCGTCGGGCACTCGACGGCGATCGCGGCGGAGCTCGGGCTGCCGCTGTCGAGTGCCCTTGTCGAAGCACGCAGCGAGGGAGGTCGTCCGCTCACGCCGGAGCAGTACTACATTCCCGGGTCAGTGCTTCGCGCGAGCGTCGACAACACCACGCCGCTCGGGTATGGATTCGAGCGTCAGGTCGATCTCTTCTTCGACAACAGCCCGGTCTTCCGCCTCGAGAGCCAGGCCGGTGACGTCATCACGCGGGTGGCGTGGTTCGCGAGCGCGTCACCGCTGCGCAGCGGGTGGGCGTGGGGCCAGAAGTATCTCGAAAACGGCGTCGCGGTTGCAGATGCCAGGCTCGGTCGGGGCCGTGTACTGATTTTCGGGCCGGAGATCAACTTCCGCGCGCAATCACACGGAACGTTCAAGTTCCTGTTCAATGCGATCTATTACTCGACGGCGGAAGCGACGAGCCTCGACACGAGCGCTGACACGCACTGAGGAGCGCGGTCCTGGGCCTACCTTGGCCTGCCTACTTTGCGTCAGTCAACTCGCGCAGCAACGCGATCGTGGCTTCGTTGGGCTGGCGTGCGCGCTGAGCGGCCTCGAGCGGCGTGCGTCCGGCTTTGTTCGTGATGTCGAGGCGGGCGCCTGATTGAGCCAGCAATCGAATGACAGCGTGAAGTCCGCCACCGGTCGTCGCGGCGGTGTGCAGGGCCGTGTCGCCATTGGCGTTAGCCTCGTTGACGTCGATTCCCGCGGCAATGCCGATCTTGATCGCGGCGAGTGCCTGTTCCTCGGAAACATGTTGGCTCTCGTCGCCGCCGGAGCTCACCGCTCCGGCGGCGAGCATGAGTGCATTGTTCCCGCTCTTCTGCGTCAGTTTCGGATCGGCACCGGCGTCGAGCAGTAACTGCATGACGGTCGTGTCGCACTTGCGCGCCGCACGCATGAAAGGCGTGGCGCCTTCGCCCAGCCTGTTGTCTCCTGCGTCGTAGACACGCTTGAGGATCGGTCCGTTCAAGTGCGCATCGGGACTGGCGCCTTTCGCAAGAAGCATTTTGATGATGCCGATGCTGCCTTCGATGACGGGAGCTGGCGGATACGGCCGGCCGAAGGTATCGCCCAGCGTATGCATGTCGACTGCCGCGTACAACGGCGTCATGCCCTTGATGTCGGCGAGGTTCAGGTCTGCGCCCTTCTCGATGAGAACCGATGCGGTTTCCCACTGTGCGTTGATGATGGCGATGATGAGGGCGGTCGTTCCCTCCGGGTCCATCAGGTCGAGATTCGCGCCAGCGTCGGCCAGCGCGCGTGCCGCGTCGGCGGAGCCTTCGCGCGCCGCGTACATCACGGCGGACCAGCCGCCTCGCGGCAGTACCGTCTGCCCGACATACGAGACGCCTTCTTCGACGCCCGAGAGCAGGACGCCATTTTGCGTGTGCGGATAGCTGGTGACCTTGGACTGGATGTTCGCGTCGGCGCCGGCCTCAGCCAGGGCGCGAACGGCATCCGGCCGGTTGCTGACGGCCGCCCACGCGAGCGCCGTCGTGCCGGTGCGTGTCTCGTGAGCGTTCACGTCCGAGCCGGCTGCGATCAGTCTCTTCACCGCATCGACGCCGCCTGTTCTGGCCGCGTGCATGACGAGCGTCTGCCCCTCGGGAAGCGTGGCCTCGGCGCTTTTGACGCTCGCGCCGGATTTCAGCAGCAGGTCGATGAGGTCCGCGCGTCCGATGCGTGCCGCCACCGACAGCGGGGTAACGCCGTACCGATTCGCCGCATCGACTCGCGCGCCCGCTCGAATCAGCATTTCTGTGGTCGACGCGTCGGCGGCGCGAACCGCCCAATGCAACGCGCTCGTGCCGTCGACCTCGGTCGCATTGACGTCGGCTTTGTGTGCGATCAGCGTGCGAACGGATGCGGCGTTGCCAGCCTTGATTGCCGCAACGACTTCGGGCTCCGGGCCCGCAGCGAAGGCGGGCAGAGCTATCGCCAGGACGATGAGTAAAGCGACCCGGCGCATCAGAAGAATTCCGCGGTACCTGTGCTCTCTCCGAACTTGCTCATCGGACTGTCGAAGTGATTGGCCACCGTCAGCCACAAGTTGCCAAGCGGTGTGTTCTTCGGCAGGACGACGTGACGATTGCCGTTCCCGGTGCCGCCGCCGACGGCCACCATCGGAAGCGGATCGGTCGCGTGCACGTTGGAGTTGGCCATGCCGCTGCCGAAGAAGATCAACGAACGATCGAGGAGCGTGCCGTCGCCGTCAGGCGTCGCGCGCAGCTTTTCCAGCAGGCGCGCATACATCTGCAGGCAGAAGACATTGATCTTCGCGTTGGCCGCTACCTTCTCGGGCTTGTCGCCATGGTGCGACGTCACATGCCAGGGATCGCTGATCCCGATCTGCGAGAAGGTTCGCTGACTGCCTTCGCGCGACATCATGAACGTGAAGACGCGCGTGAGCTCGGCCTGCAGGGCCACGGCAATCAAGTCGGTCATCAGCGCGCTGTGCGCGTCAAAGGTCTCTGGTATGCCCAGCGGCTTGACCATTGTCACGTCCGCCCGCTGCTGGGCCTCGCTGCGTTGAATCCGGCGCTCGATTTCACGGACGTCGTCCAGGTAATTGGCCACGCGCGCGCGATCGTGCGCGCCAAGCCGCGACTGCAGCGCGCGCATCTCGTTGAGCACCCCATCGAGAATGCTGCGTTCTTCGCGGAGCTTGCTCTGACGTTCCACCTCGGAGCCGCCGTCGCCGAAGAGGCGCTCGAACGCCACGCGCGGATTGATCTCCATCGGGAGCGGGGTGGTCGGCGTGGCCCATGAGATCGAATCGTGATAGGCGCAGCTGTAGCCGGGCGTGCAGCCGCCAACGTACCCAGTGAAGTCCTCGGTTGCGAACTCCAGCGACGGAAATGGCGACGACTGACCGATCTTCCTGGCGACCACCTGATCGATTGTCGTGCCGCATTCGAAGTCCTCGGCCTCGGTGCGCTTGGGAATCGCACCGCTCAGCCAACCGCTGGCAGCCGCCGCATGCATCCCGGCCTGTCCGCCAGCGCGCTGCAGGTTGCTGACGACGACCAGCTGTTCTTTGAAGGGGGCGAGAGTCTGCAGCGTGGGCGAGAGCTCGAATTGCGTGCCCGCGGATGTTGGCGTCCATGAACCCATGTCCGCGCCGTGCGGCACGTAGATGAAGCCAACTCTCGACGGCCTTGCGCCCGGCGTCTCAGCAAGCGCCGTCGCGGCCGGAACCATCGCATCGAGGAACGGCAGCGCGACCGTTGCGCCCACACCGCGCAGGAACGTCCGTCTTGGCAATGCAGTCTTGGTGAGGAACATGTGCGATCTCCTACCCAGCCACCTTCTGCCGCATCTGGAAGGGCGCGCTCGCCACGATCCCGTCCAGGAGGGCTGAGACACGATACTGCTGTTGTGCCGCGTCACGCACGATCTTTCGAACAATCGGCATGTCCTCGGCGGTGAGGCCGCGGCCGAGTGCATAGATGAGCAGTTTTTCTGTCAGCGTCTGCACGAAAATGTCGGGCCGCCGGACGAGCGCCTGGCGCAGCGACGTCACACCATCAATAGAGCTGCCGTCGGTCAGGATATCGGCGGTATCGAGCGACAGGCCTGACCGATCCTCGGTACGCCACTTGCCCACCACGTCGAAGTTTTCGAGCGCAAAGCCAATCGGGTCCATTGTCTGATGACAGCTCGCGCAGACTGGACTCGTCCGGTGCCGCTCCATCTGCGCCCGCATCGTTTTGGGTGCGCTCCCCGGCGGGTCGGTCTTGAGGGCCGTATCCAGGTCCGGCGGCGGCGCCGGCGGCGGAGTGCCCACGATGTTCTCGAGCACCCATTTGCCACGCAGCACCGGCGACGTCGTCGTGGGATGTGAGGTCGCCAGCAACACAGCACCCTTGCCGAGCAGACCGAAGCGTGCGGGATCCTTCAACTGCACACGGCGGAACCCGCTGCCGAAGACATTGTCGATGCCGTAGTGCCGCGCGAGCCGCTCATTGACGAAGGTGTAGTCCGCCGTCATCAGGTCGAGGACACTGCGGTTCTCCTGCAGCACGCTCTCGAAAAAGAGCTCGGCTTCACGCCGGAACGCCTGACGCAGGTTGTCGTCGAAGTCGGGGAACAGATCTGAATTGGGCGTGATGCTGCGCAGGTTGCGCAGGTGGAGCCATTGACCGGCGAAGTTGTTGACGAAGGCGGATGACCGTGGGTCCGCGAGCATGCGACGCATCTCGCCGCGCAACGTCGCCGGCTGATTGAGCCGTCCTTCGCGCGCGACCCGCATGAGTTCGTCGTCGGGGAGGGTGCTCCACAGAAAGAACGACAGCCGCGACGCCAGCTCGAGATCGGTTACGTGGTAGGCGGCTCCGGGCGCGATCGTCGCGGGCTCGGCTTCCGGACGAAACACGAACGACGGGCTGGCGAGGATGCGGCGCAACCCGAATTGCACGCCGGTCTTGAACGAGCCGTTCGAGCGTCCCTGGTCGTACGATGACATCAGGTCAGTGATTTCTGCGCTCGATACCGGACGCCGATACGCCCGGGTGGCGAGGGCGGAAAGAATGCGCCTCGCGCAACTGGTCTCTTCCGCTGCGCCGGCGGGGGCGCAGGTGAAGACACGTGAACTGGGTGGCTTCTCGGCTCCCTTCGCATCGAACGGCCCCTGAATCGCGATGGACAAGACGTGGGGCGCGCCCTCGGCGTCAAACGGATTGGCGAAGTCGCGAATGAATCGCTGCAAGCGGTTGGTCTCGAACGTTGGCGACGTCTTCTCGATGAACGCGGCGGCGACGTCCCGCTGGCCCGCTTTGACGAAGCGCCGCACACGCAACCGTGTGGCTTCGATGCCGTCCGACGTATCCGTGGGGTTCGTTTGAAGCGCGATCAGATCCTTGTCACCGCCGATCGACGCCGAAAGGATTCGTTCGCCATCGACGGTGAGCTCGACCTCCTGAGGATCTTCCAGGCCTCGCATGGCACTCAGGTTCGTGCGATAGAGACGCACTTGAAACTCGTATTCGCCATCCAAAGGAAACGTGTGTGTCGCCCGCAGGCCGCCAACGGTGCCGAGAGGCAGCCCCTCGAGGTGCACGTCCTGTGACAAATCCTGGCGTGCGGTGTACGTGTCGCTGCCAACACTGATCCGCGAGTCACCGACGGCGACCGCGCTGATCTTGCGCGCGGCCGCAAGATAGGCTTGCAGGAGTGCCGGCGAGCTGCCTTGCGCATCGGCGACGTTGTCGAAACCGAACGCCGCGCCGTCGGGTGGCAGCAGCGACGTGACGTCGACGTCGAGCGAGAGGAGATCGCGAACGGCGTTCGCATACTCCGCTCGATTGAGCCTGCGAAGCGTTGGGCGGCCGGGATTGCCCGTGCCGGCTCGATCGAGCTCGCCTTCGAGCCACGTGATGAGGGCGTTTGCGGTCGTTGCGTCAGGCCGGCGCGCGCCGCGAGGCGGCATGGCGCCAACGCGCAGCTTGCGCACCACCTTCTCCCACGCCTCAGCGTCGTGAGTGAGGTTGCTGATATCGAGTTGATCGATCGCCAGGTTGCCGGACTTCAGCCTGTTGTTATGACAGGTGACACAGTATTGCTGCAAGGTCGCCTGGTGGGCGGCAGCGGTCGGGGCTGCAGGCGCGCTTCGAGCAGGCTGCTGTGCGGCGGTCAACCAGGTACAGCACAGTAGAACGCCGAGCACGCTGATTCCGACGATCGTTCTCTTCACGGTCCCCCGCACGGCAATCGGTTCCGGCCGTGATTCGTCGAGTATGACCGAGCGGCAGACGCACGCGAAACCCCATTTCGCGGTAGGCAGGCCCGTCTACCTTGATTTGGGTATCCAGACGTAGTGCCAGGCTTTAGCCGGACTACTCGTTCCCGCTCAAACCGCCGGGCCACGGCGAGTTCATGTGGTAGGTGGCCGACGGCCCGATCATCTCGACGCGACGGATCTTCCCGTTCTCGATAAGGAATGCCTCAGTGACCAGAATGCTGCTGGGCCGGTTGAACCCAGGGTAGCTGTGTCTGGTGCCATCCGAGAGGACGCCCTGATTGACCGTGCCCTGGTCGAACACGACGTGTGCCCAGACCACGCCGCGTTCGGCATCGACGAGCGGGTAGCGACGCCCGTGGATGCTCTGCACGACGTAATAGAGGCCCATCTTGAATTGTGAGAGGCAATCCATGGCAAACAAGTTGATCGTGCCCGGCTTCTCGTTGGGCGGCCGCGGCACGTTGGTCGTCGGCGCTCCGTTCTCGATTCGATGGCAATCGTTCGTGAACGGGTAGGTGCCCGTGCCGTTGATGCCCTTGCCGTCGTTTTTCTGCAGGCCGGTGAAGTAACCATCGGCAATCGCGATCATCTCCTGTCGCGACAGGCGCTGCGCGGGAGGGATCGATTTGAACCAGATGTCTTCCGGCTTGCCGCTCTTGTCCATGGCATCGATGTTGTTCGGTCCTCCGCCTCCCGGCTTGAAGTACACCGATTCGATCTCGGTAATGCGACCGAGCTCGACGCGCAGGCGCAGGCTCATGAGGATCGCCGTGTTCGCTTCGCGCATCGTCCCCATCATCGCGACCTGCCCGAACTCCGGGTCCGCGAAGATGTGTTTGTAGTTCCCGATCCCGCTCGCCGTCTTCCAGAAGCCGTCACCGACCTTGAGCATCTGGTAGTTCTCGCTGTATTTGACGTCCTCCGACAACGGCAGCTTCGACGGGTCGTGAGCGACGACGGCAGCGAGGTACTGATCGATGAGGCCCTCGAGGCAGGCGCGATTGCAATTCAGGGGGATCGGTCCGGTCGAACCGCTCACGCGAGCCGTGAATGAAGCACTGAGGAGCGCGGTCGCAACCGCGAGAGTCGTGAGCGCTGGGCGCATGAAGGTCCTCCGGGCGAGATTCTAATCCGGGACGCCGGGTTTGGGACTTGGGACTCGGGACTCGGGCGACTTCCGACCGTCGCACCATCGCACCATCGCACCATCGCACCATCGCACTTGAGTCAATCGGGCCTACACCAACGACCCCTCTTGAAGCAAGTATCTTGATATTTGAGATACTTTGTAGATAAGTCAATGGCCAAGACATCAAAAGCCCGTGCAGACCTGCTCAAGCAGCTCGATGAGACATTGCGCAAGGTCAGCGCCCAGTCGGTGTTGTTGAGTGATACGGTGGCAAAGATCGTCGGCTTGAACTCGACTGATCTCGAGTGCCTGGATCTGCTCGACATCGCCGGTCCAACGACGGCCGGGCGACTGGCCGAACACGTCGGCCTTACGACCGGAGCCATGACGGCGGTCATCGACCGCCTCGAGCGCGCCGGCTTTGCCCGACGCCATCGCGATCCCGAAGATCGTCGATGTGTGCGCGTCGAGGCGCTGTCGCGAAACTTTCGACACGTCGCCGGGTTATACCGGCGATTGGCCGAGAGCACGGCCCGGCTGCACGAACAATACGACGATCGTCAACTGACGCTGGTTGTCGAGTATCTGACCAGGGCCCTTGCGCTGGCTGCTGATCACGTGGCCTGGCTCCAGACTCAACGTCCGGCGGTACAGCGCAAGACGCGCACGCGGCGACCTCGACGAGCCGCGTCTCCGCCCGCGGCGCAGATGCTTCGTACCTGATCGTCTGGACGGAACGGGCCAGCCGGGGCCGTCGTCCAAAAACAGTGCACGGCTGCACACCGGAAGGACTCTCAGACACATGCCTTACAGACGATGTACCACGCCGCACATGATGGCCGCCGTGTGGCTGTTGTCGCTAGTGATCCCGATCCCGGCACGCGCGCAGACACGCGAGGCCGCCGCCGTTCCATCCGGCCCGCTGACTCTCGAACAGGTGTTGTCGCTGGCCGAGCCCAGAAGCGAGGGCATATCGATTGCCGCCGCCGCCGTGCGGCGCGCCGAAGCCGATCAAATTCGCGCGCGCAGCGGACGGCTGCCACAGCTGTCTGCCGCCGCCAGCTACGACCGCTCGCTGGCATCGGAATTCGACAACGTGTTCAATACCGGTGGGAGCGGATCGACGTGCCCGCCGTTCGCACCCAACCCACAGGCCGCCCTCGACGCGCGCGTCGCTGAGATCGAACGCGCGATCGATTGCGGAGCCGTTGGCGGCGGATTCGGCTCGAGCATTGATGGTCTCGAGAATCTGCCATTCGGGCGGCGCAACACCTGGCGCGCGTCGCTGTCGTTTTCCCAGAGCCTGTGGTCAGGTGGTCGCAACGGTGCGCAAATCTCCCTCGCTGCCGTCGGGCGCGAGTTCGCGCAGTTGGGATTGACGACTGCCCGGGCGCAATTGCTGTACGAGGTAACGCAGGCGTACTACGACGCCGTGCTCAGCGATCAGCTCGTCAACATCGCCGCCGCAACGCTCGAACAGGCAGGCGCGACGTTACGGCAGGTCGAGGCGGGGCTGAACGCGGGAACACAACCGGAATTCGAAGTCTTGCGCGCGCGCGTCAATCGGGACACGCAGCAACCTGTACTCATTCGTCAGCGCGTCAACCGTGCGCTGGCGTACCTGCGGTTGAAGCGGCTGCTCGATCTGCCCGCCGAAGCCGACTTGCAGCTGGCCGACGCGCTGTCGGACGAGAACCTGCCGCCGCCGCCGGTGTTTGTCGAGCGCGTCAGCGCCGTCGAGAACACCTTGCGCTCGAGCGACACGCCATCGCTGACCGTAGGAACTCTCTCGCTGCCTGAGCGAGTGGCCATTGAGCAAGCGAGCGCAACTGTGCGGACGCGCGAAGCCTCGTTGAAGCTGACCGAGGCGCAGCGCATGCCCGCGGTGTCGTTCAATTCCAACTACGCTCGGATCGCGTATCCGGACAACGTCCTCGTCCCCTCCTTCGATCGCTCGAACTGGACCGTGGGTGTCAGCATGAGCGTGCCGATTCTCACCGGCGGTCGGCAACGGGGTGACGAAATCGTCGCCCGGGAGGATCTCGAACAATCGCGTCTGCAGCAGAAGCAGGCCGAGGAGCTCGCCGCGCTCGATACGCGTTCGGCGTGGGCCGAGCTGCTCGCAGCCCGTGCGGCCTGGGAGTCGACGGCGGGAACGGTGCAGCAAGCGGACCGCGCGTACCAGATTGCCGACGTTCGCTACCAGTCGGGTGTCTCGACCCAGCTCGAACTCTCTGACGCGCGAGTGCAGCGTCAGCAGGCGGGCGCCAACCGCGCGCTTGCCGCTCGTGATCTCCAGGTCGCGCGGGCGCGCGTCGCACTCCTTCCGGATCTCCCGATTGGGAACGCCTTGCCGGCGACGGGAGGCAATCCAATCATTCAACAACCAGCTCCGTCGCTACCGGCTCAGCCTGCTCCCGCGCAGGCCAATCCGCAGTTGAGAAATGCATCCGCCCAATTCACGCAGCCACAGGCAGGAACTCAATGAAGACTCGGTGGTCCCTGGCAGTTCTTTTGATAAGCCTCGCGGCGTTTTCCGCCTCATGCAATCAACGTGTCGAAGGCGAGGGCGCCGCGCCCGCTCCGCTGGCGGTACAGATCGGCGCGGAGAACGTCGTCTCGGTTAAATCGGGAAAGATTGTCGTTGGCCCGATCATCTCCGGTCAGCTGACGCCGACGCGCGAAGCGACGGTTCGCGCCGAAATCGGTGGGGCTGTTCTCGAGGTGTTGGTCGAGGAGGCGCAGGCGGTAACGCGCGGCGCCGTCCTCGCCCGGATAGAGACGCGCACGCTCGAGGATGCCCGACAGTCCGCGGCCTCGGCAGTCCGATCCGCGGAGAATCAGCTGGCGGTCGCCAGGCGGGAAACCGAACGCACGGAACGGCTGGTCGAGGCGGGCGCGCTGGCGGCTCGCGAGCTCGACGTGTCGCGCAACACGATCACGGCCGCGGAGGCGGCGCTTGCCGATGCGCGGGCCCGGCTTGCCAGCGCCGAACGCTCGCTCGGCGATACGACCATCCGCGCGCCGTTTACCGGCATCGTCGCCAGTCGCGCGGTACATGCGGGTGACATCGTCATGCCGGGCGCCGAAATGTTCCGCATCATCGATCCATCGTCGATGCGGCTCGAAGCGTCGGTTCCCTCTGAGGATCTGTCGGTACTGCGCGTGGGCGCGGCGGTGGACTTCACCGTGCGCGGCTACGACCGTCCGTTCAGCGGACGAATCGAGCGCATCGCGCCGCAAGCGGATGCGGCAACGAGACAGGTCCCCATCTACGTGGCGATTCCCAACGTGGGCGGACGGCTGGTGGCCGGCCTCTTTGCCGAAGGGCGGGTCGTCAGCGAGTCGGCGGATGGGTTGATCGTGCCGCTGAATGCGGTCAACACCAGCGAAGGTGACCCGTGGGCGCTGCGCATTCGCGATGGCGAGACCGAGCGAGTCACCGTCACGCTCGGTTTGCGCGACCCGCGGCGCGAGGAGGTGCAGGTCGTGGCTGGACTGAATGCTGGAGATACGCTGCTGCGCGGCGCCGCGCAGGGTATCAGTCCGGGGACGCCGGTCAAAGTGGCCGCCGCACGGTAACGCCGATGTTCATTTCAGATACCGCGATCAAACGCCCGGTCTTGACGATCGTCGCGATGTTGCTCTTTGTCGTGTTCGGGCTGGTCGCGCTCGTCCAGCTCGATACCGACGAATACCCCGAGATTGATGCGCCCGTCGTGGTGATTGCGATCCCGTACCCCGGTGCGTCGCCCGACGTCGTCGAGCGGGAAGTCATCGATCCGATCGAAGAGGCGATCTCCGGCATCAGCGGTGTCGATCGGATGCGATCGAACTCGCTCGACAGCTTTGCCAACATTATCGTGGAGTTCGACTTCTCGAAAGATCCGCGGTTGGCGAGCCAGGAGATCCGCGACAAGATCGGCGAGATCCGCAACGAATTGCCGACCGAGATGGAGGAGCCGATCCTCACGCAGTTCGATCCCGCCGACCGGCCGATCATGTCGTTGACGCTCTCGTCTCCCGGTCTCACGGGAGCGGAGCTCACTCGACTGGCCGACCCGGATATCACCCGCCGAGTCCGCGCCATTTCTGGCGTTGCATCCGTCAACCTCGTTGGCGCCGTCGAACGCGAGCTGGTCGTCGAGATCCGGCCTCGCGATCTGCAGGCCAGTGGCGTCAGCGTGTCGCAGGTCGTGCAGGCGCTTCAGTCTCAGAACCTCGCCTCGCCCGTGGGGCGGCTCGAAGGAGAGCTCGAGGAGCGCACGATCAGGCTCAAGGGGCGCCTCGATTCACCTGCGGACTTCAAGCAGCTGGTGGTATCGCAGTCGCAGGGACGGGTGATCCGGCTGGGCGATCTGGCCGACGTGCGCGACGCGACCGAGGAACCGCGCTCCTTCGCCCTTTACAACGACGAGTCGGCGGTGGGCATCGACATTCTCAAGTCGACCGGTTTCAGCACGACTGCCGTCGCCGAACAGATACGCACTCGCGTGGCGGACATTCAACGCACGCTGCCCGCCGGAGTGACGCTTCGCGTTGTCACCGATGCCGGCGTGCGCGTGGCCGATTCCGTCGCCGGCGTGCAGCAGGCGTTGATCGAAGGGGCGGCGCTCACCGTCGTCGTCGTGTTCCTGTTTCTCAATTCGTGGCGCTCGACGATCATCACGGGGCTCGCTCTTCCGGTCTCCGTGCTTGCTTCATTCGTCGCGGTGTGGGCCTACGGCTTCACGCTCAACACGATGTCGCTGCTCGGGCTGTCGCTCTCGATCGGCATCCTCATCGACGATGCGATCGTGGTGAGAGAGAACATCGTCCGTCACGTCGAGATGGGGAAGGGCCATTACCAGGCCGCTTTCGACGGCACCGACGAGATCGGCCTTGCCGTGACAGCGACGACGCTCTCGATCGTCGTCGTGTTCGTGCCGATCGCGTTCCTCGGCGGGATTGCCGGCCAATGGTTCAAGCCGTTCGGGCTGACGATCGTGTGTTCGGTGCTGGTGTCGCTGTTCGTGTCGTTCTCGCTCGACCCGATGCTGTCGGCGTACTGGCCCGACCCGCACCTGCCGTTGCACCAGCGGCCGCTCGTGTCGCGGGTCCTCGGAAGGTTCAATCAGTGGTTCGACCGACAGGCGGAACGCTACAAGAGTGTGATCGCGTGGGCACTCGATCACCGCTTCGCGATGGTATCCCTTGCGGTCGTGACCTTTGTCGCTGCGTTAGCGCTTCCGGCGATGGGCATCGTGGGCGCCGGCTTCGTGCCGGAGATGGACACGTCCGAGTTCAGAATCGACATCGAGACTCCGCCCGGGTCGAATCTCGCGTACACACGAGTGAAGGCCCAGGAAGTCTCTCGAATTGCGCGCATGCGGCCGGAGGTGACGTACGTCTACACAGCCATTGGCGGTCAGGGCGATGCGGTTGACGAAGGCGTGGTCTACGTGAAGCTGAAGCCAAAGACCGAGCGCGCGCGAAGCCAGTTGCAAGTGGTCGCCGACATCCGCTCGGAACTGGTCCGTCTGGGTGGAATCACGGCGTCGATCAGCACCGGCTTCAACCCGGGTGAGAAACAGATTCAATTGCAGGTGCGCGGGCCCAACGCGACAGAGTTGACTCGCCTCGCTCAGGCCGTTGCCACGGAAATGCGCAAGGTACCCGGAGCCGTCGACGTCGCGCTGTCGACCAAGGGGCAGAAGCCGGAACTCGACGTGCAGCTTGATCGCGCGCTTGCCGGATCGCTTGGCATCACGGTCGGCCAGGTCGCGCAGGCGTTGCGCCCGGCGTTCGCCGGCATCGATGTCGGGGACTGGATCGATCCGTCAGGGGAGACGCGCGACGTGACCATTCGACTCGCGCCAGAGTCTCGAACCGTTGTGGCCGACCTCGAATCGCTCCCTTTGCTCGTGGGAAGCAACAACGACAAGAGCATTCCGCTTGGGCAGGTCGCCCGCGTCACGCCGTCCATCGGGCCGGCCCGGATCGATCACCTCGATCGCGATCGCGTGATCAACGTTGAAGCCAACACCGAGAACCGCGCGCTGTCGGCAGTCGTTGGCGACACGATGGCGCGGGTGAAGCAGTCTGTGACGTTCCCGCCGGGCTACTCCCTCACTCAGGGCGGCGAGACCGAGGAACAGCAAAAGATCTTCACACAGATGTTCCTCGCCATCGGTGTGGCGATCCTCTTGATGTACTTTGTCCTCGTCGTGCAGTTCGGATCGTTCCTCGAGCCGTTGTCGATCATGCTCTCGCTCCCGCTGTCGTTGATTGGCGTCATGCTGGCGCTCCTCATCGGGAGGGAATCGCTCAACATCATGAGCATGATCGGCGTCATCCTGCTGGTGGGGATCGTGGCGAAGAACGCCATCCTGCTGATCGACTTCGCCAAGTGGTCAGAAGAAGCCGGGATGCCTCGTCGCGAGGCGCTCATTCAGGCGGGGCGTGTGCGATTGCGGCCGATCCTGATGACGACCTTCGCGCTCGTGGCCGGCATGGTGCCGGTGGCGATGGGCACCGGCGAGGGTGGAGACTTCCGCGCGCCGCTCGGGATTACGGTGATTGGCGGCGTCATCACGTCGACGTTGCTGACACTACTCGTCATTCCCACGGTGTACGAGATCCTTGCCGACAGCCGGGACTGGCTGACCGCACGTTTGTTCCGTTCCGGCCACAAAGCTCTTCACGAGGCCGGGCACGCGGGCGCGACCGGGACGACGTAGCAATCGTCAACTCCCAACGCCTAATGCCCGAGATCCAACTCAATCGGCCCCTCAATCGGCCCTTGCGAGTTGGGTCCTTGGGAGTTGGGAGTTAGTATTTTCAAATGCACAACCCACTCGTACCCGAGTCACTCGAAGGCTGGAGCATCCTTCACCTGATGTTCCGCGTTCGCTGGGAACGCTTGCGCGGCGCCGGACCGGCGGATCTGCAGCGCATGTCGGATGAAGCACTGCGTGCGCTGTCGGTGCCCGATGCTGGAGCGACGGCCGCCGTGCAGATGCTGGGGCACAAAGCGGACCTGATGTTCATCTGTTTCCGCCGTGGTTTCGAACAGCTCGCGCACGCGCAACTGGCGCTGTCGCGGACCGAGTTGCACGGCTATCTGGAAACGACAACATCCTACGTTTCGATCGTCGAGCTCGGCATGTATGAGATGACCGGCAAGCTCCACGAGCAGCTTGGCGCGATTCACAAGCCGGGGAGTGACGCGTTCGAGAGCGCGTTCGACGCGGAAATGGAAACGCAGCGGCAACGCGTGATGAGCCGCCTCTTCATCGAGATACCGCGGGCGCGTTACGTGTGCTTCTATCCAATGAACAAGCGTCGAGGCGAGAGCGTGAATTGGTATTCGGAGCCCTTCGAGCGACGCGCAGGCATGATGCGCGAACACGGGATGATCGGACGTCACTACTCCGGCAAGGTCACGCAGGTCATATCCGGTTCCATTGGATACGACGATTGGGAGTGGGGCGTCGATCTGTTCGCGCAGGATCCTCTGGTGTTCAAGAAGTTGATCTACGAAATGCGCTTCGATGAAGCGAGCGCGAAGTTTGCGGAATTCGGTCCCTTCTACACAGGTTTGCAATTCGATCTGACCCACCTTGCCGCCTATCTTGGCGGCGCCGTTCCGACCTTGGACTAGGCGGCGGCTGGCGCTCCTTCGCACAGCGCCGGCCGCCGGCTGCGGAGCCGTTCGAGAGACCCTCACACCGACGTTAGTTCCTAAGGGACGGCTCGATCTGCGCTACAGAAATTCGTAATCCAAGGGGACGAATTTGGAGCAGCTCGCCCCGGTTACGGTTTCGTCGTGTCGAATAAGTCTCCGTGGCTGAACGAGAAAGAAGCGCCCTCCTGAAACAGGTCGAAGGCGCGGGAATTGCTCTGGTTCTCTAGGCACAACTGGAGACCACATGAACCCTCAGGAGATGTTCGTAACGCGGTTGCGCCGTCATCGTACGCGCCATCGTGTGTCGATCGAGGAAATTGCGGCCACCCTGCGAATCCGGCCCGATCTTCTCGAAGGCCTCGAACGAAACGATCTGACAGGTTGGCCGCGTGGCCTGTACTCACGGGCGTGGATCCGCGGGTACGCGCTTGCCGTTGATCTCGATCCCGTGGATACGGTGGAGGAATTCTGCCGGCTGTTTCCTCAGGGCGACCGTCGTGCCGGCGGGACGATCCAGGAGATCGCCTCGATCGTGGCGTCCTCGTCTGGTTATCAGGACGAGTTCAGTCATCCTCAGGGCCGCCGCAGCACGGACAAGCGCGCATCGGAGGACACGAGACCCGCGTGGCATGCGTTTCTGACCCAGCCCGGCCGTGCACTGTGGAACCGCCTCACTGGCGCTGAGCCCGCGTTCCGTCAGCGGCGCGCACCGCGAACCCTTCCTT
>Ga0075425_100000291_pt1 | contig 46460 bp, 41 predicted proteins | sample SoiMethybrSBSTD4_FD_75300 | JGI IMG/M metagenome (GOLD analysis project Ga0075425, IMG submission 75300) | Bulk soil microbial communities from a Populus tree surrounding site in Tennessee, USA - Soil MetaG P. TD hybrid SBSTD4 | ecosystem: Environmental > Terrestrial > Soil > Tree plantation... | reverse complement strand
CGGGTACGGGCCCGCCCCCTGCCGCTCAAAGTCGCGGTCGGCGGCGTTATTGTCGCCGTGTTGATCGTCGTCGGGACGTTGAGCCCGTGGCTCGCGCCGCACGATCCGCAGCAGCAGACGCTCGAGTCGATGCTCAAAGCGCCCGAGTGGTTTCACGGCTCTCACGTTCTCGGCACGGACAATCTCGGCCGCGATATTTTGAGCCGCATCATCTACGGCGCGCGCGTCTCGCTGTTGGTCGCCTTCGCGGTCGTGCTGATCTCGGGCTTCGTCGGCATCGCGCTCGGCGCGATCTCGGGCTATTTCGGCGGCAAGGTCGATTTCGCGATCCAGAAGCTCGTCGAGGTCGTCTGGGCCTTCCCCGCTCTCCTGCTCGCGATCACGATCCTCGCCTTCTTGGGCCAGGGACTCTTCAATCTCATTCTCGCGCTTGTGGCGCAGCGCTGGATCCAATATTGCCGCGTCGTGCGCGGTCAGACGCTGTCGTTACGCGATCGCGACTTCGTCGCGGCGACGCGCGCCCTCGGCGCCGGGAGCCCGCGCATCATCCGGCGGCACATCCTGCCGAACCTCTTGCAAATCTCGCTCGTCATCGGCACCTTCTCGATGGCTTCGGCGATCATCTCGGAAGCGAGCCTGAGCTTCTTGGGGCTCGGTGTGCCGCCGGGAATTCCCACCTGGGGCACGATGCTCGCCGACAGCCGGAGCTACATCTCGACCGCCTGGTGGCTCGCGCTGTTTCCCGGCCTGTCGATCTTTTTGACCGTCCTCGGCATCAATCTGCTCGGCGACGGCGTGCGCGACCTGCTCGATCCGCGGCTCAAGCGCGCGATGAAAGGCTGATGTGCGGATGACTTCGCCCCAATCCGCACGCCTTCGCCGCACCAAGATCGTCTGCACGATCGGTCCGGCGAGCCAATCCGATAAAGTTCTCGGCGACTTGATTCAGGCGGGAATGGACGTTGCGCGGCTCAACTTCAGTCACGGCGACTATCGCTTTCACGCGTCGACGATCGCGCGCATCCGGCGCATCGCGCGGCGCCTCGGCCGCAATGTCGCGATTCTGCAGGACCTTCAGGGGCCGAAGATTCGCGTCGGCCGGCTTGAGGGCGATCAGGCGAGACTGCAGACCGGCCGCCGCGTGACGCTGACGAGCCGGCAGATCGTCGGCAACGCCGTGGCCGTGCCGGTCGATTTCAAGCCCCTCGATCGCATCGTGAGGAAAAACGACCGCATTATGATGGGCGACGGGGAGATCGAGCTGGAAGCGATTCGCCTCAAGCCCGGGGAAGTCGAGTGCCGCGTCGTCTCCGGCGGCGTACTCGCCTCGCATAAAGGCGTTCATTTTCCGCACGCCGGCCCCGGTCTTAAATCGCTCACCGCCAAGGACCGCCGCGATCTCGCTTTCGGCATCGAGCAGGGAGCGGATCTCGTCGCGCTCTCTTTCGTGCGCGGGCCGGAGGATATCCGGCGCACGCGCCGGGCGATCAAACAAGCCGGCGGCGCAGCGCCGATCATCGCCAAGATCGAGAAGCACGAGGCGCTCGAGCGCATCGACGCGATCCTGGAAGAAGTCGACGGCATCATGGTGGCGCGCGGCGACCTCGGGCTGGAGATGGCGCTCGAGAAGATCCCGGCGCTCCAGAAGATGCTCATCCGGAAGGCGAATATTCTCGGCAAACCGGTCATCACCGCGACCGAGATGCTCCGCTCGATGATGCAGAATCCGCGGCCCACGAGGGCGGAAGTCGCGGACGTCGCCAACGCCGTGCTCGACGGCACCGATGCGCTGATGCTGTCGGAGGAATCCGCCGTCGGCAGCTATCCGGTCCGCGCGGTCGAGACGATGGCGCGCGTCGCGACCGAAACCGAGAAGATTCTGGAGCCGCGGGCGCACTTCGACGGCATCGTCAAGAGCGTGCCCGAAGGAATCAGCCACGCCGCGGTGTCGCTCGCGCGCGACCTCGGCGTCAAAGTCTTCCTCATCCCGACAACTTCCGGCAGTACCGCGCGCATGATCGCGCGTTACCGCCCCTCGGAGCCGCTGATCGCGCTGACGCCGCAGCCGAAGACAGTCAAGACCCTATGTCTCGTCTGGGGCGTGTATCCGCACCTGATTCCGGCCTATCGAACGACGGATACGATGGTCAACTTCGCGCGCCGCATCGCGCGGCAGTCGGGGCTCGTCCGGCGCGGCGACTTGATCGCGATCACCGCCGGCCGCCAGCCGGGCACCGCCGGCACGACCAATCTCATCACGGTTCTGCCGATCGAATAGAGGGATGGACAACTGAGGCGCGCTCGGATAGAAAGCGTGAAAATTATCCCCGCAAGGAGATTTTTCAGCATATGAAGTTTTCAACCACGATCGCCTCCGCCGTCATTCTGATTTCTGTAGCCGCGCTCGCCCAAGCCCAGCCGAAAGAGCTGAAAAAAATCGAGCTGATCGTGTTCCGCCTCGATGCCGGAACGGCGGCCGCGCGTGAGCAAGGCTTTTTCGCCAAGGAAGGGCTGGAGATCAACGTGAACATTACGCCCAGTTCGACCGAGCAGATGCGCGGCCTGAGCAAGGGCGTGTACCACATCGCCACCGGCTCGTTCGACAACGTGCTCGCCTGGTCGGGCAAAGAGGGCCCGGAGATCGTCGCCGTCGCGCACCAGACCGAGAGCCCGACGCTGCCGCTCTTTGTCCGGCCCGAAATCAAAAAGTGGGACGATCTCCGCGGCAAGAAACTCGCAGCCGACGCGGTGGACACCGCATACGCGCTCGTCATGCGCCGCATCCTGCTCGCTCACGGCCTCGACCTCGACCGCGGCGACTATGAACTGGTCGGGGTGGGCGCTACGCCCAAGCGCTTAGAATCGATGGTCGCGCTTGAGACCTTCGCCGCAATTTTGGGCCCGCCGGTGGATAAAGACGCTGTGGCCGCCGGCATGATTAAAATGGCCGACCACCGCGAGGTGCTGCCCGATTATCCGGGCAGCGTCTTTGCAGTCAGCCGAGCATGGGCGGAGAGTCACCGTGCCGAGCTGCTGGGCTTTTTGCGCGCCCGCGCCGCCGGATTCGCATGGGTGAAAAATCCCGCCAACCGCGAGGCCGCGATCAAACTGGTCGCCAGGGATTTGAAACTGAGCCCGCAAGGCGCAGCGGAGCGCGTCGACGAGACCGCCGCCGGCCCGCTCAACGTTTCCGGGCTGCAAAGCGTCATCGATCTGCGCACACGCTTCGGCTTCAAGCTGCCGAGGGGCGGCGACATCAAGAAGTATTACGACGGGAGCTATCTCAAGGAAGCGGCGGGAAAATGACCAAGCGGCGGTGGGCTCTTTCCAAAGGAGAATCCCATGACGAAATCTTTGTTTTTCGCGCTGATAAATATCGCCTGGTTACTGTTATTTGCCGGCGGGGCTCCATCGATGGCCGCTGAGATCAAGGTTCTCAGTGGCAATGGAGCCAGGGGCGCGATCGTCGAGCTCATTGCCCGGTTCGAGCGGGCGAGCGGACACAAAGTCAACCTAGAGTTCCACGTCAACCCCGAGGTCAAGCAGAAGATCGAAGCCGGCGAAGCCTTCGATGTGGCTATTCTCAACCCGCCGGTGCTCGACGATCTCATCAAGCAGGGAAGGGTCGTCGCCAATACACGAGCCGTCATCGGCCGCAGCGGAATCGGCGTGGGCATACGCGAGAGCGCGCCCAAGCCCGACATCTCTTCGGTCGCTGCATTCAAGCGCACACTGCTCAATGCCAAATCCGTGGCCTACCCGGCGGACGGCGCCAGCGGAAAGTATTTTGTGAGTCTCGTCGACCGTCTGGGCATCACGGCGGAGATGAAGACGAAACTGCGGCCGATGCCCGGCGACTACAACGTGGAGGTGGTCGCGGACGGCGCGGCCGAGCTTGTCGTGGTGGTGGCGTCGCGGATTTCCGGCGTTCCCGGCGTCGCGCTGGTCGGCCGGATTCCGGAGGAATTGCAGACTTGGATCGGCTTCACGGCGGGAGTCGGTGCCGCCGCCAAGCAGCCGGAGGCGGCGCGCGCGCTGGTCCGATTCTTCACCGCGCCGGAGGCCGAACCCGTCATCAAATCGATGGGGATCGAGCCTTTCGTGGAGTAATTACTTCCCTTTTCTCTTTTTGATCTCTTCGACCAGCTGCGGCACGACCTTGAAGACGTCGCCGACGACGCCGAGATCGGAGAATTTGAAGATCGGCGCCTCGGGGTCTTTGTTGATCGAGATGATCGTCTTCGACGCCTTCATGCCCGCCAGGTGCTGCACCGCGCCGGAGATGCCGCAGGCGATGTAGAGATTGGGCTTGACGGTCTTGCCGGTCTGACCCACCTGCAGCGAATAAGGGACCCAGCCGGCGTCGACGACCGCGCGCGTCGCGCCGACGGCGCCGCCCAGCAATTCCGCGAGCTGTCTGAGCATTTCGAAATGCTCCGCCGATTTGAGACCGCGCCCGCCGGCGACGACTACGTTCGACCCCTCGAGCTGAGGCCCTTCGGGCTTGACCGTGACTCGCTCCGTCACGCGCACTCTTTGCGCCTCGGGATTCGCCGGCGCGGCGACCTCTTCGACCGCCGGCGTCTGCGGGCGCGGCGTCGGCTCGAAAGATTTCTGCCGTACCAACAACAGCTTCGTCCCGGGGCTCACCAGCGTGCTCGTGTTCTGGTAACTGCCGCCGAGCGCCGGAATCGTCGCTTCGACCGAGCCGTTTTTCAAAACGAAGTCGCCGACGTCGGCGATGGCGCCGGAATCGAAGCGCGCCGAGAGCGCGGCCGTGATGTCGCGCCCGGCGTAGCTCGACGCGAAGAGCATCACCGCGGGTTTATGCTTTTCGATCAAGCCCGCCACGGCCTCGGCCGCGGGCAGCGTGAGATAATTTTGAAATACCGGGTCCGCGGAATGATAAATTTTACTCGCGCCGTATTGCCCCAAAGTCGCAACGGCATCGGCCGGGGCCGCCCCGAGCAATACCGCTTCCGCCGTGCCGACCTCCGCGGCTTTCGAGAGCATTTCGAGCGTCGTCGCGGAAATGCGCTCCTCGATAACTTCGGCGTAAACCCAGATCAAATCAGACATGAGGGCTAGATAACTTTCAGCTCCGCCAAAAAATCCGCGATCTGTTTGCCGCCCTCGCCTTCGTCGGTAACGACTTTTCCCGCGGCGCGCGCCGGCGGCCGGCCGATGCTTAAGACTTTTTCTTTGGCGCCCGCGGCGCCGACTTGGTCCGGTCCAAGTCCGAGCTCGGCGGCGGTGTACTTTTTGATCTCTTTTTTCTTCGCCGCCATGATCCCTTTGAGCTGCGGATAGCGCGGCTCGTTGATGCCGCTCGCCACGGCGATCAAGACGGGCAGCTCAGCCTCGCAGACGTCGTAGCCCGTCTCGCTTTGCCGTTTGATGGAGACTTTTTTTCCGTCGATGGAAATCTCCTTGGCGAACGTGAGCGCCGGAATTCCTAAAAGATAGGCGAGCTGGCCCGGGACGATGCCGGAATAGCTGTCGCTGCTCTCGGCGGCGCAGAGCACGAGATCGCAGCTTTCCTTCTTGATGGCGGCGGCGAGAACCTTGGCGGTCGCCAGCGTATCGGAGCCGGCCACAGCGTCGTCCTGCACGTGAATCGCCGAATGCGCGCCCATGGCGAGCGCGCTGCGGATGCCGATGACGGCGTCGGCGAGGCCCATCGTGAGCACCGTCACAGTGCCGCCGTGTTTTTCCGTGAGGCGCAGCGCCTCCTCGACGGCGCTCGCCGCCGCGGGGTCGAGCTCGTGCGGCACGCCCTTCCGCACCATCGTCTTGGCGGCGGGGTCGAGCTCGATGATGACCGAGCTTGCCGGAATGACTTTGGCGCAGACGACGATATTCACTTTGACCTCGCTCTACGGAGAAGATACGACAAAGGCGCCCGGGATGGAGCGCCTTCGATTACGCGGCTCGGCTATCCGAGGTTTTATTTAAGCCACTCGGAGACTTTTCCCTCGATCACTTCGTCGAGAATTTCCTTGCAGTCGGCAATCGCCTGGTCGGCGGTCTTCGGATCGTCCTTGACGTGGGGCATGGCGCGGCTGACGGCGCCATGGAGCGCCTGGATCACGACCCGCAAATGTTCGTCGAGAGCTTCGGTGTTGGGAGCTGGCTGCATGTCGATCCTTTAGAAATACAAGCGACCCTTGGTCGGGTCGGGAATCTCAAGGCCCATCTGCTCGATCAAAGCGTTGCATTCTTGCCGGTACTGCTCGCGCGCCTCGGCGTTGGTGCGCCGCTTGAGACCCCACTGCCGGTAGCGCTCGGAGCGATAGGATTCCGTGCGGCCGAACATATCCAGCCCCTTGACGTACCAGTAGTCGACGGCTTTTTGAATGCGCTCTTTGGCTTCGCCGCCCTTGGCGGCGTATTCGGCGGTCTTGTTCATGCCGAAATCGATGTGGCCCTCTTCCTCCCGGATCACCTGGCTGTCCTTCACGACGCGGTCGAGCGGCAAGTATGAACAGTCGATGAATTCCTCCAGCTGGTAGCGGCCGACGCGGTCGATGAGAAAGCCGAAGACCGCATAGTCTTCCCAGGTCTTGATGCTGCCGCGGAATGCCTCGACGTAGCGCTTCTCGTTGGGCCAGTTGAGCACGTACGAGACATCGACGCCGATGTCCCCGGCCAATTTCGCGATTTTACGAAAATGATCGACCTCTTCCGCGGCCGTCCGCGCGACGATGAGCTGGTCAACCTTACTCGGGGCCGTCGGCAGGATGTTCTTCACGTAGAGATTCGGACCGCCGATCTCGCAGTCGGCTTGAATCGCGAGCACCCGGCGCAGCAGATCCTGATATTCAGGATCCTGCTTTTCGAAGTCATTGAGCTCGACTTTTTCGTTGAACATCGCGCGCCTCCCTAATGTGGTGCCGGAATTTTACGCATAGCAAATGGGTGATGATAAAGCAATACTAACGGCCGCTCGCGCGCGCGCCGGCGAGTGCGCGCAACGCATACTTTACTTAGTGTTTTCTTGACACTAGACTGAAACGCAAATCGAGGCTGCACTGTGGAAAACCGCCCGCAACTTGCCCTGCTGACCGACCTCTACGAGCTGACGATGGCGCAGGCCTATTTTCACAGCGGTCGACTCGGGACCGCGACGTTTAGCTTATTCGTACGGAATTACCCCGCGGACCGCGGCTATCTGGTCGCCGCCGGCCTGAACGATGCTCTGGCATTTCTCGAAAGCTTTGCCTTCGATGCCGGCGCGATCGATTACCTGCGCGGAACGCGTATTTTCGCGTCCGACTTCCTCGATTACCTGAAAGGCGTGCGCTTCACCGGCGGCGTGCGCGCGCTCGGCGAAGGGCGGCTTTTTTTCGCGCACGAGCCGATCCTCGAGGTCACCGCGCCGATCGTCGAGGCCCAAATCGTCGAGACCTACCTGATCAATCAGCTGAATCTGCAGTCGATGATCGCGACCAAAGCGGCGCGCTGCGTCTTCGCCGCCGGCGGCCGCAGCGTGGTCGACTTCGCGCTCCGCCGCGCGCACGGCACCGACGCGGGGATGAAAGTCGCGCGCGCCAGCTATCTCGCCGGCTGCGCCGGCACCAGCAACGTGCTCGCGGGGAAAACCTACGGCATCCCGATCGTCGGCACGATGGCGCATTCGTTCGTCTCGAGCTTCGAGCACGAGATCGACGCTTTTCGCGCCTATGCGGCGAGCTTTCCCGACGGCTGCATTCTTTTGATCGATACCTACGACCCGATCGGCGGAGCGAAAAAGGCGCTCACGGTCGCGCGCGAGCTCGCCGCGCGCGGCAAGAAACTGCGCGGCGTGCGCATCGACAGCGGCGATCTCGCCGCCCACGCCCGCGAAGTGCGGGGGATCTTCGACGCAGCCGGGCTCCGCGACATCCAGATCATCGGCAGCGGCGGTTTGGACGAATACGATCTCGCGGAATTCACGGCGGCAAAGCTCCCCTTCGACAGTTACGGCATCGGCACGCAGATGGGCATCTCCGGCGACGCACCGTCGCTCGATATGGCGTACAAACTCGTCGAAGTCGACGGGCGCCCGGTGTTGAAGCTGAGCCACGGCAAGGCGTCGATGCCGGGCCGAAAGCAAGTTTTCCGCTATCGCGACGCGCGGCTGACCAAGGACGTTATCGCGCTCGCCGACGAAGTCGCCGAAGGCGGCGAGGCGCTGCTTCAGCCTGTGATGGTCGATGGAAAGATTCAAGGCGCGTATCCACAGCTCGGCGAGATCCGCGAGCGTTTGCGCGCGGAGTTCGCGCTGCTCGACGATAACATCAAGGCGGTTCGCGCACCCGCGGCCTACCCGGTCGAGATCAGCCCCGGGCTCGCGCGTTTGCGCGAGGAGACGATCCGGCGTACCCGTGCGAGCGAATCGATCGCTTGACTCTCGGTAGCGTGCACGGTAGGTAAGTCGCACGTGAAGAAAGCGATTTCCGCCTCCGTCTCGATCCTGCTGCTTGCTTTCGCGTCGCCGGTCATCGCTCAGGGGAAGCCTGAAAAAGAGCGCATCAACATCGGCTATGCCGCGCGCGCGGTCGTGCATTCGATCCCCTTTGTCACCCGAGAAGCCGGCTTCTTCCGCGAGGAGGGCATCCAGGCCGACGTCGTGCGCACGGCCGGCAACGTCGCGCCGATGACGCTCGTCTCGGGGGACGTCAGTTTTTCGATTATGTCCGCGTTTCTTCTTCTGCCGCCAGCCGTCCAGTACCCCGATCTAGTCATGCTGGCGGGCCTTACGCGGTATGCTTCAATGTATCTTGTAACGCGGCCGGAGATTGCGACCGCGAACGACCTCCGCGGCAAGATCGTCGGCCTACAGCGCCCGGGCGACGCCTATGAAAAGAACGCGCGCGTCGCGGTGCGCCATTTGGGCCTCGACCCGGATAAGGACGTCAAATTTCTCTATGTCGGCAGCAATGAGGTGATGTGGACGGCGCTGGAATCGCGGCGCGTCAGCGCGACGATGCTGACGCCGCCGAGCACGCTGTTTGCGCGCAAGGCAGGGATGAACTTTCTCGTCAATCTCTCGGATCTGAAAGTCGAATATCAGGGTTCGAGCCTGACGACGCGCCGCTCGTTCCTGAAAGAAAATCCTCGCCTCGCGCTCCGCAGCGTGCGCGCGATGGTGCGCGGCATCCACTTTTTCAAGACGCGCAAGGAAGAGACCTTCCGCATCCTCGCGAAGTTCTTCGGCACGAACGACCGCGAGGCGCTGGAGGAATCCTGGAATTACGCCTCGGACATTCCGATCAAGCCCTATGTCTCCGAGAGCGCGGTTCAGGCCGTCATCGACCACTTGATCGAGCTGAATCCGCGCTTCGGCAAGCACAAGCCGGCGGAATTCATCGAGTCCGGGCCGCTCGCCGAGCTCGACAAGAGCGGCTTCATCGACCGTCTATACGCGACGAAATAATTATGCCTTTCTCTAAACTCGGATTATCCCCCAAGGTTCTCGAAGGCGTTGAGGCGGCCGGCTATACCGATCCGACGCCGATTCAGCTGCGCGCGGTTCCGCTTGTGCTCTCCGGGAGCGACCTCATCGGCTGCGCGCAGACCGGCACCGGGAAGACGGCGGCGTTCGCGCTGCCGATCCTCACGCGGTTGGGACATCACGGCGCGCTCCGCTCGCTGGTGCTCGAGCCCACGCGCGAGCTCGCGGCGCAGGTCGAGACCGCGATCCGCGACTACGGCCGCTTCACCGATCTCCGCTATGCGGTCGTGTTCGGCGGCACCGGCTACGGAAAGCAGGACGAGGCGCTTAAAAAGGGCATCGACATCCTGGTCGCGACGCCCGGACGTCTGCTCGATCAGATCCAGCGCGGCATGGTGAAGCTCGACAAGATCGAGATCCTCGTCTTGGACGAAGCCGATCGCATGCTCGACATGGGCTTCATGCCCGACGTGCGGCGCATCATCGACCGCTGCCCGAAAAACCGCCAGACGATGCTGTTTTCCGCGACGATCCCGCCGGAGATCGAGCAGCTGTGCAAATGGGCGCTGCGGAGTCCCGAGACGATCGAGGTCGGCCAGCGGCGCTCGCCGGCGGAAACCGTCACGCATGCGCTCTATCCCGTCGCCAGCGACCAGAAGCAGGAGTTGATCGAGGAGCTGCTCAAGCGCACCGACTACGATCAGGTGCTGATCTTTTGCCGCACCAAGCACGGCGCGGATCGCGTCGCGCGCAAGCTCCAGCAGCAGGGACATTCGGTCGCGGTGCTCCATTCCAACCGCACGCAGCGCGAGCGCGAGCAGGCGCTGAACGGTTTCCGCAACGGCCGCTACGAAGTCATGGTGGCGACCGATATCGCGGCGCGCGGCATCGACGTCGAGCAGATCAGCCACGTGATCAACTTCGACGTGCCGCACCATCCCGAAGACTACGTTCATCGCATCGGCCGCACCGGCCGCGCGCTCGCCGCCGGCGACGCGTTTACGATCATGATCGCCGAGGACATTCCGGAAGTGAACGCAATCGAGCGCTTCATCGGGCAGAAAATTCCGCGCGTCAAGCTCGAAGGCTTTCCGTACAAGTACACGCGCCTCCTGGAAGCGGCGCCGCCGCCGGTCTTCGGCGGCCGCACGCGGCGCAAGAGCCGGTGGTAACCGCCCTCGTACGCCGCATCTCGGATAAATGGAGCCGCTCGATCTCCTCGCCAACATCGGCCTCGCGTTCACGGTCGCGACACTCTTCGCCTTCGTCGCCAAGGCGCTGAAGCAGCCGCTGCTGCTCGCCTATCTCCTCGCCGGCGTCGTCATCGGTCCGGAGCTCGGCTTCGCCTGGGTGCGCGACCGCGAAGCGATCGAGCTCATCTCGGAGATCGGCCTCGTCCTGCTCCTGTTCATCATCGGCCTCGAGATCGATCTCAAGAAGCTCCTCGGAGCGGGACGGCCGATCATCGTCGCCGGCATCACGCAATTTCTTATCTGCGCGGCGCTTGGATTCGGCTTTGCCTGGATGTTGGGCATGGCGCTCGGCGGCGGCAGATTCGACGCCGTCTACCTCGCGGTGACGCTCGCGTTCAGCAGCACGCTGATCGTCGTCAAGCTGCTCTACGACAAGTTCGAGATCACGACACTGCCGGGGAGGATCACGCTCGGCGTGCTCGTATTTCAGGACGTCTGGGCGATTCTGTTTCTCGCGCTCCAGCCCAATCTCCACGACCCGCGACTCGCGATCTTTTTGAACTCGCTCGTCACCGGCATTGGGCTTGTCTTCATCGCCCTCGGCGTGAGCCGCTACGTCCTGCCGCATCTCTTCGCGTTCGTCGCGAAGATCCCCGAGCTGCTCCTGACGACTGCGATCGCTTGGTGTTTTCTCGTGAGCGGCGCCGCGGCGCTTCTCGGTCTCTCGCGCGAGACCGGCGCGCTCATCGCCGGCGTCAGCATGTCGACGTTTCCCTACAATGTGGATGTGATCGCCAAGGTGATCAACATCCGGGATTTCTTCGTCACGCTCTTCTTCGTCGCGCTCGGGATGAAGATTCCCGCGCCTTCAGCCTCGATTCTCGGCCAGGCGTTGGCGCTGTCGGCTTTTCTCATGGCAAGCCGCTTTCTCTCGGTGTTTCCGGTGCTTTATGCGATGGGAAACGGGCTTCGCGCGAGCCTCATTCCAGCCATCAACCTTTGCAATATGAGCGAGTTTTCGCTGGTGATCGCCGCGCTCGGCCTCGGCCTGAAGCATATCGGCGCCGATCTCGTCGCGGCGCTCACGTTCGTATTCGCGATCACCTCGGTGCTCTCGACGTATCTCGTCACTTACAATCACGAAATCCAGGGATGGCTCAGTGCGGGACTCGGGAAGCTGGGCTTCAGAGAATTCGGCGCGCCGGAGGACAAAGCCGAGAAGCCCGAGGAAAATAACGGTATCGTTTTTCTCGGCTTTTTTCGCGAGGCGAGCTCGATCCTCCAGGAGTTGGAACTCCTGGCGCGAGATCCGCGCGCGAAAGCCGTGCTGCGGCGGATCCTCGTGATCGATTTCAATCCCGTCACGCTCGAAGAGCTCCACAGCCGCGGCGTTCGCTCCGTCTACGGCGACATCTCGAACATGGACACGCTGCACCACGCGAATATCGAAGCCGCGCGAATCGTAGTTTCCACGATTCCCGACGCGATTTTGCGCGGCACCAGCAACCTCCGCATCCTGCAGCAGGTGCGCCGCCTCTGCCCGCGCGCGCAGGTCCTGGTCGCTTCCGATACCGTTCAGGGCGCGCTGGATTTATACGCCGAAGGAGCCGATTTCGTCTACATCGCGCGGCTTCACTCCGCGCGGCACATCTCGGAGCTGATCGCGCATGCGCTCCAGTACGGCTTTCAGCGCATTCGCGAGGAAGCGATCCGAAACCTCAAGAAACGTCGGGAAATCCTCTCCTAGCTTTATCGCCCGATCTCATAAACGACTCTCGAGCAAGCGAAGCGCCTCATCGCCATCGTCGTCGGTTTTATCCTGCTGCTCGCCGGCGTCGCGATGATCGTCCTGCCGGGCCCGGCGTTCATCGTGATTCCACTCGGAGTGGCGATCCTCGCGACGGTGTTCGTCTGGGCGATAGCGCTGCTGAAGAAGGTGAAAGAAAAGATTTCTCGGCGGCAAATCGCTGAGGCTCAAAGCTCGATCTTGTTCAATCGCAGCGCGTTCGTGATCACCGAGACCGAGCTGAAGGTCATCGCGGCGCTGGCGATGACGGGGCTAAGAAGTATCCCGAAGAAGGGGTAGAGAATACCCGCGGCGATCGGGATGCCCAGCACATTGTAGACGAACGCGAAAAAAAGGTTCTGGCGAATGTTGCGCATCGTGGCGCGCGAGAGACGCCGCGCTTTGACGATGCCGCGGAGATCGCCCTTCACCAGCGTGATCGCCGCGCTCTCCATCGCGACATCGGTGCCGGTGCCCATCGCGATGCCGACGTGCGCCTGCGCCAGCGCCGGCGCGTCGTTGATGCCGTCGCCGGCCATGGCGACGATGTGGCCTTCGGCCTGTAACCGCTTCACGACTTCGCCCTTCTGCTCCGGCAACACCTCCGCTTTAAAATCGTCGATGCCGAGATTCTTCGCCACGGCCTCGGCGGTCGTGCGGCTGTCGCCGGTGAGCATGACGATGCGCACCCCGTCGGCATGCAACGATCGGATCGCTTCCGGTGTCGTCGACTTGATCGGATCGGCGACGCCGATCAGCCCGGCAAGCGCGTTCTCGACGGCGACGAACATCACCGTCTGTCCGCTGCGTCGGAGCTCTTCCGCCCGCGCGGAGAAATCGCCCGCAGCGACACCCCATTCGGCGAGCAGCGCGGCGTTTCCCAGCGCGACGGTTTTTCCCTCGACGCTTCCGACGACGCCCTTGCCCGCGATCGCGCGAACGTTTTCGGCTCGCCCCGGCGCGATACCACGCGCCTCGGCGCCGGAGACGATCGCCGATGCCAGAGGATGCTCGCTGCCGCGCTCGACGCCCGCCGCGAGTCGCAATATTTCGTTCTCGGTTTGTTCTCTCGCCGCGACGACCGAAGCAAGCCGCGGCTTTCCTTCGGTGAGCGTACCCGTTTTGTCGACGACGAGCGTGCCGACTTTTTCCAATACCTCCAGCGCTTCGGCGTTTTTGATCAGCACGCCCGCCGTCGCGCCCCGTCCGGTGCCGACCATGATCGACATCGGCGTCGCGAGCCCGAGCGCGCAGGGACAGGCGATGATGAGCACCGCGACCGCGTTGACGAGCGCGTAGGCCAGTCGCGGCTCGGGACCGACGGCAGCCCAAATGATGGACGTGATAACGGCGACGAGCACCACCGTGGGCACGAAATAGCCCGCGACGACGTCGGCGAGCTTCTGGATCGGCGCGCGGGTCCGCTGCGCCTCGCTCACCATGCGCACGATCTGCGCGAGCAGCGTGTCGCTGCCAACGCGCTCCGCCCGCATGACGAAGCCGCCGGTGCCGTTCACGGTGCCCCCGGTGACTTTCGACCCTGGAGTCTTTTCCACCGGAATCGGCTCGCCCGTAATCATCGATTCATCGACCCAGGTCGAGCCTTCGAGCGCGACGCCGTCGACGGGAATCTTTTCGCCCGGCCGGACGCGCAGGCGGTCGCCGGGACGGACGCGCTCCAAAGGAATGTCTTCCTCGCGACCGTCGTCGCGGACTATACGAGCGGTTTTCGGCGCCAACCCGAGCAGCGCGCGGATCGCCCTGCTCGTGCGGCTCCGCGCGCGCAGCTCCAGTACCTGGCCGAGCAGCACAAGCGTCGTGATTACGGCGGCGGCGTCGAAGTAGACGCCGACCTCGCCGCCGTGGCCGCGGAACGATTCGGGAAATAACCCCGGGAAAATCGTGGCGATGACGCTGTACCCGTAAGCCGTGCCGACGCCCATCGCGATCAATGTGAACATGTTGGGGCTGCGGTTGACGATCGACGCCCAGCCGCGCGCGAAAAACGGCCAGCCGCACCAGAGAACGACCGGCGTTGCAAGCATAAATTGGAGCCAGTTGAGATAATTCGGCGGCATCAGCCCGGCGAAAGGCCGGCCCGGAATCATGTCCGCCATCGCGAAGAAAAATATCGGCGCGGTGAGCGCGACCGCGATCCAGAAGCGCCGCGTCATGTCGGCGAGCTCCGGGTTCGCTTCCTCTTCGAGCGTCACGGTGCGCGGCTCGAGCGCCATGCCGCAGATCGGGCACGAGCCCGGCTCCGCGCGCACGATCTCGGGATGCATCGGGCAGACGTATTCCGTGCGCGTCGCCAAAGGCGCGCCGGCTAGCGGCTCCAGCGCCATGCCGCACTTCGGACACGGCCCCGGTCCGTCCTGCCGCACCTCCGGGTCCATCGGACAGACGTAAACCGCGCCCGGCGGCGCCGCTTCAAGCGCGGGCGAATCGGGTGGATTTAGAAACTTCTCGGGATCTTCTTTGAAAACATCGAGGCAGTGAGGATTGCAAAAAAGATAAGTTGTGCCTTTGTAGTCGTACTTTCCCGCGGCGGATGCCTCGTCCACCTGCATGCCGCAGACCGGATCGATGGGCATTCGGAATTCTACCGGCCCTTCTTGAGATACTTCTCGGGGTCTTTGTCGAAGTTTTCCTTGCACACCTTCGCGCAGAAATAATAAGTCTGACCGCCGTACGTCGAAGTCGCGGCGGCCTTGCTTTCCTCGACGTTCATGCCGCACACCGGATCTTTGGCCATGATACACCTCCTGATGATGCTTTAGCGCCCGCAAGCGCGCTGTCAAGGAATGCGCGATGCGGCGGCTCACGCTTTGAGCGCGGGGACGACTTCGCGGGCGAGAAGATCGATCGCTTCTTCATAATTCGGCCCGAGCTTGGCGAACGCGATCTGATCGTAGCCGATTTCCGCCGCGGCGCGGCTGAGCTCCAGGACTTGTTCGACAACCTCGTCGGGACGCCCGGCCGCGTAGCACGCGCGCACGATATCTTCGCTGACGAGCTCTGCGGCCTTCTCGACGGTCGCGCCCGAGGCGAAGGCCTCCTTGAGCTTCAGCACCTCTTCGCGTCTGACGCCGAGGCGGTCGTACTCTTCGGCGGTGAAGCCGCGCGCCTCCCATTGCAGGACGGAATGCGCCGCCTGGCGCTTGGGAAACTCGATCGCCTGCTCTCTGTTCTTCGAAACCGAGACGTTCAACTCGCATATCTTGCGCAGCCGCTTTCCCGGCTGCGCTTCGCGCGCCGCCGCGTCGGCCTCGGCGAGCATCTTCGCCTGGCGCCCGGCGCGGAGCATCGGAATGAATGTGCCGGAGGAGATCACGCCGTCCATCGTCTTCCCCGACATGCGCAGCGACTGCGGGCCGTTGCCGCCGCCGAAAAACGAAACCGGCGCCCGCGGCTTGAACGCGAGGGTAAATTTTCCCGCGCGGTTGAGCCGGTAATATTCGCAGAGGACCGGGAAATCGGCATAGGCGACCTCATCGCCGGCGAGCGCGCGGCGGAGAAACTGCGCGGTCTCGCGCACCATCGCCACCGGCTTGGCGATCTCCACGTGCTGCGGCGCCTGGCCGAGATCGCCCTGGGCGATGCCGATGCAGATCTCGCGGCCGGAGACGAGCTCCGAGAGCGCCGCGAGCGAGCCGGCGAGATCGAGCGGCTGATGAAAATAGGGCACGAGAATCGCGCTGCCGATGCGCACCGGCACCTCGGCGGCGATCGCCGTCAGCACGACGAGCTGCCCGCGGTAGCGGACGTTGTCGTTGACCCAAATCTGCGCGAACCCCTTCTCATGGCCGAGCCGCGCCAGGCGCACGAGATCGCGGACCGTATAATGATTGGCGAGATGGGTGACGAACTGAAGGGCGAACTCTCCGGTGTATTTAGCCATAGATGTTTCCAATTTCAGGTTTCGAGTTTCGAGTTAAGAGATTCAAAAAGCGAGCAGCTAACGGCAAGTCAAGACTTCTATTGAAGTTGGAACTAGAACTCGGAACTTTAGAATTTGACCACCGCCGCGCCCCAGGCGAAGCCCGCGCCGAAGGCGTTGAGCAGCACGATGTCGCCGTGGCGGATGCGCCCTTCGCGCCGCGCCTCGTCGAGGGCGATCGGCACGGAAGCGGCGGAGGTGTTGCCGTAGCGGTCGAGGTTGACCATGACTTTCGCCATCGGAATTTTGAGGCGCTCGGCGAGCGCGGAGATGATTCGCAGGTTCGCCTGGTGCGGAATGACGAGCGAGACCTGCTCGATGCTGATGTCCGCCTCTTCGAGCGCCTCGCGGCTGATCTCCTCCATCGAGCGCACCGCGACTTTGAAAACTTCTTTGCCGTTCATCGCGATCGTGTGCTCGTTCCTTTTAACGGTCTCGGCGCTCGCCGGCTTGAGCGATCCGCCCGCCGGCACGTACAGCGTTTTGACATACGAGCCGTCGGTCCTGAGCTTGACGCTGAGCACCCCGCGATGACCGTCGTTGACGACGCCGAGGACCGCCGCGCCCGCGCCGTCGCCAAAGAGAATACAGGTCGTGCGGTCCTTCCAGTTGAGCATTCGGCTGAGCGCGTCCGATCCGAGCACCAATGCGTGTTTAATCATGCCGGTCCGGATCATCGAATCGGCGACCGCGAGCGCGTTCAAAAATCCCGAGCAGGCGGCGTTGACATCGAACGAAAACGCCTTGCGCGCGCCGAGCATGTCTTCGAGGACGCACGCGGAGCTGGGAAACGGATAGTCGGGCGTAACCGTTCCCATGATGATCGCGTCGAGGTCTTTGGGCTCGATGCCCGCGTCCTTCAGCGCCCGCACCGCGGCGCGGTGCGCCATGTCGGCGTTGCCCTTCCCCTCTTCGAGCACGCGGCGCTCTTTGATTCCCGTCCGCGTCGTGATCCATTCATCGCTCGTGTCGACGAGCTGCTCGAGCGCCGCGTTGGTCACGACGCGCGCCGGCAGCTCGGAGCCGGTGCCGAGAATCACGCTGCGCAGATGGGAATTTCTCACTCGGGCCTCCTGAAGACGACGCAGGCATTCGTGCCGCCGAAGCCGAAAGAATTGGAGAGCGCGATTTTGATATCCGCCTTGCGCGCCCGATTCGGCACGTAATCGAGATCGCACTCGGGATCGGGATTTTCATAATTGATCGTGGGCGGGATAAGGCCATGATGGAGCGCGAGCACGCTGTAGACGCCTTCCACGGCGCCCGCGGCGCCGAGTAAATGGCCGGTCATGGATTTGGTCGAGCTCACCGGCATTTTATACGCATGCTCGCCGAAGACGGTCTTGATCGCCTGGGTCTCGTTCTTGTCGTTGTATTCCGTGGAGGTCCCATGGGCATTGATGTAGCTCACGTCTTCCGGCCGAATGCCGGCGTCCTCTACGGCGAGCGCCATGCAGCGCGCCGCGCCCTCGCCTTCCGGCGCGGGCGAGGTCATGTGGTACGCATCGCCGTTGGTCGCGTAGCCGATGACCTCGGCGTAAATCTTCGCGCCGCGCTTGAGCGCCCGCTCGCGCTCTTCGAGGATCAGCACGGCGGAGCCCTCGGCGACGACGAAGCCGTCGCGCTCTTTATCGAACGGGCGGCTCGCGCGCGCGGGGTCGTCGTTGCGCGTCGAGAGCGCCTTCATCGAGCTGAAGCCGCCGACGCCGAGCGGCGTGATCGCGGCCTCCGCGCCGCCGGCGATGACCGCGTCCTGGAGGCCGCGGCGAATCGACTGGAACGCCTCGCCGATCGCGTTGTTGCCCGAAGCGCAGGCGGACGTCGGAGTCCAGTTGACGCCTTTGGCGCCGTGGCGGATAGCGATATGCCCGGGCGCGAGGTTGGAGATGACCTTCGGAATAAAAAACGGCGATATCTTCCGCGGCCCGCCTTCGAGATACGCCTTGTGGTAGGTCTCGATTGTCTCGAGGCCGCAGAGGCCGACGCCGATGATGACGCCGACGCGCGGCGCCTCTTCGGGATCGATTTTGAGATTACCGTCTTTGACCGCCATCTCGGCCGCGGCGACGCTGTACTGAATGAAGAGATCCATTTTCTTGATCTCTTTCGGCTCGATAAAATCCTCCGCGCGGAAATCCGGCACCTCGCCGGCGATGCGGCTGGCGAAAAATTCGGTATTGCCGAAGCGGCTGATCGGGCGAATGCCGGAGCGGCCGGCGGAGATCGCCTGCCAGTTTTTCTCGAGGCCGACGCCGAGCGGGCTCACGATGCCCAAACCGGTCACGACCACCCGTCGCGGTTCAGTCACTTTCATATCATCCCTTCGGAGCGAGCCATAAAAATAGAACAGACCGCCGGAACCGTCAAGCGCGGGCTCGGCGCCTTTCGATTTCGCATGGATCGCCCGCTGCGCAAAAAATGAGATCGGCCGGCGCGGTCACCAGTACTTCTCTTGAATGCTCATGACGCGGCGCACGAGCGGCTCGATCGACGCGCCGCGCACGTGGCCGAGATCGGCGGCTCGCGGCTCCTCGATCGATCGGAGCACGGCCGCGACGGAATTCTTGAGCGCCTGAAGATCGTAACCGCCCTCGAGCAAAAAAGCGATGCGGCCTTCCGCGTGTCGCTCCGCGAGCTGCACCAGCAGAGAAGCCATCGATGCGAAACCCTGCTCCGTCACGTTCATGCCGCCCAGCGGGTCGCGTTGATGCGGATCGAAGCCGGCGGAGACGAGAATCCAGTCGGGAGCGAATTTCGCCGCCGTCGGCGCGACGATATCGCGAAAGAGGCGCAAGTACTCCTCGTCGCCGCAGCCCGCAGGCAGCGGGATATTGACGGTGAACCCCTCGCCCGCGCCCGCGCCGACTTCGTCGGCCGCGCCGGTTCCGGGATAATAGGGATATTGATGCGTCGAGAGGTAGAGCACGGACGGATCGCGATAAAATACTTCCTGCGTTCCGTTGCCGTGATGTACGTCCCAGTCCATGATCAGCACGCGCTCCGCGCCGTACCGGCGCCGGACGTGCTCGGCGCCGATCGCAATAGTATTGAAAAGGCAGAAGCCCATCGCGCGGTCGGGCAACGCGTGATGACCCGGGGGGCGCACGAGCGCGAATCCGTTGCGCGCCTCGCCGGCCGCTATGGCATCGAGGAGCTTGAGAAAGCCGCCGGTGGCGAGCAGGCCGACGCCGAAGGAATCCCGCGAAGTGACGGTGTCGCCGTCGAGCGCACAGTGGTTGCGTTCCGACGTCGAGCGCACCAATTCGATGTAGTCGCGCGTATGGCACGCCTCGAGCTCCGCCTGCGTCGCGGGGCGCGGCTCGAGCCGCGTAAAAGAGGACCCGAGCTCGTCCGCGAGATCGAGCAGGACCTTGATCCTTTGCGGCCGCTCCGGGTGAAACCGACCGGGATCGTGCTTCAGATATTCAGGATCGACGACGACGGCGGAACGCGGCATTGGTCGTTTAACTTACCACCTGAAAGCCGTCAGCGCCATGCGTAGAGCGGGACAGGTGCGGCAACGCTCTATTGCCTCGGTGTGGCAAATGGACTAGTTTACAAGGCGGAGGCTTAAAAAAATGTTCGGCATCGGCATGCCGGAATTGATCCTGATCTTGGGACTCGCGCTCATCGTGCTCGGGCCGAAGAAGCTGCCGGAGATCGCCCGCGCGCTCGGCAAGGGGCTCGCCGAGTTTCGCCGCGCGACGGACGAGCTGAAGGACGAGCTGAGCCGCATCGAGCCCGAGGCCGACGCGGCGAAGACGCCGCCTCCCGAAAGCCAGCCTGCGGCCGCAGCCGCGCCGCACTCCGAACCCACGCCCGCGGACGAGAGTGAGCGAAAATCCCGCTAGCGCCTCCTTCGAAGACGCCCGGATGCCGTTTACCGGGCATTTGCAGGAGCTGCGTTCGTGTCTCATCAAATCGCTGCTCGCCGTCGCCGTGGGATTCGCGCTGTGCTACGCCTACGTTGAAAATCTTTTTTTCTTTTTGACCCGCCCTCTCACGCGCATCGCCACGCCGGGCCTCACGCTCATCGGTACCAGCGTCATCGAGGCGTTTTTTACCAAGATGAAGGTCGCCTTCATCGCGGGACTGATCCTCGCGCTGCCGGTCGTCCTGTGGCAGATCTGGCGTTTCGTCGCGCCGGGACTCTACGATCACGAGAAGCGCTACGCCAGGAGCTTTGTCTTCTGCGGCACGCTGTTTTTTCTTCTCGGCGCGTGGTTCTGCTACGCCGTCGTTTTCCAATTCGGCTTCGGCTTTCTGCTGCGGCGCTACGAGGCGATCCAGGTGCGGCCCGCGATTCGCGTTGGAGAATACCTCTCGTTCGCCGCCAGGCTCGTGCTCGCGCTCGGCGTCGCCTTCGAGCTGCCGGTGGTCTCGTACTTTTTCAGCCGCGTGGGCTTGATCGACCACCGCTTCCTCATTCGGCAGTTCCGCTACGCCGTGGTCGCGATCTTCATTCTCGCCGCCGTCCTGACGCCGCCGGACGTCATCTCGCAGGTGCTGCTGGCGCTGCCGCTCATGCTGCTTTACGGCGTGAGCGTGGCGGTCGCGTATTTCGCCAGGGTCAAATAGGCGCGCCAAGATCGCGCTTGGGCGGTAGAGACAAGAATGAGCCGCTTGGCTCTTTCTTGCTGTTCCCTAGAGCCCGGCCTTATTTCCCGTCGTTGGTGTGGTTGTCGTCGTTGATGAAAACGCAGGCGGCGAAGACGGTGGTCCACAAGCCGTCTTTATTGCCGATCGCGGATTGCGTGATGTTGGTCGTGCGGACGATTTTTTCGGACATCTTGAAGATCTGCTCGCGCTCGTCCCATGCGGTATCGGGATTGAACTCGATGCCGAGCGTCGTCGCGAGCATGCTCGCGGCCAGGTCCTCGGCGTAGTCGCCGGCCTTTTCGTCGGTCTCGCCGAAAGAATGGTGCTCGGAAAGATAGCCGTGCTGGCTTTCGTCGGCGGGTATCGCGACGCCGACCGAGGCGGCCACGAGCCGGTTCGGCTCATTGCTGCTCTCACGGTCGTAAACGCAAAAAACGATCTCGCCCGGGCGCAGCAGCTTGACGCCCTCTTCTTTCGACACGCGCTTACATCCGGGAGGAAAGATGCTGGAGACGAGCACGAGGTTGCAGTGCGCGAGGCCCGCCATGCGCAGCGCCAACTCGAACGAGGCAAGCTTCTCTTTGTGAACCCCGACGCCTTTACTGAAAAAACATTTCTTAGGAACCATCTCTGTCGGGGTATACCATAACCAAAAAAACGTGACAAACAGAAACTGCGTTTTGCGAGGAATTTATTCCACCACCGCGAGGACGGCGCCCGCCTCGACGGCATCGCCGGTCTTGACCCGCACCTCTTTCACTTCGCCGTTGATCGGGCAGCGCACCTCGTTTTCCATCTTCATCGCCTCGACGATCACGAGCCCCTGTCCTTTCTCCACGGTGTCGCCTTCGGACACGAGCACGGCGATGATTTTGCCCGGCATCGGCACCGATACGTTCTGCCGGCCCTGGAGCTGGATGCCCGATTGCAAGCCGCCGAGCCGGACGCGCCGCTCGTCGATGAGATCGATGTGATAATTTCTCCCGTCGACCAGGACGCGGTACTCGTCCTCCTTGACGTCGACTTCGACCTCGAAGGAGCGGTTGTCGACAATCAGCGAATAGTTGGTGAACCCCGTTTTTTTGCCGTCGACCAGGAACTCGCTGCCGTCGACCGCGACCCGGTAGAGGGATTTGCCGACCTCCTCGATCTCGACGGTGTAGGTCTTCTCTCCCAATCTGGCGATGAAAGCCATTCTCTCCGCCTTAAGCGCGCGTCAGCTCTTCCAGCCGCGGCCCGGCGTGCCGGGAACCGAGCGCAGCGTGCTGCGCCGGCCGGCATCGCGCCAGCGTGACTTCTCGGCCGCGCCGCGGGCGAGCATCTGGACCGCGCGCTCATGCTCGCGGCCGAGCGCGGCGATCGCCGCCGAGGCGAGCGCGATGTCTTTGTGCGGCAGGATCTCTTCCTTGCGCAGGTAGCGGTATTCTTCGTCGACGAAGCCGGTGTTGAAGTCCCCGGCCATGAAGCGCGGATGGCGAAGAATCCACTGATGAAAAGGGATATTGGTCTTGATGCCGCGCACCTGGTACTCGCGCAGCGCGCGGCGCATCCGGATGATCGCCTCGACGCGGTCCTCGCCCCAGACGATCAGCTTCGCGATCATCGGATCGTAGTGGATCGGCACCTCGGCCCCTTCGTAGACGCCGCAGTCGTTGCGCACGCCCAGCCCTTCCGGCAAGCGCAACCCTTCGATGCGTCCGGGACAGGGCATGAAGTCGCTCTCCGGATCTTCCGCATAGATGCGGCATTCGATGGCATGGCCGGTCGGATTGATATGTCTCTGGCGCCACGGCAGGTAGCTGCCGGCGGCGACTTCGATCTGCGCTTTGACGAGATCGATGCCGACCACGCGCTCGGTCACGGCGTGCTCGACCTGAAGTCGCGTATTCATCTCGAGGAAATAAAAGCTCATGTTGCGGTCGAGCAGGAATTCGAGCGTGCCGACGCCGACGTAGCCGACGGCGCGCGCGCCCTGGATCGCGATGCGGCCGATGTTCCGGCGCGCGCGGTAGTCGAGCGAAGGCGCCGGGCACTCTTCGATGATCTTCTGGTGGCGCCGCTGGATCGAGCACTCGCGATCGTAGAGATGCACCACTTTGCCGTGCTTGTCGGCGAGAATCTGCACCTCGACGTGGCGCGGACGGTCGAGATATTTTTCGATATAAAGACGCGGGTCGCCGAAGAAAGAGGCCGCCTCCGAGCGCACGGCGCGGTAGGCGGAAACGATCTCGCGGCTCGAGCGGACCATACGGAGTCCCTTGCCGCCGCCGCCTGCGGCCGCCTTGAGCATAAAAGGATAGCCGACGCTTTCCGCCGCCTGCTTCACCTCGTCCTCGGACTCGAGGATGTCCGATCCGGGCACGACCGGAATCCCCGCGGCCTTCATCACCGCGCGCGCCTTCACCTTGTCGCCCATCTGGTCGATGACTTTGGGCGACGGGCCGATGAACGTGACTCCCGCCTCTTCGCAGGCGGCAGCGAAGTCGCTGTTTTCGGCGAGAAAGCCGTAGCCGGGATGCACCGCATCGGCGCCGCTCTTCTTGACCGCATCTAGAATGCGGTCGATGGCGAGGTAGCTTTGGATCGACGGCGCGGGGCCGACGGGATAGGCGAAGTCGGCGTATTTTACGTGGAGCGACTCGCGGTCGGCCTCGGAATAGACCGCGACGGTCTCGATATCGAGCTCGCGGCAGGCGCGGACGATGCGGACGGCGATCTCGCCGCGATTGGCGATGAGGATGCGCTTAAACATAAAAGGCAATAGGCAGTAGGCAGCAGGCAATAGTAAAGGCTTCTTGGCCGTTGCCTAATGCCTGTTGCGTATTGCCTGGCTTACAGCGGGATATTCCCATGCTTCTTCGGCGGATTTTGGTCGCGCTTGTTTTTGAGCATTTCGAGCGAGCGGATCAGAACCGGGCGGGTCTCCTCGGGATAGATCACCTGGTCGACGTAACCCATTTCGGCGATCTTGAAAGGATTGGCGAATTTCTCGCGATAGCTTGCCGCGAGCTCTTCGCGCGCTTTTTCGGCGTTCGGGGCTTTCTCCAGGGCCTCGCGAAAGACGATACTGATCGCGCCTTCGGGCCCCATCACGGCGACCTCGCCGGTCGGATAGACTAAATTGATGTCGCCGCGCAGATGCTTGCTCGACATGACGATATAGCCGCCGCCGTAGGCTTTGCGCGTGACGAGCGTAATTTTGGGAACGGTCGCCTCGGCGTAGGCGTAAAGCAGCTTCGCGCCGTGGCGAATGATGCCGTTGTATTCCTGCGACGTGCCGGGCAGAAATCCCGGCACGTCGACGAACGTGATGATCGGAAGGTTGAAGCAGTCGCAGAAGCGGATGAAGCGCGCGGCCTTGACCGAGGCGTCGATGTCGAGGCAGCCGGCCAAATGAGCGGGCTGATTCGCGACGATACCGACCGATCGCCCGCCGAGACGGGCGAAGCCGACGACGATGTTGGGCGCGAAGTCGCGCTGGACTTCGTAAAAGTAGCCTTCGTCGACGACCGCGCCGATCAGCTCCTTTATGTCGTAAGGACGGTTGGGATTGTCGGGGACGAGGTCCCTCAGGCGCTTGTCCTGGCGCGACGGATCGTCTTCGGTCGGATGGAACGGCGGCTCTTCTTGGTTGTTGCTCGGAATGAAGCTCATGAGCTCGCGGATCATGAGCAAGCATTCCTTTTCCGTCTCGACTGAGAAATGCGCGACGCCGCTCTTGGCGTTATGCGTTTCGGCGCCACCGAGATCTTCCTTGGTCACCTCTTCATGCGTAACCGCCTTGATGACGTCCGGGCCGGTGATGAACATGTAGCTGTTGGTCTTCAGCATGAAGATGAAATCGGTGATCGCCGGCGAGTAGACGGCGCCGCCGGCGCACGGTCCCATAATGGCCGATATCTGCGGCACGACCCCCGAGGCCATGACGTTGCGTTGGAAGATTTCGCCGTAGCCGGCCAGGCTCGCGACCCCTTCCTGTATGCGCGCGCCGCCGGAGTCGTTGATGCCGATCACGGGCGCGCCGTTTTTCATCGCGAGGTCCATGATCTTGCAGATCTTCTCCGCAACGACCGCACTCAAGCTGCCACCGAAGACGGTAAAGTCCTGGGCGTAGACGTAGACGAGGCGGCCGTCGATCATTCCGTGGCCGGTCACGACCGCGTCGCCGGGGACCTTTTTTTCCTCCATGCCGAAATCGGTGCAGTCGTGCGTGCGGAGGCGGTCCAGCTCGACGAAGCTTCCCGGATCGAGCAGGATCTCGATGCGCTCGCGGGCGAGGAGCTTCCCCTGCTCGTGCTGGCGGCGAAGCTTGTCCTCGCCGCCGCCGAGGTCGGCCTGGCGATTGAGCTCGCGAAGTTTTTCCACGTTGTCCTTCACTGACGCGGCAGGCGGTTTCTCACGGGGTAGCGACATTTGAAGTGCGCGCATAATAACAGACAGGCCTCGTCTGTCAACACAAAATCGCCGCCTGCCTTGATGTTCCCCAGCGAAATTGGTAGCTTAGCAATCTTCTCATGCGAACCCAAGAGCCGTCGCTACTGATCGTCGCCGCCAGCGAGACCGACGCCAACATGCTCTACGCGACGGCGTTCTTCGCGCCGGACCCGTTTATTTTCTTTCGCCACCGCGGAAGAAAGTACCTGGTCATGAGCGATCTCGAGATCGACCGCGCCAAGCGCCAGGCCGACGTCGACACTGTCCTTTCGCTTTCACATTACGCCGCCAAACTCAAGAAAGCCGGCAAGTCGGCGCCGACAACCGCGGACATCCTGGAGCTGATCTTTCGCGAAAGGGGCATCCGCCGCGCGGTCGTGCCGGCCAATTTTCCGACCCTGCTGGCCGACGAGCTGAGGAAACGGCGCATCGCCCTCGAGGTCAAGAAAGACCCCTTCTTCCCGCTGCGCGAGAAAAAGCGCGACGACGAGGTCGCAAAGATCCGCGACTCGCTCGCGGCCGCCGAAGCCGGCCTGGAGGCGGGCATCGCGGCGCTCCGAAAAACGCGCATCGGCCGCGACCGCTACCTTTATTTGAACGGCTCGCGGCTCACCTCGGAAAAATTAAAGAGCGTCGTCAATACGGAAATTATGTCGCGCGGCTGGGTGCCGAGCCACACGATCATCGCCTCCGGGGACCAATGCTGCGACCCGCACAACGAAGGCAGCGGGCCGATCAAGGCGCACAGCTCGATCATCTTCGACATCTTCCCGCGCTCGCAGAAGACCGGCTACTTCGGCGATTTGAGCCGGACGGTCGTGCGCGGGCGCGCCTCCGATCGCTTGAAAGCCGCGTACGCGACCGTCCAGGCCGGCCAGCAGATCGCCTATCGGGACATCAGAGACGGCGTCAGCGGGAAAGAGATTCATCAGAAGATTTTAGATCTCTTCGCGCGGCGCGGCTTCCCGACGGGCAAGATCGACGGCCGCATGCAGGGCTTTTTTCACGGCACCGGCCACGGCCTGGGTCTCGACATCCACGAGCCACCGCGCATCTCGCCGGCCGAGGCGACGCTCCGCTCCGGCCATGTCGTCACGGTCGAGCCGGGCCTCTATTATCTCGGCATGGGCGGCGTGCGGTTGGAAGATGTCGTCGTCGTGACTGCGAAAGGCAACCGAAATTTAACCCGCGCGCCACAGTTTCTGGAACTTTAACCTGACATAATCAGCCCATTTGGAGACCATCGAGCTTTTGATCGGCACCGGCTTATCCACGCATAGGATATGAATTTTTTCTCTGCGGCGAAGCCGCGCGTCATCGGCCATCGCGGCGCGGCCGGCGTCGCGCCGGAAAACACCCTCGCCGCCTTCGAGCGCGGGGTGGCCGACGGCGCGGACATCGTCGAGCTCGACGTCCATTTGAGCCAAGACGGCGAGGTCGTGATCATTCACGACGATACCGTCGAGCGCACGACCGACGGGCACGGCGAAATCCGCCGCATGAATCTCGCCGAGATTCAAAAGTTCGACGCCGGCTGCCGTTTCGTCGACGAGCACGGCGCGCATGCCTATCGCGGCAAGGGCGTCGTCATCCCGACCCTAGACCAGCTCTTTGCACGCCTTCCCGCGATCAAGGCGATCGTCGAAATCAAGCAGGGCGATCCCCCGATGGTAAAGGAGGTCGTGAACCTCGTCCATCGCGCGGGAAAGGAGAACGACGTGCTCCTCGCGACCGAGCACGACGATATCATGCGCGAGATCCGCGCTGAGCTCGGCGACGACCGGGCGCCGGCGACGGGCTTTTGCCGCGGCGAGGTCGCGGCGTTCATCGGCTGGCTAACGAGCGGCGGCGGCGCCGGCTACCGCCCGGCGGGGCGCGCGCTGCAGGTGCCGCCGGAAGCCGAAGGCGTCAAACTCGTGACCGCCGAGACGCTGGCGACAGCGCATGCGTTGGGCCTGGAAATCTTCGTCTGGACCATCAACGAGGTCGCCGAGATGAAGCGCCTCCTCGCGCTCGGCGCCGACGGCATCATCACCGATTATCCCGCGCGAGCGCTCGCCCTGTCGGGCCGCAAATAGAAAATTCTTTCCTCACAATCCGAAAAGAGTAAGATAGGGGCATGGCCGAGAGCGCACCCTTCGGTCGCGGCGCGCTTAACAAAAAGCACACCATCATCATCCTGCAATGGCTCGTCGCCATCGCGTCGTCTTATCTCATGCTCTTTAACAAGGGCGAGTTGACCGGCGATGCGGTGTCGTACGGCCTCGTCGCGCTGTTTCTCGGCAGCGGTGTGGTGTTTTACCGCGTTCCCGAGCGCGTCTTTCAACACCGCTTCTTCGATATTGGCCTTTTCGGCGCCGATACCATCCTGATTTCCGCGGCGATCTACCAGAACCGCAGCGCGCCGTGGGACCTTTTCCTGCTGTATTTTTTCATCATTTTTCTCGCCGCCGTCGGCGAGACGCTGGTGAAAATCACCCTCGGGTTTCTGGTCGTCGGCGCCGTCTATCTGGGATTTCTCCTCCAGCAGGGCAAGCCGTTTGCGGAAATCGCGCCGGATTTCTTCATCCGCATGACTTTTCTCTTCGGCGTCGCGATCCTCTACGGCTACCTCTCCGAGGACGTGAGGCGCGAGAAAACCCGCGCCGAGACCGCGGAGCAGAAGGAGCGCGTCAAAATGGATCTCGTCGCGGCGCTGGCCCACGACATCAAGGGCCCGCTCGGCGTGATCATGGGCTACGCCGAGAACCTGACCGATCGGCTCTCCGCGGAAAAAGGCAACGAGCAGAACGTGGAGGCGCTGGAGCGGATCCAGGACAACGCGCAGCGGATCGTCAACCTCGTCACGGGATTTCTCGAGGCGAGCAAGGCGGAGGCCGGCAAGCTCGAGATTGCGGGCAGGCCGGTCGCGATCAACCCGCTGCTGCAAGAAGTCGCGCGGCAGCTCGAGCCGGACATCCACAAGAAAAATCTCGAGCTGCAGATGCGGCTCGACGCGAAGCTGCCGGAATTCTTCGGCGACAGCGGCCAGCTCGAGCGGGTGTTCTGGAATCTGCTCGGCAACGCGATCAAATTCACCCCCGCGGGCGGCAAAGTGACGGTCACATCGAGCCGCCAGGACGGCTCCGTCGCCGTCAGCATTCGCGACACGGGCATCGGCATTCAGCCCGAAGATCTGCCGCTGCTCTTCACCCAGTTCCGGCGTCTCAGAGGATCGGCGAAAATCGAAGGCACGGGGCTCGGGCTCTTCATCGTCAAGACGATCGTCGAGGCGCATCGCGGCACCGTCCAGGCGGAAAGCGCGGGCGGGAGCGGATCGAATTTTACCGTGCGCCTGCCGCTCCGCCCCGGGCGCTGAGCGATGGACGAAGCCTACGAGCAGATCGCGCGGCTCATTCGCGCGCTCGATCATCCCGACAAAAAAACGATTCGTCAGGCAGTCGACGCGCTCGTCGCGCTCGCGCCGGACGCGCCGGAGATTTGCGGCGAAGTCGCCGCGGCGATGGCGCGCGCACCGGCGGAGAAGCGCTGGCCGATGGCCTATGTCCTGGCGCAGATCGCACCGCCGTCCGACGCCTGCTTCGACGCGCTGGAGTGCGGGCTCGACGCTCCCGATCCCGACATCCGCTGGGCGGTCGTCGTGCTGCTCGTGCGCGTGGCGGAGCGCCACGGCGATAAGACAGTCGAGCGGCTCGTCTCTTTATTAAAATCGGGCACGGCAACGCAGCGCCGCATGGCGGTTTATGCGCTGCGCGACATCGCCACAAAAGACGCGCCGTCGCAGCAGGCCGTGCGCGGCGCACTCGGCGACCCCGAGCCGCTGGTCCGCGTCGCGGCGCTGACGAGCTTGAAAATATTTCCCAAAGTCGCGCGCGACGCTCTCGCCGAGCTTCTGCGCATGCTGGAAAGCGATCCCGACGCGCGCGTCCGCGCCGCCGACGCCCTGGCGCTCGCCCATAGCGGTGCGCCGACTGAGGAAATCGCGCCGGCGCTCCAACGCGCCGCGGAGAGCGGCGATGGCATCGTGGCGAAGGCGGCAAGGGCGGGGTTGGAGGTTCTGAAAAGGAGATCGTAGAGCGTGATTTATATAATTCTTCTCTAGCCTTCAGCGCAATGGCGAGGCTTTCGCGAGGAGTAAAAAACTTCGCCACTCGCCTCTGCTTTCTAAACAAAGATCTCACGAACAATCGGTATTGCGGTTCGGGAAGGTTTCGCTTGACCAATCCATTCACCTATATTATCTATAGCGCCCACGACGGCGCCGTATCGTTCAGATGAAATGCGCGTTTTCACTGCTTGTCGCCCTTTCGATCGGGATGAGCGCCTGTTCGATCCATCGAGGAATAAAGCCCATCGAACCGGAAGTCGGGCATTATTCTCCGGTCGTGGTCGACAGCCTGACTCCGACTTTCCGGTGGCATCCCTTGCGCCAGCCGGATACCCGCTACGATTTGGGTATTTTTCAGGCCGAAAACGGCAAAAGCGTGTACTACCGCGAAGGGCTGACGGCGCCGGAGCATACGGTCGAGGACAGTCTGCAACCCGGCGCTAATTACCTCTGGTCGGTGAGATTTCGCCGGGGCACAGTCGTCGGTCCCTGGGCGAACTACAACCATACGGTGGTGGCGCCCATCCCCTTCGGTTTTTTTTACCACCACAGAGGCAATCTTTTCTTTCCGTTCAAGACACCCGACAAACCGGGACAAGCTCCCGAGAAAACTCCCGAAACAAGAGAAGCGCCGTAAAAGAGGAAAACTAGCAGGCGTACAGGGTTTGAATAGTGAGGATGCGAGGCTGAAGCGACAACGCAGCAGGGGGCTTTATCGCCGGGCGGAAACGAAAAAGGGCCCGCCCCTTCCGTTGAGCGGAAGAAGCGGGCCCCGGTGACTGGGGGGAATTACAGGCGCTGAGCCCGAACCCCCGTCAAACAGTTGGCTCAGACCCTAGGTCCCAGCCACCTCACAGTCCGTACATTTGTCATTTATCACTGGACCACCTCCTTTCCCTGCTGACTACAGTTTAAGGAAGCGGCGGCGGCAAGTCAATAAAAAACAGGTTAAGCGCGCCTTAGGGTGCCCACCCGATGAAGCTCAACTGCCGGCCGGTTTCCCCGTCACGGCGGTAGGAGAAAAAATCTTCCGCGCACGATGTGCACGGGCCGACGATAGTAATTTTTTCCGGCGATACGCCGGCGTCTTCGAGCTGAAGGCGGTTGAGCTCGCGGATATCGAGAAAGAATTTTCCCGGGAGGCGTGGTTTCTCCGGGAGGCGTGGATGGATCGACATTTCCGCAGGCGTGCGCCAGTGCACGAGAAGCGGACCGAGCACCTCCTCGCCGATCTCGTAGCAGCATGGCCCGATCGTCGGCCCGAGCGCCGCCTCGATCGCGCCGGGCGGGACGCCGTAGCGCTCTCTCAGATGGCGCACCATCTTCGGCGCGATGCCCGCCGCAGTGCCGCGCCAGCCCGCGTGGACGACCGCGGCGAGCTTTTTATCGGGGATCGAAAATAGGATCGGCGCGCAGTCCGCGGTGAGCACGCCGAGAAAAATCCCCGGCTTGGCGGCGACCATCCCGTCCGCCTCGCCGATCTCCTTCACGCCCGGATCGGCGACGTCGGCGATGTGATCGCCGTGCACCTGCTTCATCGTGACGACTTTCAGATTGTGCACGCCGACGGCTTTTTTGACGTCGCAGAAATTGTCTTTGACGATCGCGGGATCGTCGCCGACGCGGAACGAGAGGTTGAGGCCGGCGTACGCCCCGCCGCTTTTGCCGCCGCGCCTGCCTAAAAAGCCGTGCAGCGGCGCGCCGCGCTTCTCCCATGCGGGAGCCTTGAACCAGCAGAGGTCCATCGCGCCATTATCGTGTCTCGCGACAGCGCTTGCAAGCGGGCTTGCAAATCGGGCGCGATCTCAGCAGAATTTCCGCTCACGGAGCCTCCATGGAGCCGAACGGAGAGAAGCAGCGCTGGGTGACGTGTCTCTTGAGCGACATGCTGCTGAGCCACGTCAAGGGCGAGCACGGCGGCGGCGCGATCGACTATCCCGCTCTGTTCGCCGGGGTCGAGGGCTTCGAGACGCCCGCGGACCCGGAAGGGTTCCTGAGCGATCCCGCGAATTGGATCCCGCTCGCGGTGCTGCGCGAGCTGGAAGCGCAGTGCGAGAAGCTCACCGGCAGAAAAGATGTCGCCTATCACGCCGCCAGGGCTTATTTCGAGCCGGGAAAGCGCGCGCTGCCGTCACTCTTCGAGATCATCGTGCGCGTGCTGAACGACGTGCGCTCGGCGCTCATCTTCGCCAATCTCTGGGGTGCGGCGCAGACGAATTATCTGAAGCTGCAGACGTTCGAGCGGCCCGGCGCGCAGCCGGAGCTTTACATCCTGGCTCAGTTCGGCGCCGGCGCCGCGCCCGGCCTCGCGTCGATTCACCTCCTGCGCGGCTTCAGCGAGGGCTTCCCGCGGCTCTATCCGTTCATCGAGGAGGCGCGCTGCGTCGAAGAGATCTCGCAGCTTCTGATCGAGGACGTTGCGGGAGAATTTCCCGGCTACACGATACGCAAGGACGGCGACCGGCTGGCGCTCTATGCGCCCTCGTCGCCGGAGGCGGCGGTGGAAGCGGTGAAAATCGCCCTGCGCTCAGAGACTGCGCCTTTACAGAACGAATTCATGCTCTACACGCCGGAGGCGCCGGTGGTCGCGCCGCGCGACGGAAAGATCGCGGTGCTGACCGCCGACGCGGCGGCATCGCCCGGCGGCGCGGAGGCCGCGGCGTACCGCGTCGTCAAAGGCGGGGTGCTGCGCGACGGGCCGCTCGCGCATGCGTTCGATGAAGGCGCGATTTACGACGCGCCCTACTGTCGCTTCCGCTTCGAGTGGAAGGAAGGCGCCGGTCGGCGGGCGGAGGCGGGCGCCGACGCGATCCGGCGCGAGGTCTCGCGGCTGCTCTTCGAGCATTTGAAGCAGCTCAAGCAGAGCCACATCCGCATGGCGCAGTTCTCGGCGGAAAAGGCGCGCCTGCAGCGGGAGAATCTCCAGCTCCGGCGCGCGATCGAAAAGGAGCACGGCCTTGCCGGGATCGTCGGGCGAAGTAAGCCGATGGAGGAGCTTTTCGCCCTGGTGCGCTCGATCGCCGAGACCGACGTGACGGTCTTGATCCAGGGCGAGACCGGGACCGGGAAGGAAGTGATCGCGCGCGCGATCCATTATAACGGTCCGCGCCGGGCCGGCCCCTTCGTCGCGGTCAACTGCGGCGCGCTCTCGGAGACGCTGCTCGAGAGCGAGCTTTTCGGACACGAGAAAGGCGCCTTCACGGGCGCGGCGGCGCAGCGCAAGGGCATCTTCGAGGCCGCCGACGGCGGCACGCTCTTCCTCGACGAGATCGGCGAGACCTCGGCCGGCACGCAGGTGAAGCTCCTCCGCGTGCTGCAAGAGGGCGAGCTCCAGCGCGTCGGCGGGCGCGAGACGATCAAGGTGGACGTGCGCGTGATCGCGGCGACGAACCAGAAGCTCGACGATCTCGTCAAAGCCGGCCGCTTCCGCCAGGACCTCTTCTACCGGCTGAACGTCTTTCCACTCGCGCTGGCGCCGCTGCGCGACCGGCCCGAGGACATCCCGCCGCTCGTCGATCATTTCATCGAAAAGAGCAACGCGCGGTTGAAGAAAAATATTCGCGGCGCGACGCCTGCGGCGATGGCGCGGCTCATCGCCTGGCCCTGGCCGGGCAACGTGCGCGAGCTGGAGAACGTCGTCCAGCGGACGATGGTGGTGGCAAAGGGCGAAATTCTCGACGCCGCCGACCTGCCGGCGGAGATGCGCGGCGAAGCCGCTCCCGCCGCCCCCAAGGATTTAAAAGAAATGGCGCGCGCCTCTTCCGACCTGATCGAGAAAAAGGCGATCGCCGACGCGCTCGCCGAGACCGGCGGCAACGTGACGCGTGCGGCGAAAGTGCTCGGCGTGAGCCGCGCCACGCTGCAGAACAAGATGAAGGCCTACGGGCTCCGTGCCAAAAGCTAGCCCGCACCGACCGTGCTCGGCGCATAAAGCGCTAGGCGGTCACACATCCAAAGCGCCTAAGTAAATAGCCACACGTCTCCGGTCTTCGTATTATTTCGCCCTCCCCGCCTCCGCGGCGCGATATTTTCCTGCGCAAGCGCCATGGCATGCCCGTTGCTCATCGTCCGAGCGGGAGGGCGCCATGAACTTCACCGATTATTCGCTCAACCTCATGCTCAGCGTTTTTCTCATCGTCGGCGCGTATCAGTTTTATTTCTGGTGCCAGCGCCACGCGGTCGTTTCACCGCGCGAGCTGAAGCTCCCGCTCGACGAGCGCATACCCTACCGGCCCAATTGGGTTTGGATCTACAGCTTTCTCTATTATCCGGCGATCCTTTATCTCAATTGGGTCGTCCAATCCGCGGCGCAGTTCACGCGCGTAGCCGGCAGCTTCATCGCGCTCCTCGGGCTGCAGATGGCCTTCTTCATCCTGTTTCCCGTCGTGACACCAGCGAGTTGGCGGCAATTCAATGCGCGCCGCACCCTCGCCGAGCGCTTCCTCGCCTACGTGCAGCGTCTCGACGCGCCGTCGAACTGTTTTCCCAGCATGCACGTCTCGGTCGCGACGCTGACGGCGCTCTATTTATATCCCGAGCTCGGCGCGTGGACCCTGCTGTTTCCCCTGCTCATCGCGGCGAGCGCGCTGTTCACCAAGCAACACTATGTAGCCGATATTCCGGCCGGCGCGGCGCTCGGCTGGGTCACGTTTAAAATTTTCGCGCGGATGAATTGAGCATTCGAAGAACGAAAGCATGGAGACCCGTATGCAGATCGGCTCGCGGAGGCATAATCGATGGCTCCTGCCCCTCGCCCTTCTCTTGTGCGGCGCACTCTTCGATGCGGCGACCGTCGTTTATCCGCCGCTCTCGCTCGGCGCCGCCGACGGGCTCAGGATACGGCTGTTCCGCCTCGCGCGCGTGGCGGCGGTCGCGCTGCCGTTTCTGGCGCTGTTCTTCTCCGGCCTCGCCGCGCGCGCCGGCAACGACCGGACGTCACGCCGCGGCGCCGCCGCGATGCTGTTCGGCGCCGCCGCCATGCCCTGCATCCTCGCCGCCGCGGCGTTCTCGCGCCTGGAAATACGGATGCTGCTGCCGCTTCCGGCGCTTGCCGTCGTTTACGCCGCCGTTTGCGGCGCGCTGCTGGCGTGGCGGCACGCGCGCGCGCCGGAGCTCTGGGGCTGGCGTCTTGTCGCCGCGAGCACGGCCGGCGGCCTCGTCATGGGACTTTACGCCTTTGATGCGCCGTTCCTGGGAAATTTCGCCGGGGCGTATGACGGCGCGCTGCGCACGATCATACGCGGCGTGCACGAGGGCGCGATCGTCTTGGGCATGGCGCTGATTTTTCTCCCGCGCATTCGAGAAGAAGGGAGTCGCAAATGAAGATCGGGCTTGTCGCAATCGCGGGCGTCAAACTGCAGACGCGTAAGTTCATCGACCTCGGTATCACGCTGCCGCAATTCGTCAATCGCGGCCGCGTCATCGCGCAGCTGCCGAGCCTGGCGCTGCTGACGATCGCCGGTGCGACGCCTGAAGGCGTCGAGCTGGAATACGTCGAGGTGGACGACGTGGCGTCGTTCGCGGCCGAGCCCCGGCTCGATTTCGACTTCGTGGCGCTCTCGACCTACACCGCGCGCGCCTTCGACGCCTACCTCGTCGCCGACGCCTACCGCGCGCGCGGCGTGCCCGTCGTCTTCGGCGGGCTCCATGCGACGGTGCAGCCGGAGGAGGTCGCGCTCCATGCCGACGCCGTGGTCGTGGGCGAGGCGGAGGCGCTCTGGCCGGAGGTCGTGCGCGATTTTCAGCGCGGCGGCCGCGCGGGCTTGAAAAAATTCTATCGCGAGGCCGCGCCGGGAAAGCTCCGCCTCGACGCAAAGCCGCTGCCGCGCTTCGATCTCCTCGCGGGTCCCGCGGCGGAGCGGGCGCCGGACGATCCCCGCGCCTCGGGACAATTGAACCGCCTCGGCCCGTATAATCGCATCACCGTGCAGACTACGCGCGGCTGCCCGCTCGACTGTGAGTTTTGCGCGGCATCGAGGCTCTACGGCGGCTACCGCATCAAGCCGGTCGAGCGCGTGCTCGAAGAGATCGACGCCGTGCGCGCGCTGTGGCGCCGGCCGTTCATCGAGTTCGCCGACGACAACACGTTCGTGAACAAGCGCTGGTCGAAGCAGCTTCTCCGCGAGCTCGCCGGACGGCATATCCGCTATTTCTCCGAAAGCGACGTGGCGGTCGCCGACGACGAGGAGCTGCTCGACCTGCTCTATCCAAGCGGCTGCCGCCAGCTTTTGATCGGCTTCGAGAGCCCGCGCCTGGCGAGCCTCGACGGTCTCGACCGCGTGAATTGGAAGGCGGGCCGGCTCCCGCACTATCTGGAGGCGATCGAAAAGATTCAGAGCCGCGGCGTCAGCGTCTGCGGCTGCTTTATCGTCGGCCTGGATTCGGACACGGCGGGAATCTTCGACGAGGTCCGCGAATTCGTCGCACGGGCGCGGCTCCTCGAGGTCCAGATCACGATCCTCACCCCTTTTCCCGGGACGCGGCTTTACGACCGCCTCGCGGCCGAAGAGAGGCTGCTCTATCCCGGCGCGTGGGACCGCTGCACGCTCTTCGACGTCAATTTTCGCCCGCGCGGCATGTCGGTCGACGAGCTGGAGGAAGGCGTCATGGCGTTGTGGCGCGACACCTGGAATGCCGACGCGTTCGCGGCGCGCAAACGCCAGTACCGCGCGATCATGCGCGGTCTCCACGGCCGCCGCCGCGAGGTCGAGGACGAGACCGAGGAATACTTCGCAATGCCGAGCGAGATGTAAGCTGCCTTCGCTGTAGTTTGGCGACGATTCGAATCGATGATAATGCAATCGTACGATGCGGAAATCGGTTTGGCTATTCGCGGCATTCTTCGTACTTTCCTGCGCGCCCACGACGGTGCAAGCCGATGAGATTATCGTCTCGGCGGCAGCCAGCCTCACCGACGCGTTGAAGGAGATCGCGGCGGGCTACCAGGGGAAATCCAAGCACACGGTAAAATTCAATTTCGGTCCATCCAGCGGCCTCGCGCGGCAGATCGAAGAAGGCGCGCCGGTGGATGTATTTTTCTCGGCGGATCTGGCGCAGATGGACAATCTCGACAAAAACGGCCGGCTCGATCCCGGCACGCGCAAAAATCTGCTCTCGAACCAGCTCGTGATCGTCGTGCCGGCCGATTCGAAGCTCACTCTGTCGTCGCCGCGAGATTTATTGAAGCCTGATGTGAAACGCATCGCGCTCGCGGAGCCTTCAGTTCCGGTCAGCGCCTACACGACCAAATATCTGACCGACGAAGGCCTGTGGGACAAGGTGAAGCCGAAGATCGTTCCCGTCCAGGACGTGCGCGCCACGCTGGCGGCGGTCGAGTCCGGCAACGTCGATGCCGGCTTCGTCTACAAAACCGACGCGGCGATCTCCAAAAAAGTGAAGATCGTTTATGCAGTGCCCCTCGACAAAGGCCCCAAGATCACCTATCCGGCGGCGGTCGTGAAGGACTCGAAGCGCAAAGAGGCGGCGCGCGATTTTATGAATTATCTCTCGAGCCCTGCCGCGAAGGACGCGTTTAAAAAATACGGTTTCGTGCTGCTCAATTGATGCGGCACGGACTGCTTAACGGGCGCCGTTTTATGAAATGGTGTCGCCGGATTCAGACCCCCTCTTCGTCTCCCGCTTAGCAACAGAGGGGGTGCCCAACAACCGCTGAAGTAAAAGCGATAAGATCATTCCTCCGCGGAAGCGACCTCCCGAGTTCTCCGCTTCACGGGCGCGCTGTTTCATGTAAAGATCATCCTCGGTGCCACCGCTGACCGACGTCCACGTCCATCTCGCTGCGCTGCCCGACGGCGCCAACGGCTGCTTCATATCGCCCAAGATGCTCGGCCGGCCGCTGTCGCGCTTCATCGCGTGGAAATTCGGCGTGGATTTCCACAAACCGGCCGACGCGAATGCGTTCTATATCGCACGCCTGCTGCGCGAGCTGGAGCGTTCAACGCGGGTGAAAAGAGCCGTGCTGCTCGCGCTCGACGGCGTCTACGACGCGGGCGGCAATCTGGACATGGCGCGGACCGATTTTCTGATCTCCAACGGCTATGTCTTCGAGGTCGCAAGAAGTTATCCGGAGCGCTTTCTCGCCGGCGTCTCCATCAACCCGCAGCGGCGCGACGCACTCGAGGAGCTGGAGCGCGTCGCGGCCGAGGGGGCGGCGCTGGTCAAAGTCCTGCCCAACGCGCAGTGCTTCGATCCGGCGGAGCGCCGCTACCTGCCTTTTTATCGCGCGCTCGCGCGCCTCAAGCTGCCGCTCTTGAGCCACGTCGGCTACGAGTTCAGTCTCGCGGGGCGCGACCAGTCGGCGGGCGATCCGGCGCGGCTGAGGGGGGCACTCGACGAGGGCGTCACGGTGATCGGCGCGCACGGCTGCAGCCAGGGGCTTTTCTTTTACGAGCCGCATCTCAAAACCGTCCGCGAGTTTATCCGCCGCTATCCGCATTTTTACCTGGACGCCTCGGCGCTGACGCTCCCCAACCGCGCCGGCATGCTGTTTGTGCTCCGGCGCCATCCGGAAATTCAGGAGCGGCTTATCTTCGGCACCGACTATCCCGTTCCTGTGCTCTCTTATCCTTCCATCGGCCGGCGCTACCGCGAGGCCGCGCGCGCGGGCTATTTCGACCGCCAGGCGCTGGTGCTGGAAAACTTGGGCCTATCGTTCAAGGACTTCTCCGCCTTAAAAGCCTGACGCTTCGTACCGTCCAATCGGCTGCGCAGCGACGCCGAGCGGCCGCCTAAACCGCTAGACGGTAGAACGTCGAAGCGGCCCGGAAACCCGCTTCAATATTGAATTTTCCGGGGGGCGCCGTTGGCACTGCGCTTGCTCTACTTTCGGCAGGAGACAATACGATGAGGCGCAAAACAATCGAGACAGCCGTACTGAGTTCGATTCTGCTTGTGACGTTTCATACTAGCGCGGACGCCGCCTGGGACATTCTTAATTGGATGGAAAAGCCCGCCGTGCACGGGCCGTCGGCGGCGGCGAAGCCCGAGGAGCGCGTCGAGTTCGCGCCGCTCTTTTCTTTCGATCCCGAGCGCCAGAGCGAAAGCTGGCCGGAGTTGAACGGGCAGCTCCGCGAAGGCGATCTCATCGCGTTTTGGAAAGAGCCGCGGGAAGCGCGCAAGGAGATTTTTCTTCAAGGGAAGCTTAACGTGATCGGCTACCGCCTGTTCAAGTATGGCCACGTCGCGATGGTCGTGAAGGACCCCGAAGATCCGTCGCGGCTCAGGCTGCTTTCGAGTTGGTCGTTCCGCGGCCCGAACGTTCAGGACGAGATCGATGCGCTTCGCGCCCACAGCTGGGACGCGTATCGAATGAACGGCTGGGAGCGCGTCGACAAGGCGCGCTTTTACGAGTTCATCGCCGTCGTCCGGCAGAAGGCTGAGAAGTGGTACGGCTACGATTTCGTCGGGATGTTCGGCCTGGTGAATTCGAATCTCGATCCCAAAACGCCGGAAGAGATCGGCCACAGCTATATCTGCTCGACGGTGATCGTCGCCGCGCTCCAGTACGCCGGCGTCGAGCTCGACGCTTACCGGCGCCTCGGCGTCGGCGACATCGTGACGCCGCTGCAGCTCGTGGCAAGCGCCGGAAAGATCACCGCGCCGCCGAAAAGCATGGACGAGACCGCGCCGGCGCCGGATGGGGACGCGGATGAAGCGGAGTTCTGATCATGAATGTTTTCTTGCATCCGCCATCCGTTTCACCTAAGGATCAGCCGAGAAGGAGTCCTCATGCCGGCCGGCAGTTACCGCGAAACGCTCAAGCATCCCGGCTTCGCGCCGTTTTTCTGGACGCAATTTCTCGGGGCGTTCAACGATAATTTTTACAAGATGGTGGTCACATTGGTCGCATTGAACGCCGGCGCCGGAGCAGGCAGCTCCTATGTCGACGTCATCGCCCTGTTATTTATCCTGCCATCCGCGCTCTTTTCCGGTTACGCCGGACACCTGGCCGATGTTTACAGCAAACGAGCCGTGCTCGTGGCGGTCAAGATGTTTGAAATCGTCGTCACGGTGCTCGCGCTGATGGCATTTTTGACGACCGGCGTCGAGTTCATGTTGCCGATCGTTTTTCTCATGGGATTGCATGTGGCGTTTTTCAGCCCGGCAAAATACGGCATCCTCCCTGAAATGCTTCCCGACGCTCAGCTCTCGCGCGGCAACGGCCTGTTGGAGATGAGCACGTTCGTCGCGATCATTCTCGGCACGTCGCTGAGCGGCCCCATTTATATGGCGTGGAAAGATCGTCCCGTCTGGATCGGAGCGGTACTGGTCTTTCTCGCCGTGCTGGGAACCTGGATGAGCTTAGCCATCCCGAAAGTACCGCCGGCCTCGGGGACAAGAACGTTTCGCCTCAATCCGTTCGGTGAGATATGGAGCGGCATCAAGCGCCTCTATCCCGACCGGCCTCTTTGGCTCACGGTCATCGGCATCTCGTACTTCTGGTTTGTCGGAGCTCTGGTTCTTCTTGATATCCTGTTCTTCGGCAAAGAGCTGCTCGCGCTCGATGAGTCTCACATCACGCTGCTCGGAACCTTCCTGGCCGCCGGCATCGGCATCGGCAGTCTCGCGGCGGGCCGCCTCTCGGGCGACAAAGTGGAGCTCGGCCTCGTGCCGGTCGGCTCCATCGCGATGGGAATTTCTTTGATCCTGCTGTCGTTTGCGGGAGGGTCTTACCCAGCGACCGCGGCAACATTGATCGCTGTGGGTTTTTCCGGCGGGCTCTTCGCCGTGCCGCTGAACGCGCTGCTGCAGCAGAGGAGCGGACGCGACGAGAAAGGGCGGCTCATCGCCACCAACAATTTTCTCAACACCGTCGCCATCGCCTTAGCCGCCGGCGCTCATTGGGCTTTGAGAAGCCGGCTCAATCTCGCGCCCGACCGCATCGTTCTCGTGCTCGGATTTTTCACGCTCGTCGCCACCGCGGTCGTCTTGCGGCTGCTGCCGGACTATTTCGCGCGCTTCTCGCTCTGGCTGCTGACGCATACGATCTACCGCATCCGCATCGTCGGCCAGGAGCACGTGCCGTTCCGCGGCCCGGCGCTGCTCGTCTGCAATCACGTCTCTTACGCCGACGCGCTGCTCGTCGGCGCGTCGGTGCAGCGCTTCATCCGCTTTTTGATGTACGCGCCGCACTATGAAATCCGCTCGATCAACTGGCTGCTGCGCCTCATGAAGGCGATTCCGGTGTCGGCGCGGAGCCGGCGCGAGATCGTCCAGTCGCTCGCCCGGGCGCGCGCGGAGCTGGCCGAGGGACACGTCGTCTGCATCTTCGCCGAAGGCGGCATCAGCCGCACCGGCAACCTGCTGCCGTTCAAGCGCGGCTTCGAAAAGATCGTCGAAGGCATGGACGTGCCGGTCATTCCGGTGCATCTCGACCGCGTGTGGGGCAGCATCTTCAGTTTCAAGCAGGGGCGCTTCTTCTGGAAACGGCCCGAGCGCATTCCCTATCCGGTGACGATTTCATTCGGCGCTCCCCTGCCGTCTACGGCCAGAGCGCACGAGGCGCGCCAGGCGGTGCTCGAACTGGGCAGCGAAGCCGCGCGCCGGCGCCGCCAACCGCGCGACGTCTTGCCGCTGCGCTTTATCAAGACGGCGAAGCGGCGATGGTCTGCCTTCTGCATGGCGGATTCGACCGGGCGCGCGCTCACGTACGGACGCGCGCTGGTCGCGAGCCTCCTGCTCGCGCGGCGGCTCAAAGAAAAATGTCCCGGCGAGCCGACGATCGGATTGCTCTTTCCGGCTTCCGCCGGCGGCGCGCTCGCGAACATCGCGGCGCTCATCGCCGGCAAGACGGCGGTGAATCTCAACTTCACCGCCGGCACCGACGCGATCGACCAGGCGCGGCAGCGCTGCGGCATCAAGACGATTCTCACGTCGCGCCAGTTCCTCGCCCGCACCAAGCTCGGCAACGTGCAAGGCATGATCGACATCGAGGAGCTGCTGAGCGACTTGAAGCCGAAGGAGAAAACGCGCGCCGCCGTGCTCGCGTTTTTGTTGCCGGCGCGCCTTTTACTGCGCCTCTTCGGCGACGACAAGCAGCGCGCCGACGCGCTCGCCGCCGTGATTTTCTCGAGCGGCAGCACCGGCTCGCCTAAAGGCGTAATGCTCTCGCACGACAACGTGCTCTCGAACATCGAGGCGTTCGCGCAGCTCTTCCGCGTCTCGGGAGAGGACCGGATGCTGGGCGTGCTGCCGTTTTTCCATTCATTCGGCTTCACCGGCACGCTCTGGTTTCCGCTGCTCACGGGCTTCGGCGCGGTGTATCACTCCAATCCGCTCGACGGGAAAACCATCGGCGAGCTGGCGGCGAAGCATCGCGCGACGATCCTCATCAGCACGCCGACGTTTTACGCGGCGTACCTGCGGAGAATTCCGCCCGAGCAGTTTGCGACGCTGCGCTACGCGGTCACCGGCGCGGAGAAGCTCCGCGAGCCGCTCGCGCGCGAATTCAAAGAGAAATACGGCCTCGATCTCTTGGAAGGCTACGGCGCGACCGAGATGGCGCCGGTGATATCGGTCAACATCCCGGATGTCGAAGACGGCAGCGAGCATCAGACGGGAAGAAAATTCGGCACGGTCGGCCACCCGCTGCCGGGAATCACCGCGAAAGTCGTCGACCCGGAGAGCGGCGCCGCGCTGCCGCCCAACCGCGAGGGGCTGCTGCTCGTGAAAGGACCCAACCGCATGGTCGGTTATCTCGGCGACGCGGAGCAGACGGCCGCGGTCCTGCACGACGGCTGGTACGTCACCGGCGACATCGCCGCGATCGACGACGACGGCTTCATCCGCATCACCGACCGCCTTTCGCGTTTCAGCAAGATCGGCGGCGAGATGGTGCCGCACGTCAAAGTCGAAGAAACCGTGAACGAGATCTTGGGCGAACGAAGCTCCGTCGTCGTCTCGATTCCCGACGAGCAGAAAGGCGAGCGGCTGGCGGTCCTGTATTCGCGGCCGGACGTCGCGCCCGAGGAGCTCTGGCGCGCTCTGAACGAGACCGCGCTGCCGAAACTCTGGATACCCAAAAAAGAAAATCTTCTATTGGTCGAAGAGATTCCGCTGCTCGGATCGGGCAAGGCGGATTTGAAGAAGTCGCAGGCGCTGGCCGCGGCGGCAACAGGCCGATGAGCGGTTGGAGGAGCGCTTGATGCTGACGCGACGAGAATTTTTAAAAGCGGTCCCGGGAATCGGCGTCGCCGTTGGCTTGGGGGCAACCGGCTGCGCGCTACCGCGGCGCGAAGAGACTCCCTCGCTCGTCAATGACGTTCAGTCGAAGCTGAACTCGACTCGCGTGCGCAACGTCGTCCCGGTTCAATCGGTCGATGCCCTACGACTCGAGCTACAGAATGCGCGGATCGGCAATCGGCCGGTCAGCATCGCGGGCGGCCGGCATGCCATGGGGGGACAACAGTTCTGCGCCGATGCGACGCTGCTGGACATGAGCGGCATGAATCGGGTTCTGAGCTTCGATCGCGCGCGCGGCATTGTCGAAGTCGAGGCCGGCATCCAGTGGCCAGAGCTGGTGAATTATCTATCGACAGCCCAAGAAGGCCAAGCGCGGCAATGGGGAATCCTCCAGAAGCAGACCGGAACCGATCGCCTGAGCATTGGCGGAGCACTCGCCGCCAACGCGCACGGCAGAGGGCTGCGCTTCAAGCCGATGATTAGCGACGTCGAATCTTTCGTCCTCATGGACGCGGGTGGCGCGTTGCGGACATGCAGTCGAGGCGAAAATACCGACCTGTTTCGGCTGGCAATCGGCGGCTACGGCCTATTCGGCTTGATTGTGTCGGTCCGGCTTCGGCTGGGAGTCCGGCAAAAGGTCGAGCGCATAGTGGAAGTGCTCGATCTGGAGGACTTGATCCCCGTTTTCGAGCAACGAATAAGCGACGGCTCTCTCTACGGCGATTTTCAATATATGACCGACGCCGAGTCCGACGGTTTTCTGCGCCGGGGTGTTGCCTCCCGCTATCGCCCGGTATCGGACGAACGGCCGGTGCCATCGGGCCAAAAAGCGCTCTCGGCCGAGGATTGGAAAACTCTCTCCTATCTTGCGCACGTGGACAAGAAGAAGGCGTTTGAGGTTTACGCGAAATACTATCTATCCACTTCGGGTCAAATCTACTGGTCGGACACACAGCAGTTGACCACGTATGTCGATGATTATCACGAGGAAGTCGATCGTCGTCTGGCGCGGCGCGAGAAGGGCAGCGAGATGCTGACGGAGCTTTACGTGCCGCGGCGCGAGCTCGTGCATTTTTTGGAAGCAGTTCGGCGCGATTGCCGGGAGCACGGCGTCGACGTGATTTTCGGAGTTTTTCGTTTGATCGAGAAAGACGAGGAAAGCTTTCTCGCGTGGGCCAAAGAGAACTACGTCTGCATCATCTTCAACCTCCACGTCGTTCACAGCGAATCCGGCATCGCCAAAGCCACCGCCGATTTTCGCCGGCTGATCGACCGGGCGATCGAGCGCGGCGGCAGCTATTATCTGACCTATCATCGCTGGGCGACGCGCCGGCAGGTCGAAGCCTGTTATCCTCAGTTCGTCGAATTTCTCCGCCTGAAAAAGAAGTACGATCCCGGGGAGCGCTTTCAGAGCGATTGGTACCGCCACTACAAAAAAATGTTCGCCGACAAACTCTGAGCGCGGCGGCGCAGAGTTGCAGGCCCATGTGACGCGTGGTACAAGCCAACCATCGGGAGACATACACGATGCCGATGGACTACGACAAACTGGCGGAAAAGTCTTTAAGCGGCGAATCGCTCGCGCGCGAGGAGATGCAGGCGGTGCTCGACGCGCCGGAAACGGATTTGCCGGAGCTTCTGGCCGCGGCGTTCAAGGTGCGCCGGAAATATTTCGGCAAGCGCGTGCAGATCCACATGCTGATGAACGCCAAGAGCGGCCTCTGCCCCGAGGACTGCCACTATTGCTCGCAGTCGTCGGTCTCGCACGCGCCGATCGACAAGTATCCGTTTCTAAGCAGAGAGAAATTGGTCGAAGGCGCGCTCAAGGCGAAGGCCGCCGGCGCGGTGCGCTTCTGCATCGTCAATAGCGGCCGCGGGCCGACGGCGAAGGAGATCCAGGAGATCTCCGGCGTGGTGCGCGACATCAAGAGCCGCGTCGACATCAACATCTGCTGCTCGCTCGGTCTGATGGACGAAGAAAAGATCGCGGCGCTGAAGGAAGCCGGCGTCGAGCGCATCAATCACAATTTGAACACGAGCGAGCGCCATCACCCCGACATCTGCACCACGCACACCTACGCCGACCGGGTCGACACGGTAACGAACGTCAAATCGGTCGGTCTCTCGTCCTGCTGCGGCGGCATTGTCGGCATGGGCGAGACCGACGACGATTTGATGGACCTGGCGGTCTCGCTCAGAAAGCTCGGCGTCGATTCCATCCCGATCAATTTCCTCCACCCGATCGACGGCACGCCGTTCGAAGGCGTGAAGACGCTGACGCCGCAGCGCTGCTTGAAAATTCTCTGCATGTTCCGCTTTGTCAACCCCGACAAGGAGCTGCGCGTCGGCGGCGGGCGGGAATTGAACCTGCGCTCGCTCCAACCGCTGAGCCTCTACCCGGCGAATTCGCTGTTCGTGAACGGCTATCTGACGACGCCCGGGCAGGAAGCGAGCGAGACGCACCGTATGATCGCCGATCTCGGCTTCGAGATCGAAGACCGGCTGCCGAATTAGGAAAACCATTCTTCTTCAAAACCCCGGCCGACGAGTTGTCGGATCGCCGCGAGGCGGTAAAAAAAGCGTTCGTCGAAGAGGCGAAGTTCGCCGCAAAACACACCGACGCGCTGAAAGAAAGAGCCCGCAAGCAAGGCGACCGTCCTTGACGCGGTGTTCAGTGAGCCTGCTGACGTCGGTCGTTACGGCGTACGCTCAGAGCGGTTCGCGGTGAAACTCCAGATAAAATCCGTCGCGGTCGGATTCGCGCTCGCGTCCCTGTTGATCTTCGGTGCCGTTGCAGGGCTTTTTTGGTTTGCCGATTCGCGCAGCCGGCCGGTTTTCCACGATCAAGTCCTCCCGTCGGGAAAAACCGTAAAGGTCACCTCGTTCAACCTCGCCTGGGGCGTCGAGCACGATGAGCGGCGAGCCGGCGACGATACGTTTGCTCTTGAATACGTCTCGACCGTGCCTCACACCGACGAGGCGGCTCTGGATATGGAGACTTTGGAAGTCTTCGAGCTGATCCGTCCGGCGTCCGAACAGTGGGGTTTCAAAAGCGCCCAAATCTCCGCCTTCCCGACGACGCAGCGTAAAGGCAAGTATTACATCTACGTCTTCAAGCGTGGACCCGAAGGGAAATGGACGTTCACTCGCAATTCGGCGAAAGTGTTCGTAAACGATTAGCGACTTAAGGGAGTTGGGGTACACTTTAGGGAAGCCGCCGTCATCACGAATGTAAATCCGCTTCAGACTAAACGGGTTCCATTTTACTTCCACAACGTGATCACCAGCACGCCGCAGATGATCATCGTCGCGGCGAGGACGATTCTCAGCGTCACGCGCTCGACGTCGCGCAGAAACAGCGCCGTGAAGATGAGCGAGAAAAACGGCCCGGTGCTGCTTAGGGGAATCACGACGGAGACTTTGCCTAGATCGAGCGCATAATAAATGCAGGCCATGGCGAGGCTGACGGTGATCCCGGCGGCGATGAACCAGCCGAAGCAGTCCCGGTTCATCTTCCACGTCTCCCGAGACTTCTCCACGTACCACAGCGTCAAAATCGAGACGACGAACGACGAGGTCGCCGTCACCGCCGCGGCGAGAAACGGATGCGGCACCGCGGCCAGGCCGAATTTCCGCACGACCTGCGACGCTCCCGCGAGCGCCGAGGCGGCGATCGGATACCACAGAAAGACCGCCGAGCCCGTGAGCTTCATCGAGCCGCTGCGCCACGAGAGCAGCGTGATGCCGGCGATGATCATGAAGGT